>Ga0114962_10000329_pt1 | contig 41289 bp, 35 predicted proteins | sample C_130820_MF_Meta_FD_87017 | JGI IMG/M metagenome (GOLD analysis project Ga0114962, IMG submission 87017) | Freshwater microbial communities from Lake Croche, Canada to study carbon cycling - C_130820_MF_MetaG | ecosystem: Environmental > Aquatic > Freshwater > Lake | place: Lake Croche, Canada...
TTCAGGATATAACGATACATTTCCTCCAAAAATTTCTTTTGTAAGGTGGACAGGTGACCCATTAACTTCAAATGCATCTGGAGTCTTTTCTTATAAAAAAACTGGATTATATAATTTTACAGGGTCATGGAATATTACTTATAATTTCTTGGATTCAACCAACTATTCTTTAAATAAATATTCTGGATATTATTCTGGAGATATTGCGTTTCCTTATAATAAAAACAATTTAGGAATAAACATTAGTCTTTCTGGACTAGACCATACTTCTCCCATATCTGGTCTATTAACTGTAAATATGGGGTATGGATCAACCCAACAAACTGTTCAAAATTATATCTATAGAAGCAGAGCTTTTGATAGCGCAACAGGAGCATTGACTTAATATGCCATCAACAAATCCAGCAGTCCCATTAATAAAAACAACCAATTCTAATTTAGGAAAAGGTAAAACAGTATTTGACGCAGTTGTTATAGCTAATTATGGCGACCCAGGCTTAGACGAAGATTATCATGCCGATATCTTAAGCAGATATGTTGTTTGCGTATTAGAATCTGCTAATAGAAATTTAACATATGATAGATGGAAAGCTGGAATGATAGTAATTGTAAAGCGTCCAGAGCAATTGTGGATAGACTATGATGGAGGATTCTTAAATATCCCAACTAGTCAAAAGCGTATTGATGCCTCTTTAAATACAAATGTTGGAACAGCGGGTGCATATTCTGTTGATGCTATCCCAAGAATAAATTCTCCATATCAAATGGGAGAGAAAATAAAAATAAAATTAGTAGATAATCAAGATATATTTTCTTCTCAATGCTCTTTTGCAATCAATCAACCACTTTATGGCACTTGGCACACGCAGGGTGCGGCAAATTTGACATACGCATCAAACGTATCAAATACTTTAAGACAAAAAACTCTAACTTCAGTAGGAACTTATACTTATAACTTTTTATTTAACAAGCTACAATATGAAGCTTTCGCTTTATCTTTGTATAATTCACCAGCATTAAAAAGATTGTTCCAAGGTACTTCCCCAGATGATTATTATTACAATGGTAATGGAGGTTATTACTTTAATGGACGTACTATTACAGAAAATTTAAATATTGTACAATATGAGGATATGAATGTTGGGGGAAAAATGAGACTTCCTGGAAATTCATGTATTCCTCTTGTTGTTACGACCCCAAATAGCTTTACAGTCCCAAGACAAAGAGCCATTGGGACTGTAAGCTACTTACCAACATATATTCCAAAAACTTAATTACTTTTTGGCAACTTTTTTCTTGATTCTTTCAATTAGCTCAAATTGCTTAAATTTAGGAATATCTGATGCTGATTCAAAAGACTCAGCTTTATCAAACTTTTCTTCAACAAGCTTTTCTTTAACTTTTTGAAAGGTGATGCCATGCTTTTTCATCAACTCCTCTAAAACGCTTGAGGATGTATCTTCTACAACTTGATCTGATGGAGCAGGACTCATTTCCTCCTGAGAACAAATGCTAATTTTTAAGAAGTTACGAACGCATCTTACAAAAGCTCTATTTTCAGCAGTGGGCCCCAAGAAAACTTTGGCAAAACTGGTTGTATTAAATGGGCTTGCATCTCCTATTGCACTAAAAGTAACTTCTCTACCCTCTGTTTCAAAATTGGGTATCCAAGAGATTTTACAAGAAGCCGCAATGTAATCTGCGGCAGGAGTTTCAATTTGGTATTCAACAGAATTGAATCCTCTAATTTGAGCCAGTTCTTTAATACCTGCAAGTAAAATTAACAAATCTCTATCTTCAAGACCTTCAATTGACTTGGGAACTGGCCTACCAAACTTCTCAAAGTTTTGCTTGTTTGGCACAAGATACTTTGTATTTATCATTTTGCGCCAATCTATTGATCCTTCTGGGGTATAAATATACTTAATTGAACCATTGTCAATAAGGCCATACTTATTCCTTGTTATAACTGACTTCGGGATAGAAGAGTCTTCTTTTTTTGTATTTTCACTCATGTTTTAATGATAGCCTATTTTCTAGGATAGTCAAGAGTTTAATTTTACAATTGTAAAGAATTCTAAATTCTTCCAAAATACAGGCGAATCAATCACTTTTTGATATTCAATTTTATTATTTAAAGAAATTTCCTTTTGCTTGGCCGCAAGGCTATAATGAAGTTTTTCATTAGAGGAAGTTATTTTTGAAGAGCGATAATATAATTTATCAATATCTTTTTTAAGATTATTAATTACTTCCTCGCTACATTCATTTAATTTATTAATATTTCCAAATTCGTAATATTTAATCTTCTCTTGGGTTACTTCATCTTTGTTTAAGTCTGAAATTAAGAATATCTTTACCCCAATTTCTTTGACTTTTTTAAGAAAATTAATGCTGTTTTCTTTTGTTATTTTAAAAACAAGCATTTGAATATTTTGCTTGAATTGATTAAGAATATTTATATTAATCTCTTTATCAGCAACCACTACAGCTTTTTTATATTGAGAAAGCTGCGTAAAGAAACACTCTTCGTTATAATCTTCATCAGTACGAATTTCCACTATGCCATCTGGATGAAAATGAATTGCTTTATGATTAGCAATAGATTCTTGGATAATGTTTTTTGTGTATTTTTCACCAAAGAATACTGTTTCAAATGGTATCTTATTGTTGATATTTAATTTTTCAAATACGGCATTTGCAATCTCCTCTGGCTTGATTGTATTTATTGATTTTGGGCTTTCATTTGCATTAAAAGAAGCTTTACCATTTCCGGTATTTTTAAAGCTTTCAAATACTTTTTGGATATTCTTGTCGCCAAAGAATGGTCCCGTATTTTTTGAATAAGTTAAACTATTCATAGATACAATCGGGACATTTGCACTCCCAGCCACTTGACTTTCAAAACCATCTGTCCCCAAAAATAAAATAGAATTTTCAACAAGATAGGCTATTTGATTGATGGTTGTTTGCCCACATAAGTTTGCAACTCCTTCATATACTGGAGAATCTTTTGGTCCAACTTGGATTATTTTAATATTTTCCTTCTCAAGAAAGGGCAATATACAATTAATAACATCTTGGTAATAATTATAGTCCTTCCCATGAACTTTTGAATTGGGGGCAAGTATTATAAATTTATCAAAGGGTAGTGGAAAAAAGCTCTTGTATATAAACGGTTTATCAATTTTGGCGCCACAATTAAGCGAATAAGATTCTAAGATATGCATATTATTGATTATTATCTAATGAGAAGGCGATTTTATCAACTCCATTATGAGTAAATGCTGGAGTTCTTTGGGTTTGTAAATAAGGCAGGTATGCCACATTAAAATACCCATTATGACCACTGCTTCCTTCTAAAAATAAAACATTATCCATTATTGGAGAATATTCAATCCAACCATTAACAAGCGTATTTCCTTGGATTATATCCCTATATTCCGCCTTAGTGGAAACATACAATGCCCACTCAGGATAGTTTTCCTTGATTGACTTAAATAGAGATGAAGCTAAATAAATGTCTTCCGCGCTTTCTGGAAGAACAACGATAACTCTTCCCTTGTCATCTTTATTTAAGAAGTCTTCAAATTTCTTACCTCCTCCTTTACCGTCTTCAATAGACTTAAAAGCCACCTGTCTGAAATATTGTTCAACCTGTTGGCGGTTTAAATCAGTGCTAAGTCTATGTATCCAATGTTTATAACCATCATCATTTTTATCAACTCTTTTTTGATCTAAAATGTTGTGATAAAGACTTAGGATCCAATCACCATTATCTTGAATTTCAGGAACATGATAATGAGGATTTGGTTGAGATATTTCAGCTTTAAAAGCTTTTTCTTTATCCACAATAGGTGATGCATCAATAAAGTCTTCAATATATTTTCCAACAACTTCTATTGAAAAATTATCAATTACCCATTGTCTGGCTTTTTTACCAAGTTCTTTTTTAATTTCGGGCTTCATTTCCAGAACTTTACTCAATTGTTTTGCAATTGAGCTTGGATAAGTACTGGCTTTGATAAACATTGTATCTGGTTCTCTATACTCTGCCCATTCAAGAGCCAATGAACCCGCTTCGAATTCGCAAGAATCTTCGCCGCAACTATAATTTGTAACAAGGGTGACTAATTCAGTCAGCTTTGCTTCTTGAATAGGTATTTCTTGTCCACCAGAAGTAAAAGGATGACAATAAACATCCATTAGGTTATAAATTTCATTTAGCTGCGACTCATTGACGCCAAATCCTGGACCAGTTGTTGTCTGAGCCTTTTGAGAGCGACAGGAATTGCAATCTTCATCATTAGTTACGAAAGATTTAATTTCATATTTTCCACAACTTCTACAAACGTAAGTTGTTAAGATATCAGATATTGCAATATTATGTTCTGCGCACAGTTTTTGAATATTCCATCCTTCTACCCACGAAGTATGTAATAATAATTTAGCTTTTACTTTAGGATTATTTTGTTTAAAAATCTTAAAACCATGAATTAAATTTGGAACACTTTTCCTTAATTGATTTCTAAAAACAAAGCCAACAATAAAAGTATCTTTATCTATTTTATTTTTCTTTCTTATCTCTAATCTTTCTGCTTCTGAAAGTCTATAAAAATTAGAAACATTTAATGTACCCCTCACTGTTTTAACATGATTGTGACCAATTTTATGGAGTGCTTTGGTTGCAAAGTCTGCCCAGCTCCAAAAATGTTTTGATTTACTTGCGGCAATAACACCTTTGTCTAAAATGGGAAGAGAGTCCAAGGTTGTCCATAAAACTGAAGTAATCTTATCAAACCAAGGTTTTTCAATAGAAAAATCAATACCCCAAATGTCTTGAATAGAGATTAATACGTCTGGTTTTTCTTGACTTACTGCGTCATCAATTGAGAATGCGCCATATCCAGCCATTCTATTGATACCATCCCAATTTTTTGGGTCATTCTGTTGGTGAATTTGTTGAATTTTTTCTGGGTTAACTGTGCCAATAGTTTTCCATGGAGTTCTGTCTAGTTCTTGATTATTACTACTTAAAGCTCCCACTGCAAGATTGACAAGTTCGTATTTATTTGTCTTATATAAGTGCTCCAATAAATTTCTACAATTTTTACCAAAACCAGTATTGGATAAAGGATAATCAGAATGAATTAATACTTTTTTCTTTGTCATATTTTATAGGTTAACTGCTTGAACTCTAACAAAAGACTTTGCCAAAGCGAAGACTAGAAATTCTCTAATCAATCTTGCTTCTGCGAAAGTTAAGCCAATATAAAAACTATTTTTTGTTGTTGAATCGTCTTTGTCTGTAACAGAGATTGAAAAAGAAAATCCTCTTTGCGTGGGTTTTTCTCCTTCTGCAACTTTATTCATCCAAGGACTAAATTGGATACACTTGATTTGCTTTTCTCCATCATGCATTGTTGAAAATGCGCGACCTCTGTCAATACAATCTAATATTGCAGTGGCTTCTACAGTTTCCAATTTAATATTAACGTTCTTTTTAGGGTCATTCCTACTTTCCTTAAAGGTGCCAATTCCCTGCTGGGCATTCCAGCCTGCTTGCTTTAGTAAAGTTGCGAAAATAGTATTGTCTTTGTCAGACTGTGAGAATGAACAGGCAAATCCTGTATTGTTCTTGTTAGGGTGGTAAAGTTGTATCATATCAGTGTATTTTATTATAGAATATATAGGTTAAAGGTTCTAATAATTAGATGAATTTTTCAGGCAACAATTCAATTAAAAATAACGTCTTTGATGGCGGATACAGTATTTTCATTAATCCAGTGGATACTGACCTATCTAGTTTTTGGGCATCAAAAAATATAGATCCAAAAGGAATTACTGGAATATTTGTTTATTATTCTGATGGGGGCGCGAATATTGACAGTGGATATTACGCAATTGGAGCAAATTTTTCAAAAACTTATCTTTCTGGGGCTTCTGACGCTGGTAATGCTTCTGGATATTTATATTATCGCCTTGCTTCTCCTTTATTTGGAGCGTGTCATGGATTCGGGCAAGATGCGCAAACATGGTTCAATGGATATAATTATTATAACGCCTTTCATCCAGAAGGATATATATCTCCACCCTTTGGGCAAAATACAACAGTTTTTATATCTAATCAAGATGGACGTGACGCACTTGCTGAAGATGGAAATTGCGCTTCCTTAACGACAACAGAATATAATGATATTTTTGGTATTGTTTCTCAAACAGATAATGGAATTACTGCTTCAACAGATAATTTAAATGCAAATTCTAACTCTTTTATTAATTCTCCAGCAATAGGTTGTCCTCAAGATTTATCAGTGGTTTATTATTGGAATGAGGTTCAGTATAAATTGATTGGTGGAACGGCGGGGGCAATTGCTGGTAATACATTTTATAATACTAACCCTATCCCTAGTTCACTTGATATTTTTGATTTAAGGACAGCAAGTAGATATTCAGAGACAACTTCTGGACTTGGAACTTATGTTAGTAATGGAGATGGAACAAAATCAGAACAAGTATTACATACTGTTTTATATGATTCATATGGGAGGCCATTGCCAGCTTATTCGACTGCTGGAGGGAATAATACATTAAATACATCATTATGTTTTGGAATGCTTGCAGAAAGTAAAATTACCCAGACAAATGGAACTCAAATAAGAAGTTTATTATTAGATGTGCCTGATACTCTTGGGGAATTAAATAAAGGACATTTTGACGCTTTTAATTGGTGGAATATTTGGCATTTTCTTTTTAAAGAGAATTCTGACGGTTTTCCATTTACCAATGGTTATCAAGCTCAAGATGATGCAAATGCTGGTTTGGCAAAAACTCCTAACAGCTCAAATTATGGCAGTCAGTTATTCAAATATACGCTCTCTGATAGCGATCATTATTGGGAAAATAGACAATGTCCAAATGGGGTAGATTTTCTTCCACACACTTTTGGCGCAGCAATTTATGCTTGTCCATCTTATCATTTTGATGTTCCTTATTATGCATCCTTGAATAAATTTGGATTTTATGGTACAAGATTTTTCAATGGTTGTATTAGTCCAGAATTAACATATCCTTCTTCTGGTTATCCTGCAAGGGGCAATGATAACGCGCAAGAATTACCAGGAAATGGCTATTCTTATATTACTCCAAATGAAGGTCAACCACAAAATGATAAAGGTATATCTTATAGTTTCTCTGATTATGACAATTTGCTAAATGTTGCCAGAGCAGAGCAGTCAAATAGTGATTTTTTTGCTTTAAATAAATTATTTTTTCTTTGGGCAAACTATTCTTCTTTCTCTAGTTCTTCTAGTTATCAATATTTAAATAATTCTTATGCAGGATTTGCTGGAATAATTAATACTTATTTAAGTGACTTTTTTGCTAATTATCCAAATGGCAAAAATGACCTATTGACAGATAATAATTGGTGGGTTAGTACTGATGACAATTATACCATTTATGATACAGGTAATCTTTCTTCTATTTTAAATAATAATTCTAATTATAAGTTTTTAAAACATTCTATTAGTAAATTATTAAAGCCTGAAGACATGTATTATTGGAATCAATTAGAGTCTCAATTTGCTGCAGTAATATTAAATAGTGATGGAAGTGTTGATACGAATTTTTATTCTTCTTTAGAAAGTTCTAGGAATGGAAGGTTTCAAGCTCGATATTTAGAAAATTATACGAGGGGCAATGCAATTGATTTATATCCTTCTAATAAAATTCTTTTCGGCTATGACAAGTCTAGAAATTATTTAGATAGTTATTCTTGGGGTAAATTATTAGATACATTTGGTAGGGGAACTCAATTTAATGATACTGGGATAGAGAAGCGTTATTTCTTGGGGGCATATGGTGATGGTGAGGATGCAGAAGGTTTGTCTACATATTTGAATTCTATTGCTGTTTTAAGAAATTCTTATTTTTATCCAGGATTTTTCAATTCGACAAAAGGTTCAATGCTGCCCGTGGATGGATACGCTGGGGCAATAACTGGTAATATTTTTTCTAGTGGAGAGACTGTAACAAAAACAACTATTACAGGTGGTACAAATTCAGTTGGTGGCGGCTGGATGGCTTTAGGGTACAATGGAATAAATAAAATACAAGATAATTTCTCTTGTTTTACTCCAATATTTACACAACAGCCAATTCAGACTGCTTATTGTAAAATTGGACAATCCCCAACTTTCCGTTCTTTTGCAGTAGATTATCATACCATTCCAGAAGACAAAATGAACAATCGTTATCCTGAGATAATGTATTGGACTAAAAAATTAAAAGTCGTAGATTCTTCTTACAAAAATAAATATCCATTAAGTTACAAATGGTATCGTATTGCAAAAAGTGCTTGTAATAATAATTTTGATAATTTTTTAACAAGTGGATATTTTGCAATAACTTCTTTAACTGATATATATCATAGTGAGACTGGTGCGCCGCCACTTCAACCTTCTGATCCTAATGGAACTTGGTGTTGTCTAGAGGGTGATGGACCATCTTGCACTTTGATTCATCCAAAGAGTTGTGATCCAGTTTTTTCTCCAAATCCAGCTTGGTCATATAAATATATGGATACTCCCATGTATGATGAAGCCCGTCGTAATAATTTTTATATGACCTTTAAGAAAGGTGCAATATATGGAAGTGACGACTTATATTATTATTTCTGCATAGCTAGAGGAAGATTTGGAATAAGAATCAGTCAAGCGTCCGAATTATTTATTGATAGAAATCTGCAATTTGATATTTCTGTTCAAAATGGTGGAAATGCAAAGATTAATATTCCTATATCTTTTACTGATGGGACAACGACTGTTGCAATGCAAACTGTTGGAGCAAGTAAATATGCAGGTTTTGCGCGTGATGATATTTATATTCCAGAAAGCGTTATTGAAGCTCAAATTCCTCCTCCAAATAGAGGGTATGGAGACGTGTATTCATATAGATTCGTGGGGAGTTGGAAATACGGTGGGGCATTACAAAGTTATTCGCCAGGAACTTTAAATGATACTAGAGGTTTAAAAGAAACTTGGGGAAGGTTTTTGCATTATGGTTCTTTAGTGAAATATCAAAAACAACTATCTCAAGTTCAAGGCGATATGCTTTATGGAAAGAATCATTTACCTACTTGTGTCAATGGAGATATGCCTGCGGGTAAAAAAGGAGTAAAAGTTGTAATGAATGGTATTGTTCATTGGTCAACTATGCAAAAAGCGATAGCTTATACTCCTGAGCCTTTTACATTATTTGGCGTGACAACAACTGCTGGATACGGAGTAAAGTGGCAGCAATTAGGAAATGCTGGAGAGCTTTATGTTCCTACTAATTATTCGTATAATGGAAGCAGCGCGACAATGAGTCCAGGAATTGGTCAATGGCAATATGGGAATAATTTGGGAACAATTCATAGTTTTGGATATAAGAGCCCACAAAGTGATTTAGAGCAAACTCCAAAACAATTAAGTCCACAAGCTTTTCAAAAATTAAAAGATAATCTATTAAAAAATACTCTTGGTGGAACAGAGTGTGGTTGGAATAAAAATGCTCTTGGAAGAAACATGCTTTATTGGATAGAAGGATTTAATGCTTTTTATGTCTATTGTGACCCATTGAAAAAGAAAAATGTTACTAATTATAATTATATGAGCCCCGCTTTGAGGGAAACAAATAGTTCTATTCAATACTTTTGGCTTGGTAAACCTACTAATTCATATTTAAAGAGATATCCAATGTTTGGTCCTTATGCCTATCAATGGAAGATGAAAGCTCATAATAGAGATAGAAATGGCAATGGAATGTCTGAGGGGTTTTATTCTTATGGTTGGGATAGTAATTATAGCGCCATGTATGATGCTCCTGCTGTTTATGGTCTTTTTAGAAAATACAATGACCCAAGTCAAGCGCAGCAGGATTATATTAGCCAAATGAACGAGAATAGATTACAAGTTTTTGGTGGTGCCCAAGGCTCGCTCAATGTAAAAAGTACTAGATTTGGATTTACTTATGGAAATGGAGGAGCAGTTAGGTATGGTAATGTTTGGGTTGGACAAAAAGAACCAAGTCAAGATACACCAGAACTTCCGCCAAGTCTTGCTAGAGATTATATGAATTCTGGTGAGTATTTAGCTAAATATCCAAAATTTAATTTATATGGTTGCGATGATTCTGATTTGGAGAATGGAGATTGTTTTGACCCCTGTTTGAGTATAAGATATGGGAATGGTATTCTTCCTGGGGGCAAGTATCAAGGCTTGACTACTGCTATGCCAAATGGCGCAGGATATAAAATTGTACCAAACAACAAATTTAATGATAATGACTCTTTTGTTACAGAAACTGTAGACATACAAGGAGTTGCATTTAGAGGACCATTTGGTACTCCTCACCATAAGTATTTAACATCAATTGGCAAGTCAATTAACGGGCTTTCGCCATGTACTGACGGCGGCGCAGACCATTGTAATTATATAACTCCAACAATAAATTTGGGGGCATCTTGCTATACTGAAAAGAATGTTCCAGATTTCGTTTCTGCTACAAATACAGCGACTTCTGCTATTAATTATCCATTTCCTCCCACATAATAATATATAATAAACAATGAGTGTTGCAAATCAAATATATGGTCTAGCTTCTACTGCGATATATGTCCGTTCGCAAAAGAAAGCTCCATCTTCTACTTTAAGCTTATTGCAAAATTTAAGCAGGGCTTTTGGTGGAAGCACAAGTGATGGCACTTATATTTATAATTTATTTAAAGCGGATCTAAATTTACTTTCAACTCTTGGTTTCGACGACGGGGGAGAATGGGAACATTTAGAAAGTTTAATTTCTGGTAATCAAGCCTCAAAAATTGGGATTGCAGCTTTAATATATGCTTTTAGTACATATTCAAATATTGAATTGCAATATCAACAAATTTATATAAATAAGCTATATAGTAATATCTATAATGGAACTCCCCCATCTTCTTTCACTGAAGATCAAATTATTAATATTACTGATCAATTTTCTCTTGCAACTTTCAACTCTGAAATAAGCGTTTCTCCTGCAAACGCTATACTTAAAACCGTTAATTATAATTGGTATGACTCATATGATTTATTCTCTCATCCAGAAAGCAATACAGAATTAGCTAAATTAATAAAAGATGCAGAAAATCAATATTATTATATTTCTGGAGAAATTTCGTATACTGGTCTTTCAATAAGTAATCCAACATGTATTAAAGACTCTGTAACAATAAATACCCCAACTGGTCAAATAATAACAACTGTTTATAGAACGCTTCCTTGTTTTGATCAAGATTCATATGTTGGACCAGTTACAGGTATAAAATTTTTTAGGACATTTAATGATGGGCCAGCAACTTCTGGATATTTTTATTCTGATGTTTCTGAAGCTTATATCGGATTTGACAATGCAATAGCAAATAATAATAGGGATTTTTCTTCAAATAATCGCGTCATATATTCTTATCTTTTAAATGATAGTGGGAATTTTATTTCTTTAAAGTCTGGCGCTCAAATAGATGGAGTTGGCGCAATTAGCGCAAGTGGTGAGTATGGATATGGGCATACTCATATATTTACCGATGATGGAGTGTGTCATTGGAGTCAGGATGATTTAACTTCTACTGCCAATACTTATTTTTTATGGAAAGATTATAGTGGAGTTGGATTACCCTTGATGAGAATGCATCAGGGGGATAATCAAAGTAAATGGAATTTATATAAATATTGCCCTGGAACCGCCACAAATAATCAATGTGATTCTGATTGCGCTTACACTGGTACGTTAAATAGTTGGACTGGCTGGAAATTTGTTAATTTAGAATTGAATGATTCTTGGGCTTCTCATTTTTCACATATAAATACCAATCCTAAATTAGATACAGGCAGGGTTTTAAAAAGGGCTTTAAATCTTGAAAACTATCTTTATCAAAGTGGGACTTATCAACAGGCTCATACTCCATATCTGAATGTAACAGATAATGAAGATGGAAGTTTAACTTGTTTTGATTATGTTGGTCAACCTCAATTAAGTAATTATTCTACATTGCCAGGATTTGCTTTTTATCAAACTTTTGATAGTAATAATTTTGGAACTGGAAGTTTAAAAGACTTTGCTTCTGTAAATATTCGTCCATCAATTTCTACTTCAAGTAGCGCAGGATTAAACAAAACATCAATTAGAGATATACAGGTTTCTGAATACAATATTTTTTCTGGTAAAAATGCTAGTCATGATACTTTATCAAATATTAATCCAATAAATATTGATACTGAATTCAATTCATCTGGTATGAGTACATATGATGATGTTTTTAGAAAATGTCTATCTATTGGTGATAATTTTTCTAATCAAGTGTCTAGCACGGCAAATTTACAATCCAATGCTGGATTTATATATACTGGTTATACTTATTCAAGTGGCGGAGTTAGTATTAGTCAATATGATTTATTAGCTCAATATTCTGGATATAAAAATGCAGCAAAATATTCTATTGTAAACTATATTAGTGGATATAAAAGATTAAGTGATAATAAAACATTTGGTATTTCTACTCAATATGCTCAAATTATTACTGGAGATTCTTCTACGGGTGTTTTTTCTACAGGAGAACAAATAAGATATTATTATTTTAATACTAATTCCGGAATTGGAGCTTATAACATTGAATGGGGTGGTAATTTTGCCCCTTTGCCAGATGATGTATTCACAAATGGCTATAATTATAGTGGTATTTATTCTTCTCAAAAAGTAGAAAATTATTTACCACGTTATTCTCGCGGTCCTTTTGCTACATATAATGTTAATTTTTTGTATCCTAATGCTCAATATGCATTTTCTACATATAATGCTAGAACTAATGGTTTTCCATATAAATATTCATATGTGATAAATGTAAAAGAAGAAACTGTCAGAGAATTTTATCTTTTATCTGGTTTAGGTGGTGACAAAATTAATCAAAAAATAATCCGTGCAGATGTAAGTTATAATCCAACTGGATTAAAAACAGAGATGGTTGTGCCATTTACCCCTAATGATTCTGCTTATAAAAATACTTATAATTTTTATAAAAATACATCTTTGTATCCTCCAGAGGGAGCTTTCTTTTATCAAGCAATATTGCCAAACGATTCTGTAAACGCATTTTATGTTCCTTCTACAGATTATTGCACTCAGTTACATTTAAACTCAAAAAAATATAGATATTATCCATCTACAACTTTTAAAAATGGTGTTCGTATAACTGGAGAATATACTACAAGAAAAATTTATACTGGAGTCAGCGGTTTATATAAAACAATAATTAATATTCAAACAAATGGTGGTGGATTTTATTGGGGATATCAAGGGATTAAGCTTTCTGGCGAAATGCTTTATACTCCTCCTATTTTTGATTTATCAACATCTAGTTTAAATGTAAATACTCAAATGCAAGAGTCTTTATTTACAAATAAGATAGGCTCAACTTATTCAAATTTTTCTAATAATGGTTCTATAAGAAATATGGGATTGGTAGATGGTGCTGGAGGATATAATGGGCGTGATCCAATTTTTTATGAATATGTTGGTGGAAGAAGTGGTAATGGATCAAATTTGGAAGGTGGATATCATAGCAAGGGAATAATAGGAGATAAATGGCTTAATTTTCAAAGCGATACTTGGGGAACTACTTTTAAATATTGTGGAGATGGAAAATCTGTTGTTCGTTGGCCGCTGCTTGATAAAAATTTATTTTTATTATCTTTAGATAGTGGTAATTTAGATATTTTTACAAGGGGTCTTTTTTATAATCCATATTATCTTGATTGGAAATATCAACCATTTACATCTCCAACTATTTCTCCTATTGGCGTAACTGTCACTGCAAGAAAGGTTAATTCGAATCCTGAATATTATTATGATTTTAATTTAAAAAATAATTTTTATCCTTTACAAAGCGGAGTAAGTAGTGGACCCTTTTCTGGATTATATTCTACTGGCGGATTAAATATCGGTCCATTTGATAGAGATGTTGAATTTTGCGTATTTAAGAATAATTCTATTGTTCCTTCTGGAGATTTTATTGTTGACGGGGAAGCCCTTTCTAAATCTGGATATGCTGCGGGGGGATGCTCTGAAACTCTTATAGAGGGATTTATTTTAAATAGTGGTATTGTTCCTGGCCAAGGAGAAAGAAATGAAAATCTTACTACTTTTAAACTTATACCTTCTGGGGGCACAGTTAATATAAACATCTCTGGCTATGGAGCAATAGGCATAAATAATAATGCAATTGTTTCGATAAGACCTAGAACAATATTTGGCGCAGTCGATTCCGATAGCTATTATTCAATGCCATATCTATCTGGTGACGCTTCTATAATGGACTCTTTTAGATTTATTAATAATAATACAGAAAAAAAGTTCTCTTTTTCTTTGGGCGGCAATTTTGAAAATTTAATTGGTCAAAAATTTGAATATACTACTACTCCTAGAACAGAAACATTATTTCCTGTTCCTGATCCGGCAGATTTTGATACAATATTAAGCGCCGCAGGAAAATTAACCTTAGATATATATGGGAATAAAACATATTCTTCAACCAAGGGGCCAACTTATGATTATTGGAAAATTAAAAATCCTAATTTATATGCGTCTGGAATAAGAGAAGTTTCAAGAATTTCTTTTGAGATTATTTCTATTAACGCGTCTTATGGCGGTATTCCATTTCAATCTTATTTAAATATAATACCTTCTGGTTCTTGCAGGATAAGTGGGGTATTTTCATATACTGGTCAAGCAGAGAGTGCAATATTGTCTCAAGGGCTTCTATTGTCTGGATATAGTGGAGCGAGTGCATTATCAGCGATACTGGACCCAATTTATATATCAGATGTATTGCATAGATTACCCACTGGTATTGAAACGCTGCCTTCTGGAAGCGGTATCCATCCAATTTCGGATGCGCCTTCCTACATGAAGAAAAGAAAAAATTACTTTTCTATAACTGGAGGAGATTCTTATATTAACTATTCGCCATCTGCATCACTTAATTACAACAAGTTTCTTTGGCCAGCTTTGAGCGATTTAGCAATACTAAATCCAGAATTAGTATACGAAACGCTTCCTCCTGATGATGGCTCAGTCTTTTTAAACAGTTATTTAACATTGAGCGCTTCTCAAGGGCAGATTTTAAGTAGTGGAATAAATGCGAAAATCAATCCAGAAGAAAATGTAACTTATAAAGTTAAATATGAATATGGATTCATTGACTCTACAGCAACAAACTCCTCGTATAATACTGGAAAATGTATTATAAAAGGAGTTGGTTTAAAAGAGACTCTTAATAGCGGCGACCTTACTGGGATTTTAGCTGGGGAAAATGCAACAATATCAATGAGTTTAAATTTTTAAGAATCTTTAAGCTCAGAAAGCTTGGTAAAGATTTTATTTTGTTGAGTGGCAATTTGGTCGGCAAAAACTGTATCATCATCCATCTTTGTTCCACATACAATAACAACGCTTCCTTCTTTTGGTAATCCGTTATTCAAAGATTTGCAACTTTCCAGTTTATCTTTAAAAATCATTACCTTTAAGGTTCCAGTTTCATCAGATATAATAAATTTACCATAAGTGGTGCCCTTTTTTGATTTTCCCGTCTTTGGGTCTTCTTCAACCTTGCCAATAAAATCGCACTTAGTTTTAGAAGAGTACCCCTTAATATCCGAAATAGGCTCAAGAGATTCTCTTTTGGAAATGAATATATCAATCAGCCTCTTGTTGCTAGTATAACCAAGCAGTTTGTTTTCATACCACCAATTTGCAAAATCTTGACTTATTTTATTTTGATTATAAATTGATTTATATTTTTCACTATGTTTTTTGATTGTCTCAAATCTAGAAGCCTTAATAACTGGCTTGCTCTTTTCATCCTTGATAGTCTCTACTAAAGCTTTAATAGTTTTAGAAATGCTATTGTCATAATCTTTAGCGTAATTCATGACATATTTCTTCTCTCTGTCAGTTAAAATATTCCAAAGCTGCGCCTCATAAACCAACAAGACTCTGTTATTGGAAATAGAATCGAGAGTTCCAGCTTGAATCAAAGCAGATAATACTCCAATACCCAATCCTGATTCCTTCGAAGACTGAAATAACTCAAATTTATTTGCATGTTCTCTTTTAAAGTTATTGATTTTTTCAATTGTCTTTTCGCTAATACCTTTAATAGAAGACAGTCCAAAGCGAATATCTTTGCCTTCAATAGAAAAATCCATCTTTGATTTAGTAAGACTTGGCGGCAAAAGCTCCACTCCAAGAGCAGACATCTCTTTGCTAATCTTTGAGATTTCTCCAATTGGGTCAGGTTCATTCCTTGTCATTCTTAATAGAGAAAGGTAGAATTGAGTTGTATGATTGAACTTCAAATAGATAGTTTGAGCAGACAAGACTGCATACGAGGCTGCATGAGACTTATTAAAGGAGTAATCGGCAGAATCCAACAATAGATTCCAAAAGAACTCTCCTGCTGGTTCAATATTCTTCTCTTTGGCTCTTTGTTTGATGATTTGTTCAAACTTCATCATTTCCTCTTTCTTCTTTTTGCCGCAAGCTCTTCTGATTAATTCGGCTTCATCAAGGGAAAGTCCAAAAACTTCTTTACAAGCTCTCATCAAGGTTTCTTGGAACAAGCAACATCCGCCAGTTTCTTTCAAGATATCATCAAGTACTGTGGAGCCAGTGCTAATATCAATTGTTCCAGTATTTGTGTATGTTGCGTATTGGTCAGTAAACTGCATTGCTCCTGGTCTTCCAAGACTCAAAACTGCAGCTAACTCTTCAATATTCTTTGGTTTTACTTTTTGAGTGACTTTATAATTAACATCAGCTTCAATTTGAAAAAGACCATGAGGGTGTTTTAAATCCTGAAGATTATAATAAATAGAAGAATCATTAATATCAATCTTCTCGGAAGTCGTACCAATAGCTTTACAGCAATCATCAACGACAGATACGCTTCTTAATCCAAGTGCGTCAAGTTTAACTGTAAAAAGCGATACCCAATTCATGTCGTACCCAGAGACATCTTCCTTATCAGAAGACATTTCAATTGGGCAACAATCCTCAAGATTGTCAAAGGAAATTAAAATTCCAGAAGGATGAACACCCTTATTCTTAACAAGACCTTTTAATTTTAAAGCAGTCTGATAAATTAAGCTATTTTCATCACACCAATCTTTAAAATCTTTTACTTCTGCATACGCTACATCAATATCTTCAACTTGACCATGAACCTTGGGAATAAGTCCAGTGACATGAGTCATTTCATCTTCCGACTTTAATCCAAGAGTTTTACCGACTTCTTTAATAAGGAGTTTTGAAGAGAGAGTATTTAATGTCAAAATTTTACAAGTTTTACCTTGGTATTTATTATTAACATATTCAATAACCTTATTTCTTTGATAAAAGTCAAAGTCAATGTCAACATCAGGCATTAAGGAGCCATCAAGATAAGTGATTCCATCAACAACTGTCTTTTTGGCACGGCTCTTTGAAACGAAACGCTCAAAATAAAGACCATACTTTAAAGAATCAATTTTTGTTACGCCAATAAGAAATAGAATCAAACTTCCTGCTGCTGAACCACGACCTAGACCAGTAGGGATATTGCTTTCGCGGCAGAAGTTTACTACATCCCAGACAAGTAAAATATAATCAATAAATCCTAATTCATTAAGGATTTCAAGTTCGTACTTGATTCTATTCGCATACTCAGTATACTCTTTAGAACCTTTCTTTAAATTTAAATCTAAAAAACCCTTCTTACACAAGGCTCTTAAGAAGTCATAGTTCTCGCAATTATTATTTAATCCAACCGCCTTCTTGTGTCTATCTTCAATCTTTAAGACGGGCAAACGGACACCTTTGATAGGTGTCTCGATACCTGAAAAATCATTTACAAAATCAGTTAATGTCATATTTCTATTTGATATTTTAGCTTATTCCAAACCTTTAAATTGAGTCTAAGGTCAACAATTGCATTATGGAGGTTGTCGTAGTCATGATCAATACTATACTCTTTTCCCAAGGCAGTCAAGTTTGTTTTGATACCTTTTACAAAACAGTTCGCCATCCTATATTGGTATTCAATCCATATATCATCATTAGGCTTATATGGGCACCCCATCTTTATTCCTTGAGCTACAGATTTTGTATCAATAATTTTATTTAAAATAAAAGACCAATCTTCACCCATATACTCTGCATAACCTTTTAAAAGATGAATATCAAATCTTAAACCATTATGCATTATGATATGGTCTGCCCATTTTAAAGCAGGCCAAAACTTTTCAAAAGCTTCATCTGGTCCAATGCAATTTGCATCAAAGTGAGCTTGACTAAACTTTGTGATTGCCGCAGCGCCTTCACCAATCTTAAATTTACAATCATCCCATTTTACTAGGCAATCAATTTCTTCTATCACCTGTTCCCCAACCACTTTAAGAACTGCCACTTGCCAAGGGCGATTGATATGAAAATTTAAAGCTAAATTAAATGTTTCGCAATCAATTAATGCTATTTTAGCGTCTTTATTAAATCTGAGCCAGTTTTCTTCCATAATATTATTGTATAGGTTTTTCTTGGGTAGTCAAGGCAGTTTCTTTTCTAAACCAATCTTCATAATTAAATGAATCGCTGCACATATGATTAAACTCTGGCTTTTCAATCGTTCTTCTTTCTGAGACGCATCTAAATGTAAGATAAGCAATAAAGTCTAATCTTGATTTATAATAAATTGTTTGCGCCTCCAATGTTTCAAATCCATTCTCCTTGCAATACTTCTCAACTTTGCTTCTCAAGTATAAATCAAAGGGAATCTTGTTATTCTCAATCATAAACTTTGGCTTGATTGATTCAAACTCTGGAACATGGAAATGACCCTCTAAAGAATTTAAATGAAGGAATGAGTCATAAAATGGGGCAACAAGAGTTAAGTTATCATTCCAAAATCTCTTTAAGTTCGGAAAATCAATACAGGCATTATAATAAAATCCATTCTTTGCGGCAAAAGACCAGATTTTAATTAAAGACTTGTATCCTTCGTTATTTTTTGCAAAGATAACATATTTAGCTCTATTCTTTAAAGATTTTTCATCCTGACCTTCGACAGACTTAGTTACATCAATTCTTAAGCCATATAGTAATTTTAATTTATTATCTTCGCAATTTTTGCTTGCTTCAAGAAAACTGGTCATGTTATCTTCAATAAGACAAAGGAGCTTTTGTTTGGAATGAATAACTAAATCAAAAATAGATGTGGGATAATTGTCAATACTTCCAGTAGGTTTTTCTAAAGTTAAGATAGATTTACCCAAAGAGTAATGACTTTTGTAGCATGGTAAAATTTGCATATATAGTCTATGCTATCATTTTTTCAAAAAAAGTCAAGGCTAAAAATCATCTAGAGCGTCTGCGTATTTTTTCTCTACCTTCGTTTCTGGTAGTTCGCCTATTGCATTGCAATACCTTGGGCAACCTTTGTAAACTGCTTCTTCAATGATTTGCCCTTCTTTTAAAATTATATCTTCTTTCTTTTTATAAGACTTGATTTCTTTCCCGTCTTTTTTAACTATATAATATGTAAAGCCAAATTTATAACTGCAATGCCACATTGGAGTGCCGTCTTTTTTTAATTGACCAGGTTCTTTTGCAAAACCACACATTAATTTGCCAGAAAATGTACCATCTGATGGCATGCCCTTATCTGCCGCCATATTAGAATAGGCTTGTTTTTCAGAAAATGTTTCTAAAGTATTTTGTATTGATTCAAGATAATACTCTGCGCCTTTTAATTGCTCCTCACTAAAAGACACTTCAACAATAGGGTCTTCTGGGAACTGCAAAAAGACAAATCTAACTTTTGGGGTCAATTCAGGCCATATCTTCTTACAAGCAATAGAATAAATGATGCCTTGAAGATTAGAATCTATATCTTCTCCTTCAAATTTTTTCTTTGAAGTCTTATAATCGTCAATGATAATCTCATTGCCTTTTTTAGATGGGCGGTCAATAAATCCACGAATTAGATATCTGGGAGATTCATTCAAGATATTAAACTCGTACTCTGGCTTTATGAGCTTTGCGCCCTTAACATAAAAATCAGCTTTTAAACCAACAAGAATCATTTGATTTATATGGTCATAAATATCTGGAGTTTCTGGAAGCTTGTATTTTTTAATCTTTATTTTTATAAATCTATCAACTGCGGGAGAGCCAGAGATATGATCTTTTTTAATTATTGATTTATATTTACTTTTGTGTTTTGATAGAATCAATAGTTCAAACAAGTCGTGGACCACAGAACCTTTTAAAGCTCCATTGTTTGTCGAATCAGGAACATTCTTTTTATATTTTTGAAAATATGTCCAGCTACAACCCTCAAAAGTTTTAATTTTTGAGGCAGAGATTGCGGTCATTTCTAATTTAGGTATTGATTCTTCCATGATGTTATTTCTTCGCAGCTCATCTCGCCAAAATCTTTGGCGGTTGGTAGAGCAATAGCCAACTGGCTTTCATCAAAATAATTAAGAAGTTCTTCTTTATATTCTTTTGCAGCCTCATTACCGACAAATCCGTTATCTTCGTCATTATTAAGTGATATCACTATTTTACCCACATCAAGCTTTAATAGATGTTGAATAATCTTTGGGCTTAAGCTGACACCAAAAGATACTAAAATATTATTAATCCCACATTCCATTAATTTTAAACAGTCTCCAATAGACTCTACAAGCATCACTGTTTTTGTTTCTTGAATGAATTTTGATGCATGGGCAGGGAAAATAAAGTTTTTTTTCTGTCCAAGGTGCTTCCATTTTGGCAAAGATTCGCTTTTTTGAATTAATCTACCTGAAAAACCTATTAAATCACCCCTTTCATCAAAGATTGGGAACACATATCTACCCTTCATTCTACCATTTTGGGCTATTCCACCTTGGAAACCTTTTAAAGTGCGGTCAGATATGTCTCTAGAGTTCCAATAAGAGTTGTCTTTTATTAATTTAATTAATAAATTTTTGTCAAATTTCCTTATATCTGTCAATTCTACAGAGTGTCTGGTATCCACATATATGGGCAAGTCTCCCATGTATGTTTTAGTTTCACTTATAGAGGGTAATTTAAGCGTTTTCTGCACCAATTGAGCCAAACTACCACCAACTCGTTCTGAGTGGTCAAACCACTGTCCTGTGAGTTTTTTAATAGCTAGGGAGTTACGACTGCGATACTCCCTATAAAGGGGGTCACAACGCCAACAATCCCCAGTATCACGCAAGTTATGATACCCAATCGTATTTAACACATTTAAGATGCCTGTCATAAGGTCTGTTCTTCTATAGCTGTCTGACCATCCTGCACTAAAAACTGTGCGTTTTGACGAGTTATTGAGTCTCTTAATGAACCTCGCTCCTCTACTCTAAAATTGCGAATCTCAAGATTAATAAAATTCTTAACATATTTGATTTTACCATCTGGAAACTGTCTTCTAAGAAGGTCTTGATGACCTGCGGCATCCCTACCTTGAAAGCGAGATACAAGTTCAATTAGCTTATGAGTTCCACTCTCTGGAGTGTCAAGAACGATTTCTTCAGCCACCCTTCTTCTCAAAAGTCCGACATAACTGGCATACCATGTGATACGGTCTGATATACCCACAGAACTTTCATCATCCACAATTCCAGATACATCCTTATTTGTTGTAATACCACTACGATTGTTTTGAACCGCAGTAACAATTGGACAATCAAGTTCTTCTGCAAGCTTCTTTAAAGAATCAACTTTATCACCCATTAATTGATACTCTTGTTGATTGCCGGTCAATTTATCAATAGCTTTAATATAATCAAATACAACCAGACAATTATTCCCTCTTCCGACCTCTCTCAAATACCATCTTCTAGTCATAGACATAATTTCATCAATCTTTTTGTTTCCAATAAAACGATGAGTAACTTGATAAACTTGTCCTACGTCTTTTAAATGAGTTCTGACTTTTTGGACCATGTCTGGATTCTTTCTCCAGTTGCCAGTCTCAATATACCACAATGAGACCCCTGTTTTCGCGGCAATTGCCCTAAACTTAGTTTCCTCAGTTGACATTTCAGTATCAAGATACAAAACCTTCATTTTATGCATCTTGCTCATTTCTGAGGCGACCTCATTTAAGAATGTTGATTTACCGCTTTTTGCACGAGAAGCAATAATATATAAATTTCTTTTTCTATACCCGCCATAAAGACGATTAAATTCAGGAAATGGTGTTGCGTATCCAATTTCTTCTTGTGGATTATTGCCCCTTTCTTCGGCAAGGTCTAAAAGGTCATCAAATAAGTTTGCATTGCCTTCCTGAGTAGAAAAGGAATTGATTTTATCGCCATAAATAGCATCTATTTCAGATATAGTCTTGTCTAATGGCTGATTAATAGATTTATTAATATGACCCTTGATTTCTTCACAAGTTTCATCAACGTCTCTTAAAGCTCTAAGTTTAACAAGCTCTTGACAAGCCTTAATGGTTGCATCTTTTGTGATTGAAGAAAAGGAGATACCCTCAATATAATCAAAGATATTAATATTATCTTTAAAAGATATACCAAGGTTTTTAATCTTCTGGGCAAGGATTACTTTATCAATCTTCTCTTTTTGAAGATATGAGGAGATTATGCAACTAAAAATGGTTGAATGAGGCTGCGCAACGAAGTCTTTTTCGTTTACAAACCCTTCGATTTCGGGGATTGCATCAAGATTTTGAATCAATCCACCAATAACATGTTTTTCTATCTGTAATGAATGTAAAGGCATACACATGTATTATGCCAGAAATTCCGAAAGAAGTCAAGGATTAAAATGATTCTTCAGTGGGTTCTGCGCCGTCAGTTGGGTCATCTTTAACAGACTGTTCAATATCATATCTTGCACTTTCAATGTTCATGTCTCCAAGCGCAATGCACCAATCTGTGATGTATTTTTGCAGCCCCAAACAATGTGCTGGTGAATCAAAAGTCATCATCTGCTCTGGACTTCCAGTTTCAGAATTATAATAAAATAAAACAAATCCACCAGCAGTATGCTCAACTAGTTGATTGACGACTAAGTGAGGTATACCACCATTATTTTTATCTTTTGATTTAGACATCTTACCCATCTATTACACAAATATATAATAAGAAAAGCTAATGTTAAAGAATAATATTAAATTTTTCTTTAAAAAACTCTTTCGTTAGTTTCGGTGCCTCATCTTCCATTATCTCTACTATTTTAAAATCGTTCTTTTCAAGCCATTGGATTTTTTTAAAATCATTTTTAATTCCCTTGAGATAATTAGCGGGATTCTTATTGTGGAAGAATGAATTGAATGATTCGTGCTGTTTTCCATGCACCTCTACAGCTATTTTTAGCGTAGAATTTAAAATGTCAACTTTCAATAAGCTTCCAAAACACGGAAACTCTTCAAAGACTAAATGAGTTTTCCAAAATGTCTTTAAAAATTGTTTTGTCAAGAACTGGACATTAGAGCGGGACTTACCATCCCACTCTATTGCGTAACTGGTTACATTTTTATTCACCAATCTTCCATTTACATCAAAGAGTCTCATTTAGAGAGAGCTTCTCGAAATTTGTTAAAGAAATATTTTGAGATTGGCTCGTTTTCTTCAATATAGGTTCTAAGGTTATCCATTCCTTGGTGCTGCTGCTGAATTTCTAGACCAGTATCCTTGGCTTCTTTCAAGACTGCGTCATTGAATGTTAGCCATGCGCCTCGCTTATTTACCATTTCCCACTGAATCAACATATCGCATATCTCGTATTCAACCCATATGCTATTTCCTCCGACCCTGCCATGCTTTACAGGATACTTAACTTTAATCATTTCATTTTCCTTATCAGACTTTTTGATAGTGACAGTGACCCAATGACCAATGATTTTATTCTTTTCTGGGTCAGGCTTTGCATTTGGGTCTTCCAGAATATTATCGCCATTGAATCGGGGCTCAAATTCAAGAATATAGTTTGCGTAATGCTGCAAGGCGTATCCACCTCCACCAGATGTTAAACGCGGCGGCTCTTTAGAGTAAGGGTCAATCTTGATAGGAGTACTCATTTGAGATATGCAAATACAAATTGCTCCATACTTTTGCAAAGGCAAAGCCATACGAACAAGAAATCTCTTCATTAAGAGTTGTGGTCCTGCAACTTTGACATCGCCAATCTCTTTCTTGTCGTCAGACTTTAATCTTAAGCCGTCAACAGAGTCAATGATAATACATAGTCTTTCATCTTTTTCGTGACAAGTCTTTAAGAGGGAGTCAATCATTGCACAGATTGGTTCCATCATATTTGATTCAAGGACAAAACATGTTCCGTATTCCCAATCTTCAGCCTTATAAACAAACTTTACTCCAGAGCGGTTTTTAATATTGTCTGACAAGCGACCCTCTGCCTTAATTAAAAATCCCTTATGTTTCTTGCCTTGCTCCAAGAAGTTCTTCATGATAAGATAGGACTCAGAGCTTTTTCCTGCGCCTGTAAAACCACAGAAGCGATGGACACCTTCTGTAAGGGACACTTGCTGATCTAAAATCAAAGAGCCAGTAGAGACTCTTATTGGATTATCTTCGATAAAATTATAATGGTCGTCCTTGTATCCAGACAGTAATGAGGACAATAAATTCTTTGTTTCTTCACTAGATGATTTTGTTTCTTCGGTATTTTTTACTTTAGCCATAATTATTTATATAAATTTAAAAAATCTTTTAGGGATTTGGGTTTCTTTTCTATTAGAGTATCACTACCTATTTTAGATTCAAGAAGGATAACATTATCTTTTTGTGGGGATAAGTCAGTAGTTTCTTTTTTATAATTAAAGAACTGCTCCATAAGATATTGCTTTCCATAATCAGCCATGAAATAAGCTAAAGATGGGACTTTTTTATTATAAGGTGGAATCACCCATAATAGAAAATGAAGATTATATTCTTTTATAAGCTTTGTAGCCATTTTCATTTCTCTTGGCCAAAAGCTCTTGTCCCCAAAGGGGATAGGATTAATAAATTTTTTTATTAAAACTTGCTGATTACTAAGCTTTCTCTGTTTCAATTCCAACTTCATTTAGGCATGAGTATACCATACATTTCACTAGATTGTCAAATGAAATCTCTGGTTTCCAGCCTAATTCTTCTCTTGCAGGTGTGGAATTGCCTAAAAGTAAATCTACTTCTGCTGGTCTATAGAACTTAGGGTTAATTTTCATTAAAACTGATGCTTGAACATCAAGTTCTCCAGCTTGTTTTGTTGTAATTGAATATTCTTCGTTTATGCCATTGCCATGCCAAGCCGCTTCAATTCCGGCAGCTTTAAATGCTTTTTCTACGAACTCTCTTATGCTATGAGTTTCATCAGAGGAAAGGATATATTCCTTGGGTTTGTCTTGATTCATCATTAGCCACACGCCTTTTATAAAATCTCTTGCATGGGACCAGTCTCTTTTTGCATCAATATTTCCAAGTTCTAAAGGTTTGAATGTCTCTTTATTTTTGATTGCCTTAGCTATTCTTGCGACGTTTTTGGCCACTTTTTGTGTGACAAACTCTTCTCCCCTACGTTCACTTTCATGATTATAAAGAATACAATGGACTGCATATAAGTTATAGGAGTCTCTATAAACCTTTGTTAAGTGTCTTGCTGCTGCTTTTGCGGCTCCATAAGGGCTTCTTGGTCTAATTGGATGATTAAGGTCTTGTGGTGAATATTGAACATCGCCCATTTCTTCAGAGCTTCCCGCGCTATAAAAACGACATTGCGGAGAATGTTTTCTTATAGATTCTAATATTCTCAATACTCCTGTCGCTGTTACATCAAATGTTTGCTCAGGGATTTGCCAACTTGAACCGACGAAAGACTGAGAAGCGAAATTGATAAAATAGTCTGGTTTAATCTCTCTGACAATGTTTTCTAAAGAGTTTGCGTCCGCTAAGTCTCCAATAATAAATTGAAATCTTGGGTTTTCAATTGCTTTTTTTAAATTAGAAAAATCAGGTTTAGCAGATCTTCTAATCATCCCGTATATATTATGAGAAGTATTTTCTAAAAGAAAGTCAACCATATAAGACCCATCCTGACCAGTAACTCCAGTAACTATTATTTTTTTATCCATATTTCTTTTCTATTATTTTATTATATGTTTCTTTTACTCCAAGCTCTAATCCAATTGTCTGTATTGGTAAATTAAATTTTCCACAATAATCTGAATTATTTTTTTCGGAGCATAAAATTGGAACAGAATAATTGCTTAATAAATTTATATAGTTCGCTATATCTATTAATTTATACCTTTTTTTATAACAGCATTCAATCTCTTTTTGTAGATTGTTATTTTTTAAATAATATTCAATTAAAGTCAACAAATCTTTCATGTAAAAAAAGTCCATGGATTTATTTTCTAAAATTTCAATTGGCTGTTTGTTAATATATCTAAATAGATTTGCTTTTATAAACCTATTCTCTGATTCATTTTCGTCAAAAACTGCATAAATTCTAATATTGTAAAAGTTTTCTTTTTGTTTTATTGATTCCGAGATAACTTTTTTGCTTAATCCGTATGGAGTTTCTGTTTGAAAAATTTCTGCTCCAGAGCCAAATGATATAAATTTATTAAATTTATCAGAGTTTTCTAATAAATTATAATACATTTTTAAATTTTCATCTAATACAGATGAATCATCTGCTTTTAGCCTTCTTCCGCCTTTTGTTGCACAATGTATTAAAACATCAAATGCTTTGTTTTTAAACCATTCTTTTGTAGAAGCTGAATTTGACAAGTCAAAGTCTCGCCTTGTGACTGAAAAAACTTCGTATCGTCTTTCTTTAAGAAAAGAATATAGGCTTTTTGCAATATACCCATCTCCACCTGTTAAGAGTATTTTCATTTTCTCTACGCATTTTTAATTACCTATGCGCATAAATTAAATTGCATATATTATAAACTCTTGGATAAAAAGTGCAAATTGTATCTATTTTAAAATTCAAATTAGTCAATTTTACTATAAACAAATTTAATAATTCTTTACTATGAGTTTCTATGGCAACGTATTTTAAAGAATCAAAATTACTTGTAGAGTCCAAAAATAAAGATTCAGAACCTTCAATATCCATTTTCAAAGATGAAACATTATTGTTTATTATATAATGTTCAATTTTTTCTGTTGAGTTAATGAGGTCGCAATAAAAATCGCTATATGGATATGTATTTTTAAAGTGTTGAATATCATTGCCTTCTGGGTCAACACCTATTATTTTCTTTGCTCCTTTTTTTAGGAAATATCCAGGAGTTGTATCCCAAGATGACTCCATCAAATGGAATCCGCAACCTAAATCTGCGACGATTTGATCTTTTACTTCCAAAAGATCCCAATGATGATCTGGATGCTCAGATTCAATATACTTATGATTAACTTCCGGCAATTTCTCTAAAAGATCTTTAGAGACGTGATTTATTAAATTTATATTCATATTATTTTTTTCTAAAAACCGCTAAATAATTCACTTGTTTGTCATCAATTTTCATTTCAATTAATTCAAACGACTTTTGTAAATCTTCATTCTGCTGATTATTTAAAAAGTTTGAATGTAATACTTTTGTATTTTGAGCCATTAACAAATCTTCAGTAAGTAGCGAGTTGTCGTATTTAAATTTACCTCTTGTAAATCTGGGATTTTGCAAATCTTCCATAAAATAGTATCCTCCTGACTTAATCAGGTCTCTCGCTTGCCATAAACTTACAATCATGTGATTTGGCCAATGACTCCCATCTTCTACAAAAAAATCAAAATCATTTGGGCATTGTTGTTTTAACTCGTTCCAGTCGCAAAAATTACCTTGATCTGCGTATATAAAATTGACTCCCCAATCATTAATCATTTTGACTTCCCCCTCTTTATCTTTGAGATAGTTGCCCCAAAAATTATCAACACAATAGAGTTCAATATTTTTAAAATAAGACAACCACATTTTTGGAGAGGCATATGGAAACCTTTTGTCACAGATTCCAATTTCGAAAAATTTAACTGGCTTTTCTCGAAACTCATTCATGTATTTTTCGTATGTTTCTGTGTAACCCATACAAATATGTTCTGGCCAATCTTTTCCCCATGAAAGCGTGTTTTTTTCGGCATTGCCCTTGTCTGTTTCAAATTTATTTGCTAATTGAGTTAAATTTAATTCATTAGTATAAAAATCACTCTCTTTTGTCTTTTTGTAAAATTTCATAACTTTGTATTTATTATATCTATTAAATTTTTAATAATCTACCTTTTTTACTAACATATTTTTATCAAACTCTTCTCTATTTAAAAATGGATATAGGTCTTCCATCGGGCAAGTGCAAAATAGTCCATTTTTATCTTTGTAAACAGATGCTTTTGGCGATGTAGTGTGGTTTATATCAATCATTACTTCGCAAATGAATGAAGACTTGTAAGATAAAATTTTCTTTAAATTCTTTACAAGGTCTTTATTGTTTTTTATTTTAAAATATTTTAGTCCATAAGCCTTTGCTTGCAGTTCAATTTTTGGAAGCGTTAGTCCGCTATTTGGGTCGCTTGCAACAAAACTAGAATTAAAATGATTTCTCTGCGTTGTTTTTATTGAACCATAGCCATTATTGTTTAATATAAAATATTTTATAGGAAGATTGTATCTTTTTACCAATTCAAGCTCCTGTATATTCATGAAGAAACCTCCGTCTCCATCAATACAGACAATCTCTTTGTTTCCAGAAGCTAAACTCCCTCCTATACTTGCTGGAATAGCAAACCCCATAGACCCTAAACCTTGGCTATTAAAAATCCTGGAGCCTTTTTTCATCTTTATAGATTGAAATGTCACTTCGCTGCAACCCCCTGAGCTTCCTGGAATAATAATCGAATTTTCTTTTAAATTTTTAGATAACTCATTGATAAATACATAATTATCGACAAAGTCAGATTTTTTATAATATTCAGGTAGGCACACTGGATATTTTTTATAAGTTTCTTTACAGTGAGCCAACCAATCAGAACAACTTATTTCAATCTTATTAGATTGTAATATTAATTCATTTAGGAAATCTTTACATGTATAAGAAACCTTAAAATCTACATTTATATTTAACTTATCAATTTCATTTATATCAACATCAACAATTACTTTTTTTGCTTCTCTTGCGAAAAATTTGGATTGATACGCTAATTGACCGTGATCAAGTCTTGCACCTAGACAAATAATAAAATCTGAATTTTGTTGATTAAAATTTGCTCCTCTTTGTCCTACCCCACCAGGTCTTCCGACAAATAATTCATGGGTTTCTTCCAGCATGTCTGCTGCTTTCCATGTTAAAAGAGTGGGTATTTTAATTTTATTAATTAAAGTTTTAAACTCTTGTTCGCCTTTAGATAAACGGACGCCGTTTCCAGCCAAAACAATTGGACGCTTTGAAGAATTTAATGCTATAATTATTTTTGAAACCATTTCTTTTAAAGCAAAATAATCTGTTTTATTTTCTTCTTTTTCTATTTTTACTGATAAATTTAAATTTATGAATGAAGATTGTACATCAAGAGGAATTTCTAAAACAACTGGACCAGGTCTACCTGTTTTAGCTAAGGTTATAGCTTTCTCTAAATGATAAGGAACTTCTTCTGGATTTTTTATGCAAACCGCGTATTTCGTAATGGGTTTTACAATTTCTTTAAAATTTATTTCTTGGAAGCCTAATTGTCTTATTTTTTTATCTTCAACCATGTCTTTTTTCTGCACCTGTCCACTTAATATAAGTAGTGGTATTGAATCTAGCCATGCTGAAGCAATCGGGGTAATTATATTTGTTCCTCCTGGGCCAGTTGTTACTAAAGCAATGCCCAAATTATTAGTATATTGGGAGTATGCTTCTGCACAGATACCAGCACCTTGTTCATGCAAGCTGCAAATTGCTTTAATTTTGGACTTACCTAATGAGTCGACTAAGTGAATGCATCCACCTCCAGAAACTAAAAATATATGTTTTGTTTCAGATTCTAATCTTTTAATAATATAATCTGACACTTTTATCTTACTCATTAACTCCTCCCCAATGATTTACTATGAATTTTCTGTTAGAATTTTTGTTAATTTTATCGTCTGTATAAAAAGAGTCGTTATTAATATGAGTGGTAGAAATTTCTTCAATAATACATCCAGTTTTTGTGGTCATTTCGTGTTTATCTAATCTATTTATTGTTATGACGTCTGAGGTGTGTAAATTAATATCTTGCCCATTTAACTTTAAAACTAATTCTCCATATAATATAATGAAAGTCTCCTCTTTCTGTTCATGATATTGTTCTGGGTGTGTCTGATTTGGCAATAATACAATATATTTTTTACAATAGTCTCGGTTAATTAATGTAAATATGCCACATCCAAATTGAAAAAAGTTATCTAATCCATAATGGGTTGATAGCTCAAGCCAACTCTTATTTGGAATAAGCATGTTTTTATTCTTTATAAAAGCTTTGATTTCTTTTGAGATTTTTAATATTGTATTTTTAATATTTTTATAATCTACCTCGGATTCATAAATGGCTGAGTCTTTAAATAAATCCTTTTTGGACTGAATTATCGAATATTTGCTTAAATGCGCTGAAGACAATTGCTTATTGCTATAATCAATAGGCAAAGCGTAATAAACATCCTTTCGGGTTATATGCTCTCCAGCTTTAATATCTCTTTTTAAGAATACTCCCCTTTTGAATTGATTGATGTCTTGGATTTCTTTCTGACTTGGCGTGTATCTTATATCAGAAGTACCACAGTATTTTAAAGCTAATAATGCACTGTTTAACCAAGCTTCTATTTCGTCGGGTACGCAAGAATAGAGATTTGGGGTATGGCTATCTGTTTTTAGATCAATATGCTTTTCAAAAATACATGCGCCTTTAGAAATTGCAATTTTGACTGCGTCCATATCATTTGTTTTTTCATGAGTAGAAAATCCAATTGGGATACCATACCTTTTCTTTAAAAAAGAGATTTGGTTTAACTGAAGATTCTCTATATCAGTTGGATACTCTGCTATACAATGCATTGCTGCAAAATCTTTATCCCTGTTAACAAAAAAACTTATTGTATTATCTAATGAATCAATAGGCAAGCTTCCAAGACTAATAATAATAGGTTTATTTATTTTTACAATTTCATTAAGAAGCGACCAATCATCATTTGAACAACTGGCTACTTTTATTATATCAAAGTCGATATCTATTACATTTTTTAAAGACGCTTCATCAAATGGAGTGCATGAAGTTATAAATCCCTTTGCCTTACTATAGTTTTTGAGAGTTCTAAAATTTTCAAGGGTTAGCTTTGTAGATTGAAATCTTTGAATGCTTTTATTTTGAGAATTGGCTTGGTGGTCCTTATGTATCAAAGTTTCCAAATCTCTCATTTGAAATTTTATACAAAATTGAAATTCTTTATATTTTTCAATAAATTTGCTATATTCATCAATTATATTGACTGCGTGAGTCATGTTTCCAATATGATTATTTGCCATCTCAAATATAATTAAATTATTAAATAAGTTTTTCATTTTAGTTCCAATCTTTAGTGTTTAAGACCTTGTCATCTATAAATAAGTCAAATGCAGGTTTTTTTAATTTAAGACTGTGGTATTTTACTCCCCATTTTTTAAACTGTTGAATAGTGATTTTTCTCCAATTTAAACCAGTAATAGTTCCCCTGGCAGTCCAGTAAGTTATGTGATTTCCAGAGTCGTATAATTTATTTGCTTTATCTATGTTTTTTTGTATCGGTGTAGATTTAGTATAATCCAAAGTATTTGGACTATTGCAAATTGTATTGTCTATATCTATGTAGATATTCATATCTATGAATGATGTAAGATTACCTTATTTTCAGTAAAAGTCAATACTTATATTACCATATAAATTTTTCTTCATAATATTTTATTATATTGGGTAATTCGGTATCAAAGTCGCATTGATTCGTCCAACCTAATTTTCTCAATTTAGAATCATCAATGCTGTATCTCAAGTCTTGACCAGTTCTATTAAAAGATAAATCAATAAAATCGTTTATATTGTAATTGTCTCCAAATTTTATAGAAAATATTTTTTTAATTACATTTATATTGGCGTCTTCATAATTTCCAGATATATTAAATATTTCATTTTCTACACCCGACTCTATTATTTTGATGACTGCGCTAGCTGTATCTTTAGCGTGGAGCCATATTCTTATAGGAGTGCCATTTGAATGTAAAGGCATTTTTCTGCCTACTTTTAAAAATTTACAAGTTTTAGGTATCAATTTCTCTACATATTGTCCGCATCCATAATTATTTGTGGGTCGGACAATGATATAGGGTATATTAAATGTTCTTCCCCAAGCTTTTATTAACATGTCTGCTGCCGCTTTTGTTGCTGAGTATGGATTACTTGGTTTAAGCAAATCTTCCTCTGTATGAGATCCATTTAATATATCTCCATAAACTTCATCTGTGCTAAAATGAAGTAGAATTGGTTTTTTGTATCTTTTATTTTTTATTAGTTCTAAAATATTGTGTACTCCATTTATATTTGAATTAAGAAATACGTCACTTGAGGCTATAGAATTATCAACATGCGTCTCTGCGGCGGTATTTATTATATAATCACAATCATATAGGAACTTTAAATCATTAATATCTTTTTCTTCAAAAGAGAAATTTTCATATTGCTGAAATTCTTTTAGTAACTCAGTATTTGCGGCGTATGTTATTTTATCAATACCTTTAACATACCATCCTTTCTTAAGGCATTCGCGGGTGATATATGATCCTATAAAACCCAAACAACCAGTAATATATACAACCTTTGGCATAATTTTATTTATATTTTAGATAATCTGCGTTTTCCACTAATATAGTGCTTCTATTATCGGTCCTGTATAGTGCTTTTTCATAAGAGGGTATGATATCAGATGTTTCATTCAATTCTATTATATCTATAGTTTTGCACATCATGCGGAATGCTTCTGAAAAATTTCCCTTGTGTTGGTCTTGTGGATCAACGGGATGTTCGCTTCCAATTGATACTCTTATAATTACTTTAGGGTTACATCTTCCTCTGGATAAAATAGAAAACTTGTCTAAATGATTGATAATTTGATCAGTGCCCATTAATAAGAAATTCCACCTTGGATACAATGAAACTGGTATATACCCCTCTAGCGCCATTCCTATTGTTACCCCAGTTTGTAAATATTCGGCAACAGGCCATTCGATCTTTTTATTATCAGCTATATGTGTGATTGAATCGTATAAACCAGTACCCCCATATTTCACGGATTGGCCAATGAAAATCGTCTTTTTGTGACTAGCTAGCAATGTCATTGCATTTTTGAGTGCATCGGCGTACTTCATATTAAAATTGTATTCTCATACCTGCTCCGGCGTGAGGATATTTATCATTTGAATATTTATAATAAATTATCTTATTGTGATTGTATAATTCGTTATTATTTAAAGATTCTTCTAATTTTTTTTCATCTAGATAATATGGGATATTTCTATTCCAAACTTCAGTCGTGGGAGTTAATACAGATTTTTGATTGTCTTCAATAATCCATGTAATCGGTAAATCAAAATTTAAACTGTATTTATATGCTTCGTGAAAAACTCCTGTTTCTGCGGACATATCGCCTATAAAACACCAGACTTTATTTCCAGTGTTTTTCATTTTTAATGCTAATGATGTCCCAGCAGCTATCGGAGCAATTCCTCCGACTATAGAACTACATAAGAATTTATATTGAGGTAAGTTCATTACCATAGACTTACCATTTAATATTTCGTCTACGATTATTTCTTCTGGAATTCCTTTACATAAAGCTTGGTAATGGTTTCTCCAAGTGCAAAATACCCAATCATTTTCTTTATCAATTAGTTCAAATATTTTCAACATTTGAAGTTCATTACCATGATAAAGATGAATTGGAGATTTTATTTGTTTGTTATTAAATAAATCTGCAATTTTGGTTTCAAAATTCTTTAATTTTTCGACTGAGATAATCATGATTTGTAACAAATGAATTATATTGCTTTTTTAAAAAATTGATTCACTGTGTCTTTTATATAAGATATTTGATTTGGGGTAATTACAGGACTTGTCCCTAAAAAGAATGTGTCAGTTGTAATTTTTCTTGCGTTGGGATACTGAGTAATTACATCAGATTTATTTATTAATCCTTCGTATGCTGGTTGCAGCATGATGTTTCCAGCGAAATAAGGACGTGTTTGGATCTTGTTGCTTTCAAAATACTCAACAATATCCTTTCTTTTAAATGGCGCCCCATCTTTAATCGTTATCGCAAAAGCAAACCAGCTAGGATCAGCATTTTCCGTGGCTTTTGGCAATATAAAAAACTCTTCATAAGGTCTAAACGCCTCACACAATGCTTTGTGGTTTTCTTTCCTGCGGGAATGTATTATTGGGAGTTTTTTAATTTGCTCTAAGCCTATGGAGGCTTGTAGTTCAATTGGTTTTAAATTGTATCCAATTTCATCATATACGTACTTATGATCAAAAATTTCATTAGGTAATTCTGGTAGCCAATTCGAGAATCTATTTGCGCAGCTGCCATTCTTTAAGAGATTAGCTTTTTTTCCAACACAATAACATCCACGACCCCATTCTCTAAAGCTGCGAGTTACAATTTCTTGTAATTTTGTATTGCAGGCCACAAATCCGCCTTCGCCCATTGTCATATGATGAGCGGGATAGAAGCTACAACTTGCTAATTCACCAAAGCTACCTAAAGGTTTTCCTTTGTATGTAGAGCCAAGTGCATCACAGCAATCCTCCAAGAAGATTAAATTATATTTAGACACAATCTCCATCAATCTATCCATATTGGGAGGATTTCCCAATACGTGAGCAAATGTGATAATTTTGGCTCCTTTTTTGGCCATCTCTTCTACTTGTTCTAAATTTAAGTTTAGAGTGTCTAAATCAATGTCTACGAATACAGGTTCAAAGCCCACTTGAAATATTGGATTAAGAGTAGTGGGAAATCCTGCAATTGGTGTAATTACCTTTGTTCCTTTTGGAAGATTATAGAGCCTTTTTGATGTCATCGCCAACATCATTAATAAATTTGAACTACTTCCGCTATTAGTTAATATACCATATTCTTTATTAAATTGCTTTGGAAATATATTTTCAAAGGTTATAGCGTCTTGTCCAAGAACCAACCATTCTTTTAATAAAGATTCTATGGCGGCAACATACTCCTTTTCATCAAAAAATGGACCAGCATATTGGACCCAGTCTTTTCCTGCTTCCCATTTTTTTTCAGAATGAGTTTTTGTAATGTATTTTTTTACTAAATCCAATATTTCTTGCATATTACGTCTTATATTCTCTTAAGTCTTTGTTAAAAAACTTTTTTTGCAAATGAATTTTCTTTTCGTATCTTTTTGTATTTGAGTCATCAACTTCTTTAGCAGATATCTCTCCACGCCTCATTCCTTCTATAGCATAGAATGTATTTTTATTTGCATTTTCTAATTCAAGATACTCTTCTGAATTTATAATTTCTTGCCATTTATCGTTAGGGAATTGCTTTTCTAACGAGTTATAGCATTCAGTCCAGCTTTCCCTACATCTTTGAGAAAGATTCTTTTTTACATTTAATATGCTTAGATAATCAAAAGCATACGCCTCATCTACACAAAGATAAATCATACTTAAACCACTTCTATTCTTGGTAATGGGAATATAAATTTTATTCCAGCTTTTATAGCTTCATCGCTTCTTTTTAAAATTTCTTCTTTAAAATGATATGGGCCAACCAAATAATAATCAGGTCTCATATTTAGACTGTCTTCTTCAGAAATAAGTTCAATTCCATTTAGGGTTTTCCCTCCAATTTTATCTGGACTTCTTTCTGATGCGTATTTTATTTCGTTTGTGCCTATATCGCAATAACCAAGGATTGTGTTTAATTTTGTTGAAGCGCCATAAACATGGATTATTTGATTATTGTTTATGATTTGTTTAATTAAATTTTTTAATTCGTTTTTGTGATTCTCGATATTGTTACGGAATCTAATATAAGTCTCTTCTTCGTCTAGTTTAGCCTCGAATTCCTGCATTCTAAGTTCTGATAACAGCCTCTTTGATTCTTGGGAATCATAAATTGCGTTAGATTCATGGGCAACAAAACACATAATACTTCCTCCATTAGTTGTTGTTTTTTCGGCTCTAAACAACTTTAATCCAACTTTTTTTAATAGTATTTCGATTGGGGCAAGGTGATAATGAATAATATGTTCGTTTACAATCGAATCATACATTAAATTTGATAAAATAGACGGCCAATACGCCACTTCAAATACCCATATGCCGTTTGGTGTCAATATTTCTTTTATATTGGCGGCAAATGTTATTGGATCCTCTACATCATAAAAACAAGCAATTGATGTGATTATATCAAACTCTTTTTCTTTTAAGTTTTTTGTTGGAAAGGTTTCGTTTATTATAGTTATATCTGAGTCTGTTTGTTTTGCTGCAATATCAGATGGATCTACTCCTGTTTTTTTAAAATCTTTTCCATAATTTCTCAAAAGTGTGGAGTCGTTGGAGGCGATGTCTAAAACTTTTCCAGATGTCAACTTTGTTATTTCTAAGCACTTTTCAACAATGTTTTTTAAATGATTTCTCATTGTAAAACTTATTCCAGACTGATACCAGTAATTAGAATAAAGTATCTCTGGTGGAATTGAATGCTTGGTCTGTACTAAACCACAGGCATTTTCGTCTTTTGAAGGGTCACATCTAACTACCAAATTTGGCGTTTTTCTTAACGGAAAAGCTTTAGAACTCTTTTCAACGAACGAGCCTTGGAAAAATTGTTCGCCAAGATCAACGACGTCTTTTAGATGTTTATTACCACATACTCTGCAAGTTTGTCTATGTTTTATATGCATAATTTTGTCATTTTTTTATTCTTGTTCGTCCATATTATAATGTTTAAGCGCTTGCAATGTGCAAGTTTTGTTGTAAAATGATCTAGCTTTTTCCGAAAAAATTATACAATTTCTTAATTTTTTGTAATTTGTTATTCCTGGAAAATGAATAACAAAGTCTCCTTCTGACCACTCCCCTATATTCCCAAATTTATCTTTTTTTTCTGCGTATTCAGGCATATGAATATAATTATCGTATAAATAAGAGTTCATTGTTTTTTGTGGAACATATTTTACCAAATCAATGTATTTCCCTTTAAAAAGCTCTCCCATGACGCCTTGCTCAAATTCTGGATGATTTATATATTCTGGTTTAGGAAGCGTCATTTCATTTAATAGCTCTAGACTTTTTTCTGAGCATTTAACCAACATGGAATCAGAATTTATTCCATGTGAGTCTGTTGTTAAAATAAAATGATAATTTTCATCAATTATTGATTCTATTTTTTGAAACATGTTGGTTATTATTGCGTCACATCCTAGCCAAAATATCCAATCATATTCTTTTTTATTTATTAGTTCTTTTAATAATCTAATTTTTTCCCAACCAATCATACTTGAGTTGCTTGAGAGATTTTCTGTTATTGAGATTAAAGAATACGAATGAATTGATGCATACATTTGTTTATTTGGAGTGCTAAAAGCACTTATATGCTCATAACCATTTTGTTTATTATTTATTGTAAGGATTGCTATTTTCATATTGCTTTTTCTTTGAATCTTAAGAATTTTTCATATAGTGGATTATTATTTTTTACATCTTTTTTGAAAAGAATTTCGTCAGAAAATTCACTTGGTATACCTGGAAACAAGGCGATTTCTGGTTTATTTATAATAGAAGTTGCCACTTTACAAATCAATTCTGGATTAACTTTTTTTGGAAAAGTTTTGTTTGCAAAGATGCCCCACCTAATTGAGAACGCGGGTTTATCTGAAAACTCTGGTTCATCACCACATATTACTAAGCTTGGGATACCAAAATGAGCGGGAAAAAGTCTTATAGAACTACTTACTCCAATGCAAATTGAAGAATATTTTGCTAAACTCCAAAGATCACTCAATTCGCACTGATAGAATTCACAATCTAATCCTTCTAAATTTTTTTTATTTATTTCGATATTCCCTGGGTAAATTGGACATATAACTTTGTATTCTTTTGACAATATATTCACTATTTCTCTTGCGGTTTCTTTAGGAACGTTCACGTAATCTCCAACCTCCTCTCTTTGGAAGAAATGAGCTAAGACATATTTTTCTTTAAAGACCCTTTTGTCAATAAATTTTGGAGTAGGAAAATTATAAAAAGACTTTAAAATTGGAAAATCATAAGAAAAGGATAACAGTGAATCAGTAGTTAATTCAAAAACGCAATCATAAGAGTCGCATATAGCTTTTTGAGATTCATTGAAATTATTATATTGATAACTAAAACTTGGGTCAAAGTTTTTATTGCTAACTATGAATGGAATTACTTTGTCATAAAATGAGGGAAAAGATTCTTTTACAAAATTTCCAGCCTTTTCTTTTCCATTTTCTGTTACTCCAACGCTGATTAAATCTACGTTTTTAAGATTGAATCTCTTTAAGATATGCGGAACGTGTCTATTTCCAAGCAAGTAATCTCCTATTCCCCCAGCTAAAATAACGGCGCATTTTTTCATAATCTTGGATTTTGAATAATTTTTATCATGCTTTCTATTTGTGTTTCAGCGTTTGTCTCACAAACCATTACATTATGAATATTTAAATGTTTTGTTTTTGTAGACCATTCATAATCTTCTATGCCGTATGCTATTCCGTATCGAGAGTATGGATTTTTATCTACATATTCATCTCTTGAAACTCCTTCATCTGGGATAATTACGCTATCGCATCCACAAAGGATGCATAATATGCTATAAAAACAAGACGTGTCGTAAGAATAAAAAACTTTTGTTCTATTGAATATTTCAATTTTTTCTTCTAGTGTCATATTGTCGATGCAGACAGAATCAGAGATATCGTGAACTATTTTTTTACCATATCCTTTTTTTAAAATAAAACAAGAGCCGGATCTTTCAAGTCCATAATTCTTGAATTTTGACATATTATGCCTTATGTCTGTCATAAACAATATGCCGTCAGTTTTATATTTTGGATTTATAGAAAAATATTTAGAGAATTTAAATATATAATCCGTATCTGAATATGATGTTCCGTGATTTTTTCTTTCATCAGGTGTATAAAGAATCCATCTAATAACATTATTTGCCCGAAATGGATTGCCAAATACTTGTTCTGGGTATATAACAAAATAATTTTTATTATTATTTATAAAATCTTGTTGAATTTCTTTATCAAACAGTGGGGTAATATAGCCTCCATAATTTATCGGAACAGTTACATAAGCTTTGTATCCCATACTATTTAGTTTGTGACACAATAATGCTAAAGCCATTGTTCCACCAGATATTGGCGAAAAATACTCCATATGAATGACAAATTTTAAATTTTTCATACTTTCCAATCTATTATTGGAGATACTAATCCGTATTCACAATGTGTTGCCACGGCTGGAATAGGAGAAATTAATAGATTTCCATTATCTGCCAATTCCAAGAATTTTTCATGATCTTTTGATACGTCACAACCTGTCGAAAATTTTCTATGAATTTCTATGCTATTCATTAGCGTTTTTTTTCTGAATGCATAAGTATTCGTAGTTGACGGAGTTGTTCTCCAGTGGCGAGATTTTGTTACAAAAATATTAGATGTTAATCCGTTGTAGGTTTTTGTATATTTATCAAAATGATCATATAATGTAACATATCCAGATTGCCATTTTAATAAATCAGTCAAATGGATTGCCTCTATTAAAAAAAGAGCCCACTCATTTAAATGTAAGTAATCATCTTCAACTATGTATACAATTGTGTCATCGGGCCAGTCGCTTTTTTCTATGAAGTCCAAAACCTTAAGAAACGATGCGCCCTCCGTACCAAAGCTATCTTCAATAATGGTAAATTTGTCTTTATACTCTTCTATAAAGTGACCTTCTAATGGTCCGCGATTATTGTCAAATAATATTGTTAAATCACATAGCCTATCAAACCATTTACCATTTACAATACTTTCGAAGCATTTTTTTCTAGAAAATCCATCTGGCCTTTTCCTATCTTTGCTGACCAAAGACTGAAAACATTGTCTATTAATTACTTGAATAGGTTTCATTGAATTAAATTATAATATGCTTTTGTTATATCGTTGTGTTTGTCATGAAAACCGAACGTTTCTTCTGGATTGACGTGATCTTCTGTTAACCATTCTATAGAGAATTTTGCGGACAATTCTAAGGGGGCGAATTTTATGCCCAAATTCTCCAAAGACTTACGCAAAGTAAAGCATATAATGGAATCTTCTATATCGGTATTAATACCAGTATAATCGAAATACGCGCAAAGAGATATTAATTTGTGACTTCTTAAAGAGAAGCCTCCATTTCCAACCCTATGTGTTCTTGGAATATTCCAATTACTTGGCCATGGGGCTCCAATATAATCATATTCTAAATAAGATTCATCCCACAATTTTTCATTAATTACAAATCCATCTCTCTGTACGATTAAAGAGTAAATAGAATTTTGATATTTATGAAGCTCTTTTAGAAGAAATCTACTATAATCTCCCCTGTCTTCTATTTTTTTTATTTGTTGCCAATCTAATCCATGACACGCAATAGAAGGTTTTAAATAAGAGAATATAATAGAATTTTCACAACCAGTTTTTGATTGTGAATACATTATCGCTTTAGCCAATAAATCTACTTTATTTATGTCGTCTCTGCCTTCTACTCCTAAAATTGATATATTTTTTCTTGCAAAATCAGAGATCATTTTTTTACCTTCTCCATACGATGTAACATTCTTTAATTAGAGAGTCTTTTCTATCTACATATTCAAAATTAAATTTTATTTGAGGTAAGGCGCTTAATTTTATTTCTTTCAATTTATTGAATAAGTCTTTTAAAGAAACTTCTTTTGGAATCTTTATCTCTGACTGTATTGCGCCTTCTGGCGAAACGGCAGACAATTTAGTTAAGTATATTGCGCTAGAAGTGTTTTTTAAAAGTTTCTGTATTTCAATAAAAAATGGGTCACTTATTGAGGATTGATAAGAGGGCAAATTACCAAATCTTACAGACTTAAAA
>Ga0114962_10000332_pt1 | contig 41126 bp, 57 predicted proteins | sample C_130820_MF_Meta_FD_87017 | JGI IMG/M metagenome (GOLD analysis project Ga0114962, IMG submission 87017) | Freshwater microbial communities from Lake Croche, Canada to study carbon cycling - C_130820_MF_MetaG | ecosystem: Environmental > Aquatic > Freshwater > Lake | place: Lake Croche, Canada...
CCTCGACTGTGATACCGAGTTCCTTTGCTTTCATTTTTTGGTAATATTTCTGTGCGTAAGTTAGTTGCTTTGTCATATCTTGTTGTTGTTTGGTTTGACGTTCATTCGTCTAGATAAAAGTACTAAAAATAGTTGATACTTGAAAGTATTTTTTCAGGTATTTGTTTTTCTACTATGAGACATATGCTATTAAAAACATCATGCCCCAAAGCAACATAGTGCCTAAAGCTAATATGCCAGCAATTAATGTCCATTGTAATATCGATACTATTAGTTTGTTTGTCATGTTATAAAAGTAAACAAAAAAGTTGACACTAGAAAGTTTTTTATCAGGTATTTGTTTTTATAATACGATAAAAAGCCTAGAGTTTCCCCTAGGCTTCTTTTTGTTTAATCCCGCGACCACCATTATTATTTTAAAGCAGCTAACATTGTATTAAGCGCGTCAGTAGTAATATCTGTTGCCATAATTTTAATATCTGCATTAATAGGACTCTGTGTCATTTTAAGCATTGTTTCAATTTCACTTTTTGAGATTGTCTGACAGCCAAATGCAATCGTTCCACCTACTTTATCAATCTTAGCCTCATAGTCACCAATTTTAAAAGGTGGTACGTACCCTTTAACAACTGTTGATGCGTCTAATTTAACTTCAGGACTTGTGCCTGATACTCGCATCTCCCAACGACCATCAACATACTCAATACTTTTAATTGCGCGATCACTAGCAAACGTACCACACTTAGACACCCAGCCAGTAAATCTGTTACATCTTGTGACATTCGGGTTGTTAAGTTCATTTTGTGTGATTGTGTCACCTACTTTCCAAGGTCCATTGAATTTAGGCGCACAACTATCAAGGCAAGCTCTCATTGCTTCAAATGCTTGTGACCACTGCTCTGGAAGAGTGAATTGGTTTTCTAGTTTAGTACCACAAAGATGATTATGCCATTGCAATCCAACGCTCTCTCGTTCTTGTGGACAACCACTCCATAGATATGTGCAATCGCTAGTTTCTGTTGTTGGATTATACGTTTGATTCCAACGTGTATCGTCTAGACGTTCTGAATATCCAAGAGCTTTTAGACTCTCAAAGAATGGTACGATCATTTCTTTTGGACCATGTACTACCACACCCCTTTCATATGAATTTACAAATTGCGCAGCTGTGAGTTGGATAGAATCACGTGAATATACCAAACCCCCGTGTAGTAACCATGTGCGCTCACCTTCAGTATCTACCTTAATATATCGGATTGTGTATTTATCAGTCTGCCACATATTGAGCATATAGCTGTCTGTTGCTTCGTTGCCGGAATTCCATTTAATGCCTAGCCTTTGGAATTTTTCAAGGCAATCTTGCCACTCTTTCTGTGATGTGCAATGGATCTGTGTGTTCTGTGTAAATTTCATAATCTTGATTTGTTTTTTAGTATGTTATAAAAGTAAACAAAAAAGTTGAAAGAAAAAAGTTTTTTATCAGGTATTTGTTTTTATAATGTGAGTATTATAATTTAGTTGCAAAGAGTCTATTGATATCCATAAATATGAATTAGATATCTTAGCTGCTAATTTTCCCCCTCTGATTTCCACTGCCTCTATCTTTCTGTCTGAACCTATCCACATACTACGGGTTGGTTTATTATCTAGATACCATCCAACAGTACTGTCGGGATAGCATAATTCAGATTCTGGGCGATTAAGTACTTCTAAAGTCAACGTATCACCAACTGACCAGCATTTTGTATTATTAGCATTGCTGCTCGTCATATTAACTAAAATCTCATTTAATAGTGCGGTATCGATATTTTGGTTCGCAATTGAAAGTTTAGCAGTGCTATTAAGATCTAGAAATTTATTGATAGCTGCTACTTCATCACGAGTATAAGTCTGGCAGCCAAATGCAATTGTGTCAGTACCAAATTTAGCTTCATATCCAGCTATTTTAATTTCTGGCTTTTTGACATTGGCCTTTACAACAGCATCAATGAATTCGTTTAATTGACCTGGTAGTTCGTATGTTGCTGTAACACTGGAGCCTGCGGAACCGTTATGTGAATGATATTGCATGTTTAGTTTAGCATCATGAGTACGGACTACAATATGATCTATACAGGCACGATAATCACCAGTTGGAATTTCTTCCCACCCGTCATTCCAGTCTTTATCGTCTGGAATTCCAAGTGCAATTAGCATTTGACGTGTTGCTTTCAGTATTGAAAAGTTGTCTGAATGTGCTGCAAAGTGTGTCTTGTTTGTTGTCATAATCTTGATTGTTTTTTTAGTATGTTATAAAAGTAATTAAAAAAGTTGAAAGAAAAAAGTTTATTTTCACGTATTTGTTTTTATAATATAAAGAGTAAAGCCTCCCCATATAGAGAAGGCTTGTAATATGTGCCAAATGATCGCAGGCAGGAATTCGACTTTGGACTTCATTTTGTACGTATACTTATTTTGTTGTAGTCAGGGCAGGATTCGAACCTGACCAATTTGAGAGTTCCACATACAAGTCACTCACAACCTTATTCTTTATGCTATCGTAATCTCCATATGAGCTTTGATATAATTGATGACATCCCCAAAACTCGAACCAGAGCATATTGTCAATCTCATTCCACCTACATCCTCTCCTGAACGATATGCTATGTATGCCTTAGCCCTTAATGAATCCTCTGAGAAGATCAATTGTAGTAATGCGAGCGCTCTTGTCCAACCACTATTTGCGCATTTGGGGTTGATATAAACATACATATTATCTTTTACGTCTGTGATCTCTGAAGCGTAGGACTGGTTCATTCCATGTGCAGTTAGAAATGCAATGACCTGTTCTCTAAGGTCATATGCTGAGCATTCGTTCTTTGTCTTTGCTGATGTGCCAAATGTTACTGATTTCATATTGTTATGTTGTTTGGTATGTTATAAAAGTAATGAAAAAAATTGACAATAAAAAGTTTTTGATCGTATATTTGTTATTTTACTACTTATGTACCCATGAATTTGTACGATATTTCGCAACAGCTTTAAGCATTATCCACAACATGTCATACATATCAGTTATCATTATACGTTCTTTGCAAGTACGTGATTCTTTTTTTACTATGCGAGTCTTATTTAATTGATAGCATGTCAGTCTTTCAAAACCGCCATATGGCCATGCTTTAATCCATCTGCGTAAATAACCATTTTCATGCATGGAATAAATAACGCCAGTCTCGAGACATTTATATTTGAGTGTGCCTGGACGATGGTTGTGTAATTTTACAAGATTGTTACTAGCCGCGGTCATATCAGCAATTGCAATAAATTGTTCTGTGAAATTCATACGTTGTTGTTTGGTTCGACGTTCATTCGTCTAGATAAAAGTAATTAAAAAAGTTGACACTAGAAAGTTATTTCTCAAGTATTTGTTTCCTTAATGTATAAAAACAAATATATATCCAATTGCTTTCGAGTGTCGTTTATTTTATGTACATTTACTAAGTATCAAGCATCGCACGCCAGCGGCCACTGAAGGGACGGTCTGAGGAACGGGAGGTATACTCCGACCTGCGAGATGCCCTCGGCTCTGATCACGGTCCATAAAGAATCCCACACACCAAATGATATGTAGGATTTCTCTTATATGAATTTCCTTATATATTAAACCAACTCCATATCAGTTTCGCATGCGACTAATTTTTCATATCCATAATCTAGATCCGTCAACCAGCAATATATGCCATCCTCATTCTGGCCAGGATATCCGGTTATCGTGGTTGTTTTTCCAATGTATTCATTGAAATAATCATACGTATACCCCTTCTTCGATTAAATCTTTATGTGTGTTTTTTGTGATGATGACCTTGTCGCCAATTTTGAATTTCATTTCCATGTTATAAATTTACACGATTCTTGTGATATAAAAAAGCTTTTCTTCAGGTATTTGTTTTCTTAATCTGTAATCATATCATATTCGCATATCATCAAATATAGTATCTCCTAATGTATATATGATATCCACTGCTGAATCGAATCCGTAATCTAAGAATTCTCTTCTTACTTCTAAACAACCCTGGGCTTGTAGTTCACATTGAAGTAATATACTCATAATAGGATGATGTAAAAATACCTTTTTCAATTTTAATACCTTTTTTGTTTCTGGATACCTTTTTTGTTTTAAAAGCCAGATATTTATAGATGATACCACTGTTCAACCAGTATTGTTAGTATTTCCAATTGGCTGATGCGTAGTCCTTAGTAAACCGAGCTAGTCTCATTCTGAAACGGATCAATAAGAAAGAAGCAAGATAGTTACACGTATCACTTGAATAAAATACCTTTTTTGATTTGCAGGGGTCTAGTCAGTGCCTGTTAAATTTTTTTTTATTGTGATGTCAGTAATGTTAAAAGTATCCACCATAACCAAATAGAAATGCAAATGAATACTGGAACTGCAATGCGTGTTGGTTTTAAATCATTAGGATCACCATACCCGTTCTTTAGCTCGATGTACATTTTTATTACTACTGGTGTTAATACTGTTACTGCGATAGCTACGGCAGCCGTGATTATTATTAATAGTACTTTCATATTATAAATGTAATGAAAATAGTTGAGAAAATACCTTTTTTGTTTTGTGTGATGGTATATGTCTGGTACTTTGGAGTTAGATTTTTCCCTGGAAGTAACTCTCTCTTACCGCGTTCAACTTCATAACTTACTAGGCTCTCTTACTTTTCCACTCTTATACCTGATTATCCGGCTCGTGTATATTGACCATCTCCAATACCACAAGTTTCTTTTCTTTACTGCCCTTTTATTGTGTCTACTATTCTCTTCACATATAATTAGTGCTAAGCAATGATTCTAGATCGCACACAGTCTAATGCACAGGTCGCACCCGGGTGCATCCAGTATTCTGATTTTATATAATATAGACTATTTAGGTCAGTTAATCCTAGTCTATTATTCAGTGCCCATAAACTAGCTAGCGAGTATCCTGTTGTAATATCATTATGTTTGATGACTGGGTTTATTCTATAGTGCGCGGCTAGCGATTGTTGTTTGTCTCAGCGCGCCAGCGTGTTATTAGTGGTGTTATTTTTGGTCATTAGGTATTTCTCATGCGCTTTATTTCATATTAAGATATCTCATTGTTAATAGCGTGGGTGTTACTTGTGCTATTATCGATATTATTTCTATTGATTTCTTCATGCTCTGCTTATTTGGTTTGCAACATTAATGATCCTCTGTACTTGTACTCTACTAGTGGAATTCTTATGGTAATAAATTCATGTAGTAATTATAGTTATAACTCAAATGTAAAGTTATAATCAAGTTCATCACTATTAAATAGACCATAGCCAGTTGGATTGAGTTCTATATTAAAATTTAATTGCTTCATTTTTATTAATATTAATATATTTTGAACTTTTCACTGCGTCAAAGAAAAATTTGTGGGCTTTATTTTGAGCTAATTGCTTACTTTTCTCAGTCGATAGCCAAGTAATACCCATATTATTTATATCAGGAGAATTTCCCCAAAGTAAAAAATAATGAATTTGAAGTTTTCTAGAAGATCTATTTCTAGTACGCCATCGCCATCTTACTACTTTATTAATCTCTGATGGATATATCACTGATCTAGCCAACGCAAAATGATTTCCTTCAAACTCAGCTTGAATTATAATTTTAAAATTTGGATCTTTTCTTAGTATGTCTGTTATCATAACTTTTTTATAATCTAAAAGTACACCTTTTAACTGATCTATAAAAGAAAAAGTGCAAAGTCTTAATGAAATTGCACTTAATATTTTGTGTACTGTACGTTAGTTTCTGGAGCTATATCTTCATATTCTATTGACGATTCTCTTCGTTTTAAGCGATATCGATAGAATAATTAATCCAATCATTAGCATAAAATATTAATCTTCTGATTCGTATGATTCTTTTATTGATTGTACATAAAATTCTACTGCTTGATCTGTACTTGACGATTGTGGTTTCTTACCTATTGTTTGATTAAGGCACTCTGTATATCCAAGAGATCTGCCATATTCTAATGCATCTTTTATTTCTTCTAAGACGTCTTCAAGAGTAACTACTATTAATTCTTCCATGCGGGATGTTTGGTTTTATTCTTCATCATGTAATACAAGACCGGATGACATATTACCACCTTGCTCAGAAAGATTAGTATGTCCTTTTTCAATCAGCTCTAACATCTTCTTTTTAATCTCTTTTATTGATGTTCCATATTGCTTTAGCTGATCTTGTTCATCTGGGCTTAATCCCTTCATGCTTTCTTTAACGTATGACATTGCAGTATTATTTTTAATAAATATCTGATAGAGGAGAAGATTTCAACCTATCTATTTCTTGTGCTAATTTAGGATCTCGTATGACTTGTATTGATGATACCTCTTCACTCTCTTTGCCCTCTGTGACTATTAAACCTACAAATTTTTTGGTTTCTGAGTGGTTAACACATGTGTCTTTATATCCGAGTTGAACTCTTTTGGGATGAATGACTGTGTTACAAACTTTACAATAATGATTTAATTCTTCCATTGATCTATAACTATTTGTTTATATAGTAAATGTAAACTTTATTTTTGATAAGATAAAAACTATCTCTTGCGTTCCTCTTGCTTAGTCCAATATCTTGCCATTTTGTTATTCTTTTTCTTTAATGATAAAATTATAAGTGTGGCAAAAAATAGTATGTAAACGTAATAATTCAATAACATAATTTTATTTTCTTTCAGCAATCATGAAATTTAATATAGTCTTTTGTAATTCATTTAAGGCTTGAGTATTATCCTGTATTAATTTCGACATTCTATCTCTTTCTTCTATAAGTAAATCGTTCATTTCTTGTTGAACTCGATCTATTCTTTCTTCCAGCATCTCATTTCTTTCTACCAATTTCTGATATTGCTGAAATGCTACATAAGCCAATACAACCGTAATTACACCTAGAATTCCATATTGAAGGACATAATTTTGTATTCCTTCTGTATTAGTTGGTACTAGAGAATTAGAAGGAAGAGAGTCTAATAAAAATCTAAGCATTTAGTGTAATATTTACTATCAATAAATATCGGACTATTTATTTGATTTGTAATATTCTATTAATCCTTTAGTATAAATTTTTAAATTTCCTATCTTTAAATCTATTCCATTAAAAGTTAGATAGAATGTAAATAAGATAAATGATATTATCCTAATGACGTTTAACTTATTGATCTTTTTCATAATTTTGTATTTTGGAGCTGTGAATAGAGCTGTGACCTGAGCTGTGACCTGAGCTGTGAGTTGAGCTGTGAACTTATTTGTTTCATATTTACTTACGGTCTTTATACCACGGGTTTACTTTACTGTTCTTCTGTATTCTTGATCCTACTTTGTATAAAAAAGACCAACTATTAAATTCAATCTGTGATTCTGGATAATACGTTTTAAAACTTGGATGCTTATCGATGATATTATCTCCTTTTGCAGAGATTCCAAATATACTGTGTTTTATAATATTCATAACTTTCATTTTTTTAATTGATTAATCGAGAGGCTGTGACCAGAGCTGTGAGTTGAGCTGTGACCAGAGCTGTGAGCCGAGCTGTGACCAGAGCTGTTGTGAACTGAGCTGTGAATAGAGCTGTGAGTTGAGCTGTGACCTGAGCTGTGACCTGAGCTGTGAGCCGAGCTGTAAGTTGAGCTGTGAGCTGAGCTGTGAGTTGAGCTGTGAGTTGAGCTGTGAGCCGAGCTGTGAGCCGAGCTGTATATTTATTTGTTTCATATAATATTATCTATGAGCTGTAACCAGCGCTGTGACCTGAGCTGTGAGTTGAGCTGTGAGTAGAGCTGTGAGTAGAGCTGTGAGTAGAGCTGTGAGCCGAGCTGTGAGTAGAGCTGTGAGTTGAGCTGTGACCAGAGCTGTGACCAGAGCTGTGAGTTGAGCTGTGACCTGAGCTGTGAGCCGAGCTGTATATTTATTTGTTTCATATAATATTATCTATGAGCTGTGACCTGAGCTGTGACCAGCGCTGTGACCTGAGCTGTGACCAGCGCTGTGATCTGAGCTGTGACCAGAGCTGTGACCTGAGCTGTGACCAGAGCTGTGACCAGAGCTGTGAGTTGAGCTGTGAGTTGAGCTGTGAATCGAGCTGTGAATCGAGCTGTGAGTTGAGCTGTGAGTTGAGCTGTAAGTTGAGCTGTATATTTATTTGTTTCATATAATATTATCTATGAGCTGTGAGCCGAGCTGTGACCAGAGCTGTGACCAGAGCTGTGACAAGAGCTGTGAATAGAGCTGTGACCTGAGCTGTGACCTGAGCTGTGAGCTGAGCTGTGAGCTGAGCTGTGAGTTGAGCTGTGAGTTGAGCTGTGAGTTGAGCTGTGAGTTGAGCTGTGAGTTGAGCTGTATATTTATTTGTTTCATATAATATTATCTATGAGCTGCCAGTCGAGCTGTGACCAGAGCTGTGAGCCGAGCTGCCAGTCGAGCTGTGAATCGAGCTGTGACCTGAGCTGTGACCAGAGCTGTGAGCCGAGCTGTATATTTATTTGTTTCATAACTTTCATTTTAAGATAATACTACCAATAAGATCACATCCTACATTACCTAAATTATTCCTAAGATCTCATATCAAATTTATACTCTTCAGCTGTTAATCTACTAAGAGAAGCAATTGCAGCAATAGCATCTGTATGATGAGGCTGTACTCCTTGGAGATATTGAGTACCTGTTGAAGGACATATCATCTTGACCCACGCAAAAGGCTGATTATCTATTTCTTCGAATATCTCGTCTGTCTTTAGTAGTGTGACTTCTTCAAGATCTCCATTCGAATGAACTATAGTCTGCTTATCAATCTCTTTTGCACCAAGAAGATCCATAACCCCCTTTTGTCCAAGAATCTCATACCACGCCCCTTTGTAGTCTGAGTTACGCTCTTTTACAAATTCTTCACGTGTAAGTGATTTTGCTTTATTGAAAATATCTACTGGAATATGACGACCATTGATATAGTAACAATCATCCCAAGCTGTACAAGTGTATGTGCTATTCCAAGTTACTGCTTGATATGCTGGGTTATGCAAAAGATTAGCTGCATTACGCACAATCTTTGTTGGGTATTTACTTACAATGCAAGCTTCTTCACAGAATATTGCAGAGTAGATATTTGCTTTCCAATTAAGAGCCTCGAGCTCATTCAATTCTTTTGCTGCACCAGTAGTCTCAATCTTAAATTCATCTTGGATAAATTTGTACCAAGTATAATAGTATCTTGCGTATATACCAATTGCAAATAAAGAAGATTCTACGAATTTCATCTTGCCTTTATTGGCTTTGATAAATTTAGCTAAGTCTTTTTCTGGGATATTAGAGATACTTTCAGCAGCTGTTTCTATCATATTCTCATTCTCAACAAGATAATGATATAAAATCTTTGCTTCGAGAGGATTCTCTACTACGATAAGATGTTTTGGACGAGGCTGCTCTGCCATATCATATAGCTTATTAACTATACCAAGAGCAGCCTCTTTGTCAAATGTGTTATAATTCTTACCATCAAATACACCGTCGAGAGCGTGATCGATGTAGTCTGGGATTTTTGCTTTAATTTCGTCTGTAAATTGATCTAAACTAATCATAACTTTTTGTATTTTTGGTTAAGGTCAATCTTTATTGATTGTCCTTGATAAAAGTAATAAAAACCTTTGAGATATTGTAGTTTAAGTTTAAAGTAAAATAAATTAATCTATAACAGCCATCATTAATTTTTCATAAGGATTCCAGGAATTTTGAATCCAAAATTCATACGTACCACTTGGAATATGAATTGGATTATGATCTGCTTTCTGTAATTCCTCAGTAGATACCCAATCTTTTTCTTGGAAATATGATTCATGGATATGTTGCAATGTTGCTCCATCTCCACCTACTGCTGCAAAGAATGTTCCATCATCTGCCATAAATAATTCAACGTCTCCAGTCAAGCAATGCTGATGTCCAGAATGTTCACCATAAGCTAGTGGTTGGTTTTTAACACTTTTCAGATTCTTTGGAAGTTCTGATAATTGGCGAAATTGTACGTCGCCTTGATGACCTTTAATTAATTTGTTCATGATATTTTATTTTTAGTATGTTATAAATGTAATGAAATTTCTTGAGATTTTGTAATCTATCTTCTAAGTAATAAATATCTATTATTTCTAAAAAAAGACCTATCAGATTTTAATGTCTGATAGGTCTTTGCATAATTCGATCTTTAACTTAGATCATTTCAGAGTTGGCTTTACGACCACGAACCATATCAAATGCTTCGTTCATAATACGCTCATTGAACTCTTTACCAGCAATAACATCGCTGCAGTGAGTTAAAGAATACCCCGTGCGATTTGCTACGCGAGTGATGTCACCTTTACGGATACGACGATTGGCAATTACTGCCTTTTGAATGTACGTACGAGACTGATAGCTCGTAGGACGGTTACTTGTGTTTCTCATTTTTGAACACTTTATTTGGTTAACAATAGATACAATATAAAAGTAAGCGATTTTTGCATGATTTGAAAGCTTTTGTTTAAAGTGATCAGATATTTTTTATTCTGATGTGTGCTTTATTTAGTTGCTATCATCATCGCTATATTATAAAAGTAATAAAAAGGTTTGACCTCTGAAAGTTTATATTCGAAGTGATGTATTCATTCTCCACTCAATGGGCAGCATTATCTTAAATTTTATTCTATCTTCAAGTCTATCATGTAATTTCCACTCGAGTTGATTTTTTACTATAGATCTTACTTTGAAATTATCATCCACCATTTTATGTAATGGATTCCATAATATAGAAATAAACTTATTGGAAAATGTGGAGTTAATTTCTTTCATCGGTAATCTATTAGATCTTCAATGTCTGGGTGAGTCATGTCTTTTTGTGTAGACTTTGGAGTATCTTTTAATCTGTCTTCTTCGGCTTTGACATTTTCAGCCATGTCTTTTATTCCCAAGTGCTTAAGATGTTCTAAGTAAAAATCATCTATCTTATAGAATGATTCTAGCTCTTTTGGGGCATCAGGAGATTCAGGCGCAATTGCTTGTAAGACTTGTCGTTTGGCCCTTGTAAAGTAGTCAAGAGATAGCAAGAATGAGCAATTATAACATAACCACCGTAGATTATCTTCTCTCCAATCTGTCTTATCATTATTTTTAAAATTAAGTAAAAGAGGCATCTTCATGTCGATTGGTCTCTTTTGAGAAAATCCACACTCAGCGCAACAAAATCCTAGTCTTCCATCTTTCATTAATCTTGAAGCGAGTTCATCTATTCTTACTGGAGTTGAATATTGACCTTGTACAAGTTGATATCCAAGTTCTAATGCTCTTGGGTTAACTTGATTCTTTCTTGCTGTTCTAACTTTTGGAATTCCTTTACCTCCAGTTGCCATGTGTATATCAAATAAAGATCTACCATTAACTGGATCTTTATACATCTTAGCATATTTTCTCCAAGTCTTATATGATACTCTTAGCCAAGATGCAGCTTCTTTATTACTTCTTGTATTTTTTATTGCACTACGCACTAACTCTTCAGATAATTCAAGCCCCTTATACTTATGTTCATCTAATATAACATGTCCTGGTTTAAATCTAGCTTCTGCAAATGCTTTCTTTCTAGCTTCAAGTCTTTCAAAATAACCAGATTCTTTTCTTGCTAAGAATCTTTCATGATTAATTTTTCTCCATTTTTCATGTTGAACTTCATATAATGTCATCCCAGTCTCATCGTCTGTATACATTGAAGCATATTTCTTCCAAGCTTGTCTAGATACGTCCATGACTTCTGCCGCTTCTCTATTAGAATTAGATATAGCCATTGCATCTAGTACCTGCTGCTTTGTTATTTCTAGTTTATTTTTGGCTTGATTATTGACCTTAGTACCTTTTGGACCTATGCCAACTTTATTAGCTTTTTCTATAAGTAATGCTCTGCGTTGAAGTTCTAATAGAGTAAGACCTGTTTCTATATCTAAGTACTTATTCGCCCAAGTTTTAAATCTAATTTCACTAACTTTTAGAAATCTTGCTGCTCTGCTTATATGGTTGGAATGTTGCAAAGCTTTACGTATATCAGACTCAGAAATTACCATCTGAGCTGCCCATGATTTTAACCCCTTTCGAGGATCATCAAATAGACCTGAAGACATAACGTTTATTTTATTTTTGGATTAATCTTTATCATCATGTCCCAAAGATCATAAGGACTTTGCATATTTATTTCATTACCTTGAGTATCAACTAGAGATAGAGCTTGACCATTTTCATCTATTCTTTCCCATAGATAAAAACTTATAAGATCATAACATTCTAGGCCATAACTAATGAGTAGTAGGTAATCAATTACACTGTAGAATCTCTCATCGTACTTAGCCATATCCATTTCAAGATCTGTATACATTATATTAGAACGTACAATGGCCTCTTCAATAGTATTAATTATCTTTACAAAAGACTCTCTCTTCTTTTCTACTCCACTTCTCTGTAATTTTCTCTTGACAAATGATTGAACATTTAAAACTGAATTTACAGCATCTTGGATATTTTTATATTCTTCCATGGCAACCTACTTTTTTGATAATCTCTTATGCTTATCTTTTATATCATGTATTAAAGCTGTAATTTTTCCACATGTATTATAATCTTCATCTTCTACAAACATTGTAATACAAGATTCTAAAGCATTAGTCCAATCATTCTTGTGTAGTTCTATATAACATCCAGAATCATTAATCTCGAATAATGTTGCGAATATACTATTAGTTTTATACGCCTCTTCGATAATATGGGGAACTTTTTCTTTTAGTAGTATTTTGAATGGTGCAGATTTTACTACATCTTCTGTTGTTAGTTGATGTACTCCATCGAATATAGCTCTAATAGGTACTTCTTTTTTGGCTGCCATAACATTTATAGGTTTTAATGTTGACCTTTAAGGACATTTAATAGAAGTGTTGTAATTGAATTTAGTGGGACTAAGAAACCTATAACATTTTGATATGGTGTTCTATCATCAAAGTCTACCATTATTCCAGCATCTCCAAATCTTTTCTGTAATGCTGTTGATATCTTTTGAGTAAGCTCTTGCTTTTCTTTGGGATCCATGCCTTCATTGTCAAGTATGAATTGCATCTTAATCCCTCTCTTAGTCTCATTGGTATTCAAATCAAACTGAAGTCCTAGCTTTTGTCCTGCTACTGTAACTGTAGTTCTTGGTTTTGGTATATTTGGCATTGCGTCTTTATAAATAAATATACGTGATTATTAGATGATCTCTTCTATAAATCCAAGTTCTAATGCTTCATCTGGACTTATATACCATTCTTTATTTTTATCTTTAACACTTTTTAACTTCTTCCTTGTGATCCCAGTATACTCTAATAATATATCATCATATATAGCTTGAAGTCTAACTCCCTGTGCTATCTCTTGCTTATGATATGTTAGTTTTTCTTGTGCTGATTCCCAAGCCATTTCATGATACATTAGAGTTGATCTTTTGCTCATTTTTCTTACACGACCTACACAGAGTATTGGAAGTGCCATTGACATTGCATGACCTTGAACTGTGATATGAACTGGAGTTTGTGAAGCCTCTATACAATCAACTAGTCCAAATCCATAATATACAGATCCTCCTGGAGAATTAAGAAATAGTTGTATAGGTTCACGTGATTCTGGACGGAGTGTTTTAATATTAGAAGAATCTTCTTTATTAATCTCATGTATTTGACCAATGACATAATTAACACGATCATCATCAATCTCTCCAAGGACAATTATTCTACTTAGTACTTCTCGTGGTTGTTGCTTATTTTTTGAGTATTTAGCTTCCATAACTTACATTTTAAAGAATATACTAAATTTAGTTGAGATTTTAAAATAAATGTATTAAGTCATTCTGTCTTTCTATAATTTGATTTATTGTAATTTTTAAGTCTTCTAATTCAAAATATCCAGGTTCTCCTGATTCTTTTATTATAGCAGGAAGAGATTGTAATAACTCGAATGTTCTTTGGCTAAATTTTAAACAATCAAATTCCACTATAATGTCATTATCTTGAATAGGATTTGAATTTATGAGTGGTAATACTCTTTTTGTCAAATCATATTTAGTATTTGGTTGTTCTTTTTCTATATAATTAAATAGATCATTGATATATATTTTATCGCACCACAGTTCTAAAGTTTCTAATGCGTGAATATTACAATTATGAGCTACATATGCTATATTATATTTTAGATAATTTCCTCTTGATCCCCATTTTCTGATATAATTTCTATTTGATTTAATCTCTAGTATTTGAGTTTGTATTTTATATTCTTCTGAAAATCTAGAAGTCTTACTTACAAAATGATAACATATTGCATCTAAAGAAGTTATTAATTCTAAACCATATAATTTAAGTCTATTTATTATATCATCATCTTCACAAAAGAAAGGATTAAATAGATTATCCATACCACCTATTTCTAATAAAACTTTTCTAGGCATACACATAAAAAATGTTACCCCTGGTTCTAGCATATTAGATTTATTATGAGCCTCTTCATTTGCAAACTTATACATATCAGAAGTCCTAAAGCTATTTATATCAATACCAAAATCTCTTATAATCTTACCAGGTCTTTCATGTCCTGAGAATATAGGTGGTTCTATTGTAACATATGATACTGCTCTTGAATTATTCATATGCTTTAGTATATTTTCTACAAAATTTGGAGCTAAAATAATATCATTATGTAAATAAGTAACATAATCTTTAGTAGCTATTTGTGTTGCCTTATTAAATGTATCTGATAATGTTTTAGAATCTTTTTCATAGTAATACTTTAGATTAATATCAGATAATGAGTCTAGCCATTCATGTGTACCATCTGTAGATCCATAACTTACAAAGCATATCTCAATTTCTGGATATAATTTTCTAGTTGTGAAGTAGAAATTTTTTGAGTAGTCTAGATTATTTCTAAGACCAACTAAAAGAGATATATTCATATTGATTGTAAAAATTTTATCATTTGTGATTCCGAATCTTGTGCTTTATTCTTATACTAAAGAATCTTCTCTTTTTGACTGAGTGTTAGTTCTTTTTAATGGATGATAATAATTATATCCTTTTATTCTTATAGATATACAATATTGTAGTATATTTTTTTATTATAACCAGTATCTGATATTCTATAAATTATTTTCATAACTATATACTATATTTAGATTGTAACCAATTATAGCAATCTTCTACAAATTTATTTAAATACTGTGGTTGAATTTTATCCATAAAATTTTCTATATTAGGTCTTACTAGTGGTAATGTTTCTATTGCTCTTGGTAATTCATCTAATCCAAAAGCTATACCATTTTCAAAAAATAAACATTCTTTTCTTAATTTTTCTTTATCACATATTGATGGAGGAATAACAATAACTTTACATCCACATAAAGCTGCCACAGTAGCTGTAAATGTAAATGGACTATATCCAATATAATATTCTTTGGTATTAAATAACTCAGTCATAAATTTTCGTCTTTCGAAATTAGGAATATTATATAAAACTGAGTCTAAACAAAAATCTTCTGGTTTATGTATTGATCTTTCTGGTTCAATATCTAAGTTTCCTTTTACGAAATAACAAGTACCTTCTCTTTTATATCCTAAATCTTTATAAAGATCTAAATCGATATCTAATATTGGTAAATATCCATCTATTCTTTGATTTGGAAGTACTTCCCAATATTTAATATTAGCATATAATTTATCTTCTTCTGAGTATAATTTTTTCTGATTATTTACCAACCATCTTACAATATTTTTACATTTTTTTAAACATTCTGGAACATTGTGTTCATATATGTGTTCACCATCTCCGGCGATTAATATTAAAATTGTATTTTCATCATTAAATTCTACATTTGTACCCCATGGAATACAATTTATATTATATTTAGGACTAGTAGTATCAGAGTAAATATAAGCATTTTCTCCCAATAAAGTTAAAAAATGTACTAATTCATGTGTAACCGCAACCCCTCCTATATTAGTTATATACTCAGGAAATGGAGAAAATACTATAAAATTAATTTTAAAATCTTTATCTGTCATATTGTAGTATATTTTTTTATTATAACCAGTATCTGATATTCTATAAATTATTTTCATAATTTACATTTTTATCATATAACAACCGCATGGAAGACCTGAATTATCGTCTGTATATCTTTTGTAAATATTTAGTTTTTCATTTGTTACGGGATGTAGTAAATATTCTGGTAAATCTCTCTTTTTGAAAAAATACTTAATAGCGTCTAAAGTCTCATATAAGCTAGAGTCATCAAATATTATAAATCCACCATATTGAACTTTATCATACAACTCTTCTAGAATCTCTAGTGTCGCTGAATATGCATCAACATCTATTCTTAATAATGCTATCTTCTCTATTCCTGAATTCGGAAGGCTATCTTTAACAAACCCCTTTATAAATTTAATTCGACCTTGTTCTTCAAGTCCATAATTTTTAAAATGAAATTTAACTTCTTCCAAACTTATTGCCAAGGGTCCAACAGAATTATGAGTATATACTGGAGTGTGTCGCTCTTTATCATACTCATATTTTGCTAACTTAGTTGGTTGAAATCCCTGAAAAGAATCACAAACCCAAATATTCTTATTGTTAAAAACATAGCTCATGAATATAGAGAATCCTCCTCTCCAACATCCACATTCTACTATATCCCATTTACTTTTGATATTAGATCAAAATTATTTAAAACAGTTTTAAACTCATCTGGTCTGACCATTGTTATCTTTTCATGTATAAGATCTTTTATTAGATCATCATAAGATGTTATTATTTTTATTTCCATTAACTTTTGTTTATATTTTATTTTCTATAGCGTATTTTATCCAATTATCTATGTAGTATTGTAGATTATTATCAACTAGTTTTCTTTGAACATGCCTCTCATTATCTTCTATTATAGATACATATTTTTTATAAATCTCTTTTAATTGTCCATCTCCCCCTGGATTATCTAAGTTCCTTAAATTACCAACATCATAAAACCAAATAATAATGTTCTCTAAAAGGTATTGTTGAACATCAATTCCATGGTTTTTCGCTATATTACATACATTCATAGCATACCAGTCCCAGGGAAGATAGCCATTCCACTCATCTAAAACAGGCACTAATTTTTCGTAAAATCCCTTGTTATATAATTCAATCCATCCAGAAAATTTAAAACCATTAATTGGTTTTAAAATGGGAGATTCTAAATTAGATGATATATGTAATATTTCGTGAATATCTGTATTAAGATAAGATTTATATGGTATTTTCGAAAATTTTTCATTTACTAAAATATCCCAACTTCCATCCCAACACTTAAATATTTGAGGAGATATTAGAAAATATTTATTAGTTACCTGTTTTGCTGATTCAATTAAATAATATAAAGTATATTCTGAAAAATAAACGTCTGGACATATAGGTATATAAAAATCTATATGATCCTCTCTTGTATTTTTCATTAAGTTTATAGCTCCGTATATTTCATCTTTTGTGAAAATAGTTGGTTTATGAATAAAATTATCTTTTAAAAGGTTATCTATTATTTTATATTTGTCAATAAATAATTCTTTAGGTAGTTTTGAATTATTCCAATCTATTAATTTGGGAGATAAATTTAAAACAGTATCTATGTATATTGTATCACTTTTATCTATATGATAAATAGATTGTTTTAACTTATCTAACATTATATAAGCTTGATCAATCTCATATGGCATTATATGTGTTAATATTTTAATATTCATATTGTTTCGTATAATTTATTTTGTTTTTCTTGTTTTTCTATTGTCTTTGGGTGATATAATCTAAAATCATCTGGAAGCCTTGATACGGATTTAAATCCTTCTAGTCTTTCATGTACTTTTCCTTTCCAATATATCTCAGAAGTATTTTTCATGATACGTGACTGAAGATCTGGCCAATTAATTCTATTTTGACTATCTACATGCCAACCCCATTTTACTATATGCTCCTGTGTTAATCCCCACACTGTATTCCATCTTGGCACATAATACAGATCAACTTCAGGATTCATCTCTAGTATGTAAGGTAAATTAATTAGGAAATTTTCATCAAGATATTCATCAGCATCTATAAAAATAATATAATCTTTTTTACAGACATTCTTTATATTATTCTTGAAAGTGGCAAAATCTTTTTGTAGTGGAAATTCTATAACTGTTCTATTCTGTACTCCTCTTATAAATTCACCCGCAAGTAAGTCTCTAACCTCTTGTGTTGCGCTTGTATCTATCTGAATGATAATCTCATCATCAAGTCCTATATGTGTCTCTAATTGCGTAATTAAGCGCTTTAGTTCTTCATGTTCATTACATGCTGTGATGGCATACGATATTGTTGGGATCATTATTTTTTTCTTTTTATAAAAAGTAAATTTTTCTTTTCATCCTCTTTCATTTCGTATTCAGATTTATTTAAAATAGAATTTAGTGCTATTCTATATAATCTATATCTAATTTCATCTGTAGGATCTAATGTTATATAGTCTATTCCAAAATGATCTTCATACGATTTCATTAGTGGAAGTATTTCTGTTATAAAAATCTTAAGATGAGTGTTGAATACTTTTTCATCTGTATACGGTGGTTTATCATATCTAGGTTTATTATCCTCTTCTACCCAAAAAAACTTTATAGTGATTTGCTTGTCTTTTACTCCTGGATTATAGTTTACTTTTGTGTAGTGTTTTATATTGTTCTTGTCTATAAATGACCATATCGATGAACCTTCTTTTTTGTAATCATATGTATTATCTATATCTATATTTTCTCCTATTAGAGTATAAGATTCTAATAGTATCTTTTCTAGTATATTAGATAATGTAAAACTAGATTCTGATTGAAGATTACTTAATTCTTGGGTTTTCACGCTTGTATGTTTTCAAGTTCAAATAACCCCAGCTCATCACATGCATCAAAGAATCCATCTTGTCCATGATTCTGTAAGCTCTTTGGATCACTCTTATGCATCTGTCCTTTGAAACGTGGATTCTTCATCTCCTTCTTTGTAAGTGGAATTGATTTTATACTTGCCCATTGCCAGTTGTCTTTTGACTTTCCATTGACAAATACTACACCTTTTCCTGGAGTATTGATCACATTTGGATACCATACTCTCTTTTGCTCATCAATATACTTCAGGTCTTTGTAAAGTTCTGGCATTGTCTCTTCAAATGATGCAAAATCAAAGTCTCCTTCTATCATCATATCATTTGCAAAGAATCCGCAATTGAAACAGTTATACGCCTTCTTAGTCTCATTTATGTCTTGTGTATAACATGACTCAAGAGCTTTACACTTTGGGCATGTTGTTAAATTATCTATCATTTTATTCTGCTTTTTTAAGTTGAGGTAGAGATATTTTCTTCAATGTTGGAAGCTTAAGAGTTACTGGTTTTGGTACTGCATCAAGATATGTGCCCAGCTTTGTCTTCATAGCATCGAAAGAGAAGTTTGTCTTTACAAAGTGTGATTGTCTTTTTGCTGTATCTATATATTTGCTATAGTTCTCAAACATGTCTTTCATCTTATCAGCAGCATACTTCATATTTGGAGTAAACCACTTAGATCCTTGTATCAACATATTTTGTGCTTGCGCTGATGGATGAATATCTGTGAGCTCACCTGGTACTAACACTGCATATTCTGGATTACAGAAGTCCATATGTCCTGACCATGCTGATACTAATGCTGGTTTCTTACTCATATACCACTCGGCTAGAGGTCTGCCAAAACCTTCACCTTTTGTGAGATATATCATTGACTTAATCTTATAGTGATTATAAAGATTATTCATATCATCGTCATATAATTCACCATGTAGTAGGTAAATATTAGGCAGATCTTTTGACTTTATTGTCTTGCGTATTGCATCAATCCTCTCCAAGATCTCATCTCGATCCATGATACTATTTGTGCCTTTTGCTGTCTTAAGTACTAAAGCGGGTTTCTTACTTTGATCTTTGAAAGTCTCTAAGAATGTTTTTATAGTGAGTCCTAAATTCTTTCTATCCTCTCCTAAATCTCCTGGCAACCAATGCCCTACAAAAAGAAAGCAATAATGTTCTGGGATGTCATCCAGTGCTGTTACGAGATCAGTTTCTGACATATCTTCATCATCGACATAGTGATACTTAGCAAGGTCAATTCCCTCAAAGAGCACATCAATGGGTCGCTCTAATTTAATAGTCCTTGTTACTTGTCCAGTATTTTTATCTTGTTCATTGAATACTGATTCTTGAAACACTTTCTTTGCATGCTCTGAAGATACCAATGTAATATTCATTCTATTGCATCCGTCTATCCAACTTGGGTCACATGTAGTAGTCTCTATGCCAGCAGTCACACCAATATTGTACTTTCCTACTGGTTGAAATTCATTTGGTACTGTGATTTGTATCCAACAATCTGGTTGCTGTGTAAGTTGCGTGATGTACAATGACTTCATCCAACTATATTTATCTTCATGTCGGTTTATATAACCCCAGTTTGTGTTGCCCCATCTTTGTGGTATGATCTTAATATCCCACTCATCTTTTTTAAGCTCATAGAGCGCTGTCACAAAATCTCTGGCTCTTGCACCATACCCACTGAATGTATCAATTGGGCAACTTATAACGCATAACGGTTTTATCATATTTTAATATACTAAAGGATGTTGAATTTTTTTACGTGGTAATTCTGTTATCTTGATCAATTCGAATTGCTTGCGAGGTTTAAATGTGTCAATCGCCTTTTGAAGTGTGTCTGATACTCCATCTGACATTGCTTGAGCTGACATCTTAGATTCTGATGATGTAACCCATTCTCTTCCTGCCATACCAGCCATCATTCTATCTTCTGAATCCATTTCATAAACTTGCTGTATTGCTTTGGCAACGTCTCTGAAATCACATCTATCATCGAATATATAGGGGGTTGGTATTGATCCTACTAGGCTTAAATTACTTGGGAATACTGGCACTGCCCATTTTCCATGATCTTTAAAAGTACCATAGTGATTTGATGGAATTTCCTTGCTTGGAGTAAACCACTTGCCAGTCTTGTCTGTGAATCTCATCTGATCTTGCATGCCTCCTGTGACATTTGCTATGATCATTTTTCCACACATCATTGACTCTGTTAAGCTTAATCCCCAACCTTCATTAGAAGATATAAGAGCTGTTACATCTGCCAAGTTATAAAGAAGATTCATTTGCTGCGGTGTATATCTGTCTTCTGCAAAATAGACTTTCTGGTATGAAGGATCACATAGAAGATCTACGACTTTAGGAAGATCTGTACCATGCTCATCTGTCTTTTGCGTGTGTAAAAGCAGTGCGTATTTCTTTGCTTTTTCTTTGCCTATGCTATCAGTAAAGACATTCCAAGCTGCAATAAGATCTGATGTTGATTTACGTCTGATATTTCTTGCATTATATAAAACTACAAACTCTGGTTCAAAGCTGCCAAATATGCTCTTCTTCATATCCTTAAGAGCTTGATTTGCATCTGTCATAAACTCTATTATTGGAAAGAATGTTTTATGATCTATACCATGAGGAACGTAGTTAATGATCTTGTCTGCTGCCTTTTCTCCTAACACCAATTCAGTGATCAACTTTGTCTGCTTTGATATACACATAAACGCATCGCATGACTCGTAGTATGATCTATTATAAAGTGGAGCTGGGAAATCATCCCATATAGAGAGGTATGTAATAGGAACTTTCTTTCTGATCTCAGCTTCCATATCAAACAGCCAAACATAATATCTTGGATCTGTGAAAAGCATAATAGCATCTGGCTTCTCTATCTCAATGAGTTGACGTATAAGATCAGGGTTTCCATATCCATCTGTGGGGTATAGGATCACTGAAGCGTCTGGGATTTGAAGTAGATTATTTGTGTCTTGTGAAAGGTCTAATCTTCTACCTTTTTCCGGATGGCTTATACCACCTGCTAATTGTACCCAGTTGAATCTATGTGCTGAGTTTAAGACTATCTCTCTTGACATAGTAGCCACTCCGCTATGAACTCTGAGATCATCGCCTAGAAAAAGAATTTTTTTGCGATCTTCTCTTTTTATGTAACCTTCTTTTATCATATTTAATTTTTATTCTTGCAGTTATCAAAATGGTATCTTGTCATATTAGGTCCATGTCCAGAAGATTTACAGTGGGGACATATTCTAAAACTCTTATATACTCTTTTATATCCAGATTCTCTTTTGATTCTCATCGTCTCTTTTAATTTTTCAACTACTTCTGGTCTTTTCATTACATTCAAATCTCCTAATCTAGATTTGCTAATCTTTTCTCTAACTTCTGGACGTTTTGCTGGATTTTTATCTCCTTGAGCATGTATATTAGGTTTTCCTGTCCTAAAATCACTCATCTTCTTTTTGGCCTCCTCCGTGTGATGTTTATTATACATCCCATTCTTTTCACCTTTTAGTTTATGTCCTTTACCATACATTGGGTTATCTTCACCGTACATTGGATTGCTTGGATATACCTGTCCTCCATCTGTCATATTAACCAGCGTACCTGTTCCTAGATCTGCTCTACCATAGAATATAATCCAAAATTTCTCTTTTTCACAAGCTTCTTCCCAAGTTAACCATTCTTCTGAAATAATTTCTACTTTGTATTCTGCGAGATTGATTATATTATTCCAATGCAAATTTCTATCTTTGCTATGAGCTCGACTATATCTTCCCTTGTCATCTGATCCTATTCCAATATAAAAAACCTCATTCTTGTCCAATCTTACGTGTCGATATACATATGCCATTTTTCTCCAATTCTATAGTTATTAATCTTTCAACAAGGCTCTTTAACACAAGACAATTATCTTTACAGTGCTTTTTCAAGCATTCATGTAAATCTATATCGATCTGTATGGGTTTTCTATCTTGCTGCATCATTAATAAATATACAAAAGTTTATAATAATATACTAAATTGGAAACTTATTTTTTATACTTTAAACCTAGTATAGACGATCCTATTTCATGATCTGGAAATGCTGCTTCATATAGAGTTCCGTATTCTTCTGGGTGAAATCTAATCAATTTTACCTCTCCATGAGAATCTGTTACATGTTCAGATAGCATACCCACCAATAATCTGTCTCCTGGTAATATAGGACGACCGCTATGAAATTCTTTTACAGATAGAGAATCTATAACATCTTGGGTTAGCGGCTTTGATCTATCTATGTGGTCTTGTATGAGTTCTGAGTTTTTCATGCCTTATTATAATTTTGTAATTTTAATTTGCTCTACGAATGCACTTCCAGTATAGTATGTATTGTATGTGCTGTGAATCTTATGTCTAAATTCTGAATCTGTGATATAAAGGAATAGCGCTCTTTCTGTTAGGTCTTGCAAATACATTTTGTTGATCTTGGTTAACACTCTGAAGTCCTCATAAATATCCTTTGGTACTTTGATCGAGGTAAGTGTTCTTTCTTGTAATTTCATGCTTTTATCTATAAATATACATAAAATGTTTACAAAATATATTTTTAAGATATTTTTTTATCGCAAAGCTCTTTATTATCTTTAAATGGACAGTACTTGCATCCATCGAGATTTTTAGGATATCGTTTGTCTATATGCTTGCCATCTAGAGTAAATGCATCTTTGACGAATGCTTTAAGATCTTCGACTGCCTGTTTCATTTTGATCTTGCCTTGTGTTGGTTTGAATATCTGAATCCTCTTTATTGGAAATTCAGCATCTGCATATACCTTACGTCTAACAATAAAGAACTCAACATCTATCATATCAGGATCTATACCAAGTTTCTTTGAGTAAAAATGCTTATAGAAAAGTACTTGATTAATTTTAGTCTGATCTTTCTTATCTTTATCTTTCCAACCAGATGTACTAGTCTTAATATCATACACCTTGTACTTACCAGTAGTTTTATTTTTCATGATCAAATCTATACTACCTATGATCAGCACATTTGGAATCTCATCTACTACTGGTTCTGTTATCTGGATCTCAATACCCACTAATTCTTCATGCTTAAGACTAAAATGCTCAGATCTTTTTTTCTTGATATATTCTAATATTGCAGTACCATCTTCTATAAACTCCTTGAATATCTCAGGCTTTACGAAATGTTCTCCTTTATTTTGCTCTAGCGCTTCTTTGTAATTCTCAATCATGCGAGTCTTAAAGAAATCAACTAGATCTAATGAGTCAGCTGCTTTGCCTGAGACTGTATACATAACATTGATATAATGCTGTACTGCCTCATGTAAACTTGTACCAAAAAGTAAATGTATACTTTGTTCGAATTTCTTATGCTTCTTCACATACTGGAGATACCAAGAATATGCACAAGATTTATATAAGGAATATTGTGAATATGAAACTGCTTTCTGAAACGAGAAGTCTATCGGATAGTCTTGCTTAGGCATCTTGCTGAGTCTGTAATTCTTTAGGAAGAAAGTCTTGATTTACATGCCCACACTTAGCACAAACAAAGGTTGGAATTGGAATGATTGCATCTTGAGGTGTGCCTGTTATAAACTTTGATGCTTTTCGAATCATAATGCCCTCTGTGAAGATTTGACCTTGACAGTCATCACATGTAATTGCTGTTGTCTTGTCTAATGTAACATTGAGTTGTGGAGCTGCTTGTCCACCTAATGGTTTTTGCATATTATATCTTTTAAGAAAAGTAATTAAATTATTTGAAAGTATAAAGCTTATCTTATGAGTATTGCTTTATTTTATTGATTAGCATTGCTTTTGGCATTGCTCCTATAGTCTTGCCTACTTGCTGACCATCTTTAAGGAATATTAATGTTGGCACTGATGTTACTCCATATGAAGATGCCATCATTATATTATCTTGGGCGTCTATATAACTAATATCCGCGCCTGTCTCAGAAGCAGCTTGTTGTGCTACTGGTTTGAATGTTGCACATGGTGCACATGTTTTTGTCGAAAAATAAAGAATGCTTATCATTTTGATTCTAATATTGATTTAAATTTGAAATATGATTTATGCTTTTCTACGCCTGGTATATCCCAACCATTTTCGAAATCTGCTATAGTATGATGTGGTTTAATATAGTATTGCCATATTGGATTCTTTATATACTTCAACCATACACACAAAAGATCTTCTAAGTCCATTGGTTTCATATTATATCTTTCGCACAGCTTCATAAAATCTTTATACTTAAATCCAGGTTTTAAAATCTTCATCGATGCTGTGGCTGTAGGTCCAAGTTTACAATCTGACCATTCATCTATCTCAAATAAGCCTTTAAGTTTGGTATCAAGATTTACGTAATTTGCAAGATCAGCTGCCATTAGAAGATAGTGGAAATTAAATGCATGCAGATTGTGTTTCTTATTGTATTGATTCATTACGTCTACAATGCTACCTACACTAGTACCAGGTTTAATTTTATCAATGATATGATCGGCCCATGGTTCAAAGTGATTAATAACCAAATCTTTAAGAGGATATCTTGGGGGTTGATTCACACAGCAACTTACAAAGTTACCTTGATCTTCTTTCATAAACTTATAGAAATCTTTGTATGAGCCATAGTTTTGGAAGTTCAATAAGATTGTATTATTATATCCGTGATTGTATTGATTTGATGTGCCTGATCCAAATATCCTATGTGAATATATCAAAAAGAGATAGTCATAAGTTCCCCATTCTGGATTTGCAATTGGTTTATAGATATCCCATGTTAATGAATCTTGTTGCATAAAATAATCCTCAAGCAAGAAAATGAAACCTTCAAATCTTCTATCAATATTGTGGAATAGATTCACGTTATCGATATACCCATCTCCAGTATTAAACGCGCGTTGCTTTGTATCTATAAAAACTTTTTCTGTCTTTCTATTAATATCAATATAATAATCCAAACATTCTAAAGCTTTAGGATTATATCCATTATGGTCTAATATAATATTCATGTTTGATTTTTTTTCTTTGTCTTTTATTAGATACACACTTGATGAACCTGGAATAATCTCTTCACTATATGGTACTGGTTCTGCCTCATCATGATATTCTTCTGTTTGGCATTGATAGTCTTGTGATGAAATAGGTCCTGATACATGCATTGGAATCTCTGGAATATCTGAGTATTTCATATAGCTTGTACTTGGCTTAATCTTATCAAAATGTCTCTGATACACGTGTAAATTTGTAATAAACCAATGCATATCTCCCATTGCAGTATTTGTATCAAAGCAAATTTTACTCATAAGTTTTGCAAAAGTATACTGATCATTACAAAATCCAAACCAAAGATCTATGCTTCTTGCGAATACTGTGAGATTTAATTTACCATCTACTATTGTAAAATTAAGTACAACGTTACACGGAGTATCTGCGGCATATCTCTCTAGCTCATTTATATCATAATGAACTACCATCGCTCTTCTTGAATTAGGATTACTCTTGAGCTCCTGAATAGCACGATCTAGCTGCCCATTCTTATTCCAAAAGTAACCATAATTTGAATTGACTTCTGTAGTACCAGGCACCATCATATTTTTCCAGATCTTTGCACGTTCAGATATTTCAGATGCATCTCGATTTCCAGTTAAATACCAATGCCACTCATATTCAGCATAATCTATATTGAATTTTCTTTCTGGCTCTGTAATAATCATCTGTATTGGATTATCCAAAGTAAATGATTTATTGAATAGGGCTTTTGTACCTGAAAAGTCTTTGCCTATAGACATAGCTTCTAAGTAAAGCTGCTTAAATGCTTCGTTTGCGTTTTTAAACTTCATCGTATGATTTTAATTTTTTTCTAGTATCATCCATAGAAAGTACATTATAGTTGTCTTCGGCTTTACCAACAAACATTTCTTCATACTTAGTAAAAAACGGTAGAAATATTACAATGCCACCTTTTTCTTTCATCCAATTCATCTCTTTTGCTATGCCTGCTCCAACGCTATTGTCTCCAAATCCAAATGCAAATAGCATATCACAGCTTTGTATGATTGGTTTAAAATAATCCATACCTTCTTTTTTAACTCCTATTTGATGGATCTCTTGGTTTGGATTTATTATTTCGTAATTTTCACTATACTTCTCAAGAAAGAATTTCTCTATAATAGTATTGTATGTATTAATTGGATGAGCAAAATACATCCGTTTTTTATTTTCTGTCATATTGTGAAATATCTATAAATTTTTTAAGAAAGTCTATACCATCTGTCTTTCTGTACTCTTGAAAATAAAGTACACGTTTTATTCCAGATTGTAGTATTAATTTTGCACAGTCAACACATGGACTCAGAGTTAAATAAAGTTCTGCTCCTTCAACTGCATATCCAGATCTTGCTGCTTTGAGAATTGCATTCATTTCAGCGTGTATAACTTCTGGTAATGTAATATCGTTTCTTTCACAACAATTATCCATGCCAGCTGGAGTACCATTATATCCAAATGCTATGATATTATTATCTTTTACTAAGACTGCGCCGACTTTTGAACGTTGACAATGAGATAGTGTTGAGACGTCTTTTGCAATATTGATATAAACTTTATCGAGCTTTTTTTGCTTATCTACCATGATCTTACTCTTCTGCCTTTTGCAATAGCTGTCTGATGTTTTATTGTGTCTCCTACATTATACTTTTCACAACTGTCGATGAATGAACTTTGTCCACTATTCCAGTAATATGCGCATCCTCCGGGTTCTACTTCGATTTTATCTACTACTGTCCATACGCAAAATTTATAACCATTTGTTCTAATCTTGTTGAATTTATGTATTGTACAAGATGATAGCAGAGCAATGCTCAATGCTGCGAATACTATTCTTTTCATAACTTCTATTTTAATGAATTCCAGTTGATCCAAATCCTCCAGAGCCACGTTCTGTCTCTATATCATCAAGAGACTCAACTACTTCAATACTATCATAATTCATCTTAATAAGAATAAACTGAATTAGCTTTTGACTTGGATTTATTAATGTGGTTGTTTTTCCTGAATTAAATACGTGGATATGAATTTCTCCAGTATAATCCTCATCTACCACCTCTGCCCCCTTTGTGAGTTTATTCTTTGTTGCAATGCCAGATTTATTGAATGCTATTAATGCATATCCTGGTGGTACTTGTACTTTTATACCTGACGGAATTAATGCATCTTGCCCAGGTCCTAAAAGAATTAGCTCCATATCATCAGGAGTATAAAAATCAATACCCGCACTCTTGCTTGTGCCTCGAGTTGGTGTTTTTACTGGTTTAATTTTTTGGATTTTCATTTTTTTCTATTTTGTTTTTTTCTCTTAGTACTGTAAAATAAGTTCCTATAAAACCACCTATAAAAGCAGCAAATAGTAAAGTTCTATCTCCAATATAATTTATTGTAGTAAAAGCCCCAAAGATCATTATCATTGAGCCCCATATTGCTGATTTTAGAGGATCATGTTTTCCTACGTAAATAAAATATTTTGCCCAACATACATCTACAAAAAACATAGAAATAATAACCCCTAAAAATTTTAGTATATAAGTTACTTCCATTATTTACTTTGTTTTATCGTAATCTTCTTTGTAATGTTCTACCATGGCTGTAAGATATGCAATGGCATCTAAAATGTTATCATATTTTTTTGAGTATGATTCTCTTGACATCTTTAAAGCAACCATGCAGAGATACATGTCCTTTGCCGTGATATCTTTTCCTGTCATAGTAGAAGCTAATGTTGCAGCTTTTTCCATGCTCTCTTTCATTGGACCGTATTTTCTTCCAGATTCCTCTGCTCTACGATATACAATATCTTGTGCGTGTTCTAAAATGTTCATAATAGAATATAACGATGTTGTGGAAATTAAGAAAGTATATCTTGTAAGTATGGAAAGTATTTTGGCTTTAAATGTACTGATTGCTTTGATTCCAATATCTCTAGCATTGCTGTACCATCTTCGTCTATCCAATTTTCTGGCCATGATATAAAATTAAGTCCTGATTCTGCTATAATATTATTTGCTATTTGTCTTAATTCCATTCTCTGCTGACGTGATCCAAAGAATGGTTGCTTTTTATATAGCCCAGTTCCAGGTATTTTACGTGATTCATGTTCTACTGGAAGTAATTGAATCAATGTTGGATTATTGAGTTCTTTTGCTAGGTTTACGTATTTTGTAAATAATTTTTGTGTTGCTGCTACTGGATCTGATTGACGAGCTAAATGAAATCTCAAATCTATATTCCCAAAGTAAAGCACAACATTACCTGGTCTTACTTGATTTATTGCCTGAGCATTTGCATGTTTCAACCACCCAAATAAAGTCTTACCGGGATTAAAACTTAGCGCATATCCAGGTCTCCATACTGATAATGAATGTGAGTCTCCAATGACAATATTTGGGTTTGGTTTTGAGAAATAATCAACGGCTTTATTTGTATGCCATGGCCAATGAGAAGTTTGAATTTTAATTCTATTATTGAACTTAAGAAAATCAAAAGTCTTATTGACAAATTCTATCTCCCCAGTATATTGAGATATAGCCGTCATCTTTTCTGTGTGAATTGGTTGTGGTCCTCCTGGAATATTAAAGCTGCCATCTGTGAAATTTACTCCTTCACATATATACAACTTTTCATATTGACTCCACGTATTGGGATCTGGATTTACGTCTATCTCATCTTGTGGATTAAGATCTTTGACCATCTTTGTTGTGATGATCCCGTAAGCACCACCCTGCGAATTTAGAGTGGAGCCTACGTTTCCCATTATTGATATTAGTGCTGCTTTCATAACCTTATCTTTTTATTAATCTACTACATTCCTGGCATTCCTGAAAATCCATCTGCTGAGTTTTCTTCTTTTTCAGACTTCTTTTCTAAAACCACAGATTCTACTGTGAGGATTGTGCCTGCTACTCCACTTGCATTTTTGATAGAAGATGTTACTACCTTTGTTGGATCTAAAAGTCCTGCTTCTATACCATTGACAATACACTTATTTTTTGCATCATAGGTAGTAAATTGATCATCTTTTAAATTTATACTATGGAGAATCTCATACCAAGTATCAACACCTGCATTTGAAAGTATCTTTTTAAATGGTTCATGACAAGCTTCTTTGACAATATTAAAACCAATCTTCTCATTTTCTTTCCAATCCAATGTTTTATTCTTCATGGCCGTGATTGCTTTAATAAGAGCTATACCGCCACCTGGAAGTATACCATCTACTAATGCCGCCTTTGTAGCAAGCAGTGCATCTTCTACTCGATCTTTCTTCTCTTTCATCTCAATTTCAGAATTGCCTCCTACATTAATGATTGCTACTCCACCAATAAGTTTACCAAGACGTTCTTGTAGTTTCTCCTTTTCAAAGAAAGACTGTGCTTTATCTATCTGGTCTTTGATTTCCAGTGATCTTGCTTGTATTACTTCTGCATCTCCTTTGCCATCTACGATTGTTGTGTCTTCCTTGCTTACTGTTGCCAATCTTGATTTTCCTAGGAATTTATCCATGTCTTGAGGTGTTATTTTGTCAAGCTTATGACCTTTGCTTTTTGATAGCACAGTACCACCTGTTAGTATTGCCATGTCCTCAAGAAGCAATGTACGACGATCACCAAAGTCTGGAGCTTTTACTGCACATACTTTTACAACACCTCTCATCTTATTAACGATCATTAGTGCTAGTGCTTCATCTCCATAATCTTCTGCTATGATAAGGATTGATTTATTCTCTGAGTTTGCTTTTTGTAGGAATGGTATGATCTCAGTTGCTGCATTGATTCTGCCATCAAATAAAAGAATATAGCAATCTTCAAGGACAGAGGTCATCGTAGTATTATTTGTCACGAAATATGGGCTCTTATATCCTCGGTCAAACTGCATACCCTCTACAACTTCGAGTGTAGTCTCCCCTGTTTTTGACTCTTCAATTGTGATCAGACCCTCACGGCCTACTTTATCTATTGCTGCAGAGATTAATTCTCCCACCTCAGAGTCATTATTGCCTGAGATTGTTGCAACCTGCTTGATCTGATCCTCTGTGCTTACATCAACTGAAAACTTCTTCAACTCCTCAATGACCATTGCAACTGCCTTGTCTATACCAAATTTTACTTCTACCGCATTAGTACCTTGGCGAATCTCTTTCATTCCCTCTTGGATCATCTTTGTAGCAAGCAGTGTTGATGTTGTTGTGCCATCTCCAGCTTCATTTGCCGACTTTATCGATACCTGCTTCACCAATTGAGCACCTACATTCTCTATTTCATCTTCTAATTTATGGAAATTTCTAGCGACGGATACACCATCTTTTGAAATTTTAGTTTCTCCAGTAGTAGAATCCACCAATATTACATTTCTTCCTCCGGGACCCAGAGTTGATGATACCGTGGTATTTAGTTTTTCAATACCAGCAAGAAGTTTTTCTTTTAATTCTTGTCCCGCAAGACTTTGTGTTTTACTCATAATTTATTTTAATTTAAAATTCTAAATTTATTTTCTTTAATCCATTTAGTTACTGTACTTGGTGATACCTTAAAATATTCCGCCGCTTTTCCAGCATATTCAAAAATTAATCCACTTTCTATATGTTGTAATTTTTTTCTATTATATGCAGTTTTACCAAACATAGGATGTTTATCTCCTAATCTTTTTCCTCTAATAGCATCTCCTAATTTTTTCTTTGTTTCATTAGATAAAGTTTTTCCTAATTGAGATTTACTTATTTTATCTAAAGATTTTTCAGAATGTTTTTTGCCCTTCATCCAAGTAGTTTTGCCTTTATTCTGAATTCCAAATCTAGATAAATCTCCAGAATGTTTTTTGCCATAAAAGGAATTTAATTCTCCAAATTTTCCCTTTTGAGAAGCCATTTTAACTCTAGATTCCTCAGATAAATTTGGAGTACCATCTCCTCCATCTGTAAGATTTACTAGTGGACCTAATCCTAAATCTCTACGACCTATTTCTTTTATTAATTTCTTTTCTATCTCACAAGCCTCTTCCCAAGAAATATTATCATATAAAATTTTTATAGAGTATTCATGATTTTTTATATAATCTCTCCAAGTTTTTCCTCTACTTTTTTTATCAAAAGCTCTCTTTTCACTTTTACCTATTCCTATATAAAATATCTGATTTGTATCAATCCGGTGATGTTGGTATACTATAGCCATCTTTTTGTAATTTATCTTTAATAAGTTTTTCAACTAATGCTCCAAGAATCAAACAATTAGCCTTACAGTGTTTTTTTAAAATGCTGTGAAGAGTTTTATCTATCTGTATTGATGCGCGTTGATTTTCCATTTATAATAAATATACGAAAAATTGTATAAAATTGTATAAAATTGTATATTATTCTGTCTTATTTAATTTTTCAATGCCGGCAAGGAGTTGTTCCTTTAGCTCTGTTCCGAAAACACTATTTGTTGTACTCATATTCTAATTTAAAACTGCTAAGACTTCTGTCTCTTTTGTGATGAAATAATCCTCTCCTGCGAGGCTGATCTTTGTAGTGCCCATCTTTGGTATGAGAACTATGTCTCCTATATTAAGATTTGATGGGATAGTTGTATCAGAATTGTAGTTATACGTACCTGAAGTTGCTATAACTTCTCCTGATTCTGGACGTTCTTTGCCCATGTCTGGAAGAATGATGTTGCCTACCATCTCTTCTGATGTCTCTACTGGCTTGAGTACAATGTACCCATTTTTCGGTGTGATTTTGCTCATAAAATAATATAAACTTTATTTTTGTAAATGTAAAACTTTTCTTTTCAGTTGGTTAAAGAAACACCCATAACCTATAAGATTTTATAATTTTTCTCCGCAATTTGGACAGAACTTCCAATTTGATTTCTTAATTCTTATTCCACACTCTCCACAGTAATTCCTGATCTCACTTGCCTGTATAGCTTTGAGAGACTCTGGAAGTAGATGGTATTCGTACGTGTAATATGGAGTCTTGTAGAAATCTCCTGTTGTATTTGTAAATTTCTGATTTGATTTCTCACCTTGTATTACTCTACCCGTCTCTACTGAATCTGGCTTTGTCTCATTAAGTAGCCCAGTAGTTCTAATATTTGGACCAGCAAATGTGTTGCTTGAGTTTGAGAAAGATGTAGATGAGTAAAAGCTTGTAGTGCTCTGTCCTATAATGTTTCTAGTTGGAGATTTATATGTGATTGAATCATAGTATACTGGAGGTGCAACAGTTGTAAATCCGCCGGCGATAAACGTTATAATTTCTGGATAAAACTCAACCTTTATTAATCCATTCTTTTCTCTTGCTGATGATGTTTCTTCTACGTCATCTACTTCGAATGTCTTAAAAATGAACTTTGCATTCTCATCGATAAATCTCTCTAAGAATATTCTATCACCAGCTGGAATTACAACGCCTGATTTTGAAACCAACTTGCCGTTGATCCAGATCTTTGCCATATATTTTACTGATGTAGGATTGTGTAATTCTATCTCGAAGTTTGTTCCGTCCTTGAGGTGGATGTTTGTAATGTTGTAGACTTTTAGCCTAGACTTCTTTGATGTGATGTGTGCTTCGGGCCTAGCAAATATGCCATACCTCGTGTTTGTGATGTACATGATTTTCCTTTTTTTATGTGTTAACAATGTTGCCGGTCTTATCGTGGCCTGTGACCACTCAAAGGATATTGCTTCCCAAGATCGACAAAGTTATGGGTGTTTCATCTATAAATATATGTGTTTTATATTCTAATGCGCATCTTTCCAATTTTTTCCTATTGCTGCGGGCGCTTTAAGCATTATGCTGATCTTTGTTGTATTCTCCATGCACTCTTGTACTATTGCAGCGCACTCCTCTGCATGTTGTTCTGGCGCCTCTGTCATAGCTTGTTTGGAGTTCTCTGGAGTGCTTAGAGTCCACTTTGCTTTGCATTCTTCTAGAAATTGTTCTGCTGTTTTCATATTCTTGTTATTAATTCATGTTTATCAACTTTTTCATTGTATCGTAAAATTGGCCATAAGCTGCTCATCATTTCATCATCATACATTATCTCCGAAGCAACTTCTCTGTCTATCCAAACTCTATCAATAGCATATCCACAAGCATTACTGAGAACTAAACTTATACCATATTTTCTCCAGTAAGATTCTGTTATGATGAGTATTGTATATTTTCCTATTTTCTTAATCATTGTGGTTTGTGTTTACAATTGTCAAAATGGAATTGCTTGATTCTAGAAATTTTTCCTATTTTATCACAATATGGGCATTTCACGTCTGCTCCAGAATTTTGTTTTTCATTCCCTATTTTAGACGCCCTCCTTCTATTTTCTAAAACTATAGGATCTAATGCAGCTTTTTTCATATTTTCCTTAGTTCTTTGAATATGATCCTCATCTTGCCACATAGCTTTTAGTTTATCTTTATGAGATTCTGAAAATATTCTACCAGATAGCGCAATACTTTTTTTCATTTTGACCTCTGGGGTGTTTATTGCTTTTTTAGAATTTTCATTATGAGTTTTAGAATGTTTTACGCCCTTAATAGTACTAATAAATTCTTTTCTAACTCTATCATACTCTATAGATCCTCTAATAATTCGTTTAGCTGCTTTATGCATATTACCTAATGAAAATAGAGCATATTTTAATTTTCCAACTAATTCATGATTTCTATATATTTCAATGAGAAGTTTATGACAAATATAGTGTTCTTTTGGAGTTAATAATGCTATATTATTATTATCATAATCTTGATATTTTCCAAGTCCACCTAAACATTTTGGAATAATATTATGTCCTTCATAGTATCCTCCATTTTTATTATGCTCTTTTCTTTTTTCTAATTCTGATTTTGCTCTTTGACAAATTTGATCGTAAATTCTTTGATAATTCATAAAATAAAAGTGGTCCAAAAAGACAAAAAGCCTGCATGCTCTCTATCTTAGAGGACCAATAAGTTTTACTATAGATAACTCATGCAGAAGCTTCTATCTATAATAAATATCATCATTATAATACTAATGACCATCTTTCCAGTTTTTACAAAGTGTTGGAGGAGCTTTTAAATCAATACTTATCTTTGTAGTATTTTCCATACAGTCTTTTACTATTTGCATCGCCTCTTGAGATCTAGAAGACTCTACTTCAGTAATCGTCTGGTCATGAATCTGAGCACAAACCCAACCTTTTATATTACGTTTTTTAAGCTCTCTGTTGATTGCTATAGCTGCTCTGTTTACAATTGATGCTGATAAACCTTGAATTTGTACATTGCGAGAATTATTAACACCGTTGACATAGTCTCTATAAATCTTAGTGACTTTCTCCTTACCATATTGTTTAGATAGCATATTTCTAATCTGCCAATCTAATATTCCATCTCCAAGTGAATCATATATTTTTTTGACTTTACCCAAGTGTCTAATACGTCCTACTTGAGTCTTAACATATCCTAAAGTCTGTGCTTGGTGTTTTGAGTCTGCCATCCACTGTTTTAGTGCTGGAAATCCATTAAGATATCCATCTACTAACACTTGTGCTTTCTTTTGAGGTATACCTAAATTTAATCCGAGTGCAAAAGCTCCCATGCCATAAGGAATTCCAAGTGCATATGCTTTGGCTTTATTTCTAAGCTGTGGTGCATGTTTTCTAAGGAAATTCTCTGCTTTTTTATCTGGAGAATATTGATCTAGCTTTTCTGTCTTTATGGCAATTGTGGAGTAGAAATCCCAATTATTTCTAAAGATATCTTTGAGTCCTTCATCACCTGAAACATGGGCGAATACGTGAGGCTCTAAAGATTCATAGTCACAATCCACGAAAGAGTTTCCAGTATCAGATATGAAAAATGCTCTTACTAAATTTGTATATTCTACGACTATTGGATCATCTTCACCTTCTTCTTTTGGTCTTGGAAGTTGCTGCGCATCTGAGCCATATCTGCCTGATACTGTGCCATGTTGTTTGTAATAAAAATAATATCTACCATCTTCTTGTGCATCTAGAAAACGATCCATGTATGTAGACTTAATCTTTAGTAACTTACCATATATCCTTAGTTTAGATGCCCAAGAATGTTGATCAGCAATACTTTGGATAAGATCATCATCAAATTGAGGTTTACCTTTCTTTGTATTTGATAGAGGTTTTATTCCAAGTGCAGTGAATGCTATGTCGCCCATTTGATCTTTAGACTGTATATTAAAGAAAGTACCATCATTGTCTCTTTTCCATAATCTCATACTTATTTTTTGTAGATCTGCTTCGTCAATTACAAATTCATGTCCACCCATAAGAAAAGTCTTTGCTGGAGAATCTGGAAGTTTGGATAGTGTTGTTTGTGTAATACTGTATCTGCCTGAAATACCTGATTTTGGAAGAGGAAGATCAAAGTATGCAACTGTCTCTTGTGCATATGATCCTTTATTACTTGGTGGAAATGATTCAACCGCTTTACGTATTATCCAGTCTTTGACCTCTTGTCTACCCATAAGATCCTCAATTACAAGATCATAGTATCTTTTCATATCAAGATCTATTCTATCCCTGGAAGATTTAATGGTATCAATATCGAGCTTTACGCCTTTATCTTCCATTGGAATTGTTACCTCTTTATAAAGTGGCATAACTTCATCAACAAAGAAGAAGTCTTCAAGTCCTTCATCTTTTATCTTCTGTAAATAGTAATCGTATACTCGTAATGTAAGATCGGTATCAGCACATGCATACTTAGACAGAATATCTATATCTGCTTTCCAAATCTCGTAGTTCGCCTTTGTAGTTGAACCACCGTTTGCGTTGATTGACGCTTTTAGTTCAAGCTGCTCCTGATTTGCCTCAGTCTCAATGTCAATACCAATCGAGGTCTGTATGCTCTTGGCTATTTCCTTGAGAGCAAAAGCTCCATGACCATACTCTGAATTTGCGCCCTCTTCTTGGACTGTATGCACCATGAGAATTGTATCTGCGTGTATAGAGTCTATAAGATCTACTCCATAGAAATTCTTAACAAATCTAGTATCAAATGAGAGGTTGCAGCCGATGATCTTCTTGCCTATAAGCAACGTAATAATTCTCTTTGCTATATCATGACACAATACATCATCAATCTTAGCGTCCTGGAGCTCACCATTGACAAATAACATTGTCGGCATATAGTAACCTAGGCCTACTTCACCTGAGACAGAAAAGCCTATTATCTTGCCTCGTCTAGGATTTAGGGAGTTTGTTTCCGTATCAAAGGAAATGAGATCATGTTTTTGGATGTGAGCTATCATTTCCTTGACTTTCTGAAAAGTATCTACTTTCAAATATGTCCTTGTCATAAACTTTATTTTTCTTGTATGGGAATAACTTATTGAGTCTGCTCTGACGCCTTTCACATCCGCAGTCTTCTAAACCTAAAACTTTTTTAGCAAACCACATAGACAAACGATCCAGTCTAAATAAATGAGTGAATCGTGCTATTGTATCTCCAAGACCTCTATTCTTTGTCTTGCTTGACATCTATCTTTTTTTCTATTTGGGTTATGGCACTTGCGATATTGAGTATCACATTCTGAACTTGGAGCCAAAGCGTATTGTGATCTTGTCTTAGTCTATGTATAAGTCTAAATTGGTATACCTGCATTATCATGAGTATGAATATCACAATGAGGTAAAATGTCTGTTGCGTAACGGTAAATGTCATATTTAAATGTATAACTTTTTTATGAGAATATAAAATTTAAATATTGAGTCTATACTATCAATTCACATGCATTTCCAGCACATGCGACTTGGTCCTTAAGATCTGTATTATCTTCAGCTTCTATTACCAGACTTAGATCAATATTTGAAAGTGATCTCATCATCTCTTCATACTTCTCTTGAGTGCATTCTTCAAAAGGCGCTTGAATGTAATTTCCTCCATCGTAATTTAGCACTGATAATCCATTATAGCAAGTCCTATTCTCCCACATCCACTCACCCACTGTCTCCCATTCATTGTCTTTTATTGAAATTGTGGCTGAGATATTGTGCGTGTTTTGACCTGTTCTATGTCCTGGTTTGATCCAATTGTTGTAGAAGTATTTTACTCTCTCAAGCAGATCTATTGCTGACTCTGTTCTGAGTATTGATCCAGCTGGTGCTTTTTGAGGAACTGAGATTACTGCTGTGCTGTGTGGTTTAAAGTACTCGTCTTGTACAAGCTCTGGGTGATATAGGCTGAGGTATGTGTATATTGCTTCATTCTTGCCTACTCTTACATTTCTGATATAGTATTCGCTATGCCACGCATGTATGCCAGAGGATGTACCCAGAACTAATGAAGATGTGCCTGATGGTTTTATTGTAGTGCAACGGGCTGCAGTATTGATTCCTATTGCTTTTGCTATGCGCGCATTTGTCTCTTTTACTATGAGTGCTGCCTTTTTAAGATCTAGCTTTTGTGCTACTCCAGATCCAATACCTGTCATTCCAACTCCAATCAAGGCTTCCTTTTCAGTTGTCTTCTGCCATATAGGTCTGAGATAGTGAAAGTTTGTATATCCTGCTTGTAGAGTTCCGATAATTGCTGCTGCTTTTACTCTGCTATTTAAATCATCTTGATCTACTACACCTGAAACATTTACCTCACATAGATTACAGAACTGATATGGTCTAAGCGCTATTTCGCAACACGGATTAGTTCCCCAATCCTTGTCATTATTTAGATATATTCCCGGTTCTCCTGATCCTGAGTTTTTAATCTTATCCCAAAGCTCCATGAAAAACTCCTTTGTAATTCTATTTCTTAAGAGTACTGCTGAATTATTTGCTCTGCCTCTTTGTGGATTAAGTTCCCACCATTGACCAGACTTACATGAGATCATATCCTCGTCATCTGCAGAAAAAAGTGATATTAAAGCTGCTCTTCTAATACCACCAGCAAGTACTGCATCAGCTATATGACACACCATATCATGAACTTCTATAGGACTTAGTTTGTCTCCATCTTCTTTCTGACTGAGTATACCGTCTAACATTAATAGACATTCTTTTAGTGGCTGAGGACCTGGAGCTTTACCGCCTGAAGTAATCAACATTGCACCTTTTGGACGTATATCAGAAAAGTCAAAATTTATTGTAGATCCTCCTTTGAAATATGATTTAACCAGAGCTTTGACTGCATCTGCCCAACCTTCTATTGAGTCTCCTATTAAAAATCTTGTATGCTTTTTTGGATTTGGTTTTCTTATCTCTGGAAGTTTTTCTACATGATGTTTTTGCACAGAGAAACCAACTCCTGTGCCTCCAAGCAAAAGAAACATTGTCTCAGAAAATGCGTGAATATCATCTATTGGAAGATATGCGCAATTATAAACACGATTTGGTGATATTTCTATTGACTTACCACCAAATTGTAGACTTCTCATAGACGGAAGTACTTTCTTATCATACACATATCCATATGCCCAATCTATTTCAATTTCCATATTAGGATACTTCTTGAGATGCATTGCCTTGTTTCTATCTACCAATTCTTCCCAAGACTCTCGTTTTTGTGATTCTGGTAAATATTTCGAATATTTCATATGTATCGTGATATCCGATAGTATTTCCTGTGCTACGTTCATTTTTGCTTAAATTTTAAAAATAGTTTATAACTTGGGCTCTGAGATGAGTCCATCAAATTGATTTTAGTAGATTGTTGTGTTACTTACCTGGGATAGTAGTATTACCTGATGCAGCTGGGGTTTTAGACTGCATATTTTTTAATTTTGTAGTATTCGTGCTCTTTTGATTTGTTGAATTAAGAGCAGCTATGCTATCATTATATTTGTCAGAAGTTTCATCAGTTCTGAAACCATCTCCCTTTTTTGCCTTATTAAATAGATCTATTATAAAGTTTGCCATATTTGTTTATTTTCTTCGTATTAATAAATATCTGAAATTACTGAGAAAGTTCAAAGAATTTTTTGCTTAATATAGATTTCTCTTCAAAAGTGAGACTCGAATTATTGGTAGTTTTAAAGGCATTATTTGTGGCAGCCTGCATCGCATGAATTTCTTCTTCTGTTAGTTCAGTCTCATCTATCTTTATTGTGCCATTGTCTGTGTCGATCATAGCATTATACGTCATGCCATCTTGTCCGTATCGATTTTTCATTATATGCACTCTACCAGTCTTATTAAGCTTATCAGCTCTCTTCCTTGATAGAGACATAATAAAGTCTGCAATCATGATCTTATTATAGGATCCAGCCGCCTTATCACCTTCTACAATATCGTCTTTTGCTCCAGCTCTGTTTACTTGAGAAACTGACCATATTGGAGTATTCAGCTCTCTTGCCATGCCTTTAACCGCCATGTATACATCGTCTATCTCATCCTTTACTTCTCCTCCAGTAGCTCTCTTTGATTTTAAAAGATCTATATAATCGATGATGATAAGATCTGGCTTATGTCCCATGTCTGTACATTTTCTTATATGGGACTCTAGCTTGCTGACCGTAGTTTTGCCCATAGGGAACTCTGCTATCGTTAGTCTACCTGGTAAGTTTGAGACCACCTCTTCTACCTTTGCTCGATGTAAATGAACTTCCTTAAAACCAATGCCAGTAAATACAGAGTCATATCTCTTGCCTGTATAAATATCTGATAGTTCAAGCGTATAATGATTGACTGTGAGACCTGCTTTAACTGCCTTTGCTCCTAAATTTACAAGAAACCAAGACTTGCCGGAGCCTGGTCCACCGAATATAACTCCAAGATCTCCTCTACCAAGTCCACCCATAAGATGTTCATTTATCTTTATCCATGGAGTAGGTACTGCCTTTCTATCGTCTTCTCTATATCTTTGTTCTATGTCTTGGAGGTATTCATGTCCTACATTTTTATCTGTTCCAGCTTTAAGCGCTGAGTCTATTATAACTCTGATGTCCTCGAATTGACCTTTTGAAAGTAGATCCACTGAATTAAGGAGTGCCTTCTTTAGTTGTTGATTCTTGCAAAAGCTTGAGAACTCTTGCTCGATATAGATCTTGTCTTCATTTGCAGTCTTTAAC
>Ga0114962_10000334_pt1 | contig 41031 bp, 31 predicted proteins | sample C_130820_MF_Meta_FD_87017 | JGI IMG/M metagenome (GOLD analysis project Ga0114962, IMG submission 87017) | Freshwater microbial communities from Lake Croche, Canada to study carbon cycling - C_130820_MF_MetaG | ecosystem: Environmental > Aquatic > Freshwater > Lake | place: Lake Croche, Canada...
AAACCTTTACGGGTATCGCCGCCGCCGTCGAACTCGGAAAATGCTTCCTAATCGTCGTTCACAAGGAGTTTCTTGCGGATCAATGGGCATCGGAACTAAAGACCCTTCTTCCGGGAGTTCGTATTGGACGGATTCAGGGAGAACGGTGCGACCTTGATTGCGATGTTGCCATTGCCATGATTCAAACCATCTGTTCGCGGTCCTATCCTTCAGGAACCTTTGCTCACTTTGGAACCGCCTTGTTTGACGAAGTTCATCATTTGGGAGCGGAACATTTCAGTCAAACACTTCAGCGGATCCATTGTAAGCGGATGCTGGGGCTCACAGCGACTCCAACGCGTGCCGACGGACTTTCCAAGGTCTTCGCCTGGTTCCTCGGAGACATTGTGTATCAGATTCGCCAACGGCCGCGTGACGACACGGTACGCGTCGAATGCCTGCGATTCACGAACGACGATCCTGTATACGCAGACGTTCCTACGGATTGGAAGGGGGAGACGGTGCGAGCACGGTTGCTGAATCAAATCGCAGCCTTTGCCCCACGCACCGCTGAAATTCTTACATGGATTCGTCCTCTTCTGGACGAAACGGGGCGAAAACTCTTGATTCTGTCGGATCGACGCGAGCATTTGGCCGCCTTCGAAACGGGCTTTCGGGCAGCGGGAATCGAGTCCATCGGCTACTACGTAGGAGGAATGAAACAGAAGGACCTGGACACGTCGGCGACAAAGCAGGTGATTCTGGGGACCTTTGCGATGGCGTCAGAAGGAATGAATATTCCGACACTGAATGCCATCTTGCTGGCAACGCCCAAGAGTAGCATTGAGCAATCGGTGGGGCGTATTCTGCGCCTGAAGCCGGAGGAACGCACGGTTCAACCCCTGATCTTGGACGTACTCGACACAGCATTCAACGAATGCTTTGGCCAGTGGTCGCGACGCAAAAAGTTTTACAAGGAGTGCGGGTATTTGCTACGATGGGCAGGAGAAACGGAAGATATGGATCCGCCAGAAGAAGCAAAGGCACCGAAGGATGGAAAGAAGGTGTGCCTGCTACGTCCTAAGCCGATTGCTGCTACCGCAGCTGCTGTGGCAGTAAATACGATTACGCACGCCTAACCCTACGAGTCTTGCGACGTCTTTGTTTCCTTGTTTTACGTCCTCCTTTCTTGGAATTGTTTTTTGGTGCGAGATTCGCGACGTAGTTGACTCGTCCTTCAATGGGTTTTTTTGTGTACGGATTCATGCCCATTCGATTGACGGTACTTTTTCGATAATACCTGCCTTCACTCGATTCGGACCGGGTCGCATTTAACATCATATTGGTCATTATATTTCCCGCTTCAATGTTTTCTGCCAACATATCATTTTTGGTTCCACTTGGAACAGTGCGGTGAGGAAGCGTTGCCCTGAGGGCGTTTTCATTTACCACGGGAAGCACTACTTCCTCTTCTTCGTTTTCAAAATTCTCTTCCCAGTCTTCTTCTTCCTCTTGGTTATTCCCTTGGTTGTTCCCTTCGTTAACACCTTCGGCGTTCCCTTCGGCGTCCTCTTCTGCTTCCACATACTCTCCCACGTCAGCATCCGGATTGTCATCCCAGTCCCCGTGAAACTGTTCATCGTCATCTACCCATCCAACAAAGTCCACAATAAATTCGTGATCCGACACGACGGTCGCTACATTTCCAACAGCATAACGCCGTTCGACTCGCACTGTATAGGGTCGTCCGTTGATGAAGACATTTACTGTATCCTCCGGCGTTTCGCGCAGTAATTCTCGAATTTCTTCTACGAGTTCATCGCCTAGAATAACGTAGGAATTATGAACGACGTCTGAAAGCCAGTGTTCTGGATTAAACCCGTCATTTTCGACAAGAAAGCGAGGAGGAACGCTACCGTAATCGTCAATTTCCACATAAGGAGGAATAATTTCCTGGGATTCGGAGTCCCAAAACAATAAATTTTCATTACCATATCCTCGTCCCAGCCAATGAAGAGCATCTCCGTCTTGGGCCCCCATGTGAATCGCTGCTTTTTTGGCCCATCTCAATAGTTCTGGACCCGTCAGGCTCGAAAAAATATCGCTGATATGCTGGTCCGTGAAACATTGTTTACACCCAGGACCGAGTACATCTACCATTTTGTATCCAGGATTTGTGGCTGATAAGGGTGTTCGGCAATCTTCGCAAACACCGTCTAGTTTGAATCCTTTTACTCGGAACATGTCCATTGCGATGGTCTTTAAAACTTCCGTCGTTATCGTGTGCCCTGGCATCTTACTTGGGACCACGTTTTTTAGTAGCATGGGTTCGTGTGACACACGAATTCATGGTGATGGTATTGGTTGGCCTAATACTTTCGGGTACGTCTGGAGTGGCGACGACGACGATCCCTTCGGACCCTTCGGGATCCGCCCATACGTGCCGCGTGAGGCACGACGTCATTGTAGGCCGTCACACCGTCGGGGAGTGTGCTTCCAAATTCGGTCGAGGGACGGAAATGAAATCCCGCCGTGGTGGCCTCGTAGGTGGGAAGAGAGGACCCCGGGGCCTTGTAGCAGGCGTCCGAGTATCCGTTTCCTTGACTGTAGGAACCACCGGATTGGTTGGGAGTAATCGAATACAGATCCGCGGGGGCTCGGGGATCCGCAGGAAAGTTGCCCGTCTGGGACAGCGGATTCGTGCTTCCCGCGCGAGGATCACAGGGGACGGGGGCGTAGACGGGGGCCGCGATGGGACCGTCGCCTCCGACACTGCGACTGACGTCGACGCCATAGGCGTAGGATCCACCGCCACGCTGACGATTCACGGGGCGAGTGCCGCACACCTTACAGGAGCCTCCGCGTTGCTTTCGGGATCTGCGACGATTGCGACGCGACCCTCCCCAACGAGGTGCCGAGCAACCGCAGGCACCTCCCGCCATCACGGTCTGGGCAAGGTCGGGATGAGGCGTATTGACCAACTGGCCGGGACGGCCGGGAATGTCGCAGTCGCTGTAGGCCTGGTGAACGGGCTCCTTGATGGCGAACGTGGTGTCAATCGCAGGATTGAAGTTGACAAGGGGCGCCCCCTGACCATACCCTCCCCCGCTCTTGCGATAATCGCATCGCCTTCGGTGATTCTTGCGGATGGCGCGATTCATGGCTTTACTCTTTGGAAACATTTTTTATGCGAGCTCCAGGATCTCCCACTTGTCGAACTGCTTGTTCCAGGTAGTGCGAATACCGATCTCATCCTGCTTGGCCAGGCGAAGGGCTTTGCTGATGGCCAAGGTCCGGACAAGTGCCAGGCCCATCTTTTCGCCGCCTCGCCACACGGAGAAGACATCCGGACCCAGAAGGGCTTCGCGCTTAGCGACGAAGTTGCCGGATGTAGGTGGTTTCAGGGTGACAGATGGACCAGGCGATACCGCAGGTGCCGTAGTTGCCGAAGGCACCGTAGTTGCCGAAGGCACCGTAGTTGCCGAAGGCACCGTAGTTGCCGAAGGCACCGTAGTTGCCGAAGGTACCGCAAGAACAGAAGATGGTTTAGGAACCACCAAGGGTTTTATCGTCTTGGGAAGAAGTAGAATCTTTGACGTAGGGTTAGCACTCTCTGTGTTTCCTATAAACGTAGTCGTCTGTTTCTGGACCGCTGAGTTTTGCGTTCGTTCTTCCACCCACAGTATGCGCTTTTGTTTGGGTCCATTCGGAACAAACTCCAGAACCGCTGTCGACTCCGGACGCTTCATCGCCGACAGGGGGGCATAGGTGGCCACACTGAGAGGAGTCCCTTGAAGAGCCGCATCGGGGGTATACTCTTTCTCCAAGAATTGCGCCATCAACTTCCATCGCTCGTGAAAGGCTTTCTCGTGCCACACCGGATCCCCCTTCCACACAAGCACATCCTCCAAGACCAAGGTTCCGTCCTTCAAGTACGCCGAAAAGATGGCACCGTCCTGTCGGACCTCCTCAGATACACGCAAACGAAGGCGAAGGGGGCCGTGCTTCGCCGCCATCGGTGGTACGTACACTCCGTAACCGATTGACGGAACGATCGCGAGGAATCCTGATAGGATACCCCGTGGTCTCTGTGTTTGAACCCACTTGCCTCGCCCCACAAAGGTATCAGCCTCCCTCCACATACGACTAATTCCCATCTGCTTGCCGTGGCTTCCCCATGTGTGTTGTCCTAAATACTGTTCACCTTGTTCGACCCAGTCCATTGCCATCGGATTCTATGGGTCTATCGGGTTCATTTTTGAGACTGGGACTAATGACGACGCGTCTTCTTGGAAGACCTGGAAGAACGACGGCGTCGAGTTCTGCGTCCTCCTCTAGGGTCTCCAGATCTACTACCAATATTTCCAATAGGCAGTCTAATAGGTTCACCTAGTTCGAATATACCATTGTCATTCGGTTCTCCAATTGTTGGTCTTTGTCTTTCTATATTGCGCAACAGTGGGTCACGCATAGTGAATACACAATGTAACACATTATCTTCGGGACTTATATTGTAACTGGATAAAGTACGGTCGTCCTCTAAAGTACTACCGTGAAAGAGAAGTCTTATAGTTCCTACTCTTCGTTGTTTATACGAACCGGGTGGTAATGCCTCATTCTCCTTTTCAGTTACCATTTCTTTTACCTTATAAATCTTGGTATTAGGTGTAACATCAAACATATGACTGGTACCGTTGATTTTCATCACTTTAATTATCATGGTTCTACTTCTTCCCACGATTTTTTTTAGGGAAGGGAGCTGATTCGGATGCCCGGGAGATGTATCAATATGTCTGACGTATCTTGAAGAGTCGTTCAAGGATTGCTAATGACGACGCGTCTTCCTGGAAGAAGACCTGGAAGAAGACCTGGAAGAAGACCTAGAAGAAGATCGATGACGGCGTCTAGTTCTACGTCCTCCATTTGATTCAGGTTTTATTGGTCCCATCACATCTGCGACATAATTCACTTTAGCGGTTATAGGCCTTCGCGTGAAAGGATTTTCAGTTAAGCTCTTCACGGTGTTTTTTAGATAATAATGTCCAAAGCTTGATTCAGGTTTACCATTACTAGAAAAATTTGTCATTATATTTCCTGTTTCGATGTCATCGAAAGAAATAGCATCTTCGGAATCCGCTGGAATAACACGAGTGGGTAATGGTGGAATAATAGTGTGATTTACAATGTTTGCCATACGATTTACCATTCCCGTAACGGCTCCTGTTTCGTTTTTAAGTACACGAAATCGACTTGGCAGACTCGCTTCCGCCGCTACCTCAGGTCGATTGTATTCTTCCGCAAATCCAGTGACTCTGTGTTGTCGAAGTCTTGCGTGCATCGCCAACTCTGCCAACTTTCCACGCTTGGGTCCTTTATTTTTCGCAATTTGTTGGGATTCTAGCCAAATTTTGTAGGGAGTCTTATACCCCGCATTTCTCAACACCAAGTGTAACGTTTCTTCCTTCCCAATCCCCAAGTCGCGTAACTCGCGATACCTGTCGGTCGTCAAGTCCCTTCCGCGACATATGAGTCTCACCTCGCCCTCCATTAGCCCATGCCCAATCTTATCTACAACCTTTTCTACAATCGTTTGGATCGTGTCACTAATCTCACAATCAATTGTGTGTAATTTTTCGCGACCTAACTGTTTTACAAAAATCTGCATGACCTACTTCTCTATATGATTTTTTTAGACTAGATCATAGAAAAACCTGTTCCAATCTCGGTGCTGTCGAACGCACCGATTCCCCGCATAAAGTCGCCCCCGTTCTGTGCCATTTCTGGAGCGAACCCAACAGCGTTGTTGCCACCCGGGCCACTTGCTTCACTGGCTATCTGCGACTGAGTTGCCGTCGCCATCGAACTAGGCGGACGCATTTCAATCATTTGCTCGGGGTGACGGAAGTTGTTGCCGAATTCAGAACTCATAAAGGCGGTACGGTTCATAGGGTCCGTCGCCTCAGGAGACGAATATTGGACAGACGGAGGTGTTGCCTGAAGAGGTTCGGGAGATCGAAGATCCTCTTCCGTTTGTCCTGGCACCTCTGGCATTTCGTTAGGAATAGGGGGTCCTCGTTGCCCCACGGGTCCAGGATGTTCGCCGTCTTCATACGTCCCATCTTCCGCCGGAGCCCTGCGAATCACCTCTTCGATAGAGGGTTGAAGAGCGGGATTCGAAAGAGACCGGGTGGGCGGGGCTACGGACTCGGCATTCTTCACTCCAGAATTAGAAAGAGTCATTCCCTGTGTCGACACGTCCAAAATGTGATACCCAAAAAACCCGATCGCGATTAGAACAGCGAGAACTAGGACCCAGGACAGGATGGTTTTCACGCGAACGGCCATTTTTACTACAACACGTGCTGAATTTTTGAGGCCGATTTATCTGCGGACGGAAAGGGGATTCGATGCGTCACGCAGAACGCTCGCAGCTCCTCGGGAGTTCCTTGGAGGGAGAACGACGCACCCACCGCACTCACTCCGCGTGCGTCCCATTCCACATCCTCTTTCCATTGATCGTCCAGAGCCATCGGAGGGGCTGTCTCCCCCCTAGGAAGCACCGTTTCCAAGAGTGTCGTGGTCCCCCCTACTGTTTCGTGTGCAACCGGCTCACGAACTTCGACAGTCCACCGTTGTGCCCAATCACCGTCTCGCAAGAATCCCCAATGGTTTCCCCAGCGATACACGGTTTGCGTCGTCGTCTTGGAGGGTGTGCGTCCAGCACGATACGTCACAACAAGGGGTCCAGAAACGGTCAAGCGAAGCATTTAGTGTCGTCTGTTCGGTAGAGTTTAAGCCTTCATTTTTGAACAAATTTGAACCCTCTGTGCTCTGGCTTTCTTACATCATTCAATGTGGTGCGTCATTCTTCAACCCAAGGGCTCGACACGTAATGCTGTGATTCCTGCCGGCGAGGGGGGAGGAAAGGGAGTGCCGGATGTCGCCCTTGTAGGTCAGATTCTTCGCAGAGCGGTGCCTCCTGAGCGCATCGGGTCTTGGAAGTGGAACGGAATGGTCGTCTATTTGTACGCCTACAAGACGGGCAAGGCGGGGACCGAAAACAAGCACGAACTTCCGCCCCCTCACGACAAGGGCCTCTTCTTTGGCGAAGCCGTGCTTATCGCTGTCCAGGGGGGAGGTCCCGTGTCGTTCTCTATCACGGAATTTACCAAGTTTTACACGGAAAAGTTTGGAGGCTTTGAAGATCTCGGGGACGAGGAGGACGACGAGGACGAAGGGGAGGATGATGAGGACGCAGAAGATGAGGAAGGGGAAGCCGAAGAAGAAGAAGAGGTGGAAGAAGAGGCTGAGGGGGAGGACGAGGAAGGAGGTGCGGAAGGGGATGCCGAAGAGGAGGCCGAGGAAGAGGCCCCTCGAAAACCTGTCGCGAAAGCCCCGAAACCGAAGCGAGGTGCTAAGAAGATGCCCGCCTGGTACGCGCAGGCCGACATGGAGCCGGAACCCTACCTCTTGACGCGCTAACCGGAGGGTCCAACCGAAGGGGGTCCACCTGTCCTGAAAAAATTGAGGGTTTGGGCTGGCGAAAGGGGTGATCAGACCCACCAGTATGACCACCCGCACTTTCCGAGATCTCTATACCTACCTTTCCGCTCCTTTCTCTGCCTTCCTACAAGTCGACGGACACCCTTCCTTGCCCCTGACGCTCCGTGCCAATGCCTATGAGACCGTTATACAGACGGGAGGAAAGACATTCGGTTCCGTTGAGCACCTCTTCCATCATTACAACAAGTACCTTGCCGGCTCGGCACTGAACCGAGCGACGTATTTAGCGAACGGGTGCCATCGTCTCCTCCAGTACCTTGTCTTCCAAGAAGGCCCTTACAAGTCCTTGAGTGTCGCACAGACCTTGGAGCTGTCTCCAGCCGAATGGGCAGAGATGCCTCCTTTGTCAGAATGTGATGACAGGCCAAGCCTTCCTGCCGAGAACACAATCGTCTATGCTACGATCCCGCCTGTAATACGACCTTCAAGCAAAGAGCGCCTTGCCGCCTTACACCGCCGTTGCGATGCCATCGAACGTAGTATAACTGAGATGCGACAGGAGGATACGAGTCTCTTGAGACACCTTGACGCCTTAGAAACCAGGATACGTCGCTTGGACGATGCGACTCTTACATTGAACACAGTGACGGCTCACTTACAAACCAAAGTACTAAAAAATCATCGCAAGTGCTAAACATGGTGATGGAGGACATTTTTTTGGCGTGCCCATCTAAAAAAATGAGCCCTTGGTGCTGGATAGACCCTCTGGATCAACCATGGCGACTCTTCGCGACACCACCAAAACCTTTATTGCCAAGCGATGTACTGCCTTGACTGCCGCCCAGCAATTGGACCTTGAACAAGGTATCTTTAACCAGAGTCTCGAAGAGGCCAAGACACGATACGTCCGACGCATCTGGGACAATCCCGACTTTCAAATCGTGTACGGAATGGTGGCCAAACGCACCTTGTCTAACTTGGACCCCTCCTCCTACATTCACAATCCTCGCCTTTTGGAGCGTCTGCTTGAAGGAGAATTTCTGCCTCACGATGTCCCTGCCATGACCTTTTCCGAACTGTACCCGGAGCAATGGCGCATCATGATTGACAAGGCCATGAAGCGCGAAGCCAAGATGTTGGAGGTCGATAAGAGCGTCGCCACCACCCTCTTCTTCTGTACACGCTGTAAGAAGCGCGAATGTACCTACTATGAAATGCAGACCCGTTCCGCGGACGAGCCCATGACCCAGTTTGTGCGTTGCTTAAATTGCGACAAGCGATGGAAACAGTAGATGGAGTGCCAGATCCTCACCTACAATACCCACGGTCTTCCCTGGTCGACCGATACGACCAAACCCATTTGCCAGTGGATCAAGGGACGCGGTCCCGCAATCGTTTGCCTTCAAGAGGTGTTTTTAGACGCCAATCGTGCCTACTACCGCGAACACTTGGAACGGGTGGGATACACGGTCATCGTTCCGCGTGATGATGGAGTGGGGTTTTTGAACAGTGGACTCTTGACCGCTGTCCTGGACAAAACCTTTTTCGTGGAAGGGCACCGTTTTACTGGTTTCGACGCCTTTCACAACGTGGAACAGTTCTCCAACAAGGGGTTCTTGGCAACACGACTCCGTTGCCGACGCACAGGCCGTCGACTGATCCTCATCAATACGCACACGCAGAGTAGCACGTTTTTGTCGGCACTGTTTGGCGAGGCGTCGATTCGAAGGGTACGTCGCACGCAAATCCAGCAAATGCTGGACTTGTATGCGGGAGAAAAGGACCCAGTTCTTGTTGTGGGGGACCTTAATTGCGAGATCTCTCCCCACCCATACCTACGCTTCCTACAAATGGATCCATCGCTCAAAAAACACACCTTTCCGTCTACGGGGGAGGACCTGGACCACGTGGCGTGGATGCCGCTTCAATGGGCTAATGGCGCGGGGAAAGGGAGCAACGGATGTTCCTTTTGCGACATTGACGCACAGGGTCCCCGCATCCTGGCCTGCGAGATTGCCGACGTGCCATGGAGTGACCATCTGCCCTTGCTGGTTCGCGTCCTAGTTCCGACCATGGGATCTTCGCACTGACCTTCGTCTTGAAGAACGGCGGGTTCGTAGGCGACGACGGGTCTTCTTTTCACCTTCTGGGGCACGAGGATCCGTATATACTGCCACTTCCGGAAGAATATGAAGTACATGAGACGCGAGGTCTCCTGGCTGTAATACGCGGTTTCCTACGTGGGGAACTGTGATGGGAAGATTCGTAGCAATTCGGTTTTGAATCCAGGGCATTAGGGTGTCTCGTTTGTACAACCTCTGGTTAGGTGTGTTACCAAACGCAAGAACCACGTGTTCACCGTCCTCAAACTCTTCCAAGGTGATGAGATCATCATTGAGAAGAACATGCCCTTCTGGTAGATTGAGGGGTGTTTCTTCCGCTGGAATGAGGCGTTCTAATAATCCTACCTGGGGGCCATTGTGTCCCTGAAGTCTCTCTACAATTATACGTGCTGCATTTTCGGTTGTATCTCCCTGATTATTCGCAATATTTGTCCTCGCATCTGCTACTAACAAATCTTCCGCAACCTGTTGTAACTCTCTTTGCCTAGCGTATAGATCCGGAAACAGCAGTGCATAATGAAGAGGCGTATTTCCTAGCGCATCTTGTTGATTCACGTCCATGTGAGGATGTAATAAATGAACAAGCATCTCGTGGTCCCCAGATCGTGCCGCCAAATGTAAGGCTGTTTGTCCTTGGTTGTTCGGAATCGTGATTGTCGCACCACGTTCAATGAGAATTGCCGCATTATCTGCCTCTACACCGTACATTTCATTGTCGGAATGTAACGCTGCCTTGTGAAGTGCTGTTTCACCCGTGATGTCCTGTATATTTGGACTGGCACCCCTACGCAATAAAAGGCTCACTGTGGCCGTTTGAGCCCGTCGCATAATCGCCATCATAAGGGCCGTATGCCCTTCTCCATTCTGTAGGTTGATATTGGCTCCTCTATCCAACAAGGCCTCCACAAGGCTTCGATTATTGTAGGACGCTGCGATCATGAGAAGCGAATAATCCGTATAATGCTGTGGGGCGTCTCGGCTGATAAAATTCACGTCTTTCCCTGCATCAATCTCATTCAACACGAGCTGATTGTTTCGTTCACTCATAGCGTAGTCCAGTAGGACGTGATCCGGGACGTGCCCCATGACCGCTCTCAACCCTCGTCGAAAGATGGACATTCTACTTTGATGCGACATTTTAAAAGGAACCCTGTAGAATGAATCGAGTCTATCTCGTGTTCATACTTGTCGGAGGACTCCTCCTTTCCGCGTGGATCTACGCAAGTGTCAGGGACTCCCACTGTGTGGTCCTCCGGCGCATATCCACCGACGATGGCGTCGTAGAACTTGTTGTCCCCGATTGCTTCGAGGGTCTGCCTCACACGACGGACGGCAACACAATACGGATGACAGAGGATGTATGGAATTCAGGTCGACGCGAGGAAATTTTGGTTCACGAACGAGTCCACCTGGATCAAAAACGCCGTCCGGAGGCGTGGACGGCTTTTTACAAGTCGGAATGGGACTACGACCTTTCCGCCTCCCCTCCTCCCGGACTTTCTGTGAACCTTCGGCTGAATCCCGATACGGCCTCGACCCCGTACGCCACCTGGCGGTCCCGGTACGTCTTTTTCACGGAACAGGCCCTGGATGGACGCATTCGCGGGGCCCCCACCCGCGTCTGGGATCGTCAGCGCCGTGCGTATTGCGACCCGCCGTCCGAATGGACCGCCTTTTTCTGCGGAAGGAAGGGTTGCCCATATCAATGGGAACACCCCCACGAACTCTCTGCCGAATACCTTACGCTTGGCTCCGACGCTCCCGCCGCCGAGATCCTTCGAACCTGGCAAAAGTCTCTCCCGACTTTATAGGATGGAAGTGGAAAGGCTCGCGCCGATCGCATCAAGCCCCCTCGATTACGCGCGCGGAAGGGGAAAGCATCGCCGTTCCACGGTTCTACATATTGAATTCGCGAACACGATAGACTCTGTTACGAGTGATAATAGTACCAGTAGTCGAGACAGCGGGTTTGGCGGGTTACGGCGTCTCAAGACGCGACGAAACCGCAGAGTTCCCGCACCTCACTTAGAATCTCTCCCTACAGTAGGGTTACATGTCCAATGAACTTATACACCATCCTTTCGTTTCCTTAGAGGAACAGCAAGGAGGCACCGTCCCTCGGATTCCGCCGTCTACCAAGTCGATTCCACCAGGTCGCGACTTTTACGGGCACGTGAATCAGGCCTGGCAAACACACGTTCATCTTCCGGGATACAAGAGTGCGTTTGGCGTCAGCGAGGAGATCGAAGAAGCCATTCAAACCGAATTGCTGGATCTTCTGGATCACGAACACAAGACAAACGCACGGGACCCGTTGTCGATCCTGTTTTCGAGTGTGCTTCACGGCTCGAACGCAAAGCCCGCTGCGTCCTCCCTTGCGGAACTACGCACCTTGTTGAGCCTTGTCGACTGTATCAAGACGCCCCGCGATGTCGGCCACTTGATCGGTACGCTCAATCGTATACAGTCCGATGCGCCCCTCAGCCTTGTGATTAATAATGACACCTACGACAGTTCTTCCTGTTCCATCTACATTTACGACGTGACGCTGGGAATTCCAAATGATGACGTCTATACGGAGGATTCGGCAATCTTGGCAAAATACAAGGAGTTGTTACGGAAACTTGGGGATCACCTGTATCTCGAACATATGGAGTCCGTCGCCTCTACGGAAGCGACACTTGTTCCCTTTCTATTGAAGGAGCGGGAAGCCCAAGATGTTCACTTTGTCTACAATCCCAAAACCTTTGCCGAGTTGATGCACGAGTATCCGGATCTGGCGTGGGACGCCCTTTTGGCTGCTTGGGGATTGACCGAGGGCCAAATGCGTAAGGGGACCTTTATTGCCACAAACAAGCGCTACCTTCACCATCTTCAGGCGATGATTCGACGCTTCGATTTAAGCGTTTTAAAACCCTGGTTCTACTCGTTGATTCTTCTGTCCTTTCTCAAGTATCTTCCACCTCCTTTTGACGCCCTTGAATTCGAATTTTTTGGGCACGTGATGGACGGAAAAAAACAGGCGACTCCCCGCCCCTTGGCTGCCCTGAAAGTCCTACAAACCTTTGCGGATCAGGACCTGAGTCGCCTGTTTGTGAAGCGGTACGTGCCTCACGACGTGAAGCGCAAGGCGACGGACCTTGTCGAACTCTTGAAAGACGCCACCGAGGCACGGTTGAAACGCCTGTCCTGGCTCCACGACCGCACGCGCACGGCCGCGTTGAAAAAGATTCGTGCGATGTCCTTTCAAGTGGCCTACCCCGACACGTGGCACTCCGAAACACGGGGCGTTGCGTTGGACGCCACGACGCCCTTACGCAACATTCTACGCTTGGCGGAACACGATACAGATTACATGATAGGGCAATTGACGCACGCGGCCTGTAAGGAGGCCCGCGACGATTGGGACGATGGGGCCTTTGAAGTCAATGCCTACTACTACGCCGAAGGCAATCGTATTGTTGTCCCCGCGGGTATTTTACGCGTGCCTTTTTTCGATGTGAGTCGAAGCATGGCCTGGAATCTGGGAGGCATCGGTGTGGCGATTGGACACGAAATCACGCACGGATTTGACGCAGAGGGGCGATTTTACGACGACAAGGGCAACTACAATGATTGGTGGCTTCCCGACGACAGTCGAGAATTCAACCGCGTGAGCCGTGCGGTGGTTCAATTATTTGACGACGCACCCTACATGGGAGGATCCGTGAACGGCGAATTGACGCTTTCCGAAAACCTCGCAGATCTCGGTGGAATGGCCATTGCGCTGGAGGCCCTTCAGACCTACTTGCCTACTGAGGAAACAGAAGGGACAAAAAGGACCAAAGGTATCAAACGAAAGCAAATGCTTCGTGACTTTTTCACGAGTTATGCTGTTTCTTGGAGGTCCAAGGAGCGGGAAGAAAAGGCCAAACAATCATTGTCCACGGACGTTCACGCACCCGCACCCCTTCGCGTCAATTTGGTCGTCCGACAATTTGCCGCATTTTATGAGGCCTTTGACCTTGGACCCGACGATGAAGGTTTCATTCCAGAAGAGAAACGAATTGTTCTTTGGTAAGTGGGACAGGATATGAATCGACGATGAATTGAAAATTCTTCGTCAAATCATTTATCGAAAAATGATGGGAGAACGTAGCATGAACGTCTGTTACTGTCGCTGGCTGGTTCAAACTCTTTGGTGTCTTCCTGTGCGGACTCCGAAAAGCCCCCCTCATACACCCAAACCCACCATCACAATTCCACCCGACGATCGCATTTCCTATGCGCGAAAAATGGTCGAACGACAAACACGTTCACACACACGGCTTGTCTACGAAGATCCCTTGTGGAACCCCTCTAAAATACCATCAGATCCACCAACTTCCACACCTCAAAACTTCCATCTGGCCATGTACGTTTGATGATGAAGGGGAGACGCTTCTCCTTCAATTCCATATGTGCGATTTCGTAACAATCGGTTACACCGAGGGGCACTTGGACAAAGGGTTTCGCACCGTTAGCGAGTTGACTGCCTCGAAAACTGATAATCTTGGTCTTTTCATAACTATTGAGAAAGGGATACGAGGTGTGATGGGCATCAAGACGCGACACATCGCGAAGATTTCCAATCGTGTTACCGGAAGTCTCTTCCTCAAGGACCTCTGTCTCGGGTCGCCCTGCGACTGCGACTGCTCCTTCCTCTGCTCGTTCTGCCCGAATGTTTAGTTGGGCACGTACCTGTTCATTGTAAGGAATCCAGACCTCGGGGTGTAAACGAAAGAGTTTGACAGTATCGGCCGTTTCAGCTTTTTGTTGCTCCGATGGCTCATCCAACTCTTCCTCGTCATCTGTTCCGATGACCTCCTCTTCGGCACCCTCATCGTCCTGATAATTGTCGAGTTCGTCTCGATCCATTTTGCTTCTACTTTGGGAAGTGGTTTTAAGTCAATTTTTTGCTCGGGTAAGATGACAAATAAAATCCAACCGGATAGTAGAAGTCCATGGAATGGAAGGACGCTACCGAGACAGAGGATCCGGAAACCCCGGATCCAATTACTCCTATGATAGGAGGAGCTACTCAAATTAAATTGTATCTTCGAGGACGCACGGACCCTCGGGACATCACCTCGATGCCTATCCTGTTACTGAATCGGATTCCAAGAATACCAGGAAGTGGTCGCACCATTCAGCACGTGCGATTTCAAGACAATCTCCGTCGCAAGGGAATAGACCCCGGGCATATTGAAGGCGTCAACGGAGAGTTTGTCTATGAATATCTGAGACAACCCCGCGTGACAAATCAGTTCATTCAGTACCAATACATTTCTCCCATCCCGCCCATCAGTTACACTCACATTGACGACCTGCTTCCGCAGCAAGTGACCTTTCTGTGTATCTTTCATCACCTTCTTTTTTGTGCCAAGGAGTCCAATCCACGTTTAGGAGGTGCCTTTACCGACTCCTTCGAGGATAAATTCACAAATCTTCAGGCACTCTTGAATGCCTTACCCCCGACGCGTCCCGGAGGACGCATCTTCAAACGAACGGTCGATGAATACAATGATTATTTACGAACGCTTCAAAGTCGTATGCGATTCCACGATCCTATCATTCAGTACAAATTCATTGAAGAAATCGTGGAAATGATCAAGACGGGCCCGGATGCTATTTGGGCGTGGTACGAAGAGGGAATGAACCCGGACACGATGACGATGCTGACGGGTCCTCCTTCTGCGTCTGCGTCTGCTTCTAAGGGAAAGAAACGCCGTTTTCGAGGCCGTCGAAAGGGCCACCAACGGGGCCTCCAACGGGGCCTCCAACGGGGCCTCCAAAAGCGTGTACAAAAGGTACAAGTCCCATCTATCAATCCACCTCCGATTCAACCTTCTTCTGCTGCTGCTGCTGCCGCTGCTACCGCTGCTACTTCCTCTTCTTCTTCCTCTTCAGGGTCTGCCACGGGACCCACTACCGTGTCGCAAACTGCCAATCCTTCGCAAACACAAACAGGAGCACAGGGACAAATCACTGGAACAAGTGGTCAAGTGAATCCTCACTTTCAAACGACCTTTAACCCAACAATAGTCCTCCAATTGCCCGGACGTCGCAAGAAAAGTTCTTCAGGGGTACCAATGACCTCTTCAGGGACCCCTCCTGTCACCCCCCCTCCTGTCACCCCCCCTCCTGTCAACCCTATTGTCAACCCTGCGGTCAACCCTGCGGTCAACCCTATTGTCAACCCTGCGGTCAACCCTATTGTCAAACCCCCTCCCAATCGTCCTATTGTCAACCCTCCTATCCATCCTCGTATCATCAACCGACCCTCTCAAGCTCCAGGATCTGGTCTGCGTCCAAATGATCCAATCATGTTCACACTTCAAAATCCTGTCGACAATGCGCAGGCCATCTATATAGGAGATGATCCCGCTAATCCAGACAACGTGATTGTCCAAGTGAATGATCCAAAACGACACCCAGATGCGCAACTTCCACCGGGTGCGACGTACATTGGCCGCGTCGGAGGACGAGGGGCCCACGGTCATCGATATTCCATCCCACGAGCTCGTGTCGTTCCGACCCGCATAAGAGTCATAGGAGGGACAAGACGCCTGCGAACAGGGAAAGACAGACATACACGCAAAAATAGACAGACCCAGTAGATGGGAGAGTCTTACGATTTATCTTCCTTTGGTTGGGATGGCTGTTCCATTCCAACCAATTTGTCCACTGTGTGCGAACGATTACCCACGTGGAAACACGTAAAAATCGTGCGAGAACCACACAACGCCAAAGGAACCATCCTTTACTTTCCGCACACCTTCTTCAAACCCACCGGAAAAACACCCTTCATGCCTGCCTACATAAAAGGCTCCTTGGAAAATGATGGAGGGTACGCTCAGATTTTTAAAGGACAACGTGCGGTCTTTCATTCCAAAGACTTGAACCATACTGGTCCCGTGAGTTTGACCAAGGTCTCGTCTTTTTCGGAAATCTGTATCAAGGAAGTCCGTCTCAACATCACAAAAGAGGAAGACGCCGCCAGTCCGCACACACGGTCCGAATCCTACGTGGAAGAAATCAACGCCATTCTTTACGAAGTCTTTCTTCACGCGCTCCTTTCCAAGACGCTTGAACATGTCGGATTTCCATCCGTTGTTCCTTCCCTCTACGAAGTCGTGGCCCACACCAAGGATGGAAAACCTCCTTCCTCTCCTACGGACTTCAAAATGATGTGGATCTGTATGGAATTTTTAACGGGCACCACGTTGGAAAAGTATCTGCGTCGCAACTTGACGATTCCGACTGCGTCAGATCGGGTCGTTGTCCTGGAACGGAACGAAACCATCCTAACCGACATCTTCATCCAACTCGCCTTCTATCTCCACGTGCTTCAGGAAACGCTTCGGTTCAATCATCGCGATATGAAGATCAACAACGTCTACATTCGCCACCACGAGCCTTCCGAACATTGGTCTCGCGTGATTACGATTCCTGGACTCGGATCCTGGAACTGCTTGGTCGATCTTGTGATGATTGATTTCGGGTTTGCCTGTATTTCCTGTGGCAACGGATTCCTGAATCCCCGTGCCACGCTGGTCGGTGCCGGAAGTTGGTTTCGCACGGAGCACGACTGTCTCAAGGTCGGGCGTGATCTTGGACAATTTCTGTATTCCCTACATTGTTCCTTCCCTCTTTCCAATTACGTCGGAGACGCCTTCTTCCTTGTGCTTTGTACGGCCTTGCGAGCAGAGAAAGCGGGGACCACCGTTCACTTGCTCAAAGGATTCGACCCTTCCGGAAAACCTCTTGAATGTGTTGGTATTCCGCGTTCCATTAAATTCAATGACGGGATCTACCTCTTTCTACGCGAAGCCGATGTTGACGTGCCCAATTGCCGGCCGGCCGAATTTCTGCGGTTGCTCCACGCCTTCCGACCCGAAAAATTGAAGAGCCTAAAAATTTGAGGGTCCCTTACACAAGGATTCTACAAGCACATTATGACATCACTTTCTGCGTTCCTAAGTGACCATCGCGTCGACGCCAAGGAGGCGGAATGGACGATGACGGGGATGGGCAGTTCTGACGCAGGGTCTTATTTCGTGAACGAGGCCGAGTACCCTGACTTTCTTACACGTCTCAATGGACACATCTTTGGACGCACGCCCGCCCGTCCTTCCGGCCTACTCGAGAAGCACCGCGAGTTTGGCGGACCGCCCTTGGTCGACCTGGATATGAAGTACGAGATGGGGGGCGCCCTCTTGCGACGCTTCACACCCGACCACATTCAATTGTTCATCGCAGAGTACATTGCCGCGATGATCTATTTTTCCGAAGTGGAGACCTTGGAGAAAGACCTTGACTTTTATCACCTTGAAAAACCCGGCCCCGAGCGTGACAAGTCCCATCACAAGGATGGGGTCCATATTCAGTGCCCGACCCTGACGACCTCCTCCGAGTACCAGTACAATATTCGCGGGTTCCTTCTGACGCGAGACATTGTCGCCAAAGCCTTTGGGGATACGGGGGTGACGAATCCTCCCGAGGACGTCTACGACGTCAGCGTCATCCATCGAAACAACTGGTTCCTGTACGGAGCGTGTAAGCCGAACAAGCAACCGTACCGGGTCGCCAAGATTTGGCGTCTGTCGATTCAGGAAGTCAAGGAACTCTTGGAGGAGGGGATGCCAGACTTTGAGACCCTGATCGAGGAGGTACGCATTCGACTCGCCGCCGTTCCCGTTCCGAGCGACACACTCGAGATGATGAAGACGCTGAGCATTCGACTGAATCACACAAGCGTGGATCCCCTTGAGATTCGCGAGGATCGTGCGGCCGAGTGGCGGATGCTGACCTCGGCCTGGGGTGCGGGCAAGAAGGAGGCACGGTCCATCATTCAGCACGTGGGGACAGGAGCCTTGGCCACCGCCGTTGCGAAAAAGGCGGGGGCCTCCTCGGAACGGCAACTGGTCGTGACGGAGGATGGGGGCGGTGCCGACGGCTTCCGTGTCACTAACACCAAGTCGAAGGAGGAAATTCAACTCGCCTACCGTCTGTGTCGCGAGTGTATCAATGCGTCGACACGCGCGACCGATTACGAAGATTGGGTCAAGTACGCGATTGTGTTGAAAAACATTGCCGACAATGACGAGTCCTGTGCCGTCTGGATCGAGGTGTCGCGTCGTGCGATGGAGGCCCAAGGAAAAAAGCCGATGACGGACGCCGACTATCAGAGTAAGTGGAAACTCATTCGTGTGGACAGCACCAAGAAACTCGGGATGGCGTCGCTTGTTCACTGGGCCAAGGAGGACAATCCCGACACCTTTCGAAGCATTCACTCGGAGACGCACACGCAGTGGATCATCAATTACGCCAAGGACACACACACCAACGTGGCCTCCTTTGTCGCACGGGTGTTTCAATACGAGTTCCGATGCTCCCCCAGCGGACGCAAGGGTGCCGTCGAGTGGTACTATTTCCCCACGGGAAAGCACGCCTGGGAGCACCTGCTCCTGCCCATCGAGTTGCGGGCCCGTTTGTCGGGGAGCGTCAAGAATGAGTACGTGATCGCGGGCAAGAAACTCAGCGACAGCCTGGTGTCGTCCACGGACGATGGTGAGCGAGAGCGACTGGACGACAAGCGTAAGAAACTCTTTGCGATTGAGCGACAACTCGAAATGGTGGGCTTCAAGGACAATGTGATGAAGGAGTGTACCGAAAAGTTTTACGACGGCGAATTTATGACGCGTCTTAATGCGAATGGATACTTGTTGGGCGTCGCGAACGGCGTTCTGGATCTCCGACATTTCGATAACGAGGAAATGATCGGGCGTCCTCACGTCGTCTTTCGTCCTGGGCTCGCGGATGATGGCATCAGCTTCCAGATGGGACGAAGTACCCCCGACTATGATCCGATTCATTACGTCCCCTACGTTCCCGACACGCCAGAACAAGTCCTGCTTGCCGAATTCTTTGAACGAATTTATCCTGACCCCGTCTTGCGACACTATGTCCTGGTCCTTCTGTCCTCGTGTTTGGAGGGATTCAATCGCGAGCAAAAGTTCTACGTCATGTCGGGGATTGGCGGCAACGGCAAGTCCATGATTGAGAAGTTGATGGAGTACACCTTTGGCGATTACGGTGCGGTGCTGAGCACGACCGTCTTTACCCGCAAGAAGCCCGATTCCGGCAACGCGAATCCGGACATTATGACGGCCAAGAACCGACGCTACATTCATATGGGGGAGCCCGATGACGACGAGAAGATCAACACGGCGATTATGAAGTTGTACAGCGGTGGCGACCAGATCACGGCACGGGCGATGTATGAAGGTCAGGATAAGTTTGCCATCAAGGGCAAGATCTTCATGTCGTGTAATGACCTGCCTCCGGTCAACAAGATGGACGGAGGCACGTGGCGACGCATTCGCGTGATTCCTCACGTTAGCGTCTTTAAGGATCCCGGCGATCCCGCGATCGATCCGGCAAAGAACATTTACCCCAAGGACTTGAACTTGGAAAACAAGTTGATCCACTGGCGTACTCCCTTCCTGTCGCTCCTGGTTCACTACTACGAGACCTACTACATTCCCGACGGGCTGAAGGAGCCAGAGTGTGTTTCGGCCGCGTCGAGCAAGTACAAGGAGCAGAATGACCAGTTTATGGCCTTCTTTGGCGACTGCTACGTCAAGGAGGCGGGTGCGGGTCCCATCCCGGCCAAGACGGTGCGGGACACGTTTAACGAGTGGAAGAAGACGGCGGGGCGATGCGATCTCAAGATCACGGTCGTGTATGAGCGTATGAAGGAGGTGTGCGGAAGTGGCTCGACTGAAAAGGAGTTCTGGGGCGTGCGCGAAGCCGAGGAGTCGGATTTGAGCGGAAACTTGTTACGAACTACATCTTAGACCGAAACCTTGTATTTTTTGTCTGGACTCTGTAGAATGGGGGGCAAGCGTCGAAATACGCGTAGACGTAAGACATTGCGAAAACAACGAGGAGGTGCCCTTGATTGTGAGGCAGAAGGATTCACGATCGAGATGCGACTGGCATCCGGTGGAACGAATTATAATATTGGGTCCATCCACGATGATGGGGAATCCTGGACCTTTGACTATGCCGCAGGCATGAATAATCAAGGAATGGTAGATTGGTACTGTAAACGTGTGGGTCTGACCCGAGAAGAAGCGGACAGGGTCAAAGCCTTGACGGTTGTTCAAGAATTGGGAGCCTTTTTCCTTCGATACAAGGTTGTATCAGAACGATTTCAACATGTAGAAGAATTACTTATAAATCCAACATTTCTCGTAATACCAGAAAAAGCTTTTTCAAAAATACTTGACGGAACAAGTAAATTGAAAAACTTAAAAGATTTTTTGGCCACGGGTAAAAGATATAGTTCATTTATGGAACTTTTTATACCTATCGAGACTGCGATTGATCGTGCTCAATGTCTCCTATGGTACATTGTAAAACACAAAGGAGCCCTTCCCGCCGGATTTGTGATGGATGAACGAGTTTCGAAAAAAGCAAAAACTCCCATTGAAGATTTACCTAGAGATTTACGAAATGTCCCAACACTTTTAAAAGCAATACCCATTCTTGAAAAGGAAGGCACTGACCTCCGTGACCCTCCTGTGACATTTGGAGTGTTTTAGATACTTTTCCGGATTCTATATGCGTGCCGGGCACACACCTAGAATCTTATCCATAATACACAATACTGGCATAGGCTACGCCAATCGACAGGGCGTATGCGAGCGCTCCCACCGCGATTTTTTGCTTGAGGCCCTGGATTCCAAACATATTTATCAATACAAGTGCGACGGCAATGACGGCGAAGGAGTAGGTGATCCAAAAGGCCAGCATCACGCGGTCGTCCGAGGTGCGGATGCCGGCGATGCCCGTGCTTTCCTGAGGGTCGCCGTCCAAAAACTGGCGACGGTGCTTACGCTCGGTTTGAACTCCCCGCGACAGATGTTCAGTCGACTTCTTGATCTGGTCTTTCAGGTCTTGGTCGTAGTCGGTCAGTGGTTTCGACGACGACACGAGTTGGTCACAGAGTTCCATCGTTCTCTTGATTGCGTTGATAGCCGCGGTTTTTTGCTGTTGCTGGGCGTCCACGAAAGCCTGGTTCTCCGCCGTTGCCTTGGCAATCCGCCGTTGAAGCGCCGCCTGGGGGTCGCACTCGTCGACCTGTTGCTGCCGGGTCGCCAAATCATTATTCAACTGGGTTAGTTGTTGTCCCGCAACAGCACATTTCGACTGCTGGGTGTTCCGCTGTTGAACGACGTCATTCCGGGCCTGGGCCTGACCCGGGTCGCACGTGTCCAACTCGCGTTGTTTTTGCTGAAGGGCCAGGCTCGCCTGATTGACGTCGGCCTGCTTCGTTCCGCATTGATTCGGGGGCTCAGGAGCGGATACTTGATTTCCCATACTATATAGTCTGCGTAAATTTTACGTCTGCCTGGGTCGCAATTTGCCACGTTAGATGCTACACACTGCGCGCTTCTGACTTCCTCCTTCATTGCCCTCCTGAAACGACGCCATCTGCGTCTCCAGATTGCTCTCCCACGACTTGAAGCGCTGGCTAATGTCGCTGGCACAATCTCGCACATTCTTTGGTATAAGTTCTTCGGCGTCGAACTGGATATTTCCGTCCTTGTCGCATCGGAGAGGTGCCTTGACGGGCTCTTCCTTAGCAAAGGTGCGACGGTGCCACAGGCGCGTGTCGCGGGTGCGTCGGGTGTAGTAGTAGCGGTAGACACCGATGATGACCACGACGGTCAGAAGAAGACCAGTCAGAAGACCCGCCAACGCATTGTTCAGGACTCCCGTCTTGTGAAAGTAGATCAGGATGGCCATCACAAGGGAAGAGATGAAGAAGACCTGTAGGAAAAACAGGGTCTCCAACTTGTTGTAGTTGGACCATTCGTTGATTTCAAACTGTCGCTTGGTGACATCCTTGTCCCGGAGCAACCCGTTTTTGATACGCTCATTGTTGGACGAAATCTGCGAGGTCAGATTGTTGACATCGTCAGACCGGGACTTGTAAAAGTTGGCATTGTGGTCCATGTCCATGTAGCGTCCCAGATCAATCTGTGCCTTTTGGAAGGCGACCCGCTTCTTATCAAAAATCTCCTTGGACAGTTGGTCAACTCGGGTGTTTACGTAGGCGGAATAATCCGCCGGATTCTTTCGGAGATCCTGTGAAAATTTCATACGCTCCAAGTCCTGATACAGACTGGCGACCGGGGCGTAGGTATTGCCGGATGATTGTCCTTGACCCATTCCTATCTACTTTAGAGGGGTTTTGTTTTCAGGATGTGGACATTCTGAAAACAGGGTATGCCTGGCGTGTCTAGTTGCGATATACGTAAAAGATGGTTCCCAACGCAAGAACGTTGAGGGCCGTCCACACGGTGATTTGATTCGTCGTGTAGTTATTCTTCTCCTCCGTGTAGCGAACCATTTCTCGTTGCGTCGTCACTATGGCATCCGTACTGTTCAGCATATCGTAGGTTGCCTTTAATTTGGACATCTTATCATTGATGGTCTTGTTGGCATAGTTGGTGGCATCCTTGTTCTGGTTAACAATGGTGACCCGGGCTTGTGCCAAATAGTTCATGATTTCGAGAACAGAGTTCACGCGAATATTGAGTTGCTTGGTGTTTCCCAACATATCTTGTGCCTTGGCGTTGTCAGCCGTGTTGCGACTCGTGGCATTCTTCAGGAACTGCTTCAATCCGTAGCGGTATCGCTGTTCGTAGTAGCAGTACTCTTCCTGAAGCGACGAGTACAGGGCCGCGTCCTGTTGGACCAGGGCATTCATGTCCGTCTGAATGTTGGAAGCGACGCCCCCCGTGGGCCGGGATTTCAGGATCCCTTGTTGTTGAAGTTCATTTACGTGTGCCTGAAGTTGGCCGACGGGGATGCGCCCCGTGGTCGTATCGGGAACCAAAAGATCGGAAGCAACGCCCTTTGGAAACAGGGCCATCAAATCGGTCGCGCTGTAATTCTCCGCCGGGGGATCGCACACGGCAGGGGCCGGGGCCTTGGGCTGGTCACTCGTGTACACGGGGCTGGTCAGATTTTCCTCTTCCATCTACTCTATCCCTTTTTTTTCCTAACGTCGCTTCAAAAAACCGCCGATGAACGCTTGAAAGGTTCCTCCTATTCTTGGTTGGAATCCGAGCGGTTTTATGGCAGAAACGGTGGTCGCTCCACTAGGAGGATGGAGCACCAAAAATACCACGGACGCCACGCCGATCAGGCAAAACACGACCGAGGCAACAATCAGTCCCATCGGAGTCGTGTCCTTCAGGGGACGCCACAGCCCCAACCACGAGGTGTGAAAGGTGCTCGTGTACTTTTTCCGGAGTTCTTCGGATTGCTCTTTTCGGAGGACATTCAGAGTCGTCGTCGTCTCCAACTGTTTCTTCAGATCCGTTTCTGTGCTCTTTTCCGACTCGATGCGTTCTCGCAACGACTGAAGTCCGGTTGTCATATCCCGCACGTTTCCTTCGAGCGCGTTGGCATCTCGTTGAAGAGCGTCGTTAGCCTGCTGAATCGCCCGCTTGGAGGCGTCAATCTGCCCCTGGGCTCCGGAAATGCCCATTACAGCGGATTGCGTCAACCCCATGATGGTCGGGCAGTTGTCGTCCACCTGCTTTTGGTTCTTGGACAAGAGCGTCACGTGCTGATCTTTGATCGCAGGATTCCACAAGTCGGAAAGGGTAGTCATTCTACTCTTTGCGACGGTAAAATACACGTCGAAAAAAGTAAGTCTAGGACGTATCTTAGGCCGAACAGACGCGGTAACACAGGGTTTCTCCTGCTGTTTCGGAAGGACGCTTAATTTCCACAACGTCGCCCGGAACAAGGCCCAAGATGCGGGCCTGAACATCCTCGTGAAACTTGATGTGAGGAAATTCGTTCTTGGATTTCATATGGAGACTGGACATCACTTCGGAGATTTCCATCTTGGATAACTTTCTGTGTGCGGGAACCATAAAGTGGCGTGCTGGATTGCTGACAACCTGCTTCAACGGAAAGAAATTCACACGAGCCTGTTGCGTGGACCACTGCTTCTTGGATGATTTATGAAAGGCGTCGTGAATGGGTTCATTGATCACGATAAAGAGTTCATCTGTCGCAGGATCGTAGTGAGGGGTGAGCTCCGTATCCCACAATTTATTGACCTCGGTTTCCACCTTGAGGCGCATGGTGTCCAGCCAGTAAAGGACAACAATACGGCGTTGAGTTCCATCGTCATCGCGTTCCGCTTGAATCACGAGGAGATTCGAATTCGTGGTCGCCATCTTGATGAGTTCTTGAGGTGATATTCCCTTATACGACTCTACATCATATCCACGCTCTTCGAGAATCTCGAGGATCGTGCCTCTTGTTCGAACAAGTAAATCGAGTGTTTCGGCCTCCATTGATATGCTTTCTACTTGGGCTCGACGTTTAAATCAATTTTTAGGGGACTTGATTGATGACGACCGTCTTGTATTCCGGTTCTGGAGCACTTTCTGTTACAAATCCTACTCCTCCCCCTCCGAATTGAGGAGGAGCGACAGGAAGGGGTGCGGGAAGTATAGGTGCCGGTTCGGGAGGAAGCAATCCAACTTGTGGCTGAGGAGCGAGTCCAAGTCCAGGACCTTGCTGGGGTGCCTCTGTAATTTCCAACATTGGTGGTCCAGCTTGCGGTCCAGCTTGCGGGACGGGATTTGGATTTGTAACGGGTGCGAACGGAAGTGGTGGTAAGGGGACCTGGGCAGGACCCGGTGCGAACGGGGGTGCCTGGACTCCTGGACCAGGCACTACACCTGCTCCAGGGATTGGTGCTTGTATCCCAGTACTTGGTACTACGCCAGCGGGTACCGCTCCGGGTCCCGTTCCGGGTCCCGTTCCGGGTCCCGTTCCGGGTCCCGTTCCGGGTCCCGTTCCGGGTACCGGTGCCGGTGCCTGAAGCGTGACGTTCACCACCGTGCCGGGTTCTGCCACTACTTGTTGGGCCTCCGCCGCCACAGTCGCCGCAACTCCCGCTGTCGTCACCATCTCATCCTTTGAATCCGACGCTCCCAGAGGGACGCCACGTTGTTGTGCTCGCATCTCGTCGCGTACACGCATCAAGATGATACCCAACTTGTTTTGCCCTAGACGTTTGCGTCCCAGACCCCAATAGTTATCCTGCTTGGACGCGTTACGCAAAATGCTCGTTCCCGTTGCGAGAAGTTTTGTTTTGAGTGCCGTGTGATTGTCGCCAAACTTTTCCTTGACCGCCGTATACATTACGAAATCGCAATACGTCTTCCAATCGGCACGGTGGGCCACAGTATCCGTCTTTCCGAGTTTCTTGGCCGCCGCAGGAGTCTTGGCCGCACGAATCATCTCCTGGTAGTCGGGATTCGAGGGGAACTTCATCGCCTGGAAATAATGCTCCACGGTGGGCCACACCTTTCCATCCAGCGTCAATTTAACGGGGAAAAAAGTTCCAAACTCCTTGTACTCCTTTTTCGTGGAATCGAATTCAATCACGCGAACGCCAGGAGGCACCGGTGGCTGTGCCGGCAAGTCATTGCGTGCCGGAAGACCTTCGTCCTCTCCATCTTCCGGTTCGTCTTCGGTAGGGCCTTCTTCTGCTTCTTTTGCTTCCTTGGCTTCCTCTTTCGCTTCGGCGACGGCAACTGCTTCCTTTGCTTCTGCGATGGCTTCCTTTGTTTCCTCGGGGGGCGTCGGTTTTCCGTTTCGGAACTGGCGCGCCATCTTTTCCGTCAAGAAGCGAAATCCCAAATTTCCGTACGTCGCCAATTCCTGGTCCAGCAATTTCATTGCGTAGGGCATCTCGATGCGACTGAAGGTAACGCGGGATTTGGTGATGGGAGGCACAATCGTCATTGTTTCGGTTCCCGTGAATTTTTGTCGAATATCCATCGATCCGTCGCACATGAAGCAGATGAAGAGCCCTGCCGCCTCATTGTAAATGGGCACCGTGCCGCATCCATTACAGATCCAGAACTCGGTGCCGTCCGATCGCTTCATCATCGATTCCTGAAGAAACTGCGTCATTCCGTGTGCGATCAAGACGTCGCGTTCCATCTCGCCAATGCGCATACCGCCTTCATTGCCACGTCCCCCCGTGGGTTGATGCGTCTTCTGCTCCTTACGCCCCGTGGCACGTGAGTTCAATTTATCCTGCGTCAAGTGCTTGATACGCATAAAGTAAATCGGACCCATAAAGACGGAAGACGTAAACATTTTGCCCGTGATGCCACTGTACATGATTTCCTCGCCATCGCGTTGTGCCCCCAATTCCTGAAGTGCGTCGGCGATGGCCTTGTAAGACTGCTCGTCGTTCATAAAGGCCGTGGCATTCATCTTGGCACCAATCATCGCGCCAAACTTTCCGTACACCTGTTCCAACAGTTGTGCGATGGTCATACGAGACGGAATACAGTGGGGATTTACCATCACGTCCGGCACAAGCCCCGAGGCAGACCGAGGCATGTCCTGTGCGTCCAACAGCATTCCCATTGTTCCTTTCTGACCGTGACGCGACGAGAATTTGTCGCCCAGTTCTGGCACTCGTTCCTCCAAAATACGCACGCGTACCAGGCGCATGCCGTTTGCCTGATGAAGCACCACGACCTTGTCGACACGTCCCTTGGTAAACACGGTAGGCGTGAGCGAGGCGTCGCTAATCTTGCCCGTCTCGGTGTTGCGGAGGTAGCGTCCCACAAGCACGGTTTTTTCGTGAATGGGTACGCCCTCTTTGATGATGCCATTCGCATCAAGATGGCTGAAATCGTTGCCGGGTTTGAAGTCGTTCCACGCCACGACTGTGGCGGGGTTACCGATGCGGTACTGTGCCTTGGCCAGTGTATCGTCTTCTTCCACCGTTGTGTAGGATCGCAGGGCCAGCGACCGAAAGAGCCCACGCTCGATGCTGGAGCGATTGAACAATATTCCGTCGTCCTGATTGTAGCCATTAAAGGAGTTGATACAGAAGATGACATTTTGACCGTAGGGCATTTCTCCACGCCCCACTGCGTCGTAGACGATGGTACGACAAAGGGGACCCTCTCCGTAGCAGAGCATGCTTCCGTAGGTGTCGAAGCGACTCTCGTAATTCGTGGCGTAGTACCCGATGCCCTGCTTCGACTGCGAACAACTCAGCTGGTTGCGGGGCGACTGGTTGTGATTGGCGAACGGAATCATGTTGGCAAGGAGACCCATCATTGTGCTGGGGTGAATTTCCGAATGCGTGTATTCGGGGGTCGCCTGAATTTCGGTGAGGGTCCCCCACCAGTGAATGTAGGCCTCGTTGCTTTCGTAGGGATCGACATACTCGATGTCTCCCGCAAACGGTTCCAATTCCGTCACGTAGTCTTCGAGCGTGGCATTCGCCTTGGTTCCCAGGGGGTCGATCGTTGCGTATGACGCCACGTCAAACCCCGCCGTCGCAGGGTAGGTGCCACACACAAGGTCCCGCCACGAAGGCAGGGCCGTGGGGGCCCCCGAAGAGGCCGCCCCGCCGCTATACAAGGCCTCCATCACGCGAGGCCACTGTCCACGACGCAGTTTCCACAGGGGGCGAAGGGGGCGTCCGTCATCCATGTAGATACGCAAAATCTTTTCCGACGTATTGAAACTGACGGAGGTCATCGGCGAAATACAGGCCGTTGCCTTCATAAGGCGAAGTACCGCCTGAAGCAGTGCCGGCGTTTCCGTGAATCCGATTGTGCCTCCGTTAACTTGGACCGAGGTCGCATTGGCCGCCATATCTCGGTGTGCGTCGGCGACCGGAACCACGCGTCCCCGCGTCAGAAGCCACTGCGTCAACGGTGCGGTCGGGGTTCCGACGGAGATGAGTGTAAGAATGCTCAGGTTTCGTGTAGCACCGATGTGGGCTCCCGTAGGTGTTTCCGAGGTACAGAAATAGCCAATCTGACTTGGATTCAGATGACGCGGTCCCACTAATTTCATAGAGGTATCGAAATCGCTGACAATGCGACGTGTATGCGACATTGCGTCCATGTAACTGATGCGGGCAAGCGGTTGAATGACACCCGTCTTCATATTGTACTGATTCGTCCCCCAGCGTCCGCGAAATCCCCGCATGATGGAATCGTTCAGTTCCTTGGTCGCCAATATTTCTTCGATGGAGGCCGGATTGAACAAGTCCTTGAACGAGTCGTCCGTGTAGCGTCCCTTGTTGTAATTATATTTGGAGCCGATCTCAAATTGAACTGCCTTGGCCCATGTCTTCCACGATTCCGAAAATAATCCGCGAAGAAGCGTACCACTCGGAAGCAAACGCTGGTTGCGAATTTCATCGCGATTCGTCGCCGGCTCTAGTCCCATTTCGATGCGAATCATCTTGCGCATTAGTTCCGCCAAATACTGAGCACGCGCCTTGGGTGCGTCGGGTACGTGACAAAACAGATGGGTGTGAAGAATGTCCAGCACGTGGGCGACCTGGAACCCCTTGGTCAACGTTCGTATAAAATCAATGGCGAGTTGCGTGCTGGTGATAGGGTAGGCGTCGTGAATCGACGGAATCAGCGTCTCCTCCATAGCCTTGGTAAGGGGTGACTCCGTGTCGGGCAAGATCATACGCACAATCTCCTCATCAGATTCGATGCCCAGGGCCCGAAACAGAACAAACAGAGGAACGTTTCCCTTGGCGAACGGAATGCTGACGCGAATCACACCCTCTTCTTTCCCCGATTCTTCGTCGTCGTCGTCCATTGGTGCCGAACCAGAGGCGTGGTAGCGTGCGAATCCTACGCGACGCGTCTGTTTTGTAATGGGGTCCTGACACACCACAAAGCCTTCTGTGGCCGTCTTCAGATTGTGCTTTGGTTTCGGGCTAATGTAGGGGGAGTTGTAGGCCTGTTCCTGACGCGTAATCAGAACCTTTTCCGCTCCGTCTACAATAAAATAGCCTCCCTGGTCATTTCGACATTCCCCCATTTCCGTCAACAGGGAGGCGGAAGCACCCTCGGTCGCGCACAGATTCGATCGAAGAAGGATCGGAAGCTTGAAGAGGGGAAATTCCGGAAACTTGATGTCGAAGGGAACTTCTTGGCCAAAAAAGGTGATGCGAATCACAATGTCGGCACGAAACGACGCTGCGTAGGTAACATCGCGGAGACGTGCCTCGTTCGGAAACATGCGTCGCACCGTTTTTCCGCCGTCCAGGGACACGATCGGAGGACCCACGTCAATCTTGAGGTCCGCCGCGGTGGGCACGTCGTCTCCCACAAAGATCTCGACCTTGTACTTGTATTGACCTGTTCCTTTCTTGGCGTCTCCTTCGCCTTCTGTGACCTCCTCCTTCAAAATCGTAATGGGATTTTGGGCGTGAATAATGTCCGGCATCTCGCGAAAGATGAACGCATTGTACGATTGGATATGATGTTGCTCCAAAAAGGTGTTGGGGTACTCGTCGAAAAACCTCTGAAACACGATTTGTGCGCTGTCCGCCAGCGAATGGGATGCGGGGCTGTCTGATGGTTGACAAATGCCTGGGGAATCCATCTCTCTCTGATTGGGGATATATACCTTTCATTTAGAACCTTCCTCGTTCAACGATGAAGGTGCGTTCCTTCACGATTGAATTATTGCGTGGTTTGCCACGCGGGGGGACTGGCCAACTTGGAAAAATCACTTCCGATGTTGGTGATGACTCCGGGATTGATGAGCCCCGCGGTTCCGTGGCTCGCCGGAACCCACGTGCTCTGTACGGGGCTCGCAGGGGCCGGGATGGTGGCCGTGTTTCCGGACCAGACGTTCGCTGCGACCTGAAACACGTTCGGAGGGGCCGTCGACACATAGGGATGAACCTGGAGCGACTCCATCAGACTGCCTCCTGCCTGTCGTCGCCTGAGACTTCGACCACGTCGACGACCGCCCACCTTGTTGGACCCCATGCCGGCCGGCACCTGACGCGCACTGTTCTCGACACCGCAGGTGCGACTCATTCCGCTGTTGAAATAGACGTCCATGTCTCGGATCGTCGACGGGTCCGTATCCGCCTCTACCGGGAAGTGTCCGTACATTTGGACGTTGGCACCGGGAACCATCTGATAATCGATGGATGCGGGACTCAGAATTGTTGCGGCTCCGCCTCGTAGCTTTCTTGTCTTTTGCGTCTTTCGCATCTTACGCGTTAGGCGTTTACCTCCATGTTTTGAGACCATCTTCCTATAATACTGCGAGAAACTTTTTGCTGATTCCTTCGACATCGGAGATTTGAATAGTGTCGACCACTTGGTTTGAAGGGCCTCGGTCGCATCACCGTCGTGCTTGATCGCCTGCCTGGCAAACTGATCAAACGCTTTGAGATCTTTTTGTATCTTGGCGATGGTCATCTCTTACTCTACTGTTCGATTTAATCGGTGGAAATGCGTCCCTTGCGAAATAATTCTCGAACCCGGGATGTTGCCGTACGCATCAGGCTCTGATAGCCACCCCCTACAACCGGGGCTTCGATAGAGGGAAGAGGTGCCGTGCCTACCACCTCTGCGATAGAGGTTGGTACAATCGAGGAGGGACCCTGGTTTAGGGCATAAAAGCCGTAGGCCAGCAGAAGGACTGCTGCTAGCAATATATAGGGACCGTAGGTCTTCAGGTTGTTTTGCCACGTGGAGCGCTCGTATTCATTGACTCCGAAGCGAGCCCAATGAACGTAGAGGGCCAGGGCCAGCACGACGCCACTGCCGGACACGAGGATAAGAGGCGCAAACCTGGGAATAACGAAAAAAGCAAGGGCACCCGCAAGCAAGAGAATGATGAAGGCCACGAAACTGGGAATCAATAACTCCATCTGAGAACTGTCTAGGAAATTTTCTGAATGAGAGGCACGTGCGTGAGCATCGTCTTTCGGCAGCAGTAACGGACCAGGAAGAGTTCGTCCATGACGGTCGCTTCCGGAGTCTTCGGAATCGCCTTGCCGGCAAAACAGGTCGGTTCCGCATATCCGGACCCCTTCATCTCGCGAAGGCGACGCTCATAATACTCCCACTTGTCTCCCAAGCATTTCCCACAAGACACGCATCGCACTGGAATGATCATCTCTCGTCTATGAGGGACCGGGGGTTTTTCTAAACTGCTTCATTTTTATGCGTTTAAACGGTCAATCTGTTGTCCGAGCCCGAACCAGAACCAAATGACCTCTGTCTTTCCTCGTGGAGGTGCTACCCAGAGCATGAGCCCCCTCAGTCGCCAAATCACCACCTTGATAAACCGCGTGGCGGAGTTGGAGAAGAAACTCCTCACGATCTCGACGACCGCCGGGACTCCGGGTCCCAAGGGAGACCGTGGCGAAGCGGGTGCGCGGGGAGACCGAGGCGACAAGGGGGACAAGGGCGACTTAGGCGATCGCGGGGATCGGGGAGAGAAGGGGGAACGCGGTGAACCCGGTCCCCGGGGTGCACCGGGACCTCAGGGTCCTGCGGGTCCTGCGGGTCCTGCTGCCACGGCGTAACGGCTTTTTTTTAGGTTTTCTCCAATTTCGCTAGCGACTCTGGAAAAAATTGATGGTCCTGCTGTCAGTACAGGTCAAGTCCCCCTTTTCACACTTTTCTACACTTTTCTTTCAAAATGACGTTTCAAGTACCTTTCGGCGGTTTCGAGTTTCACGAGCACCAGCGCGAGGCCATCAAGTGGATGGCCGACAGAGAACGTACAGAAGAGTACGTGTGCGGAGGAGTTCTTGGGCACGAAATGGGTCTAGGCAAGACCTGGATTGTAATTGGCCACCTCCTCAACTCCGAGCCCGAAGCACGCGACACCCTTGTCCTGGTCCCTCCTTCCCTCCAGCCCCAGTGGTCCGAGGCCCTGCGCAAGTCCGGCATCCTCCACCGCATCCTGGGGCCCGCCCGTGGAGAGGATGGCCCTTGGCGGGACGTCCTGCCCGAGGGTACGATCAAGACCCCCCGTGTCTGGCTAGCGACTTACGACCGTGCTGCCAACAGCATCGGGCTCTTCGAGGCGATGCGGTTTGACCGTATTGTCGGCGACGAGGGCCACGTGTTTCGTAACGGACCTGCCACGAAGCGCTTTCGTGCTCTGTCCAGCATCGTAGCACCTCGTCGCTGGCTCCTAACCGGCACGCCCGTCCAGAACTACGCCCGGGACTTTCAAAACCTCCTCCGCTTCTTGGATATGCCTGACGAACTCCGCATCGCAACGCCCGCCCGTCGCGTCGCTGAAGTAGTGATGCTCCGTCGCACGGTGGCCGAGGTCCGCGGAGCCGTGGCTGCGATGCCCACTCAGAAGCCCCTCCACGTCGTCCACCCCGTCTCCTATCCTGAGGGAGGAGAGGAGGAGATGGTGTTTCACGCCCTGGTCGGCAAGTTCATCCTCGCGATCGAGAGCCACGCGGCCAACTTCATCGTCCTCGAGTTGTACCTGCGTATCCGCCAGTTCATCGCTCATCCCGCCCTGTACGTCGAGGCGATGAAGCGCAAGTTCAAGGAGGGCTACGCCCGCGAGTCTTGGACTAGCACAGCCTCCAAACTGGCCCAGTTCAAGACCTTCTTGGCCACCGAGGCTGCCCAGCCCACCATCGTCTTCACGACGTTCACAGGCGAGATGGACCGTGCCAGGTGTGCGCTCGAGGAGGCTGGGTACGCCACCTGGTCCATCGCTGGAGGGATGACGGACGCCCAGCGCGAGTCCGTGGTGTCCGAGAGCCGTGCTGCTGTTGAAGCGGGCAACCAGCGCGTCGCACTCCTGGTCAACATCGTGGCGGGCGGAGCGGGCCTGAACCTCCAACACTGTCCCCGCGTCGCGTTCTTGTCCTCGCACTGGAACCCTGCGATCGTGGACCAGGCCATTGCTCGCGCCTACCGTATGGGCCAGACACGACGCGTCGAGGTCCACCACTTTATGCTGGCTGACAACGCTGAGCGTAACCTGGATCGCTATATGGCCCGTCTCCACGGGGCCAAGCGCGAGGTCGCCCTCTCCGTCCACGACAAGCTCTTCTGCGACTCGGCCGTCGAGGTCCGCTCTATGATGGAGGAGTTGGACGCCGTCCTGCTCGCGGACGAGGTGGCCGTGGGTAACGACGACACGGACCTGGTCCTGGAGGATCCTGTCCCGCTGACGTGAGCCACCTCCCACACCCTCCCCTCCTTCCCATCCCTCCCCATCCCCCAAAAACCAAAAAACAGAAAAACCAAAAAACCAAAACCTCCCAAGCCCGTCCACTCCCAGCCCAAAACCAAAATCAAAAAAACAAAAAACCTAAAAACCATGGACACCCCATGGTTTTTGGTTCTGAGAAGCGAATCTAGGATCGCACCGCCAAGACGCGTCCCTCCGTCGTCGCTGTCCATCCCTGAATCTCCAACATCCCTCGATGATGCTTGTCGTGACACGCGTCGCACAAGACAGCCAAATTGAATTTCGCGTTTTTGTGAATCCCAGGTGCGATGCGTCCCTCCGCATCCGCCACCGCCTGAGGCACAATGTGATGCGTTTCGAGGGCCTCCTTCGATCCACAGATCTGACAGGCGTCCACGACCACTCCCGCATTGTAACGGCTCGTGCGAACCTTTCCCTCCTCTGTGAACCATTGTTTACGAATGGCGAAGGCCGCAACCAAGAATTCGCGGTCCATGTCCAGTCCACGACACACTTCGAGTCCGTACATCGGCGATCCGCATCCAGGTCGCAGGATGCGGTCGTACAGCAGTCGGTGTCGGCTCGGATCGGATCGGACCGTCAAGTGATAGGGACGCACGTCTGCGGTCTCCGCAAGGTCCGGCAACTCCATCAATTCGTGAAGATGCGTGGCAAACAGAAAGTGTGCCCGACGCTTCACGAGCGTCTGAATGCCCGCCGCCACGATGGCCGTCGCCGAGGCCGTTTCAGTGCCGGCGCAGAGTTCGTCGCCAATCACGAGCGTGCGGGGGCCCGCGGAGCGTAAAATACTTCGAAATTCGGTCATCTCGACCACGAAGGAGGACATCCCTGCCCACAAATTATCATTTCCAAGAATACGTGTAAAAAGGGCCGTGTAGGGGACAAGCGTCATGGAGGTAGCGGGGACCGGCATTCCACATTGGGCCATGAGGACCGCGAGTCCGAGGGCCTTTCCCAAACTTGATTTGCCAGATGCGTTTACTCCATACAACAACATTCCACAAGGACTAGTAGCCACTTGTTCCGTGGATTCATCGCCATCCAAGCACCCGAAGGAGAGACTGTGAGAAATGTAGGGCACCTCCGTGATGCGTTCAATGATGGGGTGTCTCAGACCGCTTATGCGCACGGCAGAGGGGACTTCATCTGTCGAGGCGACGTAGTTAGGACGTACATATCCATAGGCCTCTGCTACAGATGCCAGCGCACATTCGGCATCCAATCGACCCACAAAATCCACGAGAATTTCCAAGTAATCTCCCTCCAGAGCATGCTCCATCCAGGTGATCCAATCTGCGGTCCAGCGTTGCTCCACGAGTGCCTTCCATTCCGCGCGAAGTTTGAGGGCGGTCCCATTCGCTTCCGCAATGTCTTTGGAGTCCAGCGTCACGGTTGTAGACGATCCTCGCTTCACCACCTGAAGTTCAGGCTGTCGATGTCGCTTCACCAGGGTGCCTAGGACCGTGGCACGTCGACAGGTTGTCGTGAGCGTGAACGGTGCGTCGTCGCGAAGGGTCCAGGTAATGCTGTCCGTTTCTTCAAGATAACCTTCCCATTTTGTGCGAAGGGCCTGGACCGTGGCGACCAAGGCCGTCCATCGATCTTCCAGGGCGTCCAGATCCGCGTGAATTCCCCGCTTCCACGGATGTGTTGATCCTACGGCAATAGAATCTGACACTTGCTCCTTACTTTTTCGAATGCGAGGGGCATCCCAACAATCCAGCAAGGTGCGAATGTGAGCGCGAAGTGCTTCAGCATCCTCAGGTCCGTTTGGGGTCTCCGCGGTCCGTGCCACCAACTGGTCCGCTTTTTCATACGTGGACAAGAGTTGGAGCAAGTCATCTGTTGTTCCGTGTCCCAACTGAAAGCGTCGAAACAGACGCGACAAGTCAAACGCACCTCGCAGCACGGACTGGAGTACGTCGCGTGTGATCGCAGGACGCAACGACGCAATGCGTTCTTGGCGGGCCTCGAGTTCGGCCGCATCCGCGATCGGCGTCAGACAACGCTCCCGCAACGCCCGTTTTCCCATTGCCGTGGTTGCGGTCTGGAGCCAATGAAGCAAGGATTCGTTCTGTTTTTCCGAATGGCACGGAAGCATCGCCAACTGTTCAAGGGCCGCGTTGCCGAGAAGGACCGCGTCATCCGGCGTCCACATCCGATGATCGTGAAGACCGGCCAGGTAGGACGGATTATGATCTTGAACAAACCGGAGAAGCACGTACAAACTTCGGCGTGCCATCGGATACATGCTCACACCCAATTGCTCTTGAACGGTGAGGGCCGTTGCCACGCGAAATCGCTCCGCAAAAAACGCCAGTCGTACGCGATCCTGGGCCGCCGTGCCTTCCACCTTTGGGTCCACAGTCACGCAATGAATGGGTGGACGCGTCCCCGCTCCCACAAACAGGGCCGTGATCTCGGACTCCCGCAACGCAGGAAGAGTCGCCGAACACCAGTGAACAAGCAATTCGGCCGGTGGATACATTGAGAGGAAGGGTTGTAAGGAATCCAGGACCGGCTTGCCGTCAATAAGGGCCACGTCTGTTTCCGTGCTGACCGCGCGTCCTGTCATCACGTCGAACGCGGAGGCGGCCACGTGCCATCGTGTTTGTCTTGCTGATGCGTCGTGCCACGGCTCAAGGACAAGGGCCACCACGCACTGTTCTTCGCGTCGAACCGCCAATCCGCCCTCGGCATCCCACAAGGTGCCAGGACTGCCGATGTGGTCGAGCGTCCGTTCTAGGACTACGCCGGCCGTATCTTTGGATTGAACGTACGGAAAAGTGCTATATCCCGCTGCCACAAGAATACGCTCGAACTTGCGTAAGGACACCTCGGGAAATCCCCAAAATAGGCGATGTTTGCTGGGGTCTCGGCACGGTTTGTATTCGATGGCGGCCCCACACAGTTCCGCCAACACTTGGACATTGGCGCGAGCCTTGCCCGTGGCCACGTCCACGGAATCGTACATTTCGAAAAATTTACCGACTTGGAGAAGGATGGCGACCTTCGATCCATACTTTGTTACATTCTCGTCGTAGAGAGTGTAATAAAGCGCTTCCATTGAGGGGATGGCTGGACCATCCGTAGTTTTAACACGCCTAGGAGGCATCTTAAGAGTGTAACGGAAGGGGAAGTTTAGACTCTTTCTGAAAGAAAAATTGAATTACACGTGAAGCATCAGGAAGTCTTTCAGCATCTGACGCATCATGGATTCAGGAGGCATCTTCTTCTTTTTCTCGGACAACACTCCTTTGGCAAGGAGCATCTCCTTCACCTTTTCCAGAGATAAGGATGCGACCTTGCGATCAATGTGTTTTTGCTGGGCCTTTACATTTCCTGTCGATTTCACGGTGAGATTTATTTTTCGGGCCACAAATTTACGCCTCTTATAGGTTACATTTGGAGGTGCCCCGGAAACGGAAGGTTTCGTTCCTTGTTCCGGGGGTCTGCTCACGGAAGGAGCTACGGGTTGTGCACGTAGTTTTTTTCCGAGAAGGCGAGGACCACGAAGGGTCCGTTTCTTGTCGCGGAAAACAACGGATCCACCTTGTACCGGGAGACTTGGGGCGGCGTCTGGGATGGGAGCGGGAGCAGGTGCGGGAGCGGGCGTTGGAGCGGGAGCGGGCACAGGCACGGGAACAGGCACGGGAGCGGGCACAGGCACGGGCTCAGGAGTGGAAGGAGCCACCGAAAGCAAGGGTTGCTTCTCCAGCACCGTGGCCCCTGCCACCTGCTTTCGCGTGCGTCGTCGACCGGTCACAGCCTTGAACTCCTTTGGGTTCACCAGATCCACCTTGACTTCTTTAATATCCGACATTGAAAGCGTTTACTTATGTGGGTGATATTAAATGTACGCAAGACGCGTAAAAGGGTCGGTCTAAACCCCCAACAAAATTGAGATTAGGACCCTCTCCCCCCCGCTTGTACAAAAAATGGACCAAGCATGGAAATCGATTTTGGACCTGAATTTCGCACAACACGATGGCAGTCAGATTATTTACCCCACCTTGATTGAATCCATGAATCGGTTCTTTGACTTTGATGTGCCCGATACGATCGAGCGATCAGGACCGATTACGATTATCGGATCGCCGGACCTCACCCTGGCCGGCACGACCCGCGCCGCAGCAGGGACCGCGGGAACCGCCATTCGCGTCTCGGTTGAGGATCCCACCGAGACATTGTCTGGCACGGCTCCCGCCACCGCCGTAATGGGCGGACGATCACCCCACGGAGGACCTCCCCGCGAAGTGGAAGTGGTCCTGAAATTTTCAAACGTCAAGATTCGCAAGCCCACAAATCACGAGCAAAGTGGAGCCTTGACTCCGATGTATCCCAATGACGCGCGCCTTCGGAACTTTACCTACAATGCTGCCTTTTACATGGATATTGATGTGGCAACCACCCTGACGGATCCAGGAAAGGGGACCAAGGAAACACGCCATCGAACGCTTCAGCAAGTGATGGGTGGCAAGCTTCCCGTGATGGTCCGACAAAAGTATTGTATGTTATCCGAATGTCCCGAAAAGCATCCCAGAGAACTCGGTGAATGTTCCGAGGATAAGGGTGGTTATCTTATCACGCAAGGAGGGGAACGAACCATCATTCCTCAGGAGCGGATGGCAGAAAACCGGCCCTTTGTCTTTCGCAACAACAAGGCCAAGAACAAGGAGGCCGAGATTATTGAATGTAAATCCATTGGACCTGACAATGAGGGCGTTCCCAAGAATGTGGCCATCAAGATTGTATACAATGCCAAGGTTGTCACGGGGCCAGAACACATTCGCTTGACCCTTCCTCGCATCAAGACGGAGGTGCCCCTTTTCATCATCTTTCGCGCCCTTGGTGTTGAATCTGACAAAGATATTTTGGATCTCATCAAGGGAAATGTTGGAAGTGAATACGATATGATCTTTGGCGAGTGTATTGCGGAGGCCTCGGATGTGCGTACGCAGACCCAGGCGACGGAATGGCTTCAAAAGCATCTTGGGACGGGCGGAGGCATTCGTGAACAACTGACCACCTCGACGCTCTGGAACAGCCGTGCCCCCAAGGAACGTCTCATCAGCGAAATTTTAGCCGAAGAGTTGTTGCCTCACATTGGTGGCATGGACATGATGTATGAAAAGGCGTGTTTTCTGGCCTTCATGACCAAGAAGGTGCTCGATGTCTACCACAACAAAATTCCCTATGATGATCGAGATGCCTACCCCAACAAGAAGGTCGATTTACCCGGCAATCTGATGGGCAATCTCTTTCGTTTCTTCTTTGGCACCAAGGTTGTCAAAGAGATGAAGTCTTCTATCTCGAAAGAAATCCACAACGGATCCTGGAAGGCGTCTGGCAAGTTTGAAAACATTGTGAATGAATCCAATATTCACAAATTTCTGAAGACCACAACGGTCGAGTCAGGAGTACGGTCCTGTGTTGCCACGGGAAATTGGCAAACGGGAAAAATGGGAAACAAGCAGGGCATCGCACAACCGCTGAATCGCCTGACCTTCATGTCGGGTGTCAGCCAGTTGCGTCGTCTGAGCACACCCATTGAGAAAACGGGCAAGTTGATTCCACCCCGCAAACTTCACAACACGCAGTGGGGCTTCATTTGTCCTGCCGAAACGCCAGAAGGCCATTCGGTCGGCGTGGTGAAGAATTTGGCCTCCACGGCCACTGTCACCTTGCCTTCGCATCCCCATCCCGTTCTTCGCATCTTGTACGATGAGCTTGGAATGAAGAACTTGGCAGATACGACCTCGCTCGAAAAGAAGACGGCACTGAAGATCTTTGTGAATGGAGCGTGGGTGGGAACAATTCCTGGAGATGCGGCTGTCGCTGCGACTCGTTCTCTCATTATCGCCAAGCGTTCGGGACGCATCCATGTTCAGACCAGCGTCGTGTACAACGCCAGTGCACAGGAGGCGTGGATTAACACGGAGGGAGGTCGTCTTATTCGCCCTCTTCTTGTGGCGGAAACAATGCGCGAAATCATTGGGACGGGATGTGAGAAGCCCTGGGAGACTGCGAAAACTTGGAATGAATTAATCACCTGGGTATCCCCCATGGGCCATCATCTGATCGAGTACGTGGACCCAAGCGAGTCCGAATATCTGTATATTGCCAAGACGCTCGGCAGCCTCGCAAGTGATCACACTCATATGGAAATTCACCCTTGTACGATTATCGGCACGATGGGCTCCAACATTCCCTTTCCGGATCACAATCAATCGCCCAGAAATTCGTATCAGGCGGCAATGGGAAAGCAGGCCATGGGAGTGTATGCCCTGAATTACACACAACGTCTGGATACCATGAGTAACCTGCTCATGTACACGGCACGCCCCCTTGTGTCGCCGTACATGAGCAAGTATTACGGAGCTCAGGATATGCCCTCTGGAAATAACATCATTGTGGCCATCATGACCTACGGAGGATACAACCAGGAAGATTCTGTGATGATTAATCGTGCGGCACTTGATCGCGGATTGTTTACCTCGATCTTTACCCGCACGTACAAGGATGAGGAGAAGAAGAATCAGGCATCGGGAGAAGAGGAACGCTTCTGTAAGCCGGACAAGGCGTCGACCGAATTCATGAAGGACAAGAATTACGAAAAGTTGGGACCCGATGGCATTGTTCCTGAAAATACCTTTGTCGGCAACGACGACATTCTCATCGGCAAGGTGGTGCCAATTCGTCTTCGTTCCGCAGAGGGGGCCATTGCCGCGGGATTGTCTCATAATTCGTTGCGCGAGATGTCCGCGACGCAGGCCGCGGCGGCCGCCGATGCGGCGGGAGGCAAGCGCTTTCGCGATTCATCCAAATTGTTGCGAAACAACGAGACGGGCTTTGTAGACAAGATTTATCGCGGACGAAATGGAGAGGGATATTCGTTTGTCAAGATTCGCGTTCGGTCGATGAGGGTGCCGACCGTGGGCGACAAATTCTGTTCGCGTCACGGGCAGAAGGGTACTGTGGGTATGATTCTCTCCCCCGAAGACATGCCTCGCACGGCCTCGGGCATCATCCCCGACATCATTATCAATCCTCACTGTATTCCGTCCCGTATGACCATCGCACACTTGATGGAGACGCTGATGGGACGCGTGGGATGCGAGATTGGCGCAGTGGGAGACGGCAGTCCGTTTACAGATGTCAGCGTCGAGGGACTCTCCAAGATGCTCCGCGACGACCTCAAGATGGAGCCTCACAGTAACGAAATCATGTATTGCGGAACCACGGGAAAGCAGATGGCGACCTCCATCTTCATGGGTCCCATCTTCTACCA
>Ga0114962_10000335_pt1 | contig 40836 bp, 49 predicted proteins | sample C_130820_MF_Meta_FD_87017 | JGI IMG/M metagenome (GOLD analysis project Ga0114962, IMG submission 87017) | Freshwater microbial communities from Lake Croche, Canada to study carbon cycling - C_130820_MF_MetaG | ecosystem: Environmental > Aquatic > Freshwater > Lake | place: Lake Croche, Canada...
AAACTCAAAGAACCAAAAGAACCTAAAAAAGTTAAAAAAGAAGTAGTTAAAAAAGAAGTAGTTAAAAAAGAAGTAGTTAAAAAAGAAGTAGTTAAAAAAGAAGTAGTTAAAAAAGACGAAGATTTGAGAATAATGATGGGTGAAATAAAGATTTTAAATAGTAAAGCGAAAGAAGCAATAACATATTCAATAAAAATAATGTCAGGTAGTGTAATTATTTATAATGAAGAAAATAAGGATGGTATTAAGACAATGACAAAAGATAAAATATTAGATGATTTATTAATAAAACTTTATAAGAAATATAAAACAGAAAATCCAGAATTTAAATTAGATATTAAAATAAATTATAAAGATTATATTAAAAAGTTTAATTTATTATTGAATAAATATAATATTTATGTTGAAAAAGCAAAAGATTATAATCCATTATTAAATGATATTGGGATTGTTAAAATGCAGAAAGAAATATCAGATAATAGACATATATTAGAAATTAAAGATAATATTAATCTAATATTAGAATAAAAAGAAATTTTATAATGGGAGCATCTGAATCAGTAATATTATATCAAAAAGACATTGAAGAATTATTTCCAGCAGGCGAAATTGATTTATCTTTTGCATGTGAAGTTGTTAAATGTACACCTGCACCAAAAAATACAATTGAAGATTTTTCAAATAAAAATAATATAACAAATAAATATTTACTTATATTTATTTTATTGTTTTTGTTTCTATTAATATTTCTATTTTATAAACATAAATGATAAAATGATATAAGGATAATTTATTATTAATAAAACAAATAAATATTTACTTATATTTATTTTATTGTTTTTGTTTCTATTAATATTTCTATTTTATAAACATAAATGATAAAATGATATAAGGATATTTTATTATTAATAAAACATGGGAGTGTAGTTCAACGGTTAGAGCACTGCTCTTATGAAGCAGAGACCAGGGTTCAACTCCCTGCACTCCTATTTTTTTATTTTTAAGTTAATTATAACATTGAAGGTTATAATTATCTAAATATTTTTTATAAATATCAACAGTTGAATAAGTATTATTACCAGGACGATTTTGAATACCTGGAATATGATTTTTAGCATAAAAGAATTTAGCATATTCTAATGCATCTGGTTCAACTCTACCAATACTATAATCATTACCCCATGGTTTTTTTGAAAAATTTATATCACCTGTATATAAACCGGCATTTAATTTATTTGGTAAAGTGTTCATTTTCTATATTTTATATAAAGAAATAAAATATAAAGGATAAATAAAATGGATAGAGAAAAAAAAGATTTTGAAAAAGATGGTTTAGAAAATGAAATTATTATTAAAACAATAAAAGAAATTAGAGATAAAGTTGAAAAAAATGTGAATATTGATATTAGCGAAGAACTTAAAAAAGATTATGCTTTTTTTGCAGAAAGATATCCTGTTTTATTTGATATTTCTATTAGAACAAATGAAGCTTTTAATTGGGAATATCTTAATTATTTCTTATTAATGAGAACAAAAATAATAAATGATGAATTAACATCTGATAAAGCTTCAGTTATTATTGGTCAAGAATGGTTTAATAGACATACTAATATTAATGAAAATGAAACACGAGAACCGCCAAAAAAATTTGTTAGAAATAATAAAAATTCACATAAAAAGCAGAAGATTTAATAATAATCATCCATTATATCATAATCATTATCACAATCATCATATTCATCTGAATTATAATATTCATAATCATCATAATCATCATAATCATTTTCTAATAAAATTTCTTTTTCTTCTTCTTCTTTTAAAAGTTTCAATTCATAATTTTTATCAATTTCATCATAATCAATTTCTGGTTTTGGTTCTGGTTTAGGATTAATAAACATATATTTATAATGTTCTTCAACATCTTCATCACGTTGTTCTGGTTTTTCTTTTTCTTCTTTATTTTCTTCATATAATGAATGAGATAAATAATCATCTTTATAATAACGAATATAATATTCAATTAATTTATATTTTTTGTGTTTTTCTTGATTAGAATAACAATTAATTAATAAATTCATTCTATGATTTAATATATTATTTCTTAAATCTTTTTGCGTCATTATAAAGGTTGAATAACAATTTAAATAATCAGTTATATCATTATTATAAAGAAAATATGCAAAATTATTAATCATATTATAATATTTATTATAATAATTAATATCATTTTTTATTTTTTATATATTAATAGATTATAATTATGAGTAGTAATAAATATATTAATGTATTAGATAGATATGAAAGATATAATATTATTAATAATATTATAGAAGAAAAAATAAAAAATGCTAAAAATAAATGTTTATATCCATTAAAATATGGAAAATATACATTAAATGATGTTATAATATTATTGAAAACAATTGGTTCAAAATCATTAAATGCAAATGTTTTTATATCAGAAATTAAAAATATAAAATATAAATTTGCAACAAAAGTTCAATTATTAACTAGTAATACTTATAATGAAGTTAAAATCTTAGAATCAATTACAAAAACATCAATAAATAATAAAAATATTCATCTACCTTTAATGTTTAATAATTTAGAATGTAGTTATTTTAATAAAAATGATAATTTATTACCTTTAAAAGATGAAGAAAATAAATATACTCATATTAATGCTTATTATTCTACATTTGTAGAATTAGCAGATGGTGATTTAAAATCTTTTTTATTAAAAAATCAAGAAAAAATAACATTGAAACAAATAAATAATATTTTATCTCAATGTTTTATTGCTATATTATCTTGTCATAGAATTAAAATTATTCATAATGACACACATTTAGCAAATTTCTTATATCATAATATTAAAAAAAAAAATAAATCATGTTTTAAATATATATATAAAGATTTAGTTTTTTATATTGAAAATTTAGGATTAAATTGGGTTATTTGGGATTTTGGATATAGTAAATATTCATCTTTATTTATGGATTATATTGATGATTATATATTATTTATTGTATCATTTAATGAATTATTTCTTGAATCAAGAAATGATTCAATAAAAACATTTTTATTAAACTTATTTTATAATATTATGCATTTAAAAAAAGATTATGAATTAATTAGTTTTTTATTAAAAAAAAATATATTATTTTCTCATAAACCAATTGGAGATATAATTACAACAATAAATTTATAATGAATTTATTTTAATTATTACTGTATTTATTATTTCTTGTATTTTATCAATATCAACATCTTTACCATGTTTATAATTAATCAAACAATTATTATTTTTAATTATTAATGTTATTCTATTATTAATCTTATATTCAATTGTATTAACTATATATTTATGATTAATATCATTTGTACATGGAAATGTATGTGTTGGCAATTTTATTTCATTAAATGCTAAAATATAATAACTCGTTTTACTATTATTAATTATTCGCGTTTCTTCTAATCTTCTCGTATAAACATATTGACTATCATTTGATAAATCATAAATATAATTGCAATTATTTCTACAATAATAAGCAATATCACATTGTTTTGTTTTTTTAAAACTATTTTTAATTTTTTTTAATAAATCATCATTTATATAAATATTTATTTTATTTTCATCTGATGTTATTGATTTTTGTATTAAATATAATTCAATAATATTTGTATTTTCTGTAATCAATTCTTTAATATTATTAATCATATTTAATTATTTTATGTATATAAATTTATATTCATTTTTTATTTTTATACATAAATAAAAAATGAATTATTATTAATAGAAACTTATATTAAATGATCAATTATAAAAAATTATCTATAAAAGAAATTATTGATTTATTAATTAAATCAGATATTCAATATTATAATTTAGGCGAACCCATTTTTAATGATGATGAATATGATGAAATTAAAGATTATTTAAAAACTATTGATAAAAAGAATGATTATTTTAAAAGAGTTGGTGCAGATGTTGCAATTGATAATAAAGTTAAATTACCTTTTTATTTAGGTTCTCAAGATAAAATTAAAGATGATGACAAAACTTTACAAAAATGGCTTAAAAAATATAATAAACCTTCATCTTATGTTATTAGTGAAAAATTAGATGGTATTTCTTGTCTTATTATTATCAATAATAATAATATTAGAATTTATACAAGAGGTAATGGGATTTATGGACAAGATATTACACAATTAAAAGACATTATCAAAGGAATACCCGTTTTTAATGATAAACAAAAATTAGCAATAAGAGGTGAACTAATTATCAGTAAAAATAATTGGACTAAAATTGCCGATAAAGGTGCAAATGCTCGCAATGTTGTTGCTGGTACTATCAATTCTAAAGTTATTGATAAAAATATTGCAAAATATATTGAATTTATCGCTTATGATGTTTTAAATCCACGAAATAATATTGAAAAAGCTTTAGAATATGCATCATCTTTAAAATTTAATGTTGTTAAATATATTGTAAAATCTGAATTATCAATATCATCATTATATGATTTATTTAAAAATTGGAAAGAAAATAGTAATTATGAAATTGATGGTTTAGTTATCACTCATAATGATATTTATAAAATTAAATCAGGCGAAAATCCTAAATATTCATTTGCCTTTAAATCCTTAAAAATGCATGAAGAAGTTGATGTTATTGTTACTGATATTAAATGGAATATTAGTAAAGATAAATATATTAAACCTATTGTAAAATTTAACGAAATTAAATTAAATGGTGTTAAAATTAAACAAGCAACTGGTTTTAATGCTGATTATATTGTCAAAAATATTATTGGCGTAGGGTCAAAAATTACTATAATTCGCTCAGGTGATGTAATACCTTATATCAAAAATGTTTTAAAACCAGCAACTAATGGCAAACCTTTATTACCTTTATTACCCTTCAAATGGAAAGGTAAAGATATAATATTAGAAAATAATGCAAAAAATAGAGAACAAGACATAAAAATTTATACTTATTTTATGAAAACTTTAAATATTAAAGGTATTGGTGAAGGTATTATTACAAAATTATATGATAATTCTTATGATACTTTATTTAAAATAATTAATATTTCTAAAAATGAACTTTTGAATATTGACGGTTTTAAAGAAAAAAGCGCCAATAATTTAATTGAATCATTAAAATCTATTAAAACTAAAAAATGTTTAGAAATTATGCATGCTTCTAATCTTTTAGGACGTGGTTTAGGTGAAAAAAAATTAAATCTAGTTTTTGATGTATATCCTTTTATCTGCTCTGACCAAGAAAAAACACTTAAATTAACTGTTGATGATCTTAAAAAAATTAATGGATTAGGTGAATTATCAGCAACATTAATCATTTCAAATTTAAAAACTTTTCTAGATTTTTATAATTCTTTAAACATTGATAATGATAATGGTAATAGTAATGATAAATATAAAGATAATAGTAATGGTAATGGTAATGGTAATGGTAATGGTAATGGTAATGATAATGATAAATATAAAGATAATATTTATGTATTTACGGGTATAAGAGATAAAGATTTAGAAAAAATTATTATTTCAAGTGGTGGTAAAATTGCTAATATTGTTAATAAAAAAACAACATTATTAATTGTAAAAGATTATAATGATAATACAGTTAAAGTTAAAACAGCTAGAAGTTTAAATATTCCTATAATAACTTATGATGATTTTATTAAATAATAATAAAATTAGAATAATAAATGAGTTGTTCAGATCCTCTTAAAAATATTGATGCAAAAGAAGCAACATATTATACTTTATCAAATTTATATACGTATACAGCTAATCCTAATTTTGATCCTGTTTCAAAATCATCACCTTTTAAGTGGCCTAATGATGCTATATTTTCAAATATAAATACTAATTTGGATAATCTAGATACTACTCTAGATAATTTATTTATTAAAGATAATATTAAAGGTAATATATATCAAAATTGTGCAATACAAACAAATAATCCATGGTATACAACAAGTAGTGATTATACTAAATGTGAAATTGTTGAAGATATTCAATTAGATAATAAATTAAAATATAATGCAGATAAAACTATTATTAATCTTAATTTAAAAAGTAATGATAAATTAAAATCAGCATATAGTCCTTATTTTTATAATGTTAATACGGCATATTGTGAAAATAGATGGTATGATTGGATTATTACACCTAATTATTATTTAGGTAATACTTATTATAAAGATACTTCTAAATTTGGTGAAGCTGATGTATATAAATGTTTTAAACCATGTCCAAGTGATTCAATACCATATACAACAGCAAAAAGAGAAAATAAATGTATTAAAAAAAAATATTTTGGCAATGGCATTTTTGCAAACAAGCTTATGTTTTCACCAATAGGATTAATAAATTTAATAGGACATGTTGCATTTAAAAATATCACAAAACCTACATTTCAAACAACTGAAAATAATGATTTATTATATCAATTATATAAATCAGTTCTTAATTATAATATTAATAATAAAATGGATAATAAAATTTATAAAACAAATTTTATATATAATGATATATTATTAAGTCATACAAATGTTAAAACTAATATAAATGCTATTTATGATGAATTTAAAAAATGTATTGAAGATAATATATTAAATGATTTTGATAATAGTGAAAATCAAGATTATAAATATAGTAATCTATTAACATATAAACATAGAAATTTTAATGAAGATGAATCAGAATTGTATACATTAAAAGGTTTAGATGTATGTGGAGCACTTATACCCCCTATTTTACATCATACATGGGTTTTGGCAAATATATTTAAACCATTTCAAGAAAGTGATATTACTAATGCTAATTATATTAAAGTATATAATACATTATATAAGCTTTTATATAACGAATTTAAAGATGAAAATAAAGCATTAAGATTAAAAAATATTTTTTATAAAGCTGTTAATATTTGTTATGATAATAAATCAAATTTTAGCATTAACATTATCGATAAAACTAAAAAAATTATAAATACATATAAAGATAATTATAATGGATTATTAAAAATATATATAGTATTAAGACCTTCTAATACTATAGATGATATTATGATTGAAAATATGTATGATACAGAAAATATTATTATTGATAATAAATATTTATTAGATCATGATTTATATACTGTTAGCATCAATCCAACTATTACTGATGATAAAAGTAAAAATATATATATAGGTGATATTAATAAATATATTAAATATGGTAGATATTTTTATGCAATAGAAGAATTAGAAATACCAGCATGTGGAAAAGGTTCTGTTTTTGATGATAAAGTTAAAACTTGTCAAAAGATAGTAGAAGAACCAATTATTGATAAAAATGCACCAGTTGAAGATGAAATGGATACATTTAATATACCTGAAATCACTAAAATTCTTTCGATGTTTTTACAAATAATTATAGTAATTGTATTATTATATATTATTTATATATTTTATGATATTTTTGGTGAAACTATATTTACTGTTTATAATTATGTATCCATGAAATCTTATGAAATATTTTATAATACATCTGCATATTTAACTACATTAGGCGAAGACGATGCAGTATATGAAAAACGCAAAACAGACGCAGATTATGAATTAGCAAATATGCAATATAAAAACTTAGAACAAAATAAATCAAAAATATTGACATATATGAAAGAACATAACATTCCTATTAAACAGGATATTTAATAATACATGATGAAAATGTTTTACGATGTAAATCGTGAATACCATGAGCTAAAATAGCATTTCTATGTTTTAATGTTGCATAACCCATATTTTTAAGTAAATCATATTTATTTAAATCAGGATTATTATTAACTATTTTAATTATTTCATTATCATGATAATCTTTTGCAATGATTGATGCAGCTGCTATATTTATATATTTAGTATCACCCTTAGTTATACAAGTATAATCAATAATTTCATCATCATCTGGTGAAATAATAGGTTTAAAATAATTACCATCAACAATAATAGATGTAAATTTATTTTTTTTATATGCAATAAATAATGCTCTATGCATTGCCTTAATGGCAGCTTGTAGTATATTTATTTCATCAATTTCTTTTGGTGTTGCAATACCAATACCAAATGTTAATGCATTTTCTTTAATATAATTAGCTAAAATTGTTCTTTTTTTAAATGAAAGTTTCTTTGAATCTTTAATTTGATTAAATAATTCATCATTTAAATTATCAGGCATTATAACGGCAGCAGCAACAACATTACCAAATAATGTACCTCTTCCGACTTCATCAACACCAATCGTTGATAAATTACTTTTTAAATAAGTATTATTATTTATTTCAGTCATATTATAAATAATAATAAGAATAATAATAATTCATTTTTTATTATGAATAAAAATAAATAATTATTCTTTATTTAGAATATATAATGCATCTCCCCATCCATATTGTGTCATATGAGTTATTACTCTTTTAAAATTATATTTAGATAAAAATTCATCAATCTCTTGAATTAATCCACAATTTATATATAATTCTTTTTCATTAACTTCTAAATATATAGCTTTTGCATAAATAATAGAATTTATACTACCTTTTAATGCTAATAATTCAGCTCCTTGAATATCAAAATTCCAGAAATCATATTTTGATGCATTTAAATTATTTCTTTTAAAAAAAGTATCAATTGTATTAAATTTATTAACATATACAACTCCTGGATGTTCATTTGAATGTAATTTCTTCATCATCTTTATCAGTTATTAGAGCATTATAAACATTTGGAATTCCTCTTTTTTTTGCCTCTTCTACTTTAAATGGAAGAGCATCAATCCATATAATATCTTCATTATTTAATCCAAGATTATTATATATTGTAATTTCTTCACAATCATGTGCACCAATATGCATACAACCATTTATAATTATATTATTTAAATTAAAAATATTTTTGATTTCATCTTTTGATATATACATTTATAATTATATTATTTTTTTTTTAATTATTTTTAACGCATAAAATAATTAAAAAAAATTGACTTTAAGAATATAATAAGTTAGAATATATATATATTTTTAAGAGAGATAATGGAAGAATTAATGCATAATTTTAATAAAATATTAGATGAAAAAAAAGAAGAGATTATTGCTATTGCAGCAGCAAAAAAAAAAGATAATAAAAAAATGACAAATGTCGATAAACTTGATATGGATACATCATCAACTATTCATAGAATAAATGCCGCGACGGAAAAAAAATATAAGGATTCAGCGCAATATAAAAAAAAGGCGAATGAATACTCATAAGAGAGTTACCATCTTAAATGAATTAAAAGAACGTCCATTAATTAAACAAAGGACCGAAGAATGGTTTAAATTACGTGAAAATAGATTAACTGCTAGTGATTTATTTGATGCTGTATATCATCCTATTACTTTAATCAAAAAAAAATTAAAAAATGTATCATTCAATTCACATGCAATCCCTGCATTAAAATGGGGTTGTATGTTTGAAGAAGTTGCAGCTAATATTTATGCTCATTTAAACTCAACAAAAATTAATGAATTTGGTTTATTAATTAATGATAAAATTAATAATTTTGGGGCATCTCCTGATGGTATTACAGATGAAGGGATTATGATTGAAATTAAATGTCCTTATTCACGAGAAATTAAAGATAAAGTAATACCTGATAAATATTATTATCAGATGCAGGGACAAATGGCTGTTTGTGAATTAGATATTTGTGATTATATTGAATGTAAATTTAAAGCTTTTAATAATATTGATGAATATATTGATAATATTAAAAAATTAAATGAAAATGATAATGATAATGAAAATGATAATGAAAATGAAAATGAAAATGATAATGAAAATGAAAATGATAATGATAATGATAATGATAATGACAATGATTATAAACATGGTATTATTGCAGAATTAAAAGATAATTCATATATATATTCAACACCTAATCAAAATTATAAGGATAATATTGATGAAATGGAAAAAATAAACGATGCTAAATATGTATACTGGTATTTAGAGATTATTAATGTTCAACGTGTTTATTTTGATAAAGATAAATGGAATAATAAAACTGCTAAAAAAATAGCTGATTATTGGAAATTATATCAAAGTGAACTTAATAAAAGACCAGTTAATTTATTTATTGAAGATAGTGATTAAATATTTTATTCTTTAAATCAATTTTATAAACTAATGTATATCCTGAATAATCATTTTCTTTAAATTGAAAATGTGCTGAATTATATAATAATCCATCATAAAATAATATTATTTTTATACTATCATCTATTTTTTTTATTATCACAAATATATTTTTTAATTTATTAAAATTATATTTTAATTTTGTTTTTTGTATATCATATGTTATTAATTCTAATATACGATTTTTTTCATTTTCATTCTTATTTTCATTATTATCATTATTTTCATTCTTATTATCATTTTCATTATTACTAATATTTATTTCTGATATATATATTGATGGTTTTAATTCATTTAAAAAATAATGTAAATTAACAAAATCATCAATTGTATTTAATTTATTATTAATTGAAGAATATTTTATAAATAACTTATCATCTTTTAATATATCATTATTATCATTATTATCATTATTATCATTATTATAAATAGATAAAGCAGTATATTTATCAATAATTGTAAATATAACAACTATTAATATTATAATTGTCAATAATATTAGTATAAAATTCATTTATATTATTCTATTCTTTTATTCTATTTAAATTGCTGTAATATATCCAGTTGTTGTTGATGAGGAAGGTGACCCTGTTGGATTAATAATACCTATATTTATAGTTGTAAAAACATTTTTGACTATTTGTGATACTGGATTAAATCTTAAAATTTTTTCATTATATGATATATTAGTTGCCGCTGGAGATTGATTTACGGTACTTATAGTAAAAGTATCAAATATTGGTAAATTAATATATGTACTTGTATTTATTTGAATATTTGATATAATATTTAATATTATTTTAGGTCCAATAGGCACTGCATTTACAATATTAATTATACTATTTACTGTATCTATATTTGATTTTATAGTAGATAATAATGAATTTACACTACTTATACCAGATGCACTTGTCGCAGTAACAGCAGCATTTTTTGCATTCGTATATGCTTCATTTACATAATTTATAGCAGTTGTAGCAGTTAAAACACTGACTATAATTACTCCATCTGCTGATCCTTTTTTAGTATTAGCTATATCATATAAACTTTGTGCACTAGCTCTTGTACTAGCATCTGCAATACTACTTATAGCACTATTTAAATTACCCAGCATTGTTCCTATTAAACTACGTGTAGTAGTTGCTAAGCTTATAACATCAATTTCAGTAATATAAGTATATTTACAGACAATAACATCAGGTGTATAAACATTATTATTAATAAATATTGCTGGATTTACATTTGAACCAAGAAATATTTTTCTATTAAATGCATCAAAACTGGCTAATACAGTATTATTACTATCATAAATATTTATACCTGAAACATTACTACTATTTCTATTTATATTATTTGTATAAATATTAAACATATCACTATCATCAATATTCATTCTTATACATGCTTTTTTATTAGGTTCAGTTTTATTATTACAAATAGTTAAAAAATTATTAGTTGCATCAGTTATAGTTGTAAAATTTTTATATGAAGTAAAAGGTTTGGTAACTCCGAATGAGTCATAATCAATTTTAGTTTTAGTTATATCTGTTATTTTATTATTATTACTTGATATTTCAAATATATTTAATAAATTTGAATTTAAAGAAATTAAATTATCAGGTAGTGTTGTAATAATTGTTTCCTGATTTTTATTAACTTTTGCTAGTTCATTTATAACACTATCTTGTAATTTATTAAATGCGGTTGATGTATTATTAATAGCATCTTCAGATGTTTCTAAATTTTTATTTATATCAACAGTATATGTGGTATATGTGTGATATACATAAGCTAATAATATAAATATTAAAAATATTAATAATAAAATAAATATACCTATAAATATTAATAAAAAATCATTCATTTTATTCTATCATTTAATTATAAATTAATTATTTTAATTTCACTTGTATCTATAACTTTAACATCTGAATTTTCTCCCCCTCCTGCTTTTTTACCATTACCATTACCATTACCATTACCATTACCATCTTCATCTTTATCTTCGCCTCCACCATCATCACCATCATCACCATCTTCTTGTTCTTCTTCCTCTTCTTCTTGTTCTTCTTCCTCTTCACCTTCATTATCATCATTATCATCATTATCATCATCATTATCATCATCATCATTATCATCATCATCATCATTATCATCTTCATTATCATCATTATCATCATCATTATCATCTTCATCACCATCATCATCTTCGTCATTATCTTCATCACCATCATCACCATCATCATCATCATCTTCGTCATTATCTTCATCATCATCTTCGTCATTATCTTCATCGCCATCATCATCATTACCGCCTTTTTTTGCTTTTGGTTTTGGTTTTGGTTTTGGTTTTATATCTTTATCTTTTTTATTTCTGGGATTTTTAGGTTTAGTATCTTCAATTTTAATTTCATTTTTAATTTCATTATCATTTTCATTATTATTTTCATTATCAATAATAACATTATCGTCATCATCTAAAATTTCTAGAGAGTTATTAGGTAATTCTGTATAATCACAGTTAAATCGCATTTGTAAATTCATAGCTTCTAATTCTTGATTTAATAGTTTCATACAATAAGGAGTTTCAATAATACTGCTTTCATTACCATCACACATAGGACAAATACATGAATTAATTTTTTTTGAATAATGAGGTATTATACCGCATTTTTTACATACTTGCCATCGATATTTGTCTGAACGTTCCATCATACTTTCTTGTATAAATCCTGAAATTCCATGACTTATCAAACTATCTCTTTCCATTTCTCCAATACGAAGACCGCCTTCTTTTCTACGTCCGCCGGTTGGTTGTCTTGTTAATTGTGTCATAGGACCTTTACCGCGAGCATTAATTTTTTCAGCAACCATATGTTTCAATCTGAAATAATAAGTTGGACCAATAAATATTTCTGTATGCATTTGACGTCCAGTAAAACCATTATATAAAATCTCATTACCATGTTTATGATAATTATTTTTTTCTAAATTATCATAAATTGATTTATGATCAATATCAATATAAATTGTTCCATCTCCTAAATAACCTTCTAAACAACATAATTTTGCATATACACATTCAACTAAATGTCCAATAGTCATACGAGAAGGGATGGCATGAGGATTAACAATTAAATCCGGTTTAATACCATCTTTAGTAAAAGGCATATTTTCTTCAGATAATATCATACCGATAACTCCTTTTTGTCCATGACGAGATGAATGTTTATCACCAAATTCTGGTATTTTTATTTTTAAAAATTTAACTTTACAAATCATAGTATCTGAATCAATACCTGTTTTATTATCATAATAAACATCATCAATATATCCATAATGACTATCATCACTAGTTATAGAAATATCAGTATATGTAGTTTCTTTTATTTGTTCAATAAAAAGACCATTTTTAACTTCTTTTAATGTTTCTTTTTCTAATATCATACCAATAACAACAGCTTTTTGACCTCTTGGTATATAAGAACCTTTAATAGCAAATCCGCGTTCATCTAATAATTCATAAGTTGCGCGTTTAATACCTTGAACAGTTATTTTATTTTTTTTATTAATATCATCAGTTTTATAAAAATTAGTAGGATTACCAAAAATAATTCTTTCATAATCAGATACTTTTTTCGCAGTTGCTGTTATAGATTTATAATAAGATAAATGAAATAAACCACGATTAATAGAATTTCTATTAATAATTAAACTATCTTCTTGATTATATCCAGTATAAGTCATAATAGCAACAATAAGATTTACACCATTTGCCATATAATCACTGCCAGTATATTGAGAATGTCGAGTGTTTATAATTGGTTTTTGTGGATAATGTTGGATAAAACCAAAAGTATCAAAACGTTTTTTAAAATTAGTTGCATAAATACCGATAGCTTGTTTTGTTTGTGCTGCATGAAAAACATTTCTTGCGGCTGCATTATGATTACACATTGGAATATTACCAGTAACAACACTAACAATAGTTGATGGATGAATTTCAAGATGAGTGTGAAAATTATTAATATCATTTTGATACATTGCAATTAATGATACATCAGATTCTTGAGCATCAATATATTCAATGACAGCTTCATCTTTTTCTAAAATTTCAGTAATTTCAAAAATATCTTTATTATTAAAAATAGGAAGTGTTAATGGATTTATATAATAATTTTTATAATAAATTTGTTCATTTCTATCATCATTTGGATAATATTTACCTATAATCATATCAAACCAATTTGAATATTTATTTTTAAATATTTTTGTAATACTATTTTTAACGATTATTAATGGTCTTACTGCTCTACCTGTTTCAGTAAATATTCTTATTTCATTATAAGCAATATGCCATGAAATAGATGTTAAGATATTAATTAAAGCATTTCTACGATAAGCTTTTAATATACGAGTTACATTAATAGGGTCATTAGTAATACCAAACCAAGTATTATTAATAAAAACTTTTGTTATATTTTTATCCATAGGTAAATTATAATTTTCTATTGGAATAACTCCAATATCAGCTAAACATGATTTAATAAATTCTGGATTTGTACCTGCAGCAACTTTAGATAAAAATGCTAAATTCTTTAAATATCCAACAGAAGCACCATCAGGAGTTTCAAAAGGACACATAATACCCCATTGTTGAGAATGTAATTTATGAGGACTTGTTATTTTTAAACTTCTATCAATAGGCATATTAACTCTTCTTAAATGTGATAAATAGCCTATATAACTAATTCTAGATAAATCTTGTACACGTCCTAATTCTGGATCATCATCACTAGCTAATCCCCATCTACCTTTAAGAGACTTAGCAAATGTATCTGCAATAAGAACATTACGAATTAAACGATAAATATTATCTTTATTAATAAAATTGCTAAAATTATTAGTATTTTTCCATGCTCCATAATAATAAAATTGATCCATGGTATCTCTGATATCTTTACGTAATTTCGCATATGCTTCTTGAAATAATTCTGCTAATAAGAAACCACTTATATTAATTCTTTTATAGAAATAATTATCTCTATCAGTTTCAAGTTTAATTTTTAGACATACATTTATAAATTCTTTTGTTAAATAACCCAAATATTTACTTTTATTTTTAAATAAAGTTATATTTGGTAAAACATCAGCTGATAATATATATTTAACATGATCAGTTGTTTTATATTTAACTCTAAATTTGATATAATTAAGGGCATCTTCCTGAGTATAAATATATTTCTTAACTCCATCATTAATATAATAATTATCAACAATTGATGGTCTTATAAAATTATTAAAATATGTTTCTTCAATTGATGTATTATTAATACCAAAAATAGCCTCATAAATTTCTTTATCAGTTTCTAAACCTAATGCTCTAAAAACTATAAATAATGGTATTTTTCCTTCGACTGTTGGCAAACTTACTAAAATACATCCTTTTTGATGAAAATGTTTTTCTGTAACATCATCATTATTTTTAACAAGATAAAATTCAACACTGCGAGGTTTTAATAATGATTCACCACTATCTGCACTACATCTTATAAATCCTTTATAACTAAAATTATCATCATCTTTTAATTTATTGGTAAATAAACAATTAGTTGTTAAACTTTCTTGAGCTACAATAACTTTTTCTTTACCATCAATAATAAAATAACCACCACAATCATAAATACATTCACCCAATAATTGTAATACTTTATTACCATTTCCATTTAAAACACAAATATCAGAATGCAACATAATAGGGATACTGCCAATAGCTACATTTTTTAAAGTGGTTGATGTTATTTCATCGTCGCTATTAGTAACATTAACAAGAACATTTGCATAAATATGAGTTTCATAAGTTAAATTTTTTAATCTTGCATCATTCGGAGTTAATATTTTATTAATTTTACCTTCATCATTATAATCTGATATTATTGGATGGTCAATAAATATTTCATCTGTATTTTTACCACCAATATAAACATCAACTTGCATAATTTTTTTTGTTTTATCATTTTCATCATATTTAATCATAGTTATAGGATTATATGAACTTATAGTTTTTGGAATATAAGTTTTAATTAATTCTCTGTAACTGTCTAAATGATGATTAGTAAAAGGATATTTATGATTTTTAAAATATAAATCTATTATTGCCCAATCGTCCATTTATATTTAATATATATAAAAAAAATGATTTTTAAATTATATTAAATATTTTATTATTATAAATAAATGTCTATTGACCATGATGACGAACATCAAGATGAATTTCAGGAGTTTTTATTTGATGGTTCTGATACTATTAAAATATTAGATGATAATGATCATTCTATGTTAATTAAAATAGATTATGTATCATTAATTAGATATATCAAACATTGGTCTTTTAATAGACAAATTAATGATAATTTCGTTAATGAATTATATGAAAGTATTGTTGATAATAATAAAATTATATGGACTTTAACAGCTATTAAAGAACGTTCCAATAATAATTTATATTTAATTGATGGGCAACATAGATTTGAAGCCATTAAAAAAAGAATGACTGAAGATAATAATTTGCAATTTAATAATAATCTTTATATCAAAATTTATTTAATTGATAATAAAGAAAATGATTGTCAATATATTATTGATTTATTTAATAAAATTAATAAGAATACACCATTAGAAGAAAATGATTATCCTGATAATTCTATTATCAATATTATTCAAAAAATCATAAATGACCCTGTCTTAAATAGAGGTATTAAAACAGATGATAAAAGACATACAGCACATCAACCATATATTCATAAAAAAACGTTAAATGATATTTTTCAAAGAAATAAAGATATTATTAAAACTATCGATGCTGATATGATTATTACTAATTTAAAAATTATTAATAATCGTTTGAGATTAAAACCATTTGAAGATATCTATTTAAATGATAATGCAACTAATAGAAATAAATGGGAAAGTGCAAAAAAAATTGAATTCTTCTTAGGATTAAAAGAATGTAAATCAACTTATAAGATTGAAAATATCATTAGAAATATCAAAACACCAGAAGAATTATTTCATTATTAAATTATCTATTTTTTTATTTAATAATATTAATTGTTCTAATATTTTTTCATTATAATTTATTTCTTTTTCTGTTTTTATAGAACTTTTATTTTTAATTTTATTTATATTTCTCCTTAATAATTCAATATCTATTTTATATTCTTTTGATATCTCATTATCATTATTTGTATAAAATTTAGGATAAATAATATGAGATATAACTCTTAGTATAATAGCATTTTTGGTTCTTTTATGTTTTAATGCAATTTCATCATAATTTTTAGTTTCATTTACTTCTGATAATAATTGGTTATCTTCTTCAATAGACCATTTTTTACCAACATTTGATTGATTATCCTCCATTATTATAATAAAAAAATGATAATTCTTTAAATATAAATGATATAATATCTATATAAAGAATGGATACATTTGATGACGTTGATAATAATTATACAATTTTGCATGAAAGTAGTAAAAGGTCATATTTAATTAAAATTAATTTTAGTAATTTATTGAAAATATCTAATTCATGGTATGGAAATAGAAAAATTAATGCAGTAAAGGTTAATGAATTATATGAAAGTATTACAGATGAAAATTATTATATATGGACATTAGTTGCTGTTAAAGAATTAACATCAAATGAATTATATATAATTGATGGACAACATATGATAATTATGTATATTGTAATGTATATACAATTGATACAATTAATGACACAAATTTTATAATTGATTTATTTAAGAAAATTAATAATAATATTTTATTAAATCCTTGGGATATGCCTGTTATTCGTATTACTAAAATAGTTGAAACAATTGTTATAGATCCAATTCTCAAAAAAGGTATTGAAACAAGTCCAAAACATCAAAAAGCAAATCAACCAAGATTTCATCAAAAACAATTAAATGCATTTTTAATTGTTTTTGATGAAATTGAAAATATGGAAGCACCTGAAATAATTCATAATCTTAAAATTATGAATACTAAATTATCAACAATGACATTTGCAGAAATATTTACAAATCATCAAACATTACCAAATGAGAATGCATATAATAAAGCAAAAGAACTTAATTTCTATTTAGGTTTCACTGGAAGTTTTAATTACAATCCAATTAAATGGATTAAACAAATTAAAACACCTCATAAATTATTTAAATAATTTTTATCAAGATAAACAGGTTTATCAATAATTAAATTAGATCTAATCAAATTATTTTTTTTATCATAATTTTTATTATCTTGATATTCAGGATTTTTACCTAAATTTTTATATTCATTAATTTTATTATCAATATAAGTTATAAAAGATTGGTCAGTAGCATCTAAAAAACCATTTGCAAAAACTCTAATTTTTCCATCATCATTTAAATAAAAATTAAAAGGTTCTCTTAATTTATCACTTTTATTAATTAATTTTATAGATGAATCAAGAACTGTTTGTGGTTTTTCATAACCTGATATATCATCTATAAAATTTATAGAAATACTATCTTTAAAAGTCATTGTTAAAGGTTTAGAAAATTGAATAATACTTAAATAATAAATAATTTGGTCATCACTTTCTCTTTTAACATAAATATGACCATTGTTATTCATTTTAAGATAATATTGATTATTAAATGAATATTTTCTAACTTGTTTTTGGATAGCTTCACCATAAAAAATAATATGATTACTTGTTAAAAATAAAGAACCCCATGGAGGCTCAATTATATAATTATTTGAACCTGTATATTTATATAATGGAAAAACAATTTCTTGAATACCTGGATATTTATTTCTTAATAACATTAATTCTTTAATCATATTAACACTATAATCTTTACTATAATGATTATACTTTTCAATTTTTTTATCCTTATTTTCTTTTTCATTAAAATCACTGCTAAATTGATTTCTTAATTGAAATGATAAAGCAGTATTAATAATATCAACTGGTGTTTGATTTAAATTTGGATTTTCATCACCTTCTTTTTTGCAAAATTCTAAATCTTTTTGTGTTGCCGTTTCTTTATTTAATGTTAAACATTCTTCATTTATTATTAATTTTCCTAAATTCTCTGTTAAATAATCAATAATTGGTTTAGATTTCATTACATCAGATAAAGGTGTATTATCTTTATCTGCATTTAAAATACCACATTTAAAACGTATTGTTTGAGCTAAACATTTATGTGGCAAAAAAGGAGACATATTAACAGCATTATTATCATTATCTGAGTCAGTTGTTGCTAATGATGGTAATAAATTATTAAAATCTTCTCCGGCACTTTCACTAATGCAACCACCTTCATTACATAAATACATCAAATCATCACTAAGACGAAATTTAGTATTATCACCTGTTTTTAATTTATTAATAACATAATCAATTTCAGATGATTTTATTAAAGTTTTATTATTTTTTTGTCTCATTTCATTTGTTTTTTCAAAATTTTTACGTATTTTATCTTCATTAAATGTATTTACATCAGGCAAACCATTAAAAGAAGTATCCAATAAAACATTAACTAAATAACTAGTACTTTTTATAATATCAGTAAAATTTGTTATATATTTAAATTCTTTTGTCATAAATGGAATATAAACAATAACTTTTATTTTATTATTATTAAAATTATATATATTCATAGGTAAAGATTTATATTTTTTTTCAAGTGGTTCACTTGGATATTTATTAAAATATAATTTAACAGCTTCTGTAATAGCCAATGTATATGGATTTGGTTCTTTTTTAATTTCTATTCTTTTTATTGATGGATCATCAAAAACACTATATGAATGTTCTAATTTACGTGAAAATGCAACATAAATAGGACTTAATATTTTTACATCAGTTGTTCCAGATATTTCATTCATTTTTGTATAAACATTTTGAATATTATTTTCAATATCATTTTCTAAATTAGCTATTGTTGAATCAAATTCTAATGTTAATGATTTCGGTATATGAAGTTTTGCATTATAACTTTCTTGAGTAAAAAACATACATCTTATATGTTTTAAGTTTTTAAATTTAATTGGTTCTTTTGGTGGTATTTTTTGTCCATCACATTTAAAATCATTATATTTTATTCTTGAACTACTTCCGCCCATATTCTAATATCATTAATTATAATAATATAATACAATTAATGCTATTATAATTAAACTAAAATATATAGATGCTAATGTTCTATTAAAATAAACGAATAAACCATGTAATAATATTATTATAAAACATACAGAAATTGCAATATAATAATAAATAATTGTTTTATAATTAGATATTGTATTATTTAATTTTTTATTAAAATCAGCTGTAAATATATTTTTAGATGTAAATGATAATTTTTTATTATATTTTAAGTCTAAATATTTTAATAATTCTTTCTGTTGTGTTGGATAATCTTCCAATAATTCAAAATTTATATATACAATTGTTGCTTCGATTGGATGTCTAATAATATAAGGTAAAGATGTTTGAATAAAATTAAGATTTTCAACATATAAACGATTATAAAATCCCTTTTCAATATATTCATTTAAATCAAAATATTTTAATAAATCATATGAAGAATTTAATAATTTATTAGCTTCTTTTCCATAAATATTTTCAGTATTATTTATATTCTTAATTATCGTCTCTTTATTCGATTTTAAATAATTGATTTCTTCTACATTTTCTACATTTTTTTTATTTAAGGCGTATTTTAAGTTTTCTTTAAATATAATATTACGCAATTCATAGAAATTCTTATATTTAATTAAGGTTTCATTAGTACTTATAGATTTTAGGGATATTATTAATTTATATGTAATTATGTAATAAAATACTAATAATATTATATAAATAATTGTAAAACCAGTTATATTTTGAAGTAATAATAATGCAAATAATGATAATAATATTAGTATTATGTATAATATTGTTATAATGATTGATAAATAAGTATTATAATTGTCATCATCGATATTTAGAAAATATTTATATAGATTATATCGTATATAATAATATTCATTCATTCTAAATAATAAAAAAATAATAATTTTATAGAAATTAATTTATGAAAAACAACCCTTTTCTAATTGTGTTATATAATCTATTTTATATAAAATATTAAATAATATTATTAAACTTATTATCATTAATATTAATATTATTATAAATAAATAATATATCATTCTTTAATTATATAAAAAGGTTATAAATTCTGTAAAATATTTCTAATATTTTATCTGATAATGTATATATAAATGGAGGAAATAGTTGTTCATCCTTATTATCTGATATATATCTTAAAATAATATAAGTAGTTATAATATTATAGATAAATATTATAAATATATAAATACATGTAAATAAAAATGGATAAAATGTACCTGTATATTTAATTATTGATTTATTTATTGATGATAATACTTCATTAACATTTCCATTTATTATATTGAAATATTCTACTTTATCTGCTGGTATTTGATTATAAAATGGTAATTCTTCATGATATGCTTTTATTAATCTTCGTTCATTTAAATCTAAAAATGATATTAATGATTTTGATGGTTCTTCATCTTCACCTTTAATCACTTTATCAAAATAATCTTTTATTAATTCTTTTGTTTTATCATTGATATATAAATACTCTTGAAAATATGTATTTATATTATATATTAATAAATATTTACCTAAATTATTTATTAATATACTATCTTCTAATTCTAATACCATTTTTTGAAATTTTATATCTATCTCATCTTTCTTCGTTGAATCTGTTAATAACATATAAAATTTATCATTTTCCGCTGTATCATCAATATCTCTAAATTTTATTAAATATGATTTAATTGTTTCATCTGCCGTTTTTTCATCAGTTGCACATGTTTTATAGTTATTATAACATACTGATTTAAATAAAAATTTATATATTAATAAATGAATAAAACTACAAGTAAATATTATTGTTATTAATGTTATTAATGTAAATTTAGGATCAATATCTTTAATATTACCATTTAATATATAATATTTGGCAAATATTGTTGAATAAATAAAATATAATAAATATATTATTATATATCCTAAAATTATGTAAAGTATATATAAATTAGTATTAAATACTGATAATGCTGTTAATTGTTCATTTAAAACATTCAAAACATCATAACTATAATCTGTTTTTGTGCATCTTATAATATTTTGTACTTTATAACTTAATGTATCACTATGTGTTAATCCTGTATTGTAAAATAAATAAATTATATTTGCTATTATTTTTATTAATAAAAGTATTAAATTATAAATTGATATTAATAATACCATAATATAAATAATTATACATATTATGGTTAATCCAACTAAAAGTAATTTAAATATATATGCAACATTTATAAAATTTAATAAAATTTTTGACGTATTTATAATATTTTCATCCTTAAATTCAATATTATTTTTTTTTAATTCTTCTTTTTTATTATGAATATATTTTAATAATTTTTCTCTTTTTTTTTTTTTTTTTGTTTCTTTATCTTTAATTTTAACTGCTTTAACCCTTTTTTCAATTTAATTAAATATTGCCATTTCTTTCGATGTTATTTTAGAATTATTCAGTAATTTTTTACAAATATTATTAAAAGTTCTTTGCCAATATACTAATGACTTTTTATGACGCTTATAAACTTTTGTAAATTCATTATCAAATCCAAAAGTATCTCTACTTAAAGGACCTCTTAAACTAATATCATTACTTGCACTTGTGGTAGTTGCATTACTAGTATTTTTTTTAAAAACTTGTTCATATATTTTTTTTAATAAGTATAATTTTATAATTTTAGGCAAAGCTTCAAAAATATCATTACTAGCTGGTGCTGGTGGTGGTGCTGGTGCTGGTGGTGGTGGTGGTGCTGGTGCTGCTGCTGCTGCTGCTGGTGGTGCTGCTGCTGGCGGTGCTGGTGATGGTGGTGGTGGTGATGGTGGTGGTGGTGGTAGTGCTGGTGGTTCTTTAGCTTGTGTATTTTCAGTAGTATAAACATATATATTTTTTTCAGCATTAATTTTTTTAAATAATTCAGCAAAACTTTTAGTATCTTGATTACCGAAATATATTTTAATAGCATTAAAATTATTTTTAATATCCAAATTATTATCATCTTTAAAGATATAAGTATTCAAGTTTGTTTTAACTTCATTATTATCAGTTATTGCTTTAATGTTTGTTTTTTTATCTTTAAAATTTTCATATTCTAATATGTTTAATTTATCAAGCAGATATATATATAAATTATAAAAATCAAATAATACTTGATACTTAATTATTTCATCCATTGCTGATTTTTGTTCTTGAATCATTGTTTCATTTATAAGTGGTATTAATGTATAAGTATTACCAGATTTATTTTCAACATATTTAATAGAAAATTTATATAATTTTTTAAATAATTCATTATATCTTACATCTATTATTTTTATACTATCTAATACATCAGTAATTTTTATTTTATCTGTTTCATTTGCTTTACAAATATCTATCAAGGCATCTATTAATGTATTAAATTGTGATTTTAATTCATATGGATCATTTGAATTATTATCTTTAATTTTTTTTTTAAAATGAGCCAAAAATGAATCTGAACCATCTGTAGACATTTATTTATAATTATCTATTATAATAATTTTTAATAAAATAATATAATATGATACAAGTCATAATTATACCAAGTAATAAATAATAATAATAAACACAAATCATTTTATATTTGCAAATATTATATATATCAACAATAATTTTTTGAATAGTTGAATTAATATTATAAAAATCATTATATACAAAATTATATATATCTTTATTATTATTGAAGGCTAGTTGCATTTCAGGTATTGAATAAGATAAATCGGTTGTATTGAATAAGATTGATTCATAATTTAAATTTAAGATTGGATTAATGCGTGGTTTGAACCTTAATTTCATTAAATTATAAGTTGAAAAAAAGTCAGTTGCATCATTAAATAAATTATTATCAATATAATATTTCATTAATGAAAAAGTGAAAAAAGCGGATTTTAATCTATCTTTATAAAAAATTCCTTTACTATCTTTCATAGATTTGAAAGTTTCAATAGTAATATTATTATCTTTACTATAAATTTCATTAATTTGCACAGTTATATAAGAATATAATTTTTTTATATTAAAAAGATTTTTAATATTATTACAATTACCATAAATAAAATAATCATCTAATTTATCTTTTTTTTGCATATAATTACATAATTTTTGTTCATTAATAAATTGCATATTAATATTATTATAAATTAATTGCATTAAAGAATTATTTCTACGGGATAATATATTAAGATGATTAAAATTAAATATAAAATAAATTATGCCAATAATAATAACAGTAGCAATGAAAGGTATAAATAAATTAAATTCAATATATAATTGATTTAAATTAAGTACAAATTGGAAATAATAAACAATTGCAATAATAATAATAGAAATAATAATGAAAAGTATAAAATTTATATCAAGAGAAAAATTATCAGCTAAATAAATAATATTTTCAATTTGCTTAAATTCGGGTATATCTTTTAATATTAGTTTATTTTTAATTAATGTGCTAAAATAAGCGTTAGTTGCATAATAATTTTTATTAAAAATATCATAAATAATCCAAATACAACAAATAAGAAACACTAATAAAATTAAATAATAATAAATTTTATATATCCATGTACATTTGAATACAGTTAATTTTGAACCTGAATTACCGACACTTAAAGCATGTTCAGATGCTTTAGTATTAAAAATCGAAATGATATTAATAATAAAATCATATTTTTCTTTAAAATATTTATTAATAATTATATCAATTAATGGTTTAATAATATCATATATTTCTTGTAATTTCATTGATATCTAATTTATAAAGATTTAATTATCCATAATAATAAAAATATTAATATTGGATAACTTATACGAACAATAAATTCTTGTGTTGATGATAATATATTATCAGATAAATATTGAGTTAAATAATGATTACCTATTGAGAAAATAGAAATACCTAAAACAATTACAAAAGCTAATAAAACTAATTTAAAAACATCATTGCGAGATAATGCCATTCTATCCCAAAATGAATATTCCGGATTTCGTTGTTGATATACTTGCTGTTTTTTAATTATTTGTTGTTGTTGCTGCATTGGAGATTGGCTCATATAATAACTATTATTAATAGGTGCTAATTGTTGTGGTTGTGATTGCGGTAATGATTGTGGTTGTTGTTGAGATAATTGTGGTTGTTGTTGAGATAATTGTGGTTGTTGTTGAGATTGTTGTGGTTGTTGTTGTTGTGATTGTTGAGATAGTTGTTGATAATCAATCATATCATCTGATTGTTTATCATCCATCATTTCATTTCCGTTATAAGAATAAGCGATATTTAATTCTGTCATTTCTATTCAATAAGAATATTTAATTTTTAATATCTTATAATAAAAACAGAACGAATAAAAATAATGGGATATTATGATAATATATTAAAATTATTATCATTAGCATTAACATTTGCTATATTATTTATAGTAATATATGGATGTCAATTTAAAAAATATAGATATATAGAAAAATTTAGTAATGACGAAGATGATAAAGATGAAGAAAAACTAGAAAAACTAGAAAAACTAGAAAAACTAGAAAAACTAGAAAATCAAAAAAAGGCAGAATCTAAATCATCATTAGAGGGATTTGAGGTTAAAATATTAAATGGTTTAAATGATGGTTCAATAACAAATAGCGAGATGGAGAAATTAATAGAAAATGGTACATTTACACGAAAGAATTTAGAAAATATAATAGAATATATAGATAATTTTAAGAATAATTTAAGATTATAATAATAAGAAAAAAAATTAATAATTATATTTCTGCTCCATTTTTTTATAAATATTGATATTATCGCGTGAAAAATTTTCATTAATATTATCTTCTAAATCATCTTCATCATCATCTTCTTCATTAATAATTTCTTGTTCATCATTAGTATATTTATAATTATTAAAATTAGTAGTATAATTAGGATTTAAAATAGAATTAAATTCATTACTTTGTTTAAAAGAAGGTTCATAATAATAAATAGCTAATGTAATATTATGATTAACACCTTTAAAATCATATAATTTTCTATCAGATGTTTCAAATCTTATACTTAATTGAGATAATTTACCGATTGGATGAAATTCTCTAATTGGTATTTTAGTAATATATAATTTTTCATCATTAAAACCTACATTATTAGTTCTAAATTTAGCAATACCTAAATTATTATTAGTATATGCAAGAGAACCAAATGAATGTTCTTCAATTTCTTTTGACCTCATTAATATATATTTTTCACCAGTAAAACATACAATACCAGGACTAATTAAATAAAAAGGTTTAATTTTATTAATTGCATTTTCATTATAAAAAGAGATATATAATTTTTTATATATATTATTATAAATATAATTGATATTATTTAATTCGATAGTAGTTAATAAATAGAAACCTAATGTTTCAGCAATGGTACTATCACCCATATTTATAATAAATGGATTAGTACATATAAATTGTATTGTATTTCTAATGGATGTTGGATCAGATAATGAATTAATTTGAAATAATTTATCTACACTATTGGGAAAATATTTAGGTAAAAAAATATTTTTAATTTGATTATTAAATTCTTCAATAAATGCTAATAATGAATAATCTCCAGGAGTTATTATTATTTCAGTAAAAATACTATTAAATGTTGGATCTTTATTATTTTTATTATCTAAATTATTAATAACATTATTAAAAGTTTCGATATCAGTAGTAGGATGAATATAAATAAATAATGAATTATTATATATATCAACTGAATACATTGTTCTAGGAATACTTGAATCTATAATATCAAATCCGATAACATTTTTAAATGGAACATTAAAAAAGACAACATAATCATTTGGATTTGGATATAGATTTAAATCTCTATTTTTACTATCAATTAAAATAACACAGGTTTGTTTGATACTATTATTTTTAAGATAATGAATATCTTCAATTGACATTTATTTTTTTATATTAAATAATAATTTTATTTTGTATTAATAAACCTATTATTATAAATCACTATGAACCATAAAACATAATGAATTATCCGGTCTACTATTAATTGGATTAGTATTTAAAGATAATGATTTTAAAAATTTGGAATGATTAATGATAAAATCAGTAATAATATCATCATTATACGGAAATGTATAAATTTTCAAAAATTCACATAAATTATACATAATAATAGTTTTAAAAATTATATAACAATATATATTACTTTCTTCATACCATATACCATTGGGCATTTTCTGTTGTTTTTTTAATAATAGTTGAGTTTTATATAAGGAATATTTTAATTCGTCCTTAAATAACTTATAAAAATCTTTATTAGATTCTAAACTAATTTGATATAAATGAAAGATAGTTGCGCAAAATTCGACAATAGTTTCATTAGGGTCAATAGCAGCATTTGTAGAAATATTAAAATGTTTTTTTAATTTATTTATATTTGATAATTTAAAAGTTGAATGAATTGATGAAATATGATGAATAATTTCGTGAATAATAACTTTGCCAAATTCTTCTTTTCTTATTATATAAATATTAACGATTGGATAATCTTTATTTGAATAAATATATGTTAAACCAGAGTTGCAATTTTTTGCGCTAAAATAGATATCATTAAATTCTTTTTTGAAAGGTGATAATATTAAATGAATATTAAAAGTTTTATTAATATGTTGAGTAATTATATATGCGCGTTTAATAATTTTATTAATATGATTATAATCGATATAATCATTTGATTTTTCATTATAGTAAATATGAATATTTATATTATGAAATGTAATAATTTTAACATTATCTAATGTATCTAAATATTCTTTTAATTTATCATATTTAAAATAATCATTTATTATATCTTTTGTTTTTTTAATGTCAGTCATCTATTATATCATTAAAAAATTGTTTTAGTTCTTTAATGATATTTATGACATATTTATTATCTTTTAATTTATTAGCAATTTGAAATAACATGGATGATTTTATTTTATAATCATTTGAAATATTAATATTAGATTCAATATTTGATTTATTATCCCAATAATTTCCTCTTAAAATAAACGCATTAATAACATTTGAATTTAATTCTTTTCTTAAATAGGTTTGTTTATCATCAATAATAATAATATCATTATTAGTAAATTTCCATACATTTTTACCAGTATATGAGAATTTATCTTTAATTAATTCATAGATAACTTTTGAAACATCATAATGAGAACCATTTGAATATATACATATATCTATATATTCGTTTAATTTATTATCCATATTTATATTTAAAAATATAAATATTTATAGTTTTAAATATATAAATATGTTTGAAAATCCTTATAAAATTCTTAATATTAAAGATGATTCAACAATTGAAGAAGTTAAAAAAGCATATAGAAAAATTGCATTAAAATCACATCCAGATAAATTAAATAATATTATGGATAATGAAGAAAAAAATATAAAGATTAAAGAATTTACAGAAGCGACAAGTGCATATAATCAAATATTAAATAATGAAGAAATAATAATTAATTATAATAATTGGGAAGAAACATTTGATTATATTATTAATAGTCAATTATTTAAGGAATTTATAAATGTAATGACAAAAAATAATAATATTATAACACATTCATTTAATTTAGATATTACTTATTCTGATTATTATAGTAAAAATAAGAAAAAAATTAGAATATTTTTAAGAGATTTAACAGAACCTATTTTTATTGATTTAGATTGTAAAAAATATCCTAAAATAGTTATTACTCATATTGATGAAAATGATAATGAACATGAAATTATATTTAATTTAAATATTGTGAACAATAATAATAATTATTATCATATTAAAAATGCAAATGAAACTATTGATATTATTCATGATATGTTAATATCAACTGCTGAATATATAGCCGGTAATATGAGAGAACATGTATTTTTAAATAAAGAAATTTTAATTATTAAAATTGAACCATTCTCAAATAATTATATAATCAATGATTTAGGTATTAATAATGGACGATTTATATGCAATTTTATTTATATTCCTATTACAAAAAAAGATTGGAATAAAATTAATGATACTGATAAAAATCATTTAACAAGAATTTTTAAGTTAATTAAATAAAAAATGATATAAAGATTTATTATTATATAGAAATATAAAAATATATGCCTCCTGTTGCGAAAAAACAAATTAATACATCAGAACCTGTTAAAAATAGTGAAGCATCAAAAGTTGAAAATAAACCAAAGGCAGTAGAACCAGTTGCACCAGTTAAGGTTAAAGTTGAACCAAAATCAAAAGTTGAAACAACACCTGTAGTTGCTCCTGCTCCAGTAGTTGCTCCTGCTCCAGTAGTTGCTCCTGTTCCAGTAGTTGCTCCTGTTCCAGTAGTTGCTCCTGTTGTTGATGTTGCAGCAAAAAAACCACGTGGTAAAGTTGTTCCAGTTGTAGTTGCAAAAGTTGATGAATCAGGAGTTGCAGCTACTTCATCAGACGAAGTGGTATCAGATGATAAAACAGCTGAACATGAAAATGTTGTTCAATTACTTGCTGATAAAATTGTATCTCTTGCACTATTAGTTAAGGATATTCAAAGTTCAATTAAACCAGTTCTAAAAGAACATGATAAACTTCGTAAGATTGTTGAACGTATTCAAAAGAAACGTGATAATGCTCGTAAGTCTCCATCGGGATTTGCTAAACCAAATAAAATCTCTGATGAACTGTGTGATTTCATTGGTGTACCTCATGGAACAGAGAAATCAAGAACTGATATTACCCGATATATTAATGCATATGTTAAAGAAAAAAATCTAAATAAACCAACTAATCGTCGTATTATTCTTCCTGATGATAAACTAAAAAATATTCTTAAAATTAATAATGAAGAAGAGGTTACATTCTTCATTCTTCAACGTCTAATTTCTCATCATTTCCCAGCTGCTGGTTCTAAATCAGTTGCTGCTGCTTCTGTAACTCCTGTGGCAACTCCAGCTGCTGCGGCAGATTCTGTTGTAAGTGCATAATTTTTTCTTTTTTTTCTTTTTATTTGAAATACAAATAAATATTATAAATATAGATAAATAATGGTAATTAATAAAGAAATTACAGAAACTGAATGTAATTTATGGAGAAAAAATAAAAATATAAATCCAAAAACGAATAGACGAATAAAAGAAAGTTCAGTTATTTATAATTTTTTAAAAAATAAATGTGAAAATGATGATATTTATAAAATAGTTAATGATTTTTGTTTATCTATAAAAAAACCTTCAAATATAAATATAAAAGATATAGATATATATGATAAAATTGATAATTTATGTTTAAAAAAAAAAGAAATTAAATTATTAAAACCATCAATATCTCCACCAGTACTAATAAAACATAAAAAATCTTCAATATCTCCACCAGTACTAATAAAACATAAAAAATCTTCAATGTATAAATCAATAATATTTAATGATATTTATAAAAATAATAAGAAATTATTATTATATTTTGATAAGTTTAATAAAAATAATTGTTTAGAATTAACTGATAAATACAATCAATATTTATTATCTAAAGATATTTTATTATATAAACAAATTGGTTCAAAAAGTGTTTTTGGTATTGTTTATAAATCTAAAATTATTAATGATAATGATATGCCAAAATTTGTATCTAAAATACAATTAATAACGAAAGAATTTAAACAAGAATTATTAATATTTAATAAATTATCTAAATATGCATATAAAAATAATATATGTCATTTTCCAATATTATATGCAACATCTAAATGTAATAATATTATTAAAAATGATAAATATCCAGAATTATTAGCAAAAGCAAATAATAAATATAAAAATTATTCAATTATTTTATATGAATTGGCAAATGGTGATTTAAATTCTTTTATAAATAAATATGATTCAAATTTATCACCAAAATTATGGAAAAATATATATGAACAAATATTTATGTCAATATTCTTATTTCATTGTTTAGATTTAAACCATGGTGATTCTCATAATGGTAATTTCTTATATACAAAAATAAAAGCAGGTGGATGTTTTCATTATAGGATTAAAGATGATAATTATTATATTGAAAACATTGGTTATAAATGGATGATATGGGATTATGGAAATACTCATAAATTATCAGAATTAACAAAAATAACATTTTTTAATGATTATAGATTTATTAATTTATTTTTTAGAAAATTTGATAAAGTTATGAATAAAAGTAAAGAATTTAAAAATAATGATTTTTATTCAGAAAAAAAAGCAGGATATATAAATGAAAATGCTAATATTCCAATTGAAATAACTAAAATTCAGAATGAAATATGGAAACATTTAGGAGAATTAAATGATAAATATCTAATTGATTTTGTATTTAATAAAAATAAAACTGAATATGATTGGTTCAAATATTTCATTGATAATAATATCCTATTTTCAAAAAGTCCAATCGGAAATATTATATCTACAATTATCTTAAAATGATATCTCGATTACCTTTAAAAAATATGATATCCGTTTCAGTCCAATATTTCTTATAAAATTCATTATACATTATATCTGATTTATATTCTAGATGACCATTAATCATATTATTTGCAACATCATTATTTTCAACTAATTTAACAAAATCCATATTTTTATAATAAGGTATTAAACATCCAATATTCCATTTATTTCTAATTAATAAATCAGACATAAATATTTCTTTCAACATTACAGTATCCCATAATTTTTCATAATGATTTGTTAAACTGAATATTTGCCATTTAATTAAATATTCTAATGTTTCTGTATCTAAACTAAATATAAATGATTGAACATGTGGATGAAAATCTTTATTTATAGTACTACCAAATAATTTTACATTATCTTTTAAACCATTAATAAAAAAATCTGTCCATTTACCATTATAATTTTCAGGTAAATATGGACCAATTGCAGAAGAATTAACACAAATATAATTATCATAATTTTTATAAAAATCATCAGTTAAAAGTCCATGACTCCAACCTCCAAAATCAAATCCAATATTATTCCTATTTTTATAAATAACATAATCAGGCAAATTTTCAATTTTATAATATAAATCATTACAAATAATCATAAAATCAATATTATCATCCTTAAAAATAGCTTTTTCAATAAAACCTTTAACAAGTTTATTATATTCATGAAATACATATAATACTAATGTTTTCATTAATATTAATAAAAATAATTATCTTTTTTTTATATATATATTTACAATTATCTTAAAATAATATCTCGATTACCTTTAAAAAATATGATATCCATCTCAGTCCAATATTTCTTATAAAATTCATTATGCATTAAATCTGATTTAAATTCAATATGTCCATTAATCATATTATTTTCAACATCATTATTTTCAACTAATTTAACAAAATCCATATTTTTATAATAAGGTATTAAACATCCTATATTCCATTTATTTCTAATTACTAAATCAGACATAAATATTTCTTTTAACATTATTGTATCCCATGCTGTTTTATAATGATTTGTTAAACTGAATATTTGCCATCTAATTAAATATTCTAATGTTTCTTTTTCTAAACTAAATATATATGTTTGAATATGTGGATGAAAATGATTGCATACAGTACTACCAAATAATTTTACATTATCTTTTAAACCATTAATAAAAAAATCTGTCCATTTACCTTTATAATTTTCTGGTAAATATGGACCAACAACTGAAGAATTAACACAAATATAATTATCATAATTTTTATAAAAATTATCAATTAAAAATCCATAACTCCATGCACCAAAATCAAATCCAATATTTTCTCTATTTTTATAAATAACATAATCAGGCAAATTTTCAATTTTATAATTCAAATCATTACAAATAATCATAAAATCAATATTATCATCTTTAAATATTGCTTTTTCAATAAAACTTTTAACTCTATCATTATATTCATGAAATACATATAATACTAATGTTTTCATTAATATTAATAAAAATAACTATCTTTTTTTTTATATGAATAATTATAATTTTTTCATAATAAACCATCGATTAATTCCTTGTGTTTCATTATAAATATACTCACAATTAAAATATTTACAAATTTCTAATAATAATACATCACTATAAACATAATGATGAAGACATCTATTATTAAAATTATCTAAACTTCTTTTTGTAAATTGTTCAAAATTTCCCGCAAGTGGATCAAGTCTTAAATCATGATTTCTTAAAATTTCAGGTAATGTTGATAAATCATCTTCTCCAACATTTTTTTCATATTGAGACACTAACGTTTCAAATTTAGTATATTCTCTTTTATGGTCAAAACAACATGATTTTTCAGGAACAACAATAATAATATAACCATCATTTTTAGTAATTCTTAACCATTCTTTAATTGCTTTTAAAGGATTTGCAATATGTTCTAAAGTATGAGAAGAAAATACAAAATCATATTGATTATCATTAATATCTGAAATATTAACTGCATCATTTATAATAACTTTACCAATTTTATTTTGATAATATTTATATTCACTTGTTTCATGATTAGACCAAATTGTATTTTTTGAAAAAATAATATTATCAATAATATTAGCATTTTTATATAATGTTTGTGCTGTATCTGATGGACCACCTATTTCAACACCATTTTTATTTCTAATTATTTCTTCCAAAACTTTATCAAGCATTTTTTTAAATAATTATATAAAAATAATATTAAATAACCTTTAAATCTAATAATTAGTATCAAATGTAGAACCATATCCATCACCAGGTATTACGGCTCCTGTTACTGCTCCAACACCTGTAGCAGCTGCAAGTGGTTTAAAAAAGATTGTCATTATTAGCCATCCCCATGATGATAATAATATTATAATAGCAACAATTATAATAATCCATCCAATAATATTTGTTGTATTATTTGAAAGTGAAAAATTATTTGGATTTTTTGGATCATAATATATATCAAGTGTTTGTCCTTTATTAACTATTCCTGTTGTTTCTGATACTGAATACTCAACATTTTTAACTACATAATTAATTGTTGCTATGCATGATTTATCATTTTTTGTTTTAGAACATATTGCATCTTTTATAGTTCCAGTTGTTTTTGCCGTTTTATCAGAATTTATATTTTTTACCCAAAATCCACCATATATTGCAAATCCACATATTATAGTTGCTATTACTGCACTAAATATTGCATATGCTATTCCAATTGATGCTGTTGCATCATATACCGGTTGCATATTCTTCATTGTATCTCCAATCATTCCTGTGTAATTTGTTGGATATTGATTTGGATATTGATTTGGATATTGATTTGAATATTGATGTTGTGGATCTATATAATTGCCTCCTTTTTTTCTAGCCATTATAATTATTATAGATAAATTTAATTTAGAATATATGAAATATTAAAAAATAAGAAAAACCATATTAATATTGCAAATATAGTTAATATAATTGATTTAACAATATATATAATTTTTGATTTAAAATCATATATTATAATATCTTCTATATCATTCTTAAGATACATTAAATTAACTTTATCACCAATTTTAAAATTATAATTAGATGAATATTTTAAAGTTTTATTAATATTATTTATAGAATATTCGATTATTCCTTTATCTTTTACAATACCAATAGTATCATAATTATTACCGATGATATTATAATAATTATGATAAATTATACAATAATAAGATAAAAAGATATTGAATGCAAATGCATAAAATAGATGAATATAATTATTATAAGTATTTTCATTTAAAATAATAATTAAAAAGAATATCCATAATAAAATTAAAATAATTATTGATATAAATAAATTAATAAAATTATTTATATTTGATTTATCATCAACCATAGAAATTTCAGGACTATCTTTTTTATATAAAATATCTACTTTTTTATCTGTAATTAAATCTTATGATTCATTAAAAGGATTTGACGATTTAATATCATTAACTGTATATTCTTTTATAATAACATTTAAAATTAACTATATCATTTAAACATTTTTTACTAATAATATAACCAGTAGTTTTTGCATCATAACTATAATAATATGCAATTTTTTTAGAACTTTCTCCAATATAATAAAAACAAATAAAAGTTCCAATAATTATTGTTGATAATGTATATAAAAATCTAATAGTTATATTATAAGTCATTTTTTATTTATGATATTTATAATGAAATATTATAAATAAAAAATACCCATAATAATAATAATGCTATAATTAATAATATTATATAAACCCAACTATATTGTGTTATTTTTTTATCATAAATAGATGAATATTGTGGACCATTATCAGACGAATAAATTATTTTTATTTTATCATTCTTTTTATAATTAGTATATATGAGATTATATTCATCACTTGAATTAGTATATTTAACATTATTAACTGTATATTCAAAACTTATTATAGATTTTTTATCATCTTCTTTTATAACTTCTGTAACTATACCTGATACAATTTTAGGATTTTCATAATAACCACGATTATTATAATTAACACCATAAATATAATTATGATATGATATATATAAAATAATAATTGTTCCTAATAATAATGCAAGTAATAAATATAATAAATTTATATAAAAAATTTGATAATTAATTTGCATAAATAAAAATAACCATATTAATATAATCATAATACTATTAAAAATTATTAGAATATAATCATAAATTAACTCATATTTACTAATGTAATTTAATTGATTTTTAACGTGTTCAGTAACTTCATAATAATATAATATACTTCTATAATAATAATTTATATTATTAATAAAAAATACTGTAAAAATTATAGTTGTAATTATTGCATATATTATTGAAATATATGTCATTATAATTAATGAATTTATTTTTTATTAAATGACAAAAAACTATTGTCATATATAATTAAACAATTCAAACCATCACACAATGCATATTATAAATGTCTTGCAGATATTCGTTGCCCTCTGAAATTGAAATAAATTCAATTAGTGTGTTTAAGTTGAATTGAACAATGTCATTATTATAATCATAATGCATAATCCTTTGATTAATATAAATACTTACTGATTCGGGCAACATATTAAAGACTGCATTCAAATGACGAGTGATTAAATCACTTGTTGCTTCTTCGAAATAGAATTCAATCAATTTTTGCTGCATCTCTTCAAAAGAAATTATGGGGATTTCATTCAAATAAAGATTAAGAAATAATTCTTTCATTGTTTCGCAATTCATAATGTCAATATGTTCTTGTTGTTGTTGAATAATTTCGGGTAATTCAGGCAAATCAGGAAATCCAGGAACAATTATATCATTTAGCGAAAGTAAAGAAAAGTCAATCATCTCCATTTTATCGATAATTTTTTATTACGTAAATTTTAAATTAAAGGAATACAATAAAATAAACAAATCCATAATAATAATAAAATAATTGTATATATAATAATTTTAATAAGTCTTTCATTTTCTGTTTTATCATAAATTTTAATGGCTTCAGGAGTATCTTTATTATAATATACTTTAACATTTTCACCAACTTTATAATTAAAAGTTAGACGTTTAACATTATGTTTAACACCATCAATTAAATATTCAATATAACTAAAACACATTTCTTGTTCAATATTATTATCATTAATATTTAAACAGTCTTCTTGACTTGTAATTATTCCTATTGTATAATCTTCATAATTATCATATTTATATATATCATCATAATAATTATTATGAATATTTATTATGATGATATAATTATAGTTACAAAAATAGCATAAATATAAATTTATTATAAATACTTGAAAATATAATAACAATAAATAAAAATATCCATAATAATATTATTGCAATAATTAATAAAGTTATATATATATATGCATAAATATGAATATTTCCATAAATATATATCTCATTAGGATTATTTGGAGTATATTTTACTTTAATTTCATCACCTATTTTTAAATTATTTGGCACAGTGGTTATATTACTATATTTAGTATTATTCACTGTATATTCTATATTTGATGTACAATAATCATCATCATCATAACATTCCATAGTTTTAATTATACCAATTGTTTCTTTTCGATAATTATAACCTCTAACAGTTGTCAAATGATAATAAATAATACAAAAATATGTTCCATAACCTACTGCCAATAATGCATATATATATGATATCAATTTATTATAATAAATTTAAAGAAGATATTTAAGGATAATTTATAAGTTTCTTTAAATCATTTTTAATTTAATTTAATATCGTTCCATAATTCTAAGCATATTATTAATACGTAATCGCATATTTCTAAGTTCTGATATTATTTCATCACTAAGTTTTCTTTTATATTTAATATTTAGTTCTTCTATTTCAGGTGGCATATCCATTTCAGTTAATGTTAATATTGAAAAATCATCCATTATTATTATAAAAATAATAAAAAAATTGATTTAATAATTATATATTTATGATTACTTAAATACGAATGAATTCTTTAATTATTGCTGATATCTTAAGTTGTTATAATCATAAACCATATTATATATCAAATGATTATATTTGTATAAATGATGATAGATTTGGTAGATTTGTTTCATTTAAATTATCTGAAAAAGATGGTGAAATATTTGCAGATTTTTATGAAGCTCATCAATCATTTCCATTAAATGTAAAAAATTATAAAACAAAAGTTATTAACTCATTAGAAGATTTCAAAGAAAAATGGATGGATTATTATAATCATAATAGTTAAAAAAATAAATCATTTTTTTAATATTAATCTCTAAAAATGATTAATACAATCTTACTTATTATAATATTAGTGATTGTTTGCTTATTATATAATATTCAACTTAAAAAAGATAAATTGAAAAAAATAAAAAAAATAGAAACTCAAAAAGAAATTGAAAATAAATATAATAAATTATATGATCAATATATTCCATATCATATGAATGGCTCTTTTAATGCAAATGAAGATAAAAAAGTTGAATTACTTAGAATTCTAAATATCAATAAAAATTATGATTTAATTGATGAACTTATGGGCGGTATATGGTATTCGACATTATTGAAAGAAGTTGATAATATCCTTAAAAAAGATATTTAAGAATTATTTATGAATTTCTTTAAATATCTTTTTTGGTTTTAGAGATTAGCAATAATAGTTTTGCAATTATTATATTTAGTTATTTCATCTTTTAATGAAGTTCTTTTCAATTTCCATTCATTATTCTCAATCAATAGTTCTTTATCAGTAATTTCAAATAATTCTAAATTTCTTAATATATATCTGTAAAAATTAAATTCACATTTCTTTTCTAAAAGATATATATCATTATTTGGTTCTGGTTCTTCTTTATTATCATCATAATCATATAATTCATATTTAAATTTATCAATAATTGTTTTATATTCAATAATAATATATTTATGAAATAATGTAAATCTTTCTAATTTTAGATTATTGTTTTCTTCAAATATATTATTTATTTTTTCAATAATAGTATTTCTAATATTATCTTTATTATTATCATAATTTTTAATAACTTCTTCAATTATATTATCAATATTTAAATAATTAATTTCCTTATTTTCAGTAAATGGATAAGAAATTAATTTAGTTAAATTAAGATTAGATTTGATATGATTATAAATTTCTGTTATTTCTAAATCTTCTTTTCCTAATTCTTCATATTCTTTTTCTAATTTTACGATTTTATTATCAGCTGTAGTAATTGCTTTACCTTTCCAATTAAGTTTAATAAAATTATCATACATAACATCAACTGATTTTAACAAATTATCAATAGTAATTTTAGAGATAATTTCATCTTCAATTGTTTTATCGTTAATATATTTGAGTATATTATCAGAAAACCATTTATTTTCATCAATTTTTTTATTATTACTTAATCCTATGAATATTTAAATTATTTATTTCATCACTTTTCATAATAATTCTATTTATAAAAGTGTCCATATCATTATCATGTAATAAATCAACCATTGATAATGCAATTATACAATCTTTTGTTTTATTTGCATCAATTATAAGTCCTAATGCCTGATTTGAAGTTAAACGAGGAGTACTTGCAGGTATAACACATATAATTAATGTATTTTCTTGAATTATATATTTATTAACAATTGCTTTACTTTTTTGACGTAAATTATCAGGATATTCAATAATAAGTACTTGTGATAACATAAGAATTTGAAAATAGAATATGTAATTCATCATCTATCAATATTATTCATAATTTTTATTACATTATCAAGAATATCTTCTTTATTCATAATATCAATAATAACACCTTTGAAAGTTATTTGATATTTTTCTGTTTGTGAATTAACCAATTCTATTTTAATTGGACATTTAGTGCAACGTTTTTTATTTATAGGAAATATATCACATTTGAGAATATTTGAAATAAGAGAAGATTTGCCACTACTTTCATTACCAATAATAGTAATAATAGGTAATTTAAAATCATCAATTGGAATATCCATTTTATTAATATTATTATGAAAAATGCCAAATGTTGAATTCTTCATTTTATCAAAAATATTAGACCCTTTTAAAAATTCATATTTTTTTGCTGCATCTATAGTTTTCTTGAAAAATTGCATTATTAATAATAATAATATTAATATCATATAATAAAATCATTTTTAGTAGGCATTTTTAAATCAGTTGTTCCATTATTATTAGTTTCTTTTTTTTATAAATAAAAATTGATTAAATGAATAATTATTATTATTATTATAAAAAGATATTATGGAATTTAGACAATTGAACCCATTTTTTAATAAAAATGATGTTATTGATGATAATAGAAGAAAATATTTAAATAATATGGATGATTATACAAGAAATATTAAGAAATCTATGAATATTTATGAATATTTATATAATAATGAAAAAGATATTATAAAACAAAAAGAATATTTGAAATATAAAAATATATTATCTGATTTATATTTGGATATGCAATTTAGAGAATTTTATAAAAATCATAAAAATTATGGCAGCTTATGCTAAAAAAGATATTTAAAGATTATTTATGAATGTCTTTAAATAGTTTTTTTTGTTATATTATGATATCAGTTAGAACAGGATTAATTATAATAAAATTATATTTTTAATAATTGTTGTTTTAGATATATCACCAATTAAAATATTTTTATTTATATTATTAATTTCAATAATTATGCTTATTTAAAAAGATATTTAAGGATTATTTATAAATATCTTTAAATATCTTATGAGTATAATTGCGAATAGTAGTTTAAATAATAATTATTGTTGTATTGATAATTTAGATGAAAATAATAAA
>Ga0114962_10000336_pt1 | contig 40785 bp, 19 predicted proteins | sample C_130820_MF_Meta_FD_87017 | JGI IMG/M metagenome (GOLD analysis project Ga0114962, IMG submission 87017) | Freshwater microbial communities from Lake Croche, Canada to study carbon cycling - C_130820_MF_MetaG | ecosystem: Environmental > Aquatic > Freshwater > Lake | place: Lake Croche, Canada...
ATCACAGCTACTCAAGCTGCGGTTACAGGTGTAAATGCAGCTGCTACACAGTCGTATAGCTTTACTGTAACAGCTGCGGTTATCATGCCTATTATTATCTCAAGTCCAGTAGCACAAATGACTCGATTAGGATACGATGCAATATTTTCAGTTACTGCATCTGGTACATCGCCTACTTACCAGTGGAACTTGAATGGATCTCCGATAACAGCTGCTACCTCTTCTTCATATAAATTATTAGCTTCAGTAGGTAATATAGGTAAATATACTTGTACGGTTACTAATGCTGCTGGATCTGTAACATCAGCAGCTGCACTCTTGGTTATAAACAGTACTCATATTGCGAATATATCAGCACGAGCGGTTGTAGGAACTTCTAATTTAAGCGTCGGATTTGTTACTTCTGGTATTACTCCTAAGTCACTATTAATACGCGGAGATGGTCCTGCTCTTAGTACTTGGGGTGTAGGTAATTTCTTGGCTAGTCCTTTACTCACCTTATACAATAGTGATGGAACTTCCTTAGCTACGAATAGTGCTTGGGGTGGTTCTACTTCGCTTTACAGTACGTTCACGCAAGTAGGAGCGTTCCCATTAGTTTCTTCATCAAACGATACAGCAATTTTGAAAACCCTAAACAGCGGATCATATTCAGCAATTGTATCTAGTGCTAATGGTTCAACGGGTTCAGCGGTAGTAGAAATATATGATGCCGATCCTGCTGGCTCTACATCACGATTGGTGAATATATCGGCAGGTGGAATGGTGGGTTCTGGATCTGCAATAATGACTGGTGGTTTTGTAATTTCAGGAAACTCAACAGAGAAAGTTTTAATTCGTGTGGTAGGTCCTACTTTATCAGTATTTGGAGTAGCTAATGTTTTATTACAGCCCTCTTTAACGCTTTATAATTCGGCAGGCTCTTCGATTGCTTCGAATACTGTTTGGGGTGGTGGAGTTGCTCTAACTCAAGCAATGGCTCAAGTTGGAGCATTTAACCTGCCAAGTGGTTCATCTGATTCTGCACTATTGATAACACTTACTGCAGGTGCTTATACTGTTCAAGCATCAGGTTTGAACGGCACTACAGGCAACGCCCTTGTTGAAATCTACGAAATAAGTAGTCCCTAGACAGCCTGTCTATACCAATACGCATTCTTTCCCACAGGCCATCTAACTTTACTGTTAGGTGGCTTTTTGTTAGCTGCATCTTAGCTGGTTCACTAATAACATCGGTACAACTATTTCTTTAACATCTTCATTCTGTGGTACTGGCCTACAAAAGAGGAATGGAGCTGCTAATGAGGTTATCGTATTAGATTTTGCTTAAGATGTAAATTTATAAGCCGATTAATGCGTGCATAAAATATGAAATATAATAAATATTACTTTTATTTTATAGCCCTTTTTTTAGTTGTTCCAACGCTATATGCCCAAAGTAATAATACTCTAAATTTATCTACAGACTTAGTTTCTTTAGGAGTGGCAAATAGCAATATGGTTCCTAATCAAACTATGCTAGACTCCACTCCACTTTTTGAAGCTGGAATTAAATATGCTGCTAGTCATAAAATTACTACAATAACTGCAAATACAGGAGCGTACTACTTTCTTAGCACCAGTGGAGTTAGTTCACTGTACAATGTAGCTATTTCAGGTATCGGATACGCAATGACAATTGATCTACAAGGATCCGATTTATATTTTGGAAATAATGCACTTGGTGGTATGGTTATACAATCGGTGACTGGTGGTATTACATTACAAAATTTCACGCTTGATTACCTACATGTTCCATATACTCAAATAAATATAACTTCCGTAAGTGCATCCCAAAGACAAATTCAATATACAGTTCAGTCTGGTTGGGGATCAGCTAGTTCCTTAAATTATTTATATCCACTTATAAATTCATCTGGTGCAGCGATTACTTCGCTTCTAGTATTTCGTAATGGACAACCAATTATTGATTTACTAGGGCAGATTGCACAACCCCTTACGGATGGAGTTATTACTGTAAACTCTAGTACTCCAATTGCTCAATTATCTCAAATACAAGCCGGAGATTCAGCTGTACTATATATGCGAGGTAATTTGGGTGTCGGTCTTTTCGCTAATAGAATAACGGGATGTACGCTTAATAATATTAAGATATTTTCTGGTTGTGTTGGTTTTCGTTCTGTTAATCAGAGTTCGACTTTATTACAAAGGATAGAAGTTATTCCAAGGCCAGGAACCAATCGTCTTATAGGTTCCTATGCAGATGGAATCGATCCTGCAATGTCTGGACCTAATAACACAGTGCGACTTTGTCGTGTTATTCGATCTACAGATGATGGATTTGCACCTAATACATTTTTCTTTGGATCAGTAAGCAGTATGCTTGGTACAAATACAGTACAGGTACAAGGAGATACTTTGTCATTATTTAATAATAAATTTTCATTACCTAATGGATCAAACGTTGCTTTTCAAAGTTCGATTGATGGTTCTATTTTAGGGTCTGCAGTTGTTGTATCACAAGCAACTGCAACTCCAATAAATGGATTAAGTCAGCTATCCTTAGTTTTTGATAAAAATGTTCCATCAACTGCTATCAACTCATGGATATATTCTACAGATGCTGAAACAAAATTAGGTTCTGGGTTACGTTTCGAGAGAAATACTGTTCAGAATCAGAATTTTGCTATAGGGTTTGATCTTTGGGGTTTAACTAATGCAACAATTTACGGAAACTATATTTATAGATCTGCTTGGTCTGCTATTACGGCGCAGAACGGCTTTGAGTCTAATACTTGGATAGTACCACCTACAGTAAATATGACATTGACTAATAATGTCATTAATTTTTCAGACACGCAATATTTAGATAGTAATTGGCTAAGATATCAATTGGGGGCAATTCAAGTATCTACTTTTCTTAGTGACGGTACTTTAGCGACACAAAGTCCAAATCAGAATATATCAATTAGTAATAATTTTATTTCTAATCCGAATCGTTCTGCTCTTTGGATTGGAAATACTAATGGTGGATCGGTTGTTTCTAATTATTTATTTAATCCTAATAATAATCCTAATCCTGCAAATAGTAGCCCAAATATTCAGGCTAGTAAATTTGCCACACAGGCTCTTCAGCCTATCGTTACTGCATCAATACAAAACTTTAGTTTATCTAATAACAACATAGATCAAGCTTCTCTTCAGGCTTATGTTACTGACTTAAGCTTCAGTGAACTAGCAGCTTACGCCCCTTCATCTATGATTCGAATGAATGCCTATAATTTAGGCACTTTGGATAGTCCACAGATTACATTAAAAGACGCTGATGGCAAAATGTGGACATTAAGTGTTATTTCTAAAACTTCACACTCAGTAGATCTTCAATTACCATCTGGAGTTAGTCTAGGTGGATCAGTACTCACTCTTACTTCAGGCATATATAATTATTTTTCGACCTTGTTTATAGATTCTCAGGATAATATACCTGCAATAAATCAAGGTACTTACCTAATCAGTTCAAGCACTAATTATGTACCTGCTTCCGGTGGTAATATTTCCTTTTTAGTCGTTACTCAGCCAGGCAATACATACTCTGCTACAGACTCTGATTCGTTTGTTAATATTATAAGTCCGGGTGGTTCGTCTACTGGTGTTATTACTTTAACGCTATCTCAAAACACAGGCAGCTTACGTACTACCTCAGTTAATATAGCTGGTCAGTTATTTGTAATTACACAGTCAGGCTTGAACGATCCAGTAATTATAGTTCAACCTAAAAGCCAATTCGTTGCTTCTGGTGGAACTGCTAATTTCAGTATCACTACTTCTGGAGCGACAAAGTATCAATGGTATTTAAATGGCAATGCGATAGCAGGAGCTAACTCGTCGAATATTAGCATAGTAAACGCTAATGATTCTAGTGTTGGAACTTATACTGTAGTTGCCTCTGGGAACGGTAGTAATACAACAAGTAGTGGAGCATATTTGAAAGTCTACTCAGTCCCAGTCATAGTCAGTCAATCAGCTACTACAAATTATTCTAAAGGAGCCCCTTTTGTAATAACTGTCTCAAATCCAAATATATCTACATCCTATCAATGGTACTTAAATGGTTCTGCAATTTCTGGCGCAAGTTCATCTACGTACTCCGTAGCCTCAGCGCAGCCCAGCGATGCAGGTGTATATTATGTCTCGGCAATTAGTGGCAGTGGTAAAGCACAAAGTGACCCAGTGCCAATAAGTGTAACTACTGTATCATCGGGATCACCTGTGATTGTTAATCAGCCTTCACCAATATCAATTGCGTCAGGTAGTACATCTGTATTTAGAGCTGGGGTATCGCCATCTGCTACTTATCAATGGTATTTTAATGGTGCTGCATTACTAGGTGCCACTAGTCCTGAACTTATTATTCCAAATACAGGTAATGTAAATGTGGGTAATTACAACTGCGTAGCGTCAAATGCTCTAGGATCAGTAACGACTGCAACTGCACAATTAAGCTTGTCTACTACAACAAACCCAGGACGCTTAGTTAATCTATCTGTACTCACAATGGATGGACCCGGTTCTCAAATGCTAACGCTTGGTTTCGTAAACGGTGGAGCAGGTACTACTGGATCAGAACCGTTGTTAATTAGAGCATCTGGACCAGCACTAACTGCTTTCAATGTACCAACTGTATTAGCTGATCCTACTCTTAAAGTCTTACAAGGTACTAACGTAGTAGTTTCGAATGATAACTGGGGATCTAGTTCTGCCAATATCAATGCAGTAAACGCAGCAGAGGCTGCTACAGGGGCTTTTGCACTTACTCCTACAACGAGCTTAGATGCAGCAGTAGTCCAAGCATTGCCAAGTGTAACGGGAGGCTATACTGTTCAAGTGCTCGGCAATGGCTCTGGAGTAGGTAACGCTCTAGCTGAGGTGTACGACAACACTGCAAATTATACTACGACCTCACCTCGTTTAATTAATCTGTCTTGTTTACAGCAAGTACCAACTAATGGAATGCTGTCGGCCGGGTTCGCCATTAGTGGCACAACAGCAAAAACAGTACTTATAAGAGTATCTGGTCCAACATTAGGATCATATGGTGTTCCTGGTACAATGACTGATCCTCAATTGAATGTCTTCTCAGGAACTACTGTAATAGCATCTAATGCTGGATGGGCTGGTGATACTTCAATTACTGCTGCTAACAGTGCTACTGGAGCATTCCAGTTTGCTAGTGCATCCAGTAAGGACTCAGCAGTTGTTATGACACTTGCTCCTGGAGCATACTCTGTACAAGCAACCAGTATATCTGGATCTGCTGGTGCTGCTATGATTGAAGTGTATGAGGTTCAGTAGTAAAACCTAAGTTTCATAAACCCACAAGCCACCTTGCTTCATCACTTGGTGGTTTTTTGTTATCTACCTGCTTAATCTCCTTATTACTACTATCTCTATATTTTGTTAATTCTGAAGGACGGACCTACATAGGAGAAATGGGCTGTCCAACAGGACTCAAAGACCGACTAACTCGATATTAACTGCTTATTGCTCATGATAAAATGACTATCGGAAAAAATGAATTATTCGTAAAGACTATACAGATACAAAAAACTCTAACACTAAAATAAGATTTAATCGTAACGATGCAACTAGTAGTAGTTTCACTGCAAAAAAACACTTGGATAAGTTGATAGTTTTGATCATTATTAGTACATATTTCGTGAACCTACTACTTTAGCTAATAGACAGCTAAATTAAATACTGGTTATTAGTTATTTAATCTCTCGTTCTTGTAATTATATATATTTTTGATTGAGTTAAAAATATAATGCATGACTAAAATTCCTGAACGTCTTTCACTTGTTAATCAAGCTTTAGCATGTATTCAGGATGGTATAACTAAAGGTCAATGGATAGAGTGGCTACCTGCCGAGCGTGTTCTAAGTGAAACATTACAGGTTAGCCGTAGTACTTTAAGACACGCACTAATTCAGCTTAAACGTAATGGAATAATCAAAGCTATCTATGGAGTAGGCAACCGCATTGAAAAAATAACCTTGGTAAAAAGTAGCTTTAATATGCCTAAAGATGTGGCAATACTTACACCTGAACCATTAGATAGACTTAGGCCGGCACAGACTTTATGGATAGATGAGTTACGCGCTATGTTAAGTGAGCGCGGTATTCAGTTACATGTGATAAATGGGAATCAATATTTTCGATCACGTCCTAAAACATCTTTGGATAAACTTGTAAAACAGCGTCCGCATGGATGCTGGATTTTACTTTTAGCAACTGCATCTTGTCAGGAATGGTTTGCTAAAAGTGGTTTGCCTTGTCTTATAGCTGGATCTTGCCATACAGGCATTGAACTTCCTTTTTGCGATTTAGACCATAGGACAGCTTGTCGTCATGCTGCAGGGATGTTGATTACACTTGGTCATAAAAGGCTTGTATTTTTTGCACAGAAATCACCTTTAGCGGGTGACATAGAAAGTGAACAAGGGTTTTTCGAAGGAGTTCAAAAATCTAATCACCCTGATGTATCGGTGACCGCTGCCCGGCATGATGCAAGCTCAGCAGGTATCACGCAGGCTTTAAAGAAGCTTATGTCGCAGCCACAACGTCCAACGGCTTTGGTCGTACCTAATGCACTTCATTATATTGCGGTAGTAAGCAGCCTAAGCTATCTAGGCTGGCATATACCAAGCCAAGTATCCGTAATATCTCGGGATGATGATACTTTTTTGTGGTTTTATACACCTGAACCCAGTCGTTACGTTGTTAGTTCACGTACATATGCACGTAGCTTGTTACATTCTTTGATTGAAATAGTTGAAGGCAATGCTGTTTCAGTTCAGTCATTAAAGATTATTCCTAAATTTATGCGCGGATCAACTATTGGTCCCGCTGACTCTACCTAACAAGGCCTTAAGATGTAGGCAGTGTGGCTTTTAAACCTGATTTCGCTCTCACCATTAATAGCAATATACCGCATAGTAGAAGAGCTAGAGATGAAATCTTAAAAACAACAACGAGATCTATGCCTGCATCTTTTATGACTCCGCCTAAATAAATGAGTGCGCCGCCTACGGAGACACTGATCAGATTTAGTATGCCATAGCCTGTTGCACTATAGCGCTCATTTACTACACGTCGTAGTGATGGCATTAGGTTTGCATCGAAAAAACCACGTCCAATTCCGTATATAATTAATCCGCACACTGCTATAACGAGAGATTCATTTTTAATACTGAAGTAGAGGCACGGTGCTACTATGCAAAATCCAAATGCTGGTACTAGGGAATGTGCATTTGTTTGTTTTCTAATCCACTTATCAGCCCATGCACCGCCAACTAAAACGCCGATAAACGACGCTACTTGTATGTAGCCAGTAGCAGTCATTCCAGCACTGCCCAAGCCAAGTTTGAAATGATCGCGTAAATAGGTAGGTAGCCAACCGTTTATTCCCCAATTTGCTATTCCAAAGCATGCGTTAGCAGCAAGTAGCCAGATAAAAGCTCGTTCACTAAAGATACCCGAAAGTGCGTCACGCAATACAATATTCTTTATAGAATTTTCATGCCTAGTATGCTCGCAATCACGTAATGTTAAGAATAACATTATGGCATAGGCTACGCCAAAGGCGCCAAACCACTGGAATCCAGATCTCCAGCCATAGTGTTCTGCTATTACTCCTCCAATCCCACCCAGCGCTGCACCAGTGTAGATTCCAGTCATATGCACTCCAGTAGCTGTAGAGCGAGTTGAGATAGGATGATAATCTGCAATAAGAGCAAGTGCAGCTGGTATGTAACACGCTTCGCTAAGTCCCATGCATGCACGTGCTAGTAGTAGCGACTCTAGACTATGCATTCTGCCGGTTAACCAAGTCACTAGAGACCAAGTCATGAGGCTTCCTATTATGACTAAGCGACGACTAAACCTATCAGCTAGAAAACCGCCTAGTGGACTGAATATCCCGTAAACCCAAAGGAAAACAGATGTAAGTAAGCCAAATTGAGCGTCCGTCATCGCTATATCTGCCTTAATTGGATCGCGCATAGCGGTGATCATTAATCGATCCAAATAATTGAGAACTGCAATTATCCATAGCAAATAAACTGTAAGCCAAGGACGAGAAAATAGCCGCGATAGCATTTGGGTATAGAGTTGCTAATAGCTCGCAGACCAAACCGCAGGTGAACGTACCCCTGGTCTTTGTTCTCCGCCAGTAATAATTATTTTACCATCCCAATACGTCAAGGGAGTAGTCACAAGTGAAAATGGAACATTACCACGTATACTCCATTTATCAGTATTAGGTTCATAGGCTAAGATATCCCGTGGAAAGCCCTTATGCTTGGTGGGATCTAGATTGACCTGAGATCCATCGTCTCCACCCATTATCAATATATGATTATTAATAAATGCAGCTGGAGTCGGTGCAGCAACACAGGCGCGTGGTAAATTAGCTAATTTAAACCAACCTTGATTAGGTTTATAAGACCAGGCATCAACCAGCCATTCACGTTTTGCTTTACCGTCGTTATCTTTCAGAAGTCGTGCACCTCCAAAAATATAGAAAGTATTTTTACAAGCAGCAGAGGTTGCGAGTATACGGCCAGGGCCCGGGCAAGATTCAAGTACGCGCCAGCCTGCAGAAATATTATCAATATTAAGGGCGTATAAGTTATTTTCTGAATGTGTTGCATTAGGAGTATTGATTCCTCCGAAAACATAGATTGTGCGATCATTCAGTGCACCAGTTGCTTGCGCTAAAGTCTGGGGTAGTTTAGGCCATTGTATGAAACTAAGTCTATTGTTGGTATACTTAATAAGCCAAACATCTGAAAAATTATGTTTAGAGTCGCCCCCACCAATAATAATCATGCCGCTATCCACTGTTATGGAGATTCCGTAGCCATTAGCGCATGGTAACTTACCAGCTATTGTCCAATTACTATCACTCTTTTTGAGTGCGTAAACCTTATCATACCAAACTTTTGTACCGCCTTGCCATGGTCTTTTTTCAGGAAAATTTGATCCTCCAGCTACAAGTAGAACCCCATTACTAGTACCGCTAAAACTTCCCGCAAACCCTTCATTATCTGGCAGGGGAGGCTGGGATTGCCAATTAAGTTCTTGAGCTTTCGCTTGGGATAAAGTCATCGTACTTAAAATTACACCTAGTAAAGATAAGTTTATAAATCTATAAGTGTAATTGAGTAGATAAAACATTTATAATTTAGGGCTTACTTGAATAGTCGAAAAAACCAATCGCATCTAGTTCTGCTCGTAGTTTAATCTCATCTGTTTGAGTTAGTGTGCGTAAAGGTAAGCGAGTGGGGCCGCAGTCTATACCAATAAGTTTCATAATTTTTTTACCTGCTGCTAATCCCCCGGCTTTAATCATAATATCAATAAACTGTTGAGCCTTGGCTTGCTCAATTTTCGCAGTATCAATATCGCCAGATTTATACGCATCTTGTATGCGGGTATATAAAGGTGCAGCATAGTTATACGTACTACCTATTGCACCAGGAGCATTAAGTTGTAAACCATTGAGAAGAATTTCATCTCTACCGAATAAAATAGTATAGTCACCGTCTTTGAATTCGCTCGCTGATTTAAAGTCCTCGAGATCTTCATATGTAAATTTAACTCCAGCTAATGTTGGAATTTTCCCATCAGCTTCGCGTAGGAAATCTGTAGCAGAAATAGTAACGCCAGTCATGGAAGGTATGTGATAGTAATAAAAAGGAGTCTTTGGTGCAGCAGCAGCTATTTCACTACACCAAGCTACAAGTTCTACAACAGATGTAGGTTTAAAGAAATTAGGTGCTAGCGTTGATATTGCGTCTGCTTTGATTTCTTCGGCATGCTTAGCTAGTATCTTAGCTTCTCCTAAACTTGAATGACCTGCATGTATAATTAATTTTAGCTGGCTAGGCTTTGAATTACTCCATGCATTAGCTACCTTAATTCTCTCTTCACTTGTCATACTATAGCCTTCACCAGTTGTTCCACAAACAAAAGCACCGCTAACGCCGTTTTTAGCGAGATGACTTGCTAGAGCTGGTATTACTTTAAATGCAACGCTACCATCATCTGCAAATGGTGTGAATGGAGCAGCGATAAGGCCGCTAAGTGGAGAATTCATATAAATGTTTAACAGTACGATGCTTAATAAATAAGATATTAAATTACATATAGGATATAAATCATATGAGGGATAGGGTTATGAAACCGTGAGCACATATAAAATAAGACTATATATCATTAAATTACAAAAACAGGTAAATAGATAAAGCCTGAATAAGTGGTATTTATTTAATACCACAATAATTTGATTGTTATTACTAAGACATAATTTTTCAATTCGTTAACCCCTAGCTTCGCTCAAATATGAAACAGCAGTCACGTAACTTTAATGCATTCGTAATCTTCTCAATTATATCTTTACTTACTTTTGTACACAAAGTTAATGCGCAGACATTGTCTGGCACAATTGAAGGTTACGTATTTAATTCGATTAACGGCCAATATTTATCGAATGCTCGTGTCACTATTGATGGAACAAAATATGAAACTCTTACCGATCAAACGGGTTATTTTAGTTTTCGCGGCGTTCAGGTAGGAGAAGTAAGTGTATCAGTAAACTTTGTAGGAATGAAATCTGTTACAGAAAAAATTCTTGTTACAGACGGTGCTCCTGTATCTCGTCAATTTGGTTTAGAGCTTTTAATAAATAACAACAAAATTAGTAAAGATGATGTAGTCCAACTGAGTGCTTATAGGGTAACAGAAGCTGAGACTATGAGTGCGCAATCTGTAGCTATGAATGAGCAACGTAATGCTCCAAATATTAAAAATGTTGTTTCAATTGAAGAATTCGGAAACATAGGTGACGAGAATATAGGTAATTTTTTACAATTTCTTCCTGGAGCATCTATTTCATATTCCGGTTGGGATCCTATCGGTGTATCGCTTCGTGGTTTACCTAGTAATTCAACAGGTGTAACAGTTGATGGATATGACGTTCCAACTGTAGCAAACGGTAATAGCCGAGGTGTATACCTTATGGAGGTGCCTATGGCTAATGCCTCACGAGTAGAAATAACTAAAGTACCTACACCAGATGTTCCCGCTAGTTATTTAGGCGGCTATATTAACATTATTACTCGTAGCGGGTTTGAAACGATAAAACCAAAATTTGATTATAATATTTATTATGAAGTACATAATCGTACTAAGCTAAATTTTAATACTTTACCGCCAAGTATTGCTGGTTTAACGACTCCGTCTTTTATACAACCTTCTTTTACATTTAAAGATTTACTTCCTTTTAGCCGAAAGTTTTCAATTACTTTTGGTGGTTCTCGTACCTTTAGATTTAAACCGAGTGAAACAGGTAGCACTCAAGATGATGAATCTACAACATGGGATCTCGTTAGAAATGTTCAAACAACTAGCCAAATGAACAGTTTGCAGCAAGTTTGGAAAACACTTCAAGGCCAAATCGGATTAGAGTGGCGTCCAAATCCGAATAATCTGCTAACGGCTAATTTTCAATATAGGTACTATGATATAGCTACAACTCGCAGTGTTTTAGCTTTTAATTACGGTGCTGGATCACTTGGCGATAATACTTTTTCACAAACTATCACACCCACAGGTACATCGTTACCAGTAGGTTCAATTAATCTTAATAGTGGAGCTAATGCATATTCGGCGTACCAAAATAAAATGTATGCCCTTCGATATGCATATAACAAAAATAACTGGAAGTTTGATGTATCAGGTGCATATACAACTTCACAAGGTGATACTAAAGATACAGATCAAGGATTCTTTAATACCGTCACAGATACTATATCGAACGTGATAATACGTGGCAGTAGTTTTAACGGAGTTATACCAACACAATTTAGCGTAACTAATGCATCGGGTGCTGCAGTGAATTATACAGATGGAGGTAATTACTCAATTGTAAGCGCTACACATAGTCGAGGTGATACAGGAACTCAGCGCTACGGAACACGAATTAATCTAGCGCATGATTTTAATAGCATAGTACCTATCACACTAAAAGCCGGATACCTTTCAGATGTGTTACAAAGCGATCAAAAAACTTTTTCTCAAACATTTACTTTTACGCCTAATGGTATGAGCGATGCTACTTCGCGTCTAGCAAGTAACTATAATGTTTTTGACTCAAATTATAATGATAGCGGTCCAACCTTGTACGGAAAGCCCGTTAAGTGGACTAGTGCATCCAAAGTATATCAGCTTTATCAGCAAAATCCATCTTGGTTTGTTGAAAACAAAGCTACAACATGGACAAACTGGGTTAATAATAATCGTCAATTAGGCGAGTTTATAAATGCTGCGTATTTGCGCGTAGACGCTCGTTTAATAAATAAAAAACTTTGGTTAGTTGGAGGTGTTCGTTTTGAGGGTACTAATGATAAAGGAGCTGGTCCTTTAAACCAAATTGCCAATACCTATAAACGTAATCCTGATGGTAGCTTTGTATTAAGTTCAACGGGTGCGCGTATACCGATTTCGACAGACGCTCTTACCAACGCACAACTACAATACGTATACCGAGGCACTACGGAAAATACCAAATATCACGGCTATTATCCTAGTTTTAATGCCAGCTACAATTTTACAGAAAAATTGATCATACGTGCAGGTTATGCATTAACTTTAGGACGTCCAAACTTAAATTATATTATACCTGGAACTTCAATAACTGATAGCACAGTTGCTGTACCTACAATTACTGTTAACAATACTGCACTTAAGCCTTGGACTGCTAAGAACTATGATTTAGCACTAGAGAGTTATCAGTTTAAAGATACATTTTTATCTGTAGGAGCGTTTGAGAAAGATATTCAAAACTTTTTCAATTCAGTCAGTACGCTAGCAAATCCTGCATTATTATCTCAGTATGGACTACAGGGAGACCCTACATTGCTTAACTATACTATTACAACATACGCTAACGGAGGAGACGCAAAAGTTACGGGTTACGAAGCTAGTTATCGACAAAATCTTACTTTCCTTCCTCATTGGGCCCAGGGTTTACAAGTATTTGTGAATGCTACCAAAATACATCTTAGCAGTTCAAATCATACAGCTGATTTTTCCGGCTACACGCCGAAATCTGCTTCAGCAGGTATAAGCTTAAATCGTAAAAGATATTCAGCACGTGCAACGGTATCATATACAGGTGATCTAAATACTGGTGCTCAGGCTGCTAGTGCAACTGTTCCTTTAAACACATATAATTATCAATTAGCACGCACTAGATACGCTCTCTCTCTTCAATATGTAATAAGTAAACATTTCTCTATCTATTATTCTACTATGGATATAGGTGGATTTTTACAAACTACTCAGCGTTATGCTCCTACAACTCCAACTTTTGCTAAAGATACACGCAGGCAGGCACTAGGTTATTACAATAATTTCGGAGTACGTGGTTCTTTTTGATACTAAAATGCTATATTATTTATATTTATATAATACACTGCTATAATATTTTAATTAAATGATTCCTAGAAAATTTTTAAAGTTTTCTTTCATAAATTTCATTTTATTACTCACCGTATATGGGGGAAATCAGCTAGATAAATCTATTATTTTTCCGTTAGGTTTGAAAAGTATACAATCGTATCGTATACCTGGAATTGTAGTTACAAAAAAAGGAACAGTTCTTGCGTACTGTGAGGCTAGGCACAACAACGCGGCAGATTGGGGTGAAATTGAAATTTATTTACGTAGGTCAACAGACTCAGGGGTAACTTGGTCAGAAGCTAAAGCTGTAGCCCATAGCGGCCAAAGATTTGAGGGTAATCCACATAAGCTTATAGATGGTGTACATGAGCAAACGGTTAATAACCCCGTTGCTATTGTGGATCACATTACTGGCAATATTGAATTCTTATACTGTATAAACTATGCCCATTGTTTCTCGATGCGTAGTTGTGATGATGGGCTTACTTGGTCAAAACCAATTGAAATCACTCAAGTTTTTGAGGCTTTTAGAAAATTTTATAATTGGAAGGTAATTGCTACAGGTCCTGGTCACGGAATACAGCTTAAAAATGGACGTTTGATTGTTCCAATTTGGATTGCATATGGGAAAGTAGGTGACCATGGCCCATCTGCTGCGGCGACAATATACAGCGATGATCATGGCTTGACTTGGAAGGCAGGTGATATGGCTATAACGCCAAATTCTGATATCACTAATCCAAATGAAACAACTGCAGCAGAACTCTCTGATGGTCGTATCATACTTATAAATCGTAATACCTCAAAATTTAATAGAAAACTAGTTACATTTAGTTCAAGTGGTGTAGATGCTTGGAGTAAGCCAATTTTTCAGAAAGAACTTTGGGAACCTCAATGCATGGCTAGTATAATTAATTATCCGTTAATTCCAGGAATACTTTTGTTTTCATGTCCTCACACATTATCACAAGACTTAAATAAACATGAAATCCCTGGCGCTAAAGGTAAGCGTGAAAATTTAACAGTACAAATGAGTAGGGATGATGGTAAAACTTGGCTTATAAGCCATGTAATAGAGCAGGAAAAAAGCGCTTATTCTGACTTAGCTATACTATCAGATGGTAGCATTATTTGTATGTATGAATCAATTAGAGGTATTGTTACTGTAAGATTTAGTTTAGACTGGCTTGAGACTAATTAAAGTAACATATAATTAGTAGTTATTTTATTATTTAGTAGTTTTTTTCACTAGTCATATAATGTTATTATATGTTCTGTGATTTAAATATTTAGTTAATTATTACCACGTAAAAGCGGCTCTTAGCTCTACAATTAATTATTATATACAAAGCATATATCTAGCTTTTAGCATTAACTTTATTTATAATAAAAATTATATTATGTAACGATATTTTTTCTCGATTTTAGTTCTTACACGTTAAGAAGTGATGAGGATTTTATTTTTCAATTAAATTAGTAATGGTTTAGTCTTTAAGTTTCGGCAAAAACTTAACCCAATTTAGAAAAACTAATATTAACAACGTGTTTGGATTTAATTCAGTCTACCGAATTTTAGTATGTATAGTTTGGTATTTATTACCAATTACGATACTAGCACACCCTTTAATGCAGGACACTATGTGGCTACAGTTTGAGCCAGGCCTAATGCGTGTTGCTGTTAATGTATCAGCTAGAGAAATCCAGATTGTTCAGGGAAAACCATCAGAATCGATTGTCGGTAAGTTTACAAATAAACAAATACAAACACATGCGCAGTATGTACTTGAGCATATTATGATTAAGGCTTCAGGAAATAAACTAGATGGCCTACTTCGTTTGATTCAAGAGCCTCCAACAATCCAATATCCTGACAATACTTTTTATCAATTTCAGTATGAATACCGTTTACCTTTAGTAAACCCTACAGAAGTTGTATTATCTCAATCGATGCTTCAGGAGTGTCAATATTCTGCTGGCTTGGCCTGGAGTGTCAGCTACATCGTTCGCTATAAATCGAATCTAGACCAGGTAAGTCGTATTGTACTTCTAACTAATTATCCAGTCGCTTTAAAAACAGATCTACCTAGTGTAAATGATCAGTTTAAAGCTGGTGAAGTTAGCGTGGGAAGGCGTGTTAAAGATAACATATTTTGGGATTACTTTAAGCACGGTGTAATTCATATACTTACTGGATATGACCATCTTTTATTTATTTCTGCTCTAGTAATTGTTACTTTAAGTCTTTGGGAAATGGCCAAGGTGATTTTAGCATTTACGCTAGCTCATTCTATAACACTTATTTTGTGTGTATTCGGAATATTAAGATTACCGTCAGTAGTCGTAGAGCCTATTATTGCACTAAGTATAATTTTTGTCGCACTTGAAAATATTTTTTGGCCTAAACGCACGCATTCTTCGCTGCGCCTAGTTGTTGCTTTTGGCTTCGGATTAATTCACGGTCTAGGTTTTGCTGGAGGTCTTTTGGATGCTATGGCAGGGCTTCCCGTTGCAGGAACATGGCTAGCTCTTACTTCCTTTAGTATTGGCGTTGAATGCGGTAATCAGGCCGTTGTGATGCCATTATTTGCAGTCCTAGTACAGAGTAGAAAAAAAATAAGTGAAGGTAGCTTGCTGAAATTTACATCTGCTTGCTCGTTTATAGTGGCAATTTTAGGCGTATATTATCTTGTGGTTGCCATACGTGCGCAGCACTTACTTAGTCGCTAAGATATTAATTTTTATCAACTTTTTCATGACGTCCAAGCCAACCTGAAATGCCTTCTGAATAGTGTTTAACATTAGTATAGCCAAGAGTAATTGCTGCATCATAAGCGTCTCGATAGGCGGTACATGTAGGCCCTCCGCAGTAGGCTACAATTAAAGTTGTTTTATCTTTGGGAAGTATAGTGGCTATTTTTGATTCATGAGTTTCAAAATCAATAGCTCCTGGTATGTGAGCTTGCCTGTAGCTATCACCTCCGTTAGCGTCCAGTAGAGCGATGTGACCAGATGCTATAGCAGCCTTAAGTTCTGCATATGTTATATCCTCGTAATGAGATGATGTAGCTAATGCAAAATACGGAGCAAAGAATGTACTAATAAATAACATCAATAATTTCATCGCGATTTTAAGATAATTAGGGACCAGAGTTCAAGTAATTGAGTTTTATTTTGAAAAACACTTAAGCCATTATTTTATGTCTAGGTATATATGAAAATATAAACGCTTATTTAAATGTAGGTTGTTTTCTATGCTTTGTTAATTCGGGTGCATAGAATTCTTTGTGATCTCCGACTTCCTTTCTTACTTCTGCAACCATTTCTTTTGTGATGTAGGTTCCTTCATTACTCCATGCATTACGTATGAAGGTTAATACATCGGCTATTTTTTGATCGTCCCAGTTCGCGCCGTTTTTACCAAATGAAGGCATATCAGGTGGGTTTGGGTATTCAATTGTACTTACACTTATAGGTCCTTTGAGGCCGCATAGTATTATTTTAATAAGTCGTTTTTCATCTCCATTAACCCATTCTGAACCTGCAAGCTGAGGGTATTTACCTGCAACTGCTTTTCCGTCTTGAGGGTGGCAATTAAAACATCCTGTTTGTGGAATTCTGAAATCTCTCATCCCAGGACGACTCAAATCATAAATGCGAGGTAAAGAAATTTCTGCTATAACACTTTCATGAGTTTCAGGTGGTTGCTCAGCACAGCTTGCTATTATGGTCAAAAGTAGACACACAGCAATTTTTTGAACCATAAGTTATTATCGCTCGATTCTATAAAAAGTTAAACCAAAAAACAGTCTAAGGCACATCGTAAATTTCTATTAAAGCCGCTCCTGCATCAGCAGAGACTCCAGTGATTTGAGCTGTATAGCTACCAGGAGCTAAAGTAATGAGGAGTGCAGAATCAGCAGTACTAGAACTTCCCCAAGAAAAGGCACCAACGGATGTAGCAGTTGCAGAAATCTGAGGGTCGGCAGCCCAGCCAGCATTTGTTGCTAGTATGTTAGGTCCAGAAAAAAGACTGATCTGAGGATCAGGAATAAATCCTTTTATTGCGTATTGTGATAATGCAGGTCCGGAGGCTCTAATAAGAATAGTTTTAGACGTAGAGCCACTTATGACAAAACCTGCTGTAAGTGCATTGCCTCCCGATTGTACCGTAGAGAGACTTGATATATTGATGAGTCGTGGCGCAGTTGGGGTATAGTTTGTTGTGGCGTCATAGATTTCAAGCAGGGTCGTGCCTATATTGTTCGTTGCACTTGTTATAACTGCAGAGTAACTGCCTGAAGTTAGACTAGAGCTGCCTACAAAGGCTAGCGCTGAATCTTTACTTATTTGAGATGGCCAGGCAAAAGCACCAACCAAAGCTGCTGTCTGTGCAATCGATGATGACCCATTCCATCCAGTATTTGTACCAATTATTGTATTGGTTGATCCCAATAAGTTAAGTTGAAGTTTAGGGTCTATTAAAGGTGTCGATACTCCAAATGAAGATAAAGATGGGCCAGATGAACGTATGAGAACTTGCTCAGATCCATTAGTTCCTGCTCCACCCACGACAAAGCCCGATGAGAGTGCCCCATTGGTTATTATTGGAGCTAGAGTGGAAATGTTAATGATTCGGCCAGGATTACTGGTTACTACTACGGTAAGAGTTGCAGGTTGTGAAGTTGTAGATCCACCAGCACTGGTGACTGTACAAGTATAGTTACCTGCGGATGCAGTAGTTGTATTTGATAAGAGTAAATTCTGAGACGTTGCTCCACTGATTGCTTCACCATTAAAATTCCACTGATAAGTTAGTACCCCAGTACTGGTTGCATTTACTCTAAAAATTACACTGCTTGATGGAGTTATAGTTTGGGATACAGGTTGTTTAGTAATGCTTGGAGCTGTTGCAAGGGTTGCTGTTCTTACAGCAAATACAGGATAGCTAGATGTCATGGACTCATAACTTATGATACCTTGTGCATTACGATTTGGCCCATTTGCTGCAGGTACTGTATTATTTACACCGAATTCTTGTAGCCATGCTAAACTATAATTACCACCACCTTGCATGAGTACAGTTGATGACCAGTATGCAGTAGCAGGCGTAGTAACACTTGGAAACATGATACGGTTTACAGGTGCAAGCGTAGAGGCTTGGCTTGATGCGACTGTTAAATTGTAGTCTGTTAGCGTTTGTAGTTCCTTAATATTAGGTAGTCTCCAATCAGAATATCCAGCTGTTTTAAGTGTGGTTGCATAGGTTAATGCAGCTTGCCAAGACATTGCTGGTCCCGGTACTTGTGTCCACATTAGTCCTGTATCGGAGTCAGTAATCGTGCCATCTAGATTGTTAATATAATTGTGCCCGATGCTTGGACTTGGTCCACGTACATAGCGTGCATTATAACGATAAGTACCACCTGCACTTATAGTTTCAGTAATCGGTTTAGGCCCTACACCTCCGCCAGCATTAATACACCACACGCGAGTCGCGTCTGATCCATATATAATATTAGTCCACCAATATTCCGCAACGCCACTTGTGTTACTAGGAAAATAAGTCTTATCCATTGCTGCGGGATTACCGTAGTTGTGGTTCATGATACTAAATAATTCAGTCGGAGTCGGTAGTCGCCAGTCCGTATAGCCACCCGTTTTGATTGACGAAGCGTTTGCTTGTGCATTTGCCCATGTACATTCACCTGAATCAGTTTTTTGCCACATTAGCCCTGTTACATTATCCGTAATTGTACCGTCACCATTATCTTTATACGAAGGTGGATTAATTGTATAATCTGAATCTTGACCAAAAGTTGAACCCTGATGAATGGTCTGACCTGTGTCAGGTAATTTGAGTAAACTACAAGCAGCCGTAGGCAACGTAGTTATTCTATTGTTAGCATTAGAATAAACTGTGGTTGTTGCTGGTACAGTAGGTAGTCTCCACGTGATAATAAGTGTTTTGGGATTTGATATTCTATCAATTTTCCAGCAGATGTCATAAGTTGAACCTGCTACAGCGACCCGCATCAAATATTGATTAGCGGAAGCGACTCCAGATGTAGATAGGCTTAGATTTCCTAAAGCATCGGTCGCAAGAGCCACTGGATTCATATAGGCTACAATCGAAGCACCATTCACTGCATTTGCTGTATATCCTCCTGTCCCCGATTTGCGCAGAGAGCTTACTTCGGGTTGACCGTCTACTTGGCCACCGTAGTTTACAACATTTCCATAAAATGCGGTGGGTAAGTAAGGTGATTTAGGACCTGCTTGTGTACTGCCTACAGCATGGTAATGATACCCTAAAGAGCCGTACGTGTGGCCTCCATTTGAGTCAAGTAAGAGTGGTGCCGTTCCATCTGGTTCAGTGTAGCCATACAAAGGATAGCCATCGAGCATCCATGCAATTGGCTTATCAATTCCTAGAACTTTCTGGAGATGAACAGGTGCTATGTGATAGTGATAATCATCGGCTAAGCCGCAGTGACCTCCGTATTGGTCTAGTTCACCTATTTCATAGGATACTTTACCGGTATTGTTTCTGGGGTTAAATATAGCTACACCATCTGCTGCAATAGCAATAGCACCCCTTTGAAAGTTTCCTGCTGAAATTGGTATAGGTGAATTTGACGGTGTAGGGCTTAATGGTAATTTCCATACGTTAGGTTGACCATAGCCAATAGACGCTTTATCAGATTCTGGGTTTGTAGTGTAATGAAAGTAAGAAGTAACAAGGGGTATTTGCTGCTGCCAAGATGTTATTCCCACCATTAGTGTAGGCATTATAGAGCTATTAGGTCTGCCGTCTGATTCTAAATAAAAAGATGTATTATCCCAATAGTAGCTCACGTTGGGTTTGAATACATTAAACGATGATATCATCGTAGTGGCACTTGCAGGAATGCTTAGGTCGGGAGATTGGGTTGACGTATTTTGATCTGTCTTTGTAACAAACCAGTTTGGCGTCGTTGGTGCTGCACTAGCTAATTCACTTGCTAGGGCTGTAATGCTATAAGTTGATAAAATACTAAAGAGTAGTGCTAACCTATACGTTTGGCGTTGGTGATTTTGAGGGAAGCTATGCATTGTTAAATACTTATAAAAACACTAATATACGTCCAAGTATACTATTTGGTACCTTAAGAAAAGGTTAAGAATAGTAGAAATATGTTAGTTTGATAAATAGTCTTAATGTAATCTTAAGGTTAGTCTGTGTACTATATAGCTTAATATAATTTAAAATTACGTATTTTAATCCTTATGGCCTTAGTTCGATTATTATGTATTAGTTTAGTTACGTTTACTTTATTTGCCGCGTTAATCCCGTTACGGGCTCAATATACAGGGACTATTATATTAGGTAGACCAGAGGATACATCTATCGTCGCAAATGTGATGTCACCTACTGCTGGTACTGCATACTTGGAATACGGTACACAATCAAACACCTATCCAAATCAAACTGCGGTAGTTAACCTTTCAGCTAATACGCCTCAAGAAATTACCTTAACTCAGTTAATCGCTAATACTAGGTACTACTATAAGCTGCGTTTTACTGCGAGTGGTGCAAAGACAAGTGTGCCGACAAGTGAGTATTCTTTTATGACACAAAGAGCTCCAGGCTCCAGCTTTGTGTTCTGCACTCAAGGAGATTCCCACCCAGAGCGAAATAAGTCTGCCTTTGATTCTAATTTATACATTAGAACAATGTCTGCAGCAGCATCAGATAAACCTGATTTTTTTGTCACTTTAGGAGATGATTTTAGCGTGGATACACTCACCTCGTATTCGCAGTCCACAGTATGGGGTAGGTACACAACACAGTTACCTTACCTAGGTATACTAGGAACTAATACTGCTATAATGCTCACGAATGGAAATCATGAGCAAGCGGCTCTCTACCTTTATGATAATACGCCCAATAATGTCGCTGTATGGGCTCAAACGGGAAGGAATACTTTCTTCTCAAATCCTGGTCCCGATCATTTTTATTCGGGTAATCCAACGCTTATGAATTATATGGGGCCTAATCAGACTCCTGGTCTTCTACGTAATTACTTCGCCTGGACTTGGGGAGATGCTCTTTTTGTCGTAATTGATTTCTATTGGGGATCTTCAGTCTGTGTAGATAGTGTATTGGGTGGTGGAGCTCATGCTAATACAGATGTATGGCTAGTTACTTTAGGCCAAAATCAGTATCAGTGGTTAGAGCAGACTCTTAAAAATAGTAATGCAAAATTTAAATTCGTTTTTGCTCATCATGAAATGGGAACAGGGCGTGGTGGTATAGAATGTGCAAAAAACTACGAGTGGGGAGGTAATGATCCGACGTTAGGATATATATTCCCACAGAAGCGTCCTGGCTGGAGTATGCCTATTCATCAAATGTTCATTAACTATGGAGTAACTGCATTTTTTAGTGGGCATGATCATGCTTTTGTTCGCCAGCAGTTAGACGGTGTTACGTATCAAGAACTACCCTATGCAGCTGATCCTAATTATGGATTATACAATGCAGATGCTTATGATTCAGGAGTAATTTTCCCGGCTAGTGGCTATGCACGGGTTACAGTAAATCCAACAAACGTTAAAATAGATTATGTAAGGACATATTTACATACTGATGAAGGACCAGGAAGAGTAAACGGAGCAACCGTTTACTCGTACACGCTTCTGCCTCGACCTAATTTAGCTTCCGTTAGCGCCGTTAAAAATTCAATACCTAACACAAAGTGATTTTAAAATTGGTTTCTATGAAACGCACATTTTATCTTGGGTTAGTATTACTTATAGAGCTATTAACTCCAAAGGTAATTTACGCGCAGAGTATTTATAGTACTCCTTATAGTTTAACAACACTTGCTGGAAATTCTGGTGTTGCAGGACTTGTAAATGCTACCGGAGTAGCTGCACAATTTAATTTTCCTGCAGGCATTGTTGTTGGACCAGCAAATTCAATCTACGTAGCCGATCAATTTAATGGTACTATACGTAAGATTAATGCTGCGGGAGTCGTTACTAATTATGTAACAGGTTCTGCAGGTAAAATGGGCCATCCAACGGGACTAGCGATTGATTTAAAGGGAGTACTTTATGTAGCAGATCCCCTTTCACAGGGAATATACTCAATTTCAACGAGTGGTGTTGTTACTCTACTTGCAGGAGGAACCGGCGTAGGAGGCACTGGATCAGGTGGTGGAGTTGATGGAACGGGTACTGCAGCAACATTTTATGGACCACGTGGCATTGCTGTAGATAGTTCTGGAAATCTTTATGTTGCTGACTCGGGCAACTACACAATACGTAAAATCTCTCAAGCTGGAGTTGTGACCACGTTTGCTGGATCAGGTGGGCGGCAAGGAACAGCAGATGGTATAAGCACTGATGCACGCTTTTTCTTTCCAACAGGTATTGCTATCGATTCTTTAGGAAACTTATTCGTAACAGATACAAGTAATTGTACTATTAGAAAAATTACCCCTTCTGGCGTAGTGAGTACATTGGCAGGAAGTCCTGGTATAGCTGGTAGTGCAGATGGAGTGGGCAGTCTGGCTCAGTTTAACTTTCCTAGCGGAATTACTGTTGATTCATACGGAAATCTGTATGTGTGTGATCAGTTCAATAGTACATTAAGAAAAGTATCTCCAACTGGAGTAGTAACAACCCTTCTTGGATCAACATTAATAACTGGCAGTACAGATGGTATAGGTGCATCTGCTCGGCTTAATTGGCCATATTGTGTTGCAGTTGATACTAACGGCAAACTCTACATTAGCGATTTTGAAAATTATACCATTAGAACCGCAAATATTAGTACACAGGGTGTATTACCCATCATTACTAAGCAGCCTACCACACAGAAAGTTAGCTATGGTTCAGCAACTACATTAGTAGTAGGAGCTACTGGAAATGCCTTATCTTATCAATGGTACTTAAATGGTATTCCTATTTCGGGAGCTACAAATAGTAGTTATACGATTAATTCTTTTGATTCAGCAAATGTTGGTGCTTACACGGTGACTGTAATGGGTACTGGAGGTACTGTAACATCCTCTGCTGCTTCTCTTATCGTAAATGCAGCAAATCCCGGTCGATTAGTAAATCTATCCGTCTTGTCAATGGACGGACCGGGAAATCAGTTACTTACGGTTGGCTTTGTTTCGGGAGGTTTTGGTACTACCGGTTCACAGCAGCTGCTCATTCGTGCAATAGGACCATCACTAAGCACATTTTCTGTACCGTTAGTTATGTTGGATCCTACACTGACAATTTTTAATTCAGCTCAAGTCTCTGTAGCTTCAAATGACAACTGGGGAAGTTCAGTACAAAATATCACAGCTGTTAATAATGCTGATTCTGCTACTGGAGCATTTGCATTAGCAAGTAGTACAAGTTTTGATGCTGCTTTAGTCGTTAATTTAAATGCTGGTGGGTATTCCGTTCAGGCTGCTGGTAAAAATAGTGCCACGGGTAATGTACTCGCTGAAGTATATGATAATACGTTGCAAAGTAATTACACGTTATTAACACCACGCCTTGTAAATATATCATGTCTTGAGCAGGTAGCTTCAGGGGCAGTTTTAACAGCAGGTTTTGTCATCGCAGGCTCTACTCCGGAACAAGTTTTGATACGAGCAAGTGGACCCACGTTAGCTGCTGCACCTTATAATGTTCCTAATACCATATCTGATCCACAGCTTACTGTATACGATAGTACCTCATCAGTTGTTGGATCAAATAGTGTTTGGGGCGGAAATCCAGTTATCACTGCTGCAAATTTAGCTACTGGAGCTTTCGAATTTTCGAGTCCTGGAAGTAAAGATTCTGCTGTTATACTAACCCTAAGCCCTGGTGCCTATACCGTACAGGCTAAGAGCGCATCAGGTTCAACTGGAGTAACTTTAATTGAAGTATATGAAGTTCATTAATTTTAATAATAATTACATAAAAAGATTGTTTTTTATTTTTATTACTTTTGCTGTAATAAATCCCGTATCGAGTAAGGCACAAAGTCTTTCAGGTCTTCCTTATGATGTGCTTCTAGGTCGTCAGACTGATAAAAGTATATCTCTTAGTATACTAGCTTTTACTAATACTGATATTATTGTTGATTACGGTACTCAGACTGGTGTTTATACAAATTCAACGGCTACAACTTCAATTGCTGCTAATACAACTACACTAATTACACTGGATGTGTTACTCCCAGACAGTCGGTATTTTTATAGAATTCGGTACAGAGTAGCAGGTGTAGGTTCATTTACTAGTGATAAAGAATATTCCTTTTACACGCAGCGAGCACTGGGTAAGAGCTTTAGTTTCGATATAGAGGCAGATCCTCACTATTTGGACAATGAGCCTGCAGTATGGGCTCAAACTATGGCTAATATGTTAGCTGATAAACCGGACTTTCTTTTTGATATTGGGGATACTTTTATGGATGAAAAATACGGCCTTACTACCTTAGCGCAGATTATGGCTAGTCATCAGGTTGTGCGTTCACAAAATCTAGCACTCATAGGTGCAAGTGTGCCGATATTCTTAGTAAGTGGAAATCATGATCCAGAACTTGGGTGGATGATGTCTGCATCTAGCCCAAAATCAAATGTTGCAACTTGGGGTGTGCAAGCAAGGCAGATGTATTTCCCATGCCCAGTTGCTAATAATTTCTATTCAATGTCCACTGTGCCAGATCCCTATACGGGCGCACCTAGGGATGCCTATTATGCATTTGAGTGGGGAGATGCACTGTTTATTGCATTAGATCCGTTTTGGTATAGCTGGCAGGCAACCTCTCATAGTAAAAATCCATGGGCTTGGACATTAGGTAAGGCTCAGTACGATTGGCTTACGTCTGTACTTCAAAAAAGTAAAGCTAAGTTCAAGTTTGTGTTTATGCACCATTTAGTTGGAGGAACTATGGACTGTTTAGCACGAGGAGGAACAGAGGTGTGTTCCTATTATGAATGGGGAGGAAATAATATAGATGGAACTTATGGATTTAATCAGCAACGTCCGGGATGGGCAATGCCAATTCAAGACTTACTGTTGCAATATGGTGTTACTGCTGTATTCCATGGTCATGACCATCTGTTTGTTAAACAAACATTAGACTCAAACGGGAACGGTGTTGCTAGATTAATTTACCAGGAAGTTCCGCAACCTAGTCGTAGTAATCAGTCAATTACAACAGGGCTTATATATGGTTACCATTCTGGTGTGCTATATCCTAGCTCTGGCCACATACGTGTTACTGTGAATTCTACTACTGCTAAATTTGATTATGTACGCTCGGTCATAGCTACAGATACTAGCGCTAGTAAGTCTGGTATTGTTAACAATCAAGTCCAGTACAGCTACACTCTTAATGCTCCCTCTCCATCTAGTTTGCCAATTATTTACACACAACCCCAAAGGCAATCTGTTAAGGCTGGCTCAACGGTAACATTCTCAGTTGCAGTAAATAGTCAGACTCCTGTGACTTATCAATGGACTAAAGATGGTGCTGTTATTGCTGGTGCTGAAGCCTCATCCTATAAACTAGCTGATGTAGATTTGGCATCTACTGGAAATTTTTCTGTTAATGTAACCAATTCGGCTGGTACAGTATCTTCTTCACCCGCATACCTGTCCGTCTCTGGAAATCAAGGCAGATTAGTAAACCTCTCAGTACTATCTTTCGATGGCCCAGGTTCACAGTTATTAACTTTAGGATTTGTAAATGGAGGTGCTGGTACATCTGGCGCGCAAAATTTACTTATTCGAGGAGCAGGTCCATCGCTAAGTTCATTCGGTGTTAAATCTGTTTTAGCAGATCCGAGTATAACTATATTTAATGGTACAACATCTATCTTAACTAACGATGATTGGGCTTTTTCTACTTCAAATCAAAGTCTGATTATTGCAGCGAACACTGCCACTGGTGCGTTTCCGTATGCCTCTGCAGCCAGTCTTGATGCGGCACTTGTTGCTAACTTGGTGAGTGTAAAAGGGGGGTATTCGATCCAAGTAGCAGGTAAGGGTACCTCAACGGGTAATGTTCTGGCTGAAATATATGATTATTCGTCTGGTTCAGTGTATAAAGCCGATACTCCTCGTTTGATTAATATATCGTGCTTACAGCAAATTCCTGCAAATGGAGTTTTGTCTGCCGGTTTTGTCATAGGAGGAAATTCTGCTTTAGATGTACTAGTGAGGGTAGTGGGTCCATCGCTTGCTGCCTTTAGCGTTACAGGCGCAATTACTGATCCAATGCTCCATGTATTTGATAGTAATACAAACGAACTCGCTTACAGCACTGCATGGGGAGGAAATCCAACAGTTCAGTCTGCTATGTCGCTAGTAGGGGCATTTAATTTTTCGAGTTCTAATACAAATGATACAGCAGTTATTCTAAACCTCAAACCAGGATCATATACGGTTCAAGCAAACAGTGTTTCTGGCGCAGCTGGTAAAGCTTTGATAGAGGTTTATGAAGTGACGGGCCAGCCTTCAAATTAGATTGGTTTGTAATAATTAACTTATCTCTTCTTTAGAACGACCCAGTGGCTATAACTTCTATACATTTTTTTGCTTTAGTTAAAACTTATTTAAGTGATATCGCATTACTTAAAATTACTGTAAAATAAAAATAGATACTTAATTGTTTTTCAATTTAAATATAACAAAGCAAGTAGATCTAGATATTACTAAACGAACTATTTTGCTACGCTAACTCTATTTGTGCTGGGTGTTTATGCGCAATTTCCTATCAAAAGATTACCTACTAATTGTATAGTTTATCTTTTATAATAAATACTGTTTTTCTTAAATTTAGGATATTGATGCTTTATACCTTATTGGGAATTTCTGAAGCCGGATAGTTAAACTGTACAAACTCACGATTCATTTATTCAATTAGAAAGGTATAAAGTATTAAATTTATATTTCTTAAAATGTATAAACGATTATTAACTATTATAAGTTTTAACCTTATACATACAGTATTACTTGCTGATTTACCTATTTTAAGCTCTTGGTTAACTTCTAATTCAAATCAGTATGCACGTATTTACCAAGGATCTTCTAATACTACTCAGACTGTTTGGCCTACTGCAATAAGTACACCAACATTTGGAGGTCAAAAATTACCTGCATATTCTGATGTTCAAAGGGTGAGTTATTCTAATTCTTATGTGTATATTAACGCAACTGGATTGGCTAGTTATGCCATGGGGCCTTGGTTTAATAATGCAGCTAAATCAATACTATTTCAGAATTGGCCTTCAAATCAGAATAATATCCTAAGATTTCCAATTAATCCAACGCCTGCTGCGACTGGTGCTGTAACTACTAAAGGAGGTACTATAGCTTTAGGTGTAAATGGAGTATCGTTTTATAATGGAGGAGATGCATTTTCATACACAAATGCGACTGGGTTAGATGCAATGGCCCCTTTGGGTGATGGTGTATGGAACCGCGATGCTATGTCTACGGAGATCGTTACCTTTGATCCAAGTTTAGCTCATCAACAAAATACTGGACAGTATCATTATCACATAAATCCAATTGGCTTACGTTTTCAGATAGGTGATCACGTCGTATTTAATAGTAGTACTCGTACGTATAGTGAGGATGTTGGTCCTGCTAAGCACTCACCAATTGTGGGATGGGCTTTTGATGGATATCCAATTTATGGTCCTTATGGCTATTCATCAGCCATGGATCAAACAAGTGGTATTAGGCGAATGGTATCTGGATTTGTTTTACGAGATGGAAGCTATGGCACTACAAATCTAATTACACAAGGTAGAGTATCTCTACCCAGCTGGACAGTTACCGCTAAAAATCTACCAAGTAGTATGCTTAACTCTGGTCAATATGGTCCTAATGTTTCATCTACTCGCCCCCTTGGCTATTATCAGGAGGATAATGACTATTTAGGCGATCATGGTTATAGTTTAGGTAAAGATTTCGATCTAAACAAATGCAATGCTAGGTACTGCGTAACGCCAGATTTTCCAACTGGCACATGGGCCTACTTCCTAACGATTAATGCAACTGGTACATCTGTGTATCCATATACAATTGGTCCTCAGTATGTTGGGGCCGTGACTGGTGGCGCTGTTAAAGCAATTAATGAAACTGTGACGCAGTACGCGGTCGGAGGAGTAGCATACCCTATAACACTTACTGCATCTAATATAAGTAGAGGGGTAAATTTAAACTGGGCTTCAGTGGACGGTGGTTATTACAGCGTACAATATTCAAAAGATAATATAAATTGGATCATACTAGCTACTAATATTCCCAGCGCTGGTGTCATAACAAATTATAATACACCTATAATTAATGGTTATTACCGTGTTACTTTAACATCCCTAGAAAATTATGACACTAATGAATCAGGTAGTGTAAATGCAGTAGGTGGGTCGTCTCAAACTCAAGTTTTGGGTTCTGCGGGTATAGCACATTTGATCAATATTTCAGCTTTAACTCCAGTAGGTAGTGTAGCAGGAAATCCTGCTGCTGGATTTGTAGTCTCTGGCTTGGGATCCAAACCTTTTTTAATAAGAGGAATTGGACCAACACTTGAGAGCTATTCTGTGGCAAATCCAATCATGGATCCTCTGCTTCAGTTGTATACGGGCTCTAGCATTATAGAATCTAATACAAGTTGGTCATCAACTTTGTCACCAACATTCGTATCAGTTGGGGCATTTGCGTTAAATCCAAGTAGTAAAGATTCTGCAATATTAAGCATACTTTCGCAGGCCAGTTACACGTCTCCTATCAGTTCAATCAGCAATTCATCTGGATCAGCACTTCTTGAAGTATATGATACAAATTCATCAACATCGCCAAATCTTATAAATTTATCTACAAAGAGCTATGTGTCTTCTAAAAATACATTTACTGTTGGATTTGTAATAGGTGGAACAGGAGGTTTGCAATTATTACTAAGAGGTATTGGTCCAACATTAGCTCAATATAGTGTTCAAAACGCACTACTTAAGCCTATGCTAACTCTATATCAAAATTCAAATGTGCTCCTCTCGAATAGTGGCTGGAGCAATTCAGTTAACTCAAGTGAAATACAAACTAAGGCTTTACAAGTAGGTGCATTTACTTTGCCTCCTGGTAGCGCTGACTCCGCTATATTAGTCAACTTAGCAGCTGGTGCGTATACCTTATCACTTACCTCGAGTGATGGGGGTACCGGAACTGGGCTTCTAGAGATTTATTTAGTTAAATAATTACTAAATGAATAGAATATTTTATTTCGTTTTATACTTTATATTATTACATAGTCTTAAATCGAAAGATATTACATTAAGGTTTATGCCGTTTTGGGCAACAAAGCCAGTAGCCATAGATTCTACTGTATTTAATAATGAATACTCACAGAAAATAAAAATAACACGTTTATCTTTTCTTATATCTGAATTTACATTCATTAAACCAGATGGAGCTGCTTTTTACTTGAAGGATAAATATGCTTTCATAGATACTGAAAGTAATCAGCTAAGTGTCGTCCTAAATGGTGTACCTGAAGGGTATTATACATCACTTACATTCAAAATAGGTTTAACGGAGAGTGTTGATTTATTAGATGTGTCGACTTGGGCTTCAAGACACCCTTTAAATCCAATCGTTAATAAATTGTACTGGGGATGGAGGAAAGGGTATGTTCATTTTGCTATTGAAGGTCTGTGGTCTGAATCTAAAGACTCAAACCAAGTTGATAGGGGATTTTCTTATCACATCGCTCGTGAAGCTGGAAATATGAATGTAGATTTAGGAGTTCCTTTTTCAACGCGTGATTTATCAACAGTTAATCTAAAGTTAGACATATCGGGAATACTTCGCAGGCATAAGTTTGATATAAATGGTAATTATTCCAGTACGCATTCAAGGCCAGATGATTTAATTGCTAAGCAATTTGCACGTTTAATTTCATTATCAGTTGGGTGGAGCAGTGTTACTAATGTATCTCAAACATTCGTAAGTAGCATAAGTAGTTCTAAAAATACTTATACAGAAAGTAATGATACAGATTACGTTTTCTATATTCCAAATGGCTTTCCTAAACCGGAATTACCCATAGATAATCCACTTACTAGAAAGGGTATAGCACTAGGGCAAAAACTATTTTCAGATTTAAGACTTTCTGGGAATGGCACTCAATCTTGCGAAACGTGTCATAAACCTACCAAAGCATTCGCAAGTTCTATTAAGATTGATTTAGGTGCAGAAGGACATATGGGGATAAGAAATACTCCAAGTATTATGAATCTAGCATGGTCATCTAAATTCGGCTGGGACAGCACAAAGAATTTAATGCGTGATTCAATTATTAGTGCCATTGTTAGCAAAAATGAAATGAATGGATCTGTTAATGATATCCTTATTCTTTTAAACAAAGATCCGCAAATCACTTTTCAATTTAAGGAAGTTTTTGGCGATAATTTTATAACTAAGGACAGGTTAATTAAAGTCATTGAACAATATGTCTTAACTTTAACATCTCATGACTCTAAGTTTGATAGAGCTTTGAAAGGACAAGGCTCTTTAACAGATGATGAAAAACGTGGATTCAAATTATTTATTACAGAATATGATCCAGCAAGAGGGCAATATGGAGCAGATTGCTTTCATTGCCACGGAGGGGCTCTTTTCACTGACTTCACTGAAAGAGATAATGGCTTAGACATAAATGTATCAGATAAGGGCAAATTTAATGTTTCGCGTAATCCACATGATTTAGGTAGATTCAAAACTCCTTCTCTTCGTAATTGTGCTATCACTGCACCATATATGCACGATGGTCGCTTAAAAACACTCGCAGATGTTATAGATCATTATAATTCACCACCTCGGAGAAATTTAAATTTAGATGCAAATATTGCCAAACATCCTGATAAAGGTATTGAATTAAAAAAATCAGATAAAGATGCACTTATCGCTTTTCTGTATACATTAACTGATGCTCGTTTCACTGATGCTAAGTACTAAATCATAGCGGTTATTCATTCCATTTATACCGCGATCACCTAGGACATGTTTATTATAAATAGCACTGCAATTAACTTATTAAGTTCGCTAATTTTCAGTTTTGCGCAATAAAGTATATGGAATTACCTGTTTAATATTGGGCAAATGCTTGCCGCTATATATAAATAAAAACTAGTCGATTTTTTAAGTTCTTTTTGATCATGCATTCGATATAAACATGATCTGGTTCAAGCATAAATTTTTCCTGATCTAGCTTTATTATACTAGTACTGGAATCCAGGTATTAACCAAACCTTTAGACAAAAAATTCCAACTTACATAGGTTTACCTTTAGCATTATGCTAAAATGCTGGTAATAAGTATCCCCAAAAAAAATGTGGGTAATGATTAGATAGCCACTCTTTGCGGATTCCAAATTTTCACTAAACAAAGTGGTATAATTTTTCTCAAGGTCATGAACTCTATGATTTCTCTTATCATCTTAGGGAAGGTTAATAATTTAGCTGATTTATAATCTACTCCAAAACTGTTGCAGCTCTTTCTGAACAATCAAAGGCATTTAGTAAAATTATGTCCCCCTAAATGGCAAAGTCCCTGAGTTTTTGCCCGCACATGGATACCACAGCTAACTGAGCATAAATGCTTCAGAGTGATCAAGATTCATCTTATTGTATAGTTAGTATCGGGCTTACAAAGTGTACCATTAAGTTGTATATAAAACATTGTACATCAATATTATATAAGATCTTTTAGTTAATTTTTTACTGCTTATAAAGTTATAAAAGTAGATGTTTGACTATACTACATTAGTGGTCCCTTAGGCTATAAAGTGTTGTTATGATTTATATCCCTTGTTTGAAGCCACTTAAAATAAATTTACAGGCACATTGTGAGAGGTAGGTTTAGTATAATTAGGATATTCTAAGGCTTAATTTCTACAAAAAACGTGAATTCAGCCCTTGTAGAATGTTACAAACTTATGACAGATTAAAGTCTGTTGAATTAAATAGAGTATATCTATTTAGCTTAAAATAAATCTACACATCCCCTAGCAATGAATAAACATATATCAAAAATTACGTTCGACGCTTTGCGTCTCGCGCTTGTTATGAGTTCGACAGTCGGCTTTCTCTGCGCGCAATCAAATCCTGAAGTTACTACAACACCACTAAGTAAAAAGGAAATTCAAGAAACCCAAGTCCTAGCGAAATTTGAAGTGACAGGTTCACGCGTTAAGCGTCTCGATATGGAGACTCCTGCACCTGTAGCCGCGTTCTCAGCAGCTGAAATCGAAGCTAAAGGTTACGTCAATGTAGGTGACTTCGTGCAAAGTCTTCCCTTTAACTCGGGTTCGGCAAATTCGATCTACCAAACGTCAAGTTTCCTTCGTGGTGCTGCCACAGCAAATCTCCGCGGTCTTGGTTCCCAACGATTCCTGACTCTCGTGAACGGTCGTCGTTCAGTTCCTTACGCTCTGACCAATAGTGGAGGTCGTTCTGTGTTTGATTTTAATAGTCTACCTTCTGCTGCGATCGAAAGTATCGAGCTACTTAAAGACGGCGCTTCAGCTATTTACGGAGCTGATGCTATCACCGGTGTGCTAAACATCAAGTTGAAGAAGAACTTTGTTGGTTTATCCAGTAGTTTATATTACGGCAACACGCTCAAGTCCCAAGGTGGCGATACTGCAACGAAGCAAGCAAGTCTCGTCTTCGGTGCTGAGTCCGGAAAAACAAAGATTCTGACAGCCTTCGATATTAAGACAGGAAATTCAAATTTCCTGTCTGACTACGGAGTTACTAATACCGATTTCTCATATCTTGGGGCAAATAAGGGCTTAAACAATAATTCAACTTCAAATTTTCCGGCAAACTTAACACTCACTAAAGCACAAGCAGCGACTGCTGGAATTGCCTTCCCAAATGTAACTGCATCTAGTTGGAGCTTTGTAATCCAAGGAGGCACTCCTGCAGCCACTCCAACGATATCAAAGTTTGTTGCTGCTCCCGCTAGCGCGTCGAATCCAAACGCCGTAGACATTGGTAATGAGAATCGTTACAATTTCGCTAGAACGACAGCAATTTATCCTGCTTATAACTATATCAGTAATTTCACTTCACTTGAGCACGATCTCACTGAGAATATTAAATTGTTCGCTGAGTTTACCTACTCAAATAACAATACTTACTACGCTTTCACGCCTGTGGTTATAGGTTACTCTACGGAAGGCCTCATACTTCCAGCTAACAATCCATTCAATCCATTCGGCCAAGCCCTCAGCTCGCTATCAGCTCGCGCCTTGTTTGGTCCTGTGCGTAAGTTCGACACTGAGTCCACCAGCTCCAATAGTCTAATTGGGCTACGCGGCACCGTGCTAAGACGCTGGGACTGGGAAACGGCTGTTAGCTACGGCGCTAATACCGTTACCTCGATCTCTCGTAACGCAATTCGTGCAACCACTTATCAAGCAGCTCTAAACGGTACGCTTACGGGTTTCACGGGTATTTTCTTAAATCCTTTCGGTCCTTCTGATTCCGGTCTTACTAGTGCACTCTATACTAGTTCTACCGCATCTAATAAGTCGGAAGGCTTAACCTTTGATGCAAGCGTTTCGGGTAAGCTATTCGACCTACCTGCTGGCGAAGTGGGACTTGCAGCTGGTATTGAAGCACGTAACGAACAATTAACTACAAATCCAGATACTGCTTCATACATAGGTTCTGGGGGTGGCTTGCCTCTCACGGGTAAGCGTTCAGTACAGTCTGGCTACGTTGAAATTACAGCCCCTATATACCGCTCAATGACTTGGGGTTCTTCAGAAATCCAAATAGCAGGTCGTCATGAAAAATATAGCGACTTTGGTAATACAACTAAGCCCAAAGTCGGCTTAAAAGTGCGTCTCCCAGACACTATTTGGCTAAACACAATCTTACGCGCTTCCTACTCAGAGTCATTCCAAGCACCGGCTCTAGGATTACTCTACGCTTCTCGTACCACCGGATACTCATCTAGTTTGCTTGCTGATCCACTGCGTCCCCAAGACGTACCAGTGCAAATCAAGAATGTCACGGGTGGTAACCCAGCCTTACTGCCTGAAACTGCTAAGGGTCAGTACGTCGGGGCTGTCTTCGAATCACCAAGGATCAAAAATTTGTCATTCAGTATTGATTTCTTAAACTTCCGTATCAATCAAGTCATTGTAACTCCAAGTCAAACGTTCCTATTGTCTACTAGCGGCCGTGCTCAGTTTCCAAACGGAATCGTTCGCGACAACAGTTTGGGTAATCCTGGCCCTATTCTGTATACCTCCTCGGTTCCTTCCAATAACCCGCTTGCTTACCAACTATACCGCGGCATGGATTACGGATTAAAGTATTCAATGCGCAATACACTTTTAGGTAGCTTCACTTTTTCTGGCGATGCAACCGGACTTACTAAGGTCGGAAGTGATTCTGGTCTTGGAGCCGGCTTCTTCAATAACAATGGGCACTACTACAACCCAAGGTGGAAAGGTCAGGCTGGCACCAGCTGGTCACGCAATAACTTTGCCGCATCTCTCAACGCAGACTGGACTGGACATTGGTTTAACGATGGCTACACGACATCTGGTTGGGGCGAAAATCCATTCACTGTAGTCAGTGGTTCCCTTAGCTATAGCGGTTTCTGGAATAGCACGATTACAGTGGGAGCAAGTAACCTACTAAATACTAAACCTGCACCAAACGGCCGTGCCAGCTCTGCTGGTTATGACTTAAATATCTACGGCGCTGGTGCCTTGGGTCGTTTTCTCTATATCCGCGTTCGTAAGACTTTCTAAGCGGACTATTCTTTTAAGTCATTCTCCTCAGGCGTGCCCCACAAGACACGCCTTTTTTGTGCGTACACGGTAGCGTTTTTAAAAAAATTACGCTCCTCTTTTTCTATCATCTATAACTCAGTATAGGAGGGTTAGTAATTAGTAGCCTAAAAGTTTGTGTTATATACTATTTGTTTTGAATTACATTACTTCACAACTCGGTTACTTTTTGTTATTTACCTCTTAGTTATTTATCGACGTTACCTTCTCAATAACTTGTTCTGTCTTAAGGACTAGCTATCAGAAGAGAAGTGGGGCGGCTTACCGTTGATATATTAAATTTATTATTATTTTAATACTACACACTATCGCTTGCGCTAGTTATGTATAATGTTACTTATACATTAATATGATGCGCTGCTACGAGTGTGGAACTAATTACTCATATGGATCGTGCCCTCATTGCGCTCAACGTAAAGTTTTGGAGAGAACAGAAATCATTGAAAAAGAAAAACTTGAATTAGCTAGATCAGAAAGTCGACGTGATGAGATTTTAAGGCAAGAAATTCTATTACGTGAACAACGTAACACTAATTTGCAGTTTCTAGCTCAGTTGGCCATTGATATAAATAATAAAGAAATAGCAGAAATAGACAAGATAACTGAAGAAGATTCTGTTATTTGTTTTGCTGAAATAGTTGAATTAATATCCTCAGAAAAATCTGATTTGCTGGAAGAGAAAGTAATAGATGCATTAGAAAAATTTTGTAACAAAAAAAATATTAATTTAATATCTAAAAATAAAATCACAGAAAAATTAGAATTTAAATTCGCTAAATTCATAATAGATCATCCCTCTAGTGTTGATCGTATTAAGATAGCTAAAAAAGCTTTCAATTATTTCGTTAGTATCGAGGATGAAGTAATTAAAGAAGTAGAGTTGAAAAATAGGGCTATTAAAGAAGAGGCATTAGCTATACAAAAGAATCAAGAAGACCGTTTATATGAAGAAGGGAAAGCGCTAATTCGACGAAATCTATTATCTTACAAAAATACTACTAAAGATGAATATCATTGTCTAGAATGCGGTTATAAAGGTGTGATGGGATACAATGGCAAAAAAGGAATATTTTTAAGTAAATTAAAAATGAAATGTCCTAGTTGTAATACGGAACTTATCGAACGATGAATTTAGACTATGGTAATTTAAATTAATCGTTATAGTATCACATTACTTACCAAGAAGGTAAATCCGTAACCATCTCTAACTAGTTCATTCAAGGGGACTAGCCTAAATAAAAATAGGCGGACAAATTGATTAGAGCGTAGATTATTAAGATAAAAATTATTCCTTAAATAATAAAAGAGTGTTTACCTTATAACTAATATTGTATTTAAATACCAATACAATATATATTTTTTTGAAAAAAATATGGTCTTTCAATGGTATACGGGTAAATCAACTACCTCTTCAATTGAGCTGATAATGTGAAGTGTACAAATTAGCAGAGAGTTGTGTAACTTCGTTTATAACACCTAAACAATTCTTCGGTCATTCTCCTAAAATCATGACCTCTTATAATGTTAGTCTGCGGCCTTAAAAGGTAGCTAGATCATTAAAGGCAAAAAGATACACGACCGAATAGAAGATCTCGATATTGCGGGAGGGCGATTACGGCTAGATCATAGGGCATCAATCCATGCCAAAGACTAACGATCCAACTCGTCCAGTGTTCAGGAACCGCTCAGGCTGATAATCCGCTGTTCTGCCAGATGCGTACATCCTCGTGGTTGAACGAATAGTCTTAATGCCGGTGCGTTAACCCGTTTTCCTAGTTTTGATTAAGCATATAGAGTGACTATAACAAACCCACTTAACTATTTTTAAATATAAAATCTCTTTAGTACGAATTACTTCATACAACACGTAACAAATGCTTACCATTTTATGGTATACGTCTTATACGCAATGCAATGAAGGGTTTACTTGGCAGAGGCACACTTCGTCCATTCTTATCATCTACATAATAGCTACTAGGTTTATTTAATTCAAAAACCGTATCTACTGGAGTGATTGTCATATTCCACGTGTCAATGACCTCAACTTTGAATTTCATACCTGCTTTAAGCTCGGCTTTATAAAGTGAAAATAGCCACTCGCTTGGCTTTGATTCTCCAAAGTATCCAAGGTAATAATAACCTCGCTTACCTGCAAAAGGACAATTTTGCCATTTATCAATTGGTTCTAGTCCTTCACTCGGACTGTCCTCCAATATCTTTTTAAGAAAGGCTATTCTCTCAACACTTTTACCACGTAATACGCCTCCTTTTGCCCACCATATAATATCGTGTGAATCTAAAAAGCATTCACTGTGCCCAACAAACGTTCCAGCTATAGTACCTTCCCAGAAGCGTTTTACCATTTCTTGTGCAGAAATATTTCCCCAGCGTTGAGGAATGTTTCCTTCATATTTTACCTCATCGAATATTACTGGTTTTCGGTATACATCCCGATAAAGAATTGCTCGTGCATAGTCCTCAACAGCGGATCCATTCTGTATGCTAGCATGGGAAACCCAGGGTAGTGTGTTATTGTAAATTATAGATCCGTTATGGATTGATCTTAAGTGACCGTAAGGATCATTTGACTGTACGATCTGAAAGAAACGATCCCAATCAGATGGCTTTTTTTCTTTAAGATAGTCATATTCATTTGCGATTGACCACCACACGTTGTGATACGCTGAAAGCCGCGCTATGATATAGCGAAGATATAGATCGTCTGCTTGTGGAGGCATTCTATCAAATCCCCAATGTCCTTTATCGTAAGGGTGAAATAAGATGATATCTGCCTCAATTCCTAAATCACCGAGTTGTTGTACACGATGTTCAAGGTTTTGAAAGAATTCAGGATTAAATCGTTTCAGGTCCCAAATACTTGGTGGAGTCCCAGTATATGGATAGAGTGCTGGTTCGTTATTATTCCATTCGTAGTGTTTTGGGAAAACAGTCATCCTTAGCTTATTGAAAGGAGATACTGCTAGTGTCTGTAGTGTTTGCTCCGCAAGCTTATCTCCCTGGTGAATCCAAGCATAGGCTGTTGTACCTATCGGTCGATATACAGTTCCATCAGCGTAACTAAAGGAATACATCCCCTGTACGCGTACAGGGCCGTGATTAATTTTAGCTGGTGCTATGACAATAAAGTTACCATGAATTTCATTTAATTCTGAGCAGTTACTTGAAGTTATGTAATGCCATTCGCCTGTCGATTCTGGCATGAAGCGAATTCTGTAGATTCCGTTACCATCGTAGAATCCAAATGTCTTAATTGTAAGATTATTCTTGGTGAATACTGCGCTTAGTTGAATATCTGTAAATGGGTTGCGACTTGATGGGCCTTTGAGGGTAATCTCAAAAACACCCCACTGCTCAATTTGGGGTGATTTAGCATAGCAGATGTTTACGCTGCAAAATAAATACAGAAGTAGGTAGAACGATAGTACAATGAGTAATAGTCCTTTAAAATATTTCATTTAGCTCTTTTTTGATAATGTAAAATAATCTAGTATTTTATTATATATATTATCAGTTTTTTATGGAACGGTAGTTCTTGAACGTTGCTGTTCAAAAAGGACTGCTTTAGCGCCACTGTGATTAGGGTCTAGGCGAAGGGTTTCTTCAAATTGCTCGACTGCTTTACTTTTTTGGCCAGTTTGAAGAAATATCTGACCGAGATTATAGCGAAGCTCTGGATCTTCCGGTTGTAAATAAACTGCCCGTTTAATGTGATCCAAGGCTTCGCTATATTTACCTTCAATTACTAGTGTTAGACCCCATTTAGCCTCTGCCTCGGCAAGTTCAGGTTGAAGCGTTAATACTTGTCTAAACTGTGCTATTCCATCACTGGCATGTCCGCTGTTAGCTAAAGCCCAGCCTAAATTTAAGCGAGCAAGAGCCCATTTCGGATCAAGTTCTACAGCTTGCTTGAATGCTAATATACCATCATTTACTCGATCAAGATTCATAAACGTAGCTCCTAAACTATTATACGCAGTTGCAAAGTGTGGCTCTAGTCTAACAGCCTGCTTAAGTAGAGGTAAGGCCTCATTCGAGCGGCTAAGTCGGTTTAGCACATTACCAAGGCTATTGAGTGTTTCTGGAAATTCGGGCTTTAATTCGAGTGCCCGTTTTAGATAGTATACACTTTTCTCCGTTTCATTGGCTTCATCTAAAACGATACCTAAATTAAGGTTTGCAACCCAACTATCAGGATTACGTTCAAGGGTTGTCGTGTAAAGTGTACGGACATCCCGATACATACCACATTGTTGCCAAGTAAGCACACCGAGAATGGTTGTAAGTATTGCCGCAAGGGCTAGTCCAGTCCATCTTGGCCAACGTAATTGAGTAAACCCATTCCGTGCAGAAGCTACCACAAAAGAGACCATCGATAAGCTAGCTAGATATTGGAAATGATCTGCTACATAAGAAAAAATGAAGGGATAAACTTTCACGAAACCAAGGACGGGAATCAAGCTGCCGCAAAATAACAATGCTGCAGCAAGTGGAGAACGATCACGTTTTTGCCACCAAATAAGAGAGGTAAGAGTTATTATAGTAGCGACTAAAAAAAGCCATTGCCACACACTCGATGTATCAATCGTCCAACGTGGATAGAAAAATATTAGATTCGAAGGCCATACAAGTTTACTCGCATAAAACCAAACAACACGGCAGGCGAGTAGGATGTGTGATAAAAAACTAATGTTAAATTCGGCGCTTTTTGTACCAATCTGAGTAGATTCAAACCATGCAGTGCATAATCCCGCACCTAAGCCTAATGCTAACCAAGGAAACAAAGGTAGCAATTCATACTGCCAGGATATGCGTCCACGTCGCCACCAAGCTATTACAAGTATTGCAATTGGTAGTGTTGCAGTAACGCTCTTTGTTAACAATGCTGCTATAAACAATACTGTAGCTACTATATATTGATTTGGTAGTCGCTGATCCTCGTATTTTAGCCATGCAATCGCTGATGCGAGATAAAATACAGTAGAGAGCGTATTTTTTTGTTCTGAGATCCAGGCGACTGATTCAACATTTACTGGATGTAAGGCAAAAACAATTCCTGCAAATACTGCTCCAGGAATTCCAAGACGCCTGAGTAAAGAAACTAAAAGACACGCACTAGTTACATGCCAAAGTATATTGATGAAATGGTAACCAACAGATGCATCACCCCACATACAATGCTCGATCCAGAAAGCTGAATGAAGCAAAGGGTAGTATTGTTGGGTTGCTCCTATTTCACACCAAATGCGGCTTAGTCCTGACCATGATTGTAGAGAATAACTTGTCACGTGGCCTGCATCGTCCCAAAGAAAATCACCGGAAAGTGCTGGTAAATAAGCCAGGAAAGTTAATGCACCAATAAGTACGAAAACTGCACTTATTGGCCA
>Ga0114962_10000337_pt1 | contig 40770 bp, 27 predicted proteins | sample C_130820_MF_Meta_FD_87017 | JGI IMG/M metagenome (GOLD analysis project Ga0114962, IMG submission 87017) | Freshwater microbial communities from Lake Croche, Canada to study carbon cycling - C_130820_MF_MetaG | ecosystem: Environmental > Aquatic > Freshwater > Lake | place: Lake Croche, Canada...
GGAGCGCCGGCTTGAGCCGGCCGCCCATGGGCAGCCAATGCGTGGAGACTTCCGCTTTCCATAGACCACTCATCCCGTGGCAAGGCAACACTCGCCAGCAAGCTGGCTTGGCCGGGCGGCAGCAAGCTGCCGCACTCCTAGGCACGCGGCACGCGCGCCAGTAAGCTGGCTTCTTGCGGCGGTGGCGAGCCACCGCACTCCCTGGCTTGGCCGGGCGGTGGCGAGCCACCGCACTCCAGGCTTGGCGGCGGCCTGCGGGAAATACCGGTGGGCGAATTTTTTCATGGGCGCGGGGCGGTCATTCCGGCTAGGCTCTGCGGCGTGCCCCTGATCTTGGCCATTGAATCTTCTTGTGACGAAACCGCGGTGGCGCTTGTGCGCGGCGAGACCGGTTGTGCCGCCGAGGTGCTCGCCTCGGTAGTCGCCTCACAAATCGAGCTGCACCGGCAATTCGGCGGCGTGGTGCCCGAGCTCGCCTCGCGCAACCATTCGTTGCATTTGCATGCCCTCGTCGAGCAAGCCTTGCAGCAGGCTGGCGTGAGGGTGGGCGATATCGATGCCTTTGCTGCGACCACGGGTCCGGGCTTGGCGTCGTCGCTGCTCATCGGCAGCACTGCGGCGAAGGCGCTGGCCTGTGCGACGCGGCGGCCGTTTCTGAGCATCAACCATTTGGAAGGGCACCTGCTCTCGCCGTTTGTAGGCGCAACACAGGTGCCGGCACACGTGGCCTTGATCGTGTCCGGTGGCCACACGTTGTTGTTGGACGTGGCGGATGCCGGCCGTTACCTGAAACTCGGGGGCACCCGAGACGACGCTGCGGGTGAGGCCTTCGACAAGGTTGGTAAAATGTTAGGTTTGCCATATCCCGGGGGCCCGGAGATCGAGATTTGTGCCCGCGAGGGCAATCCGGGGGCGTATGCGTTTCCGCGTTCCATGTTGCACGAAGCGCATCTGGATTTTTCGTTTTCAGGGTTGAAAACTGCGGTGCTCTACACGCTGCAGCGGGAGCTCGGCCAGGTGAGTGTGGTCGATGTGGCGGCTTCTTTCCAACAGGCGGTCATCGAGATTTTAGTCGCCAAAACCCTGGCTGCCGCCCAGCGCTGTAGCCGCCGCACCATCGCGCTCTCCGGCGGGGTGAGCCTCAATCAAGCCTTGCGCGAGGCTTTCGCGCAGGCCTGCGGGCGGGCCGGCTTGGAGTTAGTGCTGGCCGCCCCGAACTTGTGTACGGACAACGCGGCGATGATCGGTTTTGCAGCACTGCTGCGGCATTTGGCTGGTGAGAGTTCGCCGCTGGACGGGGATATTCACCCGCATTTGCCGCTGCTGTAAACTGCCACCTGGCTCTGTCACGTCTGCATCGCTCTGTGCCCATCCAAGCACCCAGCAATTCCACCTGTTAGATCGCTGGCCTCGCGGAAGTGCAAAAATTGGCGCCAGCGCGCCCGTTTGCAGGTCGGGCGGGCGCTGCACCGGGAGCGCAATTTGTTCGCGTGAATCAATGGCCGTCGGCTGGCAGCGTGGCTTGGAACCTGTAGATGCCTGAGCCCACAGCAAAAACGCCAGCTGCGTGGTCCATGCGCAAGAATTTCACTCCGTCGGCTGTGGCGGCGGGTCTGCCTGACTCGGTTACGCCGTCGGCATGGGACGCTGGGATGTGGACCTCGGCCGTTGTGTTAGGTGGAATCACGACGCTCAAGGTTAGAGCTGTGCCATCAAGCTTCCAGTTACTGACGATGCGGCCGTAGATCGAGTCGAAGGCAGTATTGGCCCAGGTCAAGCCCTCACCGATTGCCGGCTTAATGACAATGGTCTTATAGCCTGGGCTAGCGGCTTGGATGCCGCCGACGCCGCCGTAGAGATATTCGCCGACCGCGCCGAAGGCGTAATGATTGAAGGAATTCATCCCGATATCGCCGAACCCCTTGTCGGGTGTCCAGCCATTCCAGCGTTCCCACATCGTCGTAGCTCCATTCTTGACCGGAAACAGCCACGATGGATAGGTATCGGTCAGCAGCAATTTGTACGCCACATCATCGCGGCCGGCCAAGCTCAAGGCCGGCAGCAGCCGCGGCGTGCCGATAAACCCGGTCGCTAGGTGCCAGTTGAAACGCTTGACCTCATCGACAAATTTCACGGCGGCGGCTTCGCGCCGGTCAGGCGGCAGCAGGTCCATAGAGAAGGCGAGAGCATAACCCGTCTGACTGCATCCCTTGAGCGAACCGTCGGCTTGGAGAAATTCCCGCGCAAATGCCGCCTTCACCTCGGCATGCAGTTTGGCATAACTGGCCGCGTCAGCATCGCGGCCGATGGCCCCGGCCATTTCCGCCATGATGCGCGCCAGATGTGCGTGATAAGCGGTGTCGATGACGTTGGCGCTGGCCCCGCCCCCGGCATTGAGCCAGTCGCCAAAGCCGCCCACCTTGGAAATGCCATCCTTGGTTTTGCCGTCGAGCCATTGCATATAACGCTGCATGGCCGCGAAGCGATCTGCGATGATACGGGTATCGCCGTAAGCACGGTAAATATTGTAGGTGCATAGCAGCGCGGCGTCACCCCAGGCGGTGGCGCCGCCCCCCCCCATGATGTCGGGCACCACATGTGGAAATGAGCCGTCGGGCTGCTGATCGTCCTCGCAGGTTTGCAGCCAGCGGCTGAAGAATGCTGCCACATCAAAGTTATAGGCGGCGGTGGCTGCGAAAAACTGTGTGTCGCCGGTCCAGCCCATCCGCTCATCGCGTTGGGGGCAATCCGTCGGAACCTCAAGATAATTGCCCTTCTGGCCCCAGATGATATTGCTGTAGAGCTTGTTCAATAGCGGATAGGAACAATCGAAATTACCGGTTCGCCGCATCGGCGTATGCACCACCAGACCGGTTAGCGCGGCGAGATCCGGTTTGCCGGTGAGTCCTCTAACTTCCACATATCTGAAGCCATGAAAGGTGAAATACGGCTCAAGGATCTGTTCGCCCTTACCCGATAAGGTGAAAAAGTCGGTGGCCGGAGCACTGCGCAACGCGGCGGTATAGATGGTGCCATCAGGGTTGGTCATCTCGCCATGGCGCAGCGTAATGCGTTGACCCGCCTTGCCGCGCACTTTCAGGCGCACCCAGCCGACCATATTCTGGCCGAGGTCAAACGTCCAGCAGCCTGGACGCGGCTCCGACACCTTGATAGCAGGAAGCTCGCTAACAACTTGCGACGGATCGGCCACCGAGGCTTGAATGCGCATAGTCTGTGCGTCTTCCAGCGCTGCCTTTGCCAGCACCGGTTTCCAGCTAGCGTCATTGAATCCGGCCTTGTCCCAGCCTGGCATTTCCAAGCGTGAATCGTACTCGCAGCCCATGATGATATCGCCATGGCGGATCGGGCCGTAAGAGGCTTTCCAGCTGGCATCACTGGTCACCATTTGGGTGCTGCCATCCGCCCGTTCAATGACCAACTGGGCGAGGAAGCGCGGCTTGCCACCATAGACATTGCGGCGGCAGAGATGAGCGAGGTCGCTGGCATACCAACCATCACCGAGGATGGCTCCGATGGCATTGGCACCTGTTGCCACCTGCGAGGTGACATCATAGGTCTGGTAATGCACCCGCTTGCGAAACTCCGTCCAACCCGGCGCGAAAACATCTTTGCTCACCCGCTGGCCATTGAGGCGCAGCTCGTAGGTGCCCAGCGCGGTGACGTACACCATGGCACGCTTCACCGGCCTATCCACCGTGAAATCCTTGCGCAGATAGGGCGCGGGGATTCGCTCCAGGTCCGCTAGCGGCGGCCCGCCACCTGCAGGTGATCCTCCCGCCTCCGGAACCGACCACGTCGAATCATCGAAACCTGGTTTGTCACATCCGGCGGCAGGCTCCTGGGTTGCCTTCCATGTGGTATCCGTCGCTACTGTCATATCATCGCCGGACTCAAACTGGATTACCAGCTGGCCGGTAACGCCTGGCATGTATGGATCGGTATGACCTGCTGTGAGAGTGAGCACGTTGGCTCCGTGATGCAAGGCATGGGTGGCATCCAAACGTGCGTTGCGTTCCCAGTGGGCGCCGTAGCCAATGGCCGTGCCGTTGATGGCTGCATCACAATAGTTGTAAGCCGATAAAGCCAGCGTCGCACGCTTGACTTTGCGATCGGATGGCAGATTGAACGGCTTGCGGAAACAGGTATTGACGCTCACCTTGCCCTTGTTTGCAGGAAGCCTCAACCACTTGAGGTCATGAATGTTGAATAGCCTGTCATCCGCGGCCGCCTCCGGCGAATGCTGGTAAGCCGCGTCATAGCCAATCCACTTAGCCTTCCAGTCTTCAGGCTGGAGTAAGCCCATCGTCCAAGACGCAGGTTCGCTCCACGCCGTCGCCTGCGGGGCCCACACCCGAACCTTCCAGTAACACCGGGTTTGTGAGACGAGAGCTTTGCCCGCGTACTCTATCTGGTTACTCTGCGCCAAGGTCACCTTGCCGCTGTCCCACAAATCCCCAGCATCTTGCTTCAGCAGCTCCTGAGTGGATGCCACCAGAATCTGATATGCCGTTTGCTCCACCCCACGCGGCATGGCAGCTTGCTGGTCAGCAAGGACTGATGGAGTGCTGCCAGAATCGGCGTTTTTCAAGCGCACAGCGGCAAGCGTCCATGACAGCCGTGGCTTGGCAGGATCGATTCCCAGAGGATTTTGCCGATACTCGCAGCGGAGAGTCGCCGGCGCTAGATCTGTGGCAGTCCCGCCGGCCTGGATGACTGGCGAGTGCATGATCAGCAGCGCGGTCACTCCGCAAATAATGGTATGGGTCATTTTCATGTGGATATTTCTCTGTGCCTTCAACCGATCGCGCTATGAGCCTGGTCTAGCCAGCTAATGAGGCTGAGGCAAATCATTGGTCAAAATGAAGCTTAATTCAGCTATCGTGGCAGGCGATATAGTGACGAATGGTGGAGGGTGTCAATGGTAATTAAGTGGGTGGCAAGCGGCCTTGTCATGCCGCCTTCTTTTGCTAGATTTCGAAATGGAAATCACGGATTTCACGAATGAGCAATGAGTTATAACAAGGAGCTAGATCCCTGATTTTTCGCAGTATGGGCAACCGGGCAAGATGCCAGGTCCACGTGATGCGGGCACCTTGCCCGCATCGCACATGAGCTAGCCATGCCAAGTGGAATTCTTAATTGTCGCTGGACCTGGCTCAATGGCCTCTGACCAGACCGCCATGTGGCGGCGAGACTAAGGCATAGCCGGAATTACATGCACGGCAGGGTCACGCGCTTGGAATACTGGAAGGAGTTTTTGGCCATGAACTTGAGCATGTTATTGCCTCTTAGGTTTTTTTCGCCGCGCAATTGTTGTATCCCAAAGTCTGAAATGACGGTGAGGGAAATTTCCACTGCGGTCACGCGGCCGGCCTTCAATTCGTCGGTGGTGACGTCTGAGGTGGGGCTTGCCGCCAGTTGGATGCCGCTACCCAGAATCCGGAAGTCGACGATGCGGCCGTTGCCATCGGTGGGCCCGATGGACACTGGTACATTGAGGGTGGTGGCAGTGGCGGTGCCAGGGTTTTTGGTTACTGCGATGTAAAAGGTGACGCTATATTGATAGATGTTTTCACAGACGAAGTTTTTCAGATCGATGAGCTGTGGGCTGTAGCTTTGAAAGGCTGGTTCGAGTTCAGCTTGGCTGAGGAGGTTGTTGAATGTTTGGTCGGGGTTGACCAGCAAGCGGTTGAGGGTAAAGGTGGAAAAGCTGCTGTTGCTGCCGTCGATAGGGTCCTTGTATTGGAGGTCATAGGCCACGCAGGAGACGTCGCCGCCCTTGTCATCAGCACTGTTGATCTTGCCGTCGTAGCGGTCGGTCGCGGCGGTGAAAAAGATGAGTTTGGAGGCGTTGGCGCTTTTCTGCTGATTGGAGCCGGGGAGGGGGGTCGCGGTTTTGGCAGAGAGCCATTCAAACTTGTTGCCACTGCGGGTGACGAGGCTTTCGAAATCCTTGGCCATGGAGTCGACCATGTATTTGGCCTGGCGGGAAGCGCGCAGTTCTGCGCGGCTGCGGTTCCACGAGTCGATGGCCACTGCGGTCACCGATATGAGCACCGAGGCAATGATGGTGGTGATAGCCATGGCGATGAGCAACTCCACGAGAGTGAAGCCACGACGAAGAGGCTGGGAGCAGAAGGTTTTCATGAACGTGGGACCAACGGGAGGGGCTTACCTGCGCACGGCCAGATTGCGGGTAAAGAGGGGCTTTTTGTGCGTTTTAAAGTTATTTTTGAAGCTCGAGCCGGTGAAGTAGGCCTGATTGTTGGCAGGCATGCTGTAGAAGTCCGCAGCGAAAGCGATGACCGCTTGCTTGTAGTCGTCGCCCTTGCTCGCTAGGGTTCCATCCTGTGGATCGCTGATGCTGCCAGCAGTGCCTGGGCTGAGGCCTTGGCCCTTGCTGTAGATGAGCTGGGTACACTTGACGTAGAACACGACGCCCTGCAGTGCGTTGAGGTCCTGCGCCAACAAGGGGTCGCTGAGTTGTCGCAGCATGGGCACGACGAGGTAATCCTTGCCGGCGACGCCGCTCGTTGCGCTGACCGGTTGCAGGGAGCCATCGGCACGGCGTTGGCTCGGGTTGCCACGATATTGATAGACAAAGAGCGCGGTGGCGGGCTCGTTGGCTTGAATGATCCACTGGAATGATTTATCGAAGCCCGTCTTGATGGCGGCGGTTTGCTGGCCGCTGCGCAGGGTGGTCAGTTCGCTTTCCAAGGTGGAGGCTAGGCGGTCGGCTTCTTGGATATTGATGGAGTGGCGGATGCCGGACATGGCCGGACCGAAGGCGTACATGAAGGCGGTGAGCAGCACGGCGAGCACGCCGATAGCGATGACGGTTTCCAGCAAGGTGAAGCCGGAGAGACGTGCGGGGTGGGGGCGGGTCATGGGTTAGAAGAAGGTGAGGCTGGCGCTGTTTTTGAGGATTTGCAGGGGGTCGCGGAATAGCGAGGTGCTGCCGTTGCGCCAGATGATAAAGCCACCGAAGTCGCGCTTGGAGGATTTAATCAGGCGCGGGCGGGTTTCGTTACTGGCGGCGGAGCGGCTGCCGGTGCCGATGATGAAACTGGCACCGGGAGTGGTGCAGATGCCCTCGGCATTGAATTCATAGATGAGGTATTGGCCTTGGTAGTCGCGTTTCACATTGCTGCCGCTGAGGGCTACTTTAGCGACGCTGCCACCGCCATTTTTGTGGTCCTTGGAACTGAGGGTCTGGCTGAAATAGACTTTATCGGGGAGGGTGACGCCGCGACTGGCCAGTGTCCAATCACTGCTTTGCAGGTTGGTGACTGGATCCACTTCCTTGTAGGCCACCACCAAACGGCGCAGGTAAGTGTCCATGTTGGTCGGATCTTGGATGCTCACCAGCACTGCGGCATTGGTGAGTTTGCCCATGGCCAGGCTGCGGGCCTCGGCAAACACCGCTTCCGTGGTGGACACCGCAGTGGTAACGCCTTTGCCGGCGAGCAGGCCGCCGATGCCGACCGTCGCCACGGTCATGAGCACCGAAATGATGGCGATAACCGTCAGCAACTCAACCAGGGAGAAGCCAGCGTGATGCGGTGTGGGACAAGCGGTGGGTTGAGTGAAGCGCATGACTTGAACGGAGGGTTTGAAGAAAAGATGGCGGATTGCTGGCAAAAGGCAATGGCTAGCGTCAATCCATGGCAATTACGATGATTTTTTTTCCGGGTAGCGTCCCTGGCGTGGGCCGTTGATCCACAGCCAAGCGGGGCGGAGCATCTCGCGGATATCTTTGCGCGTGGCTTCCCAGCCGAGGAGCTGCTTGGCGAAGCTTGGATCGGCCACCAGCAGTGGAGGGTCGCCGGGGCGGCGGGGGCCGTAGCTGACCGGGACGGCTCGGCCGGTGATTTCCTCTGCGGCGGTGATGATTTGTTTGACTGAAACGCCGACGCCGGTGCCCAAGTTGCATTGGAGAGAGGCCCCGCCGGCGGCTAGGTGATCGAGGGCGCGGGCGTGGGCATCGGCCAAATCCTCGACGTGGATGTAGTCGCGGATGCAGGTGCCGTCGGGTGTTGGGTAATCGGTGCCGAAGACTTCGAGGTGGTCGATTTCGCCGGTGATGGCCATCAGAACCCGGGGAATGAGGTGGGTTTCGGGATCATGATCCTCACCGATTAGGGCGTCTGGCGAGCAGCCGCTGGCATTGAAATAGCGTAGGCAGGCACTGCGCAAGCCCCAGGCCCGGTCGCAATCCGCGAGCATCCACTCGACCATGAGTTTGCTGCGGCCGTAAGGATTGATCGGCACCTGGGAATTGGCCTCGGTGATGGGCAGAGCGTCGGGCACCCCATAGGTGGCGCAAGTGGAGGAAAACACAAACACCTGGCAGCCAAACTCCTGCATCACCTGCAGCAGCTTGATCGGCTCGGCCGTGTTGTTTTGGTAATACTTGAGGGGGTTGGTAACGGATTCGCCGACATAGGCGTAGGCGGCAAAATGCAACACCGCGCCGAACCGGTGCTTGGTAAAGAGCTCCCGCAGCAGTTCGCGGTCGCCGACTTCGCCGATGACCAGCTCCACGCCCGGATCAATGATGGCCTGCGGGTGGCCGTAGGCGAGGTTGTCGAGTACCACGATGGGCCAACCCTGCGATGCTAATAAACGAACCGTGTGCGAGCCGATGTAGCCGGCTCCACCTGTGACAAGAATGGGAGTGTGCATGAAAAATTGAGATAGCCGCCCGAGGAAATGCCAAAGCCAGCCCTCATGTCAATCCACAGGCGACATTCCAGTGAAAAAAATCTTTGGTTTTTTGAATAGAGACGTGGCTTGGCTACGTTGCATTGTCATGCAGAAACATCTTCGTTGTTGGTGCGGTGCCGCGATAGCCTTGGTTTTGGGCTCTTGTGCCTATGATCCGAACTACTTGGCGGGTGGATCGTCCAGTGGCGGCTACGACGGCGGTGCCGGTTATGGGGAAGGTTACGGCTACGGCGGCAGTAGTTTTTCCACTTCGCTGTTTATCAGCACGGGGAATCCGCGCTGGGGCTATGACCCATATTCTTATTGCTACTACGATTACCAACGCCGCTGCTATTATGATCCCTACCTGTATGGCTACTACCCGGTGGGTTACCGGCCGCTGCTCGTCGTCGGTGTGCCGCATCCTTACGGGTATAATCGCTCGTACTGCCCGCCGCCATCCCGCGTGACGAGCATTACCTTGTCCAACTACCACAACCGGGAGGCGGCTTATCGCAGTTCCAATTACGGTTGGGCGCACCAAGTTCACCAACAGCCATTCGCTGCCAGAAACCAGCCGCAATTCCAACAAAGATCAGCGCCTTACCCGCGCAGCTCCTCAGTCCATGAGCCCGCCACCCGCTATCCAAGCCCGCCACCGAGTGGATTTTACCAGGCCCGCAGCGCTAGCCCCGCGGCCCGTTACCCGGCGGCCCAGCCTGGCAACTACAATAACCCGACAGGCCGGGCCAATCCACAAGGCGCCGGCGTTCAAACTGCCGACCCGCGGCACGGGCCAGCCACGCCGGCCTATCAAGGAGGGGCGTTGCCAAGAACCGCCGGTGCGGCACCTCAGCACCAGGCGCCGGCGGCTGCCACTCAAGGTCGCGGTGAAGGTCGCGGCCAGAAAGAGGGCCGGAGCCCGGCGGATCGTTAGAAGCCGCGCAAGAATATCTATCGCATTGTAGCGGCGGGTCTATGACCGCCGCTGGCCATGATGAGCCAATGCATGTCATGCGCATCGGCGCTCACAGAGCCCGTTACAGCCCATTTCAGCTGCGTTGCCATCTTCACTGAAACGGGCCCTAGCTCTCTTCACGGAGGTTAGGAGTTCTGAGCCTCGCGGCGCTGACGTTCATGGCGCAGGCCTTTGAGCGTAGGGCCGGGGCGCAGAATCCATTTGGCGTAGCCGTAGCCTGCCACGCCGCCGCCGACATGGCAGGCGTGACCGATGATAAACCAACATTGCAGTCCGTGGGCGGCGAGCGTCTCCCCGAGTGCGGCGATGCCCGGCAGACCGAGCTTGGGGTCGGCCAAGGCGAGCAGTACTGCCGCGCTGAGCACGCCAAGGCCGAGGCTGCGCCCGGAGACGGGCAAGGGGAACATCCGTGCTTGCGGCGAGAGCGTGGTTATAATGAGTAGCATAGCCACACAGGCCCCGGACAAACCGACCAGCGGGAATGCATCGTGGCCTCCGTCAGCCAGCAGCAAGTGGCCGCAAGCTCCGCCGACGACCCCGGCGGCTAGGGCTGTGAAAAACCCGCGGCTGCCGAGGATTTGTTCAACTCGGCTGCCCAGCGCCAACACGCACAGCGCGTTGGTGATGACGTGGGGCCAAGAGCCGTGCAGCCAGGCGTAGCTCAATACCTGCCAGAGCGCGCCATCCAAAACCGCCTCCCGCCGCAAGCCCAGCGCCAGATACCACTGGGGGATGTGCTGCGGTCCGCCCGCCCAAGCCGCCAGCCCATGAATGGCCAAGATCAGCGCGGCAATCACCCACGGCCAGCGGGCTTGAGCCAGGCCGCGGCATGGGTGCGCCAATTGAGGGAAATGCACAGTTAGAGTCTGGTGCTAGAAAGGACGACAGAAACCACGGATTGCACGGAATACACGAAAAAAAGAGTTATGAATGTTATGGCATTCACCTTTGCGCTCTGCGGTAAATCTTCAAGTTAGTCGGGAGACTCAATCCGCGGCGTGTGAGCGCGGTTCGCGCAGCACCGTGTTGGGTGCGCCGACGCTAGCGACAAATGGGCCGCCTTCCATGGGGGCCACACCGCTGAAGGCGACATCGGGCATCTCGGTGGGAAGACCGGCCAGAGGGAAATCCTTGCGCAAGGGGAAATACGGGTAGCCCTCCCACATCAGAATCCGCTGCAAATTCGGGTGGCCAGCAAAGCCAACGCCCATCAAATCCCAGACCTCCCGCTCATGCCAATCCGCCGCACCCCACAAATCCACCGCGCTGGCCACCGTTGCGTCCTCGGCCACCTTGACCTTGACCCGCAGGTGCTTGGAATCATCCAGCGTGGCCAATTCGTAAACGACCTCAAACCGCGGCTCTTCGCCGAGGTGATCGACAGCGGAAATATCCAAGAGCATTTCGTAGCCGAAATGATCGCGGCATTTTGCCAGCACCGAGTGCAGTGCATCCAAGCTCACCCGCACGGTCTGTTCAGCACGGAATTCCACGGTTTCCAGCACCTTTCCGGCGAAGGTGTCTTGGAGCGATTTGATGTCATCAGCGGCGGCCATGCAGGTATTTTTAAGTGAGTGGTGAACGGCTCAGCGGGCGGATTAGCTCAGCATGCTGCGTTTCTGGTCCAACAGTGCGTGCTCGGTATCCACCTTTTCTTGCAAGCGCATCAGGCCGGCAATCAAGGCTTCGGGCCGCGGCGGGCACCCGGAAATATACACGTCTACCGGGATTAATTGGTCGATCCCCTGCAACACCGCATAACTGCGATACATCCCCCCGCTCGACGCACAGGCCCCCATCGCCAAACACCATTTCGGCTCGGGCATCTGGTCCCAGATCCGCTTCACCGCCAGCGCCATCTTGTAGGTAACCGTCCCGGATACCACCAATACGTCAGCTTGCCGCGGCGAAAAACGCATCACTTCCATCCCAAAGCGCGAAATATCAAAGCGCGACGAGGCAGTGGCCATCAATTCGATTGCGCAACAGGCCAAGCCCATGGGCATGGGCCACAGCGAGTTTTTGCGCACCCAGTTCATGGCTGCATCTACGCGGGTGACAATCACGTTGCCTTCGATCTTCGAATCGTAGGCCGTTTCTAAGGTGGTGGTAGGGCTGACCATGAGATTTGCCCCGGCAGACTGCTCGTTCCACCGCCCAAGCTCAAGCGGAATTTTTTGCGGGGCAAGAAATTCCGGTTTGCCACGAGTCGCTCGCGCGGCCTAGCCTTGCGCCTCAACCCACCCACCTCGATGTCAGCCTTCCCCACGCCACTGCAAAAAAACGATCCGCAGGTCCAGCACCTGGTAGCTGTCATCGGCAAACAATTCGCAGTGCAGGGGGAATTTGTGGGCGGCGGGGAAATCGACAGCGGCCACATCAATAGCACCTACACCGGCACCTTTCGCCAGGCCGATGGCACACTGCGGCGCTATATCTTCCAATTGATCAACCGCAACGTTTTCAAGGATCCGTTTGTGGTGATGCACAACGTGGAGCGCGTCACCCGCCATATCAACGACAAGGTGTTGCGCGTCAAAAAGGACCTCGGCGGCCAAACCCTCAACCTCTACCCCGCCCGCAGCGGCGATGCTTGGATCGAAGATGCCGCCGGCGGCGTCTGGCGCTGTTACAATTTCATCGAGGGCTGCGTCACTTACGATATCGTCGAAAATACCCGCCAGGCCTATCAGGCGGCCCGCGCCTTCGGCTCGTTCCAGGATCTGGTCAGCGACCTCGATGCCTCGACCTTGCGCGAAACCATCCCCGATTTCCACAATACCCGCAAGCGCTTCGAGCACTTGATGGAGGTGGCCGCCGCCGATCCGCTCGGCCGCCTCGCGGCAGTGCGACCCGAGTTCGATTTTATCTGCCAGCGCGAAAATCTAACGAGCGTGTTGCTCGATGGCATGGCCGCGGGTTTGCTGCCGATGCGCGTCACCCACAACGACACCAAGATTAACAACGTGATGATCGACGCGGAAACCGACGAGGCGGTGTGCGTGATCGACCTGGATACGGTGATGCCCGGCTTGGCGCTCTATGACTTTGGTGATCTAGTACGCACGGCCACCAGTCCGGCGGCCGAGGATGAGACGGATTTGTCCAAGGTGCAAATGCAGATGCCGATGTTTGAGGCGCTCGTCGAAGGGTATCTCGACTCGGCCGGCTCGTTCATCAACGAAGCGGAAATCGACCACTTGGCCTTCGCCGGTAAGTTGATCACCTTGGAAGTGGGCATTCGTTTCCTAACCGACCACATCGAGGGCGACGTCTATTTCAAGACGCACCGGCCCAACCACAATCTCGACCGCTGCCGCACCCAGCTCAAACTCGTGGAGCTTATCGAAGCCCGCGAAGCGGAAATGAACGCCTTTGTCCGCAAGGTGCGCAGGGGCAGTCACTAGAGTTGCGCAGGCTTACGCATTGCCGAGTTCCTCGGCGCGGCGGGTGGCGGCACTCACTGCAGCTATGAGCGAGTGGCGCAGGCCGAGCCGCTCAAGTTCGGCGACGCCGGCGATGGTGGTGCCACCAGGGGAGGTGACTTTGTCTTTGAGAACCGCGGGGTGCTCGTTGGTTTCCAGCACCATCGCGGCGGCTCCCAGCACCGTCTGCGCGGCCAGCTTCAGGGCCTCCGCACGCGTTAGACCGGCCAACACCCCACCGTCGGCTAGAGCTTCAATGACTACGTACACATAGGCCGGGCCGCTGCCCGATAGCCCGGTGACCATGTTCATGCAACGCTCGGGCATTTCCATGGCGAGGCCCACCGCTCCCAGCAGCAAGCCTGCGGTGACCGCATCGGCACGCGTCGCTCGCGTGCCGATGCAATAAGCGGCGGCTCCCTTGCCGATTAGCGCCGGGGTGTTGGGCATGGCGCGGATGACGCGGAAATTTTCCGGGCTAGCGGCTTCCAAGGCGGCCAGAGTGATGCCTGCAGCGATGGAAATGACCAGCCGCGGTTGGCCGGCGGCGGCATGTGCCGCGTCCCGCAGCGCCGCCGCAGCTTGCGCTGGCGTGGTGCAGAGTAAGATGACCTCGCAGGCGTCGGCGAGCTCCGCCGGGGAGGCGGTGGTCCCGGCGGCGGTGAGCTGGGTGAAGGCTTCACGCGCGGCGGGCAACGGGTCACATCCGAGGACTTGCTCTGGCGCGACGAGGCCAGCGCGGATGGCCCCAGCGATGAGAGTACTGCCCATTTTTCCACAGCCGATCGTGCCAAGTGTCATGCCCCGATTATAACGGGTGTCCCCACCACCGGCGAGCTCAATCTCTCAGCCCGGAGCGCGGGCCACATTCCAAGCCCTGGCACCGGATCACCAGCGCAAGTTGAGCTCCGGTCCCAGCAGCAGGATCGGCGAGGCCCTGAACGCCTCGATGCGCCCGGCAAGCCGCTCGACTCCCGCGTGGGCGGCTGGCGGCAGGGCGTCGAGGAGGCCGCCGCTGGCGACTACCTGGCGCAGGCGCAGCGACGGAGCGGCCCCGCTGCGGATGATCTCGGTTTCGTCCTTGTCGGGTTTGGCAAACAGCCCCTCGATGGGGCTTTTGGGTTCGGGCAACAGGCGCACCTCAAGTTTGGGCAGTTTGGTGGCCCGCTTGGCGTGGACGATGGCTTCGCGCAGGCCGCCGAGTTCATCCACCAGGCCGATGGCCAGCGCCTCTTTGCCGCTATAGACGCGGCCGCCGGCCAAACCCTCCAGGTCGCCTTGCAGCGCCTTGCCACGCCCGTCGGTAACGCGTTTTTTGAAGGTCGCATAAACCGCAGTCATCGACTTGCGAATCATCTCCGCCTCTTCCTTGGAGTACTCGTGGGTTATGCTCATGGCACCGGCATTCTTACCGCGCTGAATCGCATCGGTGGTGATGCCAAGTTTTTCCAAGGCCCCTCCGATAACAAATTTCATGCCGACCACCCCGATAGAGCCGGTGATGGTTCCTGGTTCAGCAAAGATGCGGTCGGCGGGGCTGGCGACATAGTAGCCGCCGCTGGCCGCCACGCCGCCCATCGACACCACCAGCGGCCGCTTGGCACGTTTCCACTGGTCGGCGGCCTCCCACAACACCTCGCTGGCGAGCGCCGAGCCGCCGGGCGAATTGACCCGCAGCACCAGTGCCTTGGCGTGTTCGTCCTTGATCAATTTGAGGATTTGGCTGCGCACCGGGGCCACGGATGCATCGGAAATATCGCCGTCCAGAGCGACCACCGCGACGTAGTCTTTTTTGGACTTGGCGGCGTCTGACTTGCTGTGGAACATCAATTGGAATACATCTAACAAGCCGCTGAGGTCCGGCCCGTCGAGGTCGGGAAGTTGGAATTTGCGGTCAAACTTGGCCTCCTTGCCGTACTTCACGTGCAACCTTTCAACCAACTCCGTGCGGTAGAGAAGCTCGTCGGCGAGTCCGGCCGAGACCACTTCGGCGGCAGTTAGGGCACCGTTGTCGATGAGACCGCGCACCTTGTCGGGAGGGAGTTTGCGGCCACTGGCGACCTGGGCGACGAGTTGCTCAAAGATGGAGGTGATGAGGGTTTCTTGCTGCTGTTTGGCATAAGAACTCGGCCCGCTGCGGTAGTAGGCCTCACCATAACTCTTGAAATCCCCGATGTGAATCACATCCGCCTGCACTCCCAGCTTGTCGAGCAAACCCTTGTAGTACATGCTTTCCGCGTAAATGCCGTTGAAGCCGCAATCGGCTTCCGGCATCAGCGCAAAGTGATTGGCCGCACTGCCGAGCAGGGCAATGCCGTTGGTTAGATGCTCGCTATACAACCACACGTCCTTGCCCGCCTCGCGCAGCGCCAGCAAATGACTGCGGATTTCCTGGATCTGGGCGAAGTCCAGCTCCGCATCATCCGCATCGAGCAGCACCGCCTTCACCGCAGAATCTGTCAGTGCCCGGCCCAGACTCCTGGTCAAATCAAACAAGGTGAGCGGCCGCGAGGCATCCATGTCCAGCAGCGATTGCTTGTGCTGCCCGCCTTCCACCAACTTGCCTGCCAATTCGTACACCGCAATCAGCGGTTTCACTGGCGCCGGGCTTTTTTCAGATTCCGCCGCCGCAGGGGCATCGGCGGCCAGCAAGCCCCACGTTGGAATCACAACCATTGCCAAACCATAAATCAATGCACGCATGTCCATGCCTGTAGCACGCCTGCCAGCCACTGGCAACCCCGGGATTTGGCGTGCCATGTGGTTGCCGCGCCTCGCGGCAGCCTGTGCTGGCGGCGTCCCGCCGCCAGTGCCTCTGCGGCTTGCGGCCCGACATGCGATCTCTATCACCTTCTCCTCGAGCGCCGACACACGCCGGCTAAAGCCAGCGCTCCTTGCTTCCGCGCCCCGCTTCCTAATTGCTGTCACTCGCCACTTGGCAAGGGCGTTGCGCAGGCCACGGTGCCTCCATCATCACGCCTCCTCGCGGCCATCCTCGTGCACTTGGATGTGCTTGCGGAAAACATACGCTCCCACCGGCGTGATGAGTGCCATGCCGCCGACGACCATCCACATCACCTCAGAATGGCGCGGACCGGTCTCCGGGCAGAATTGCTGCAACAGCCAACCCGATAGGGCTCCGGCTACCAGCTTGGCACCGAAATATGGCAACATCGACAGCGACATGTAGGACGCCTCTTGGCCGTGCGGCGCGATGGCTGCGGAGTATTCATATAAGCGCGGCGACCACAGCGCTTCGCCGATGGATAGAAACACGATGAACATGAATATCGAGATATACAGCGGATTGACCGCGCCTGCCACCCCGAGCCATTGATGGACTAACACATCGCCGAGCCAGCCATCGGCCAGCGCTTGGAACCAGCGCGGCGGCAACGCAATGAAAAATACCGACAAGGCCGAGATCAGGCTGCCCACTGTGACCATCCGATAGGCGGTGACTTTTTGGGTGAGCACCCCGCAAATGGGCACCAGCACCAGGATGAGCACGGAGTTGAGCATGCCGCTGATGTGCGCAAAAGGCGCGCCGGGCCCGAGTTCGCGAATGCCATACTTGGGAAATAGATAGGTCAACTGGAAGAAAATCATCCGCACGCCGACGACCAGGGTCATGAAGATGAGAAATCGATAGAACGCGGGTTGGCGCCACAGACCAGCGAAGATTGAGGCGGTCTTCACCGCGGTTTCTTTGCAACTCGTCCACAGGTTCAGCGCCCACGATGCGCCTTGCTGCCCGCTTGCTTGGCGGGGAGTGATGGTTACGCCGGTTTCGGTCATCTCCACGCCGTCGCGCAGGAAAAACCAAACCAGTAGAAACCCCGGCACTGTGAATACCGCTCCGAGAAAAATTAGCGCGCGGTAGGAACTTAATTCCATGCCGAGAATCGGCAGCGTCCAGTGGCCGTGTTCACCTAGACCCAGCGGTAGCCACGAGAAATCAATCGAGCCGAATGTCCGCCCAAACAGGGAAATAACCCAGGTGCCAGGGCGTTCGGAGCCGCGCACATTGTCAAAAATGCCGTCACCGCAGGCAAAGCCCAGATTCATCAGAGCATAGTACAGCGAGAACGCCACCGACCGCTGCGCCGCGTTGGAAAATTTTTTCACCGCGGCAATCATCACCGGCACCATCAGCGCGATGCCGACGGCCTGCAGATAGAGCCCGAACGGCAGCACCAGCCAGCGGTTGAGCGTGACTATCATCACGCAGCGTGCTGTTAGACAAATGGCGAAACCCAGTAAAAACGTCCGGCGGATGCCGATGGCATCGGTTAGCGAGCCGACCAGCACGGTGATAAGCGTCATGATGGCCGACCAGGTGGCGATCCAGGTGCCGGCTTTCACATCGGAGAACCCCAGATCATAGGACAGCCAGAGTGTTAGGACGCCGGCGGCACCGCACTTGTAGGCGAGGTTTTCCAAAATATAGGCACCGTAGATGATCCACAACTCGCGCGGCGCACTGCGCAGCACGGTGAATTTTTTCAAGAACGCCGCGGCGTGGGATGGGGCTGGAGAGTTAGACATGATGAGGCTCAGCCGAGGATTCGGGGGAAACGCGCCGGACGCAAGGCCGAAACGTGGGCTTTTCAAGCCGAAAACCGAAATTGAACCCCTGCAATGAGAATGAAAACCACAGATTACACAGATTACACGGATTTTTTGGTATTGAATATTTCACCGTTTGCAACTTCGCAGAAGTTGCAAATGGAACCTCTTTCAATCTGTGTAATCCGTGTAATCTGTGGTTAATCTATCCGACTGCCAGAATCCGGCCTCGGAGTTCGGAATTCAATGGCTGTAGTGATTGATCAACCAGCCGATGAGCAACACCTGCGGGGTGGAGATGAGCGGCAAGGCCAGGCTGGCCTTCCACGACAGCGTCGTGGCCCGCAAGCTCAATAGTTCGGTGTAATCGGTGGCGGCACCCGCCATCAAAAACACAAAGGCGTTGCCCGGTGCATGCGCCCGGGTCAGCAAATCCGCCGCAATCGGCGACGAGCCTTCCGAACAAACTTCTAATAATGTGGTGGCCACCAGCGTCAGGAACATCCCGCCGAGAGTCGGTCCGAATGCGTGTTCGAACCACGTTTCAGGGACAAAAGCCCGCAGCAGTCCCGTTAGAACGAAGCCAAACAAGATCCAGCGCAGCACCATCCGCGAGCCGCCCAAGCCTTCCATCGCCAGCCGCGAATAATTCTCAACGCTAGGTTTCAACGATCGCAACACGCCGCGCAGGGCGGGGCCCTTGCGGTAACCGGCGGGCAGCAGCACCGCGTTGGGGTTCGTTGGAAGTTGGCCGGCAGCCACCAGCCGCTCGGTAATCCACCCGGTGATGAGTGCCACCCCAATCGACAGCAAGATGAACATGCCCATCCACCCCCAGCCAATCAGCGAGGCCAAGATCAGCGTGAGCGAGAGCGAATTCCACGGGCTGGCTATCAGAAAGGCCACCGTCTGGCCCAGCGATGCCCCGCGTTTGTACAAACTCATTCCCACCATCAATATCCCGTGGTTGCATAAGTCCAGCGCCACCCCGGCGGCCACCGCTCGCAGCAACCCGTTGAGGCTGCCGCTACGCCCGAGTAGCGCCGCTACCAGTTCGCTAGGCACCCGCCCGATGACCGCCACCGCCACAATCCCCAGGCCCAAGCTCCACCACGTCCGCACCAACATCTCATAACAGGTGTGTCCGAAAATGTGTAGCCACCCCGGCGCGCCAGTTAGAAAATGCCCGGCTAGACCCAGCATGAAAAACGCGGCCGAGCCCCACAGCAGCCAGTCCGGCCGCCGCCGCGCCGCGCCGCCACCGCAGCACGTTCCGCCCGCCGGAACCTTCGGCGTGCAGCAGGAGAGCGGCTCTAGTGTTAGGTCGGCGGCGGCCCGTGCCGGCGGAGTCAAGCGCAGCAAGGACCGTCGCAGCGCGCGGCGCTCGCGGTCAGCGTCCGACGGCGGGGTGGGGGAGTTGCTGGAGGACATGGGGTGTTAGAGGTGGTCTGGAAATTGGGGAGCGCCGGCGTCTCGCCGGCTGTGTTCGGTATCTTGCCGAACACTCTTCTGCGAATGCGCAGCGCAACGCGCAGAGCTCGCGGTCAGCGCCTGGCGGCGGTGGAGTGGGGTTGGCAGCGGCGAGCAAGGAACGACACTTGCCAAGTGTCGTGTGAAGGAGGCCGGTAGAGGATAGCGGATGGAGATGCGGGCAGGGGCTTTGCGGTCACGCTTCATCGGCGCTGCGGCCCCAGGCGCGCAGGCACGGCCTGCGCAGCGGCTTGCAAGGCAGCGCAACGCTCTCACACTGGTTCGAGTGCGGTGAGAAGTTTCTGATGGATGCCGCCGAAGCCGCCGTTGGAGAGTACGGCGATGACGTCGCCGGGGCGCGCAGCGCTGGTCACTTGCTGCAAGATTTGCTCGATTTCGGTTAGGTACCACCCTTGGCCGCCATGACGGGTGATATCGGCGGCGAGTTTAAGCGGATCGAGGCGGTCGTTCGCGGGGATTTTGTGCAGGTCGGGGATGGCGGAGACAATCGCGCAGTCGGCGGTGGCCAGGGCCTCGGCCAATTCGTGTTGGAATATCGCGCGGCGAGTCGTATTGCTGCGCGGCTCAAACAGCACCCACAATCGGGCCCCCGGGAAGCGCTGGCGCAGGCTCTGCACCGCCAAGCGGATCGCCGTGGGATGATGGGCGAAGTCGTCGATCACGCTGATGCCGTTGACCTCGCCGCGTAGTTCTTGGCGGCGGGCCACGCCGTCAAACGCTTCCAGTCCGGCGCGGATCTCCGCAGCACTCAAGCCGGCAAAGGCTGCCGCGGCCGCTGCCATCGCCGCGTTGCGCACGTTGAACTCGCCGGTCATGCGCAGCGAATACGCCTCCCCGCCAAGCGTGAAGGAACTACGAGAGCTCTCGTAGTTGGTGTTTTCTATCAGCAGCCCGCAGCCCGCATCAAAGCCCACGCTGGTCACCGGGCAGGGCGCGCCGACGGCCACTGCCAGGCAGTTGGCATCGTCGCCATTGATGAAGGCGCGGCCGCCGCGCGGCACGATGTTGAGCAGGCGGCGGAAACTCAGCTTGATTTCGTCGAGCGAGTCATAGATATCCGCGTGGTCGAACTCGATGTTATTGATGACCACGCACTCCGGAAGGTAGTGCAGAAACTTCGAGCGCTTGTCGAAAAATGCCGTGTCGTATTCGTCGCCTTCCAACACGGTGAAGGGCGAATCAGTGAAATGCGCGCCACAGCCAAGATTGCTAGGTAGGCCGCCGATCATAAACCCGGGGTCGCGTCCAGCGTGACGCAGCAGCCACGCGAGCATCGATGCGGTGGTGGTTTTACCGTGGGTGCCACTGACCACCAGGTTGCGTTTGCCGCGCAGGAAATACTCCTTGAGCAACTCCGGCAGCGATTGATAGAGCAACTTGCGGTCCAGCGCGGCTTCCGCCTCCGGGTTGCCGCGCGAAATGGCGTTGCCGATGATGACCACCTCCGCATCGGCCGGAATGTGGTCCTCGTGGTAGCCTTCGCTCAGGACAATGCCCGCGCCGCGGAGGAAATCCGACATCGGCGGATAGATGCCGGCGTCCGAGCCGCTGACGGTGTAGCCGCGTTGTTGCATGGCGGCGGCGACGGCGCCCATGGCAGTGCCACAGATGCCGGTGAAGTGGAAGCGGGTCTTGTCGGACATGCGGTGGGGGATCAAAAAGTCGGGGCGGGCACCGTGGCGTGGTCGCGCTCATCGATGCGGCGGCGCAGGATGCGTTCGGCGATTTCGCGGACCATTTCGGCGAGCAGCAGCCAGAGGTGGGAGCCTTCGCGGTAATCGGCGGGGGCGATGTGTTTGACGCGTCCGGCATGGCTGCAAAGTTGGAAGCTCTTGCGGAACGAGCGGCCGCTGGGGTCCTCGGGATTGTACACCGCGATGCCGTGGCCGCCATTGCGGTTCATCACCGTGAAGCAGGGCACATCCGTCGGTCCGTCGCCCACGTAGACCATGTTTTCAAACGGGATGGGCCGCAAGTCCACCGGCATGTGGTCGTTGACGTCCTGTTCGTAGCTGAGCATGCCCTTGTTGATGCGAAACAAAAACTGGGTCTTGGTGGTGTGCGAAATGGCGCGTTTGGGAAAACTAATGCGGCCTTCGGCATCCTCGCCGAACTCGCAGCCGAAGATTGCTTTGACGTAGGGCTGGAGGCGTGAACCGTCTAGCAGGGCTTTGAGGCCCGAGGAAATGATATAGTGCTCGACCTTGATGCCGGCGGCCTCGTGTTCGGCGCTGAGGCATTTGGCCGGCAGTGCTTCAAACAATTCCGGCAGGCCCGGGAAAAACCGCAGCCCGGCACCCAAGCTAGTGAGCCTTGCGTTGGTCACCCGGTCCATACTTAGGTAGTCTAGCAGGCATTTCATATACGCCAGTTCGCCGTCCCACTGCTGGTTGCGCACCAGGGCGTTGCAGCGCTGCCAGAATTGCACCGGGTCGATTCCAAACTCTGGTAACAGCACATCATCCTGCATGTACAGCGGGCTCAGCGTCTGATCGTAGTCGTAAATCAGTGCTATGATGTTTTGAGGGGTGGCCATCGGGGCACCAGCCAAGCAAGCCTGCTTGCCTACGACAAGCAGCAAATCCAAAATCCGTTACAGGTCGATCATCACCTTCATGAGCTTGTCGGCGTTTTCCCCGATGTAGGTGTAGGCATTGAGGAACTGCTCGAAGGGGAAATGCTTGGAGATGAGGGGGGAAAGGATGATTTGGCCTTGGGCAATGAGTGCGGCCGCCTCGATGTAATCCTCATGCCGATACATCATGGAACCGAAGACATTGAGCTCGTGCTCTCCGACAAAATACATGTTGATGGTGGGATTCTTGGCATAGACGCCGAGAATGACCACTTCGCCGCCCTTTTCGACGTTGCCTATCAAGGTGTCGAGGGATGCCTGGACGCCGGCCGCTTCAAAGCCCACTTGGAAGCCCTCGCTACCGAACACCGCCTCGGCGCCTTCCTTAAAGGAGGTGTGCAGAATGTTGAGGGTGTGCTCAATGCCGCATTCCTTGGCCTTTTGTAGTTTGAAATCCATCACATCGGTGATGAGTACTTTGTTGGCACCGCGTTGTTTGGCAAATTGCGCCACCAGATTGCCGATGGTGCCGGCCCCCGAAACGACCACATTTTTGCCTTGGAGGCTGGATGCGCGGGCGGTGGAATGTGCGCCCACGGCGGCCGGCTCGATCATGGCCCCCTGTTCAAAGCTCATGGAATCTGGGAAGACAACCAATCGGTCTTCGGGAACCACGAAATACTCCTGGGCCACGCCAGGTGCCTGGAACCCCTGCACCTTGAGTTCTTGGCAGGCATTGTACTGGCCGCGCAGGCAGGGGCCGCACTTGCCGCAGACCAACTGTGGCCGCGCCGTGGCTCGCTGGCCAACCTTGGCCGTGGTCACCGCCGCACCAATCGCTTCGATCGTCGCCGAGTATTCATGCCCCTGTACGACCGGGTAGGGGGTGGCCGGGTGCTCGCCGTGGAAGACATGGATATCCGATCCACATACGCCAATGCGTTGAATCTTCAGCAAAATTTCGTTGGGGGCCAATGGGCCGGGGGGGGCTACGTCGCGGTACTCGATGATACCGGGCGAGGTCATGATGGCTTGTTTCATAGGGTATGTTCTGACTGTGGAATTTATTATACTAATCACTTTTCGCAATACCACCTGGGGCCGGCACCCGACACCAGGATCACATTGGCATACGCGGTGAAATCCCCGGTGCGGATGACTGCCTTGACTTTGCTGCTTAGTTCTTTGATCTGTGGATGGGTGACGATTTCCACGGGGATATCCGCGCCTAACAAGGCTGTGATGTTGTCGTACAAGCTCGGGCTTACCTCCGGGGTCTTGTCGGCGAAGATGAGCTTTTCGACCGAGAAGAACTTTTTCAGAACCTGCAAGGTGTCGATGACCATCGGACAGTTTTCGGTGAGCGAGATATCCACCACATCGGCGTGCTTGGGGATGGCGAAGCCGGCATCCACGACCATGAGCATATCGCCGTGACCCTGCTCTGAGAGCAGCCTGGCCAACTCGCGGTTGATGATTCCTATTTCTTGCATGGATTTGTTAGTTTTTTAGTGTGGGGCTTTGACGGCGGTTTCCAGCCAGACTTGATAGTGGTCTTGGAACGACTTTTTGAACTTGGCGTAGGCGGCCTTGGTCTCAAACACCTGGCTGTCATCCCACAGTACGCGCCAGTCGCCCAGCGCCTCCGGCCACAGAAACACCTGGCCCCAGATGAGCCGGTTATTGGCGTCGATGCCGGGGTGTGTAGCGCTGCCGTCGCCGGAGATGGCGAGCATTTGCTCGGGTGTTAGAAAATCCGCAGTGGCGGCGCTGAGGTTCTCGAGGATCCGGTCGGAGCGGGTCGCCATGGCCACGTAGCCGCCGGACTTATTTTCGCGCAGATGGGCCCAGTTGAGGCAGACCTTGGCCGGGGATATGCCATTGTGGGCGGCGATGGCCTGGATGAGCGGTTCGGTCATATCGGCGCGGTGTTCCTTGAAGCGGTCGCGGCCAGGGCGGCTCGGCGAGGCCACCGACATGTATCCGGAGCATACCATGCCATGGTTTTCCATGTAGCGGCGCAGCTCGGTTTGTTGGAAGAGCGGATGCATCTCCATCTGATTGACCAGCGGCCGCGAGAAACTATCCGTGTCGCGAAACAATAGCTCCAGATTCACTTGCGTGTGGTTGGACGTGCCGATATCGACAATTTTGCCGGCTTTTTTCAAGCGGACGATTTCGCCCCAGGTTTCCATGAAGCACTCGTGAATGTAGGGGACGGCATCGGGGTTGCGGTGGTTGCCGGCACAGCCGGGAGTGTGGACGTTAGGCCATGGCCAGTGATTGAGGTACATGTCCACTTTGTCCACGCCCAGCGCACTGAGGGTGGAGTCGAGGGCGGGTTCGACGTCTTGTTTGCTCATGTGGCCGTTCCACAGTTTAGCGGTGATGAACAATTCATCGCGCGAGGCGATGTAGCCTTTGGCGATGGCCTCGCGAATTGCTTCGCCGACCAGCTCCTCGTTTTCATAGGCGCGGGCGGTGTCCAGATGGCGCCAGCCGAGACGGATCGCTTCGACGGTGGCATCCTTCATGTAGTCCTGCGCCCAGTCGGAATGGAAAGTTCCAAACGCCGCGATGGGCATTTTTACTCCGCTGGCAAGCGTGACTTGGTGCACGGCTGCGGGATCAATCCCCTGGATCGTGGGGTCGAACTTCACCTTTTCTGAGGAAACGTTAGGGGAGGGCATGGGCGTGTGTTGGGGCGTGAGTTGCGGGGCCATGGCGGGCGGGCTGCCAGATGGCCATAACACCCAGCGGGCGTGCGCGGAGGATAGACCGCAGGCCTGCTTTGCCAAGAAATTTGTAGATATTTCACTGGCAATGAGCAGCTCAGTGGTAAAAATTCGTCACCATTCATTCCGAAAAAACCTCAGATTGCTGCGGATCGCCGTTTTGGCGAGGGGCCGGCGCCCCTGTCACTCAAATACACTGCCAACATTGTCATCCGCTCTGCATGACTGAACTGGGGCTGGTGCCACAGCTCGTGCTCTATGAATTGGTAGTGGTCAACTACGGTGAGTTTGCCTCCAGCGATGACGCCGAAGCCTTCGCGGCGGGGGCGCTTGGAGTGGAGACGGATGATTGCTATAACTCACTCTGCCGCGTGGCCGACCCACTCGGCGGCGGAGGGTGGGGATGAGAGTAAGCCCACGACAGCCTCCGACGGGGGGCAAATAGGCTTTGCCAGGCCGGGGATTGCGTCTATCATGGGCGCATGAGCGCAGATTTTCTTGTCATCGGGGCCGGCGTGGCCGGCTTGTCATTTGCCTTGCGGGCTGCGCGGCACGGCTCGGTGGTGGTATTGATGAAAGGCGGGGCCTACGAATCGAACACCGCGTGGGCACAAGGAGGCATCGCCACGGTGCTGCCTGGTGAGATGTGTTCGCCGGGGGATTGCGTCGAGAGCCATGTGGCCGACACCCTGGATGCGGGTGCGGGATTGTGCAACGAGGCGGCGGTGCGCACGATCATCGGTGAGGGCGCCGCTACGATCGAGGATTTGCTAGGCTACGGCATGCAGTTCGATAAGCAGGGAGAGCGGTTTGACCTCGGCACTGAGGGCGGTCACTCGCACCGGCGGGTCTTACATACCTGCGACACCACTGGCCTCAAGATTGCCAGGGCGCTGATTGAGGCGGCCCGCAACACGCCTAACATCACATTGTTGGAGCAGCATGTAGCCATCGACTTGATCACCAGCGCCAAGCTCGGGGCGGTGGCCGATGACCGGGTGTTGGGGGCCTACGTGTTGGATGCCAAGACCAACGAGGTGAGTATTTTGCGGGCGGACCGGGTGTTGCTCGCCACCGGCGGTTGCGGCAAGGTCTATCTCTATACCACCAATCCGGATTCCGCCACCGGCGACGGCGTTGCGCTGGCCTGGCGGGCTGGTGCCTCCATCGCAAACATGGAGTTCATCCAGTTTCATCCGACGTGTTTTTACAATCCCGGGGCGACGGGACCCGAGGCCCGCTCGTTTCTTGTTAGCGAGGCGGTTCGCGGCGAGGGCGGCATCCTGATCAATGCCAAGGGCGAGGATTTTACCTTGCTGAGCGACCCGCGCGGGTCGCTCGCACCCCGCGATATCGTCGCCCGTGCCATCGACCGCGAACTCAAACGCAGCGGCGCAGACTGCGTCTATCTGGATGTCACCCACCAACCGCGCGGCTTCATGCCGCAACGCTTTCCCTATATCTATGCCAACCTGCTGAAATACGGCCTCGATTGCCAAACCCAACCGATACCGGTGGTGCCCGCCGCCCATTACCAATGCGGCGGCGTGGTCACCGACGTGGCCGGCCGCACTGGCATCAGCGGACTTTACGCCATCGGCGAAGTGGCCTGCACCGGCCTCCACGGTGCCAACCGCTTAGCCTCCAATTCGTTGTTGGAAGGCAATGTGATGGCGCGCTTGGCCATGGATCACATACTGCGCCGCTGCCCGCCGGACAAGCCAGCACCTGTCGCCCCGGCCATCCCTGAGTGGGAGCCCGGCAATGCCACCGAGGCGGATGAGTTGGTGGTCATCTATCATAATTGGGATGAGATCCGCCGCCTGATGTGGGACTATGTGTCGATTGTGCGCACCGACAACCGCCTGCGGCGTGCGGCGGCGCGGCTGCGCAATTTGGGCAAGGAAGTGCGCGAGTATTACTGGGGTCACCGGGTCAACGCCGATATTCTCGAACTGCGCAACCTGGTCACTGCCGCCAGTCTCATTGTGGATTGCGCGCTGCGGCGCAAGGAATCCCGCGGTCTCCACTTCACCCTTGATCATCCGGCCACGGTCGAATGCTCCGGCCACGACACGGTGTTGCGCAAGTTCTGAGTGCGCAGGTGCTGGCGGCGAGGACGCCGCCAGCACGGACTGCGGCGAGGACGCGGCAGCCACGTGGCGTGGGTCGGCCCATATTGACACGCCGTAGTGTCTTGCACCTTGGCGATCCACGGGCTTTTTTTTGTCGCCCGTTTGTGACGCATTTTTTGTGCTGGCTGATGCCTAACTCAAGCAGCCTTGTAGCGGCCCGTCTGTGACCGCCGCTGCGCATGAACCGCCAATGATATTGTGATTGCTGAGGCTCCTGCGCTGGCCTAAGTTTTCCCGCTGCCCGGCCCTGCCAATAGCTGTCAGCCGCAAGCCCATCCCCAGCCATCCATGATGAATTGTTATAAATCCACCCTCGTTGCTGCCGTGGTTTTGTCCACGGCCAGCACTCTCAATGCCGCCGGTTTCTTTTTTAAAGACGGCGACAAGGTGGTGATGATGGGCGACGGCGTCACCGAACAATGCCTGTACACCCGCTACGTCGAGGCCTGGACGCTCACCCGCTTCCCGGCTTGGAACATCACTTTTGTGAACGCCGGCATCGATGGCGACCGCGCCACCGGCGGTAACAAGCGATTTTCTCGCGACGTGCTTCCTAACAGCCCGACGGCAATCACCATTGACTACGGTATGCACGACGGCGGATACAAGCCGTTTGAAGAGGCTAGCTTTAAGACCTTCATGGAGGGAATGCAGGGCATCGCCGATCAGGCCAAAGCCGCGAAGGTGCGCGTGGCCTGGTGCACGCCCAACCCGAAAGAGGACGCGGGGGGCGGCCCGGCGATCAAGGGCTACAATGAGACTTTGGAAAAGTATGCGGAGGGAGTCCAGCAGATTGCCGCGACTAACGGTAATGCGCTGTTCATCGATCAGCTCCATCCGTTTCTCGCCGCCATCGACAAGGCCCGCGCTGCCAACCCGAAAATGCGCATCGGCGGAGGCGACCCCGTGTACCCGGGGCCGCCCGGCCAGGCACTGATGGCTTGGAGCCTACTCAAGGGCATGAACTTCCCGACCACCGTCGCCTCAGTGGAAATCGACGCGACAGCCGGTGAGATCATCCAATCCCAGAATTGCAAAATCAAGGACTTGAAGGTGGCGACGGACGGCAGGATTGAATTTAGCCAACTGGACGCGGCCCTGCCGTTTTTTCCGGCGGATGCCAAAAGCATCTTGAAATGGGCACCCGTGCTGGATGAGCTGAACGACTATCGTCTGAAAGTCACCGGCCTGAAATCCGGTCGATACGCGATCCGGCTAAGTGGAACCAAAGTAGCCGAGTACTCAAGCGAGGAGCTCAGTGGGGGCGTGAATCTGGCCGCTGTGGTCCTGGGCAGCGGTCCAATTGCCGAGCAGGTAAAAACTGTATGGGAGGCCATCAAGATCAAAGATCTCTGCTCACACAGCAGCGTTGCTCGCGGCGTCGTCGAACCTGATGCTCGCATCGCAGAGGACTCCAGCATCAAGAATGAATATGCGGATGCCCATCGCGCACCGGCAGACAACGAACATCAGGGCCGAATGCAGCACTATTTTGCCGCGATCAAGCAGACGCTCGTGATGAAGCCTCATCAGGTGGAAATCCTCGCCATGCCCAATCCCTGACCACGCCGGTTTAGCTAATTCCCCCCCTCTTCCATGAATCAATCGTCGCTCCAGATCGTCAATCCCGCTGGCCACTTGCGCGTGGTGGTAACCAAACCCCTGCCTGGCTGCCACTGGCTGGAGGTCTTGCAAGCCGCCGGATGCCGCGTCGAAATTGCCACCGGCGACGCCATTCTATCAGGCGAGGAAATCATCTCTCTCATCGGCGATCATTGCCATGCCGCCATCGGCCAGCTGACCGAATCATGGAACGCCGGGCTTTTTGCCGCCCTCAAACAGGCCGGTGGCCGCGCCTATAGCAACTATGCCGTCGGCTATAACAACGTCGATGTGGTGGCCGCCTCCGCCTGCGGTATTCCCGTGGGCAACACCCCGGGCGTTCTCACCGAAACCACCGCCGAGATTGCCGTGGCTCTAACATTCGCAGCGGCGCGGCGCATCGTCGAGGCCGACCGCTTCATGCGCGGTGGTCAATTCCAGGGTTGGTTGCCCAACTTGTTTCTCGGCAGTCTTTTTCACGGCAAGACCGTCGGTGTCATTGGCTGCGGCCGCATCGGCGCTGCCTACGCCCGCATGATGGTCGAGGGGCACAAAATGCACCTCGTTTATTTCTCCCCGCGGCCGAATACCCAGTTAGAGGAATTCGTTCAGGCATACAGTGCTTTTCTAACCGCGCGCGGTGAACCCGCGCTGACCTGTCGGCGCGCTCACACCGTCGATGAACTATTAAAAGAGTGCGACGTCGTGAGCCTCCACAGCGTGCTGGATGCAGACACCCGCCACCTGATTCAGGCGCAGCGCCTGGCCATGATGAAGCCCGACGCCATCCTCATCAATACCAGTCGCGGACCCGTCGTGGACGAATCCGCCTTGGTCACACATTGCCGCAGCCATCCGGATTTCAGGGCTGGCCTCGATGTCTTCGAGAACGAACCGGCCATGGCCCCCGGCTTGACCGATCTGGACAACGTGGTGATGGTTCCGCATATCGCCTCGGCCACCCGCTGGACCCGCGAAGGCATGGCCAGTTTGGCCGCCTGCAACGTGGCGGCTATCCTCCACGGTCGTCCCGTCGCCGCCGCCGGGGCCGACGTGCGTTCATTCCTCTCCGGCACTCCGCCACCCGTCGCCCCGAGCATTGTGAATGCACGCCAGCTCGGTCTGGTCTGATTCCGGTTTGTCACCTTTTATTGGGATTGGGGATTGCTGTAGCGCTGCTAATTTTCGCCGCAGCGCAGCGTTTTTTGCTGCTGCTAGCTCCGTGCGCCGCGTTTGCGCAACAGCAAGCCAGCAAACATACCTGCCGCATCCTGTTCCTGGAAGGCCCCGACAACGCCCCAAGGAAAAAAAATCCGCGCATGCAATATTCAGATCGACGAACCGACTGCCAACGGGTGAAATGACTCCGCCCCGCACTTATGACACCCATGCGATCCAAGTCGGCACCCCGCTGGAAAACGTGCTCGCGCTCTTTCGCGATGCCGGCAGCCTGTGCTAAACCATCGATCATACCATCCTCGCCATTACCGATGATATCGCTCACCCCAACGCCATCAATCTATCTAAACTATTCTAACTAACATGGCTACAAATGCATTACTGGGGATTTTTCTACACGCTATCGGCGGAGTGGCACATGGGAGTTTCTATGTACCATTGCGCAAGCTCCGGCACTGGCGCTGGGAATCCGGCTGGCTGGTGCAGGGGAGCGCCGCCTGGCTGGTGGCCCCCTGGTTGGTGGCTATTCTAACCGGCACGCATCCGCTCACGGTTCTGCAACACAGTCCCGCCAGAAGCCTGGAACATGCCTATCTGTTTGGCATGATGTGGGGATTCGGCAGTCTCACGTTCGGTTTGACCATGCGCTATCTCGGCATGTCGCTCGGCATGGCGGTGGCGCTGGGATACTGCGCGGCCTTTGGGACCTTGGTTCCGCCGCTGGTGGAGGGCAGGTTCGGCGTGCTCCTTGCCAGCGTATCGGGCTGGATGCTGCTTAGCGGCGTCGCGGTTTGTCTCATCGGAATTGGTCTTTGCGGTTATGCCGGAATCCGCAAGGAAAAGGAAATGACCGCCGCGCAGAAGGGGGTTGCGATCTCGGAGTTCTCCCTAATCAAGGGTTTCGTCGTAGCGACGTTCTCCGGCATCATGAGTGCGGGCTTTGCCTACGGCATCAATTGGGGTAAGCCCATCGCAGCCGTAGCTATGGATATGGGCGCACCGGATATCTTTAAAAACGCGCCCGTCTTCATTGTGGTGATGGCAGGCGGCTTCACAGTCAATGGCGTGTGGTGTCTGCTGCTCAACTGGCGCAACCAATCGCTGGGAGATTACATCATGGTCAAGGACTCGCAGGGGGCCAGCCCAACTAACGGCGGTGCGGTGATAAAGGCCAATTATTTTCTGGCCATAGTTGCCGGTTTGATCTGGTACGCGGGGTTCTTCTTCTACGGCATGGGCACCACCAAAATGGGCAGCTATGACTTTTCGAGTTGGTCGATCCACCTGGCCTTTGTCATCATGTTCAGCACCCTCTGCGGCATTCTCGCCTTCGAATGGAAGGGCGTGAGCCGCCGCACCATGCAATGGGTTTTTGCCGCCATTTTCATTCTGATGGTGTCCACGGTCATCACCGGATTTGGCAACGCTTGGGCTACTAAATAGCCCGCGAGCCGGCGCCTCAGACCCGAGACTTGAAGACACTCAAAACCGACTTTGCAGGGTGCCTCCCCCGTCTAGCAGCGAATATTAGCAGCCCTGAAAAAGTTAGACTCGCCGTGCAGGAAAGCTCGGCAAACTTGGCCATGAGTGGCGGCCTGCTGCTAGCACCCGCCCTCACCCCTTGACTCTGCGCTGCCATGGGAAATGCCCTGGCCTTTATTGACGCCGCGCGCCACGTGGGCGACTGAGGTCTTTCAAACCTCAGAGTTAAGGGGAGCCGCGCCGATGAGGCCGGAGAGGTGGCGGTCGAGACTGGCGAGGGCGGCTGGATCAGTTACCTTCCCCCCTTCGGCGGTGGTGATGTAGAGGGTATCCATCGCTACGCCCTTTTCGGTGCAAATGCGGGCGTGGGCGGTATTGAGGGCGTGCTGGTTGATGGTTAGAAAAAGGTCGTGGAGCAGTCCGATGCGGTCGAGCGCCTGGATTTCCACGGTCGTGCAAGTGGGGTGGAGAGTGTTGCTGACGTAGGCTTGGACGGGCACGGAGATATCAGGGGTGGAGCGTGGCATGAGCTGCTCGGCAACGCGGCGCAGGTAGCGTTCCGGTTCGTAGCTAGGGGCCTCCAGCAGGGTGTGGAAGCAATCGAGCACTCCTTTGCGCAGGGCGGCATCGGCCACGGGCTCAAAGTTGGTGGTGCAGACGTGGAAGATATCAACCACGATGCCGTCGCTGCGGGTGAAGAAATCCGCCGCGAGGATATTCAGATGGCTAGCGGCGAGTGCGCAGCAGAGTTTTTCTAACAAAAAAGGTTTGTCGCGGGTGGCCAGCACCAACTCGCTGTAGCCTTTTTCGATGTGGTCGATCCACTTGATGCAATGGACCAACGGGGATGCGGTGGCAGTTTCTTGCTGGAGGAAATGGCGGACGCTGCGGACCTGGGTGAGGACCTCTCTGGCCTGGCGGAAGGCGAAGGCCGAACCTGGCATGCGTTGGAAGTGTTGCTCGACGTCCGGGTGGTAGTCGGCGCGCATCAGGTGGAGCACTTCATCGCGCAAGGTGAGGCGGTCGGCATCGAGTTGGCGGGAGTATTCGGCGCGTCCGCCGCCGGTGAGGAAGCGGCGGGTGGCGGCGTAGAGTTGAAGCATGAGGCTTTCTTTCCAGCCGGTCCAGCCTTCCGGCGAGGTGCCGTTGGAATCGGCGAAGGTGAACAGAAACAGCGCATCCAAATAGCTCGGCGATTTGACGATGGCAGCAAACTCCGCAATGACCTCCAGATCCTCCAGGTTGCGCGTCGTGGCTGTGCGATAGAACGTTAGGTGGTTGTCTACCAGAAACATGATCAGCGAGCGGCGTGGACCGCGGATCTGCATCCGGTTGCATAGCCGTGAGGCGAGCATTGCCGAGCCGTCGATGTGTTCGCGGACGTTTTCCGCACGGCCCGTATCGTGCAAAATCACCGCCAAGTGGAGCGCGTACGGGTCGGCGATTTCGTGCAACAGCCGCCGGTAAATTTCCCGTTTCGGGGTGCTCTCCTCGATGAGTTCGTCGAGTTGATCGAGGCAGCGAAGCGTATGTTCGTCGGCGGTGTAGCGATGGAAAAACTCATGTTGGACGAGGCAATCCAGCGGGCCAAATTCCGGCAGATAGCGCCCGAGAAACCCCACGCGGTGCATTTCCCGCAGGGTGCTGGCCACCTCACCCTTGCGTTCCAAAATCGCTTGGAACGTCTCGCGAATCGGCCTGGAGCAGCGGAAGGCGCGGTCGATGGTATTCCAGTTGTCTTGGACGAGTTGGCGGGCCTGTGGGCTGAGGCGCAGATGGCGCACCTGGCAGTGCTGGAACAGCCGCATCAGACGCTGGGGGTCGTCCTTGAAAATATTCGGATGGGCCGCGAATATGCGTCCTTCGCGGGCGATGAACCCGTCGAATTCTTCCTGAGGTTTGCGCCGGAATGTTAGAAACGAACGCAGCCCACTATCTAGCTGAGCTTCCTGCTGAATTTGGAACTCCTCCATCAGCGAACTGCAATGTTGATAGAGATTGAGGGTGTGGCGATAGTAATCACGCATGAACACCTCGGTGCGACGCAGGATATCCCGTTGGGGGTATTCGAGGGCGGTGGAAACGACCCCTTGCAGCCGCAGGGTGAGTTGGTCGGTGGGCGCCTGGGTGTGGTAGTGGAGCTCGTTGCGGACCCGCTGGAGAAAATCCACAGCCGCTTCGATTTCGCGGCGGGCTGTGGCGGTGAGACTGGCGTGGGCGACAAATGTAGCGAGATCGGTGCTGCCGTGTTTGACGCGGCAGACCCACAGCAGGTGGTGATAATCGTCGAGGCCGCCACAACTCTCCTTCACGTTAGGTTCTTGCAGAAACACCGTGCCAAAATACTTCTGGTGCCGCCCGCGCATCTCCTGACGCAAGTGCTCGAAAAATCCCGCCTGCCCCTTGGCGAGACATTCGCGGGCGAATCTCCGTTCGAAGCGCTGAAATAATCCCGCCTCGCCACCCACCCAACGGGCATCGATGAGCGCCGTTTTAAATTGTGGATCCGCAGTGGCGCGCTCAAGGCACTCGCCAATCGACCCCAACACTTGGTTGGTTTTGACCCCCATCGCGCCGAGCGTGTCGATAAACTCTTGGATGGCGGCCCGCAGGGCGGGGGACTGCTTGGCGCTGGCCGTCCCTAGCAACACCACAATGCGGATGTTGGAACGCGGGCTGAGGGTCGCGCGGCCGTAATGGCCCACCGCCACCAGCGCCACCGCCGGCGGTTTGCTGCCCGGCGGCATGAGCGCAGCGGCAAACACCGCTCCAAGCACTTCGTCCAACAATCCGGCCCGGGCCCGGGCGATTTCCACACCACCGCCGCCGCGCTGATGGCGTTGCTCAAGGCGGCTTTCCTCTACGGCCAGCCACGCTTGGCCACGGGCACTGCGCTCGCCGGCGTTGTCACTGGCTTGCAGTGTCGTGGTGAAGGCGTGCCGGGTATTGGCATCAGATGGCTCGAGTGGGTCCGGCATGCAGGATCGGCACCATCACCGATGCGTGAAAAAAATCAAGCAGGGATTTATTGCCCTACACAATCTAGCAAAAAAAAGCCTCAGGGCTGGCTCACTTTGGCCCGCATGAAGCCCGCACCGGCAAGCCCGTTGAAGGCGGAGAAACTGCGGTATTCCCAGTTACTGGCTGCCAGACTCGGCAGGCCGCTACCGGGTGGCGGGCTATCGGACTTGCCAAGATAGGTGACGAGGCTGTCCCAGGTGCCGACCAGAGTAGTGCTGGCTTCGATGGTGTATGTCACCCCGTCGATGGTGGCGGTCTGGGCACCGTTGAGGTCGGCGGTGAAGGTGGCGCTGGCAGAGCGGCGCACGGCGCAGGTGAAGGTGAGTTCTGTGAGGCCAGCGTCGGCGCAGGTGAACAACAACCCCTTGCCGGATGGGTTGTTAGGCTGGCCGGCGAAGGCGAATTCAGCTAGATTGGTCACGCCGTCATGATCGGGGTCGGCGTCGGGCAGTCGGTCGCTGGCGTTGGGGATCGAGCTGGAGTAACTGTTCATCCATGCTTGATAAGGCGATGTTATGCTGCTGGTCCATTGCAGCAACACATCGTTTTCGCCGTAAGCATTGGTGATGCGGGCTAGCGTGAATGACCCGAGCGAGGTGCTGTAACCGCCGCCGGTAATTGTGCCAAGCGTGAAGAGAGTGGTGCGGCTCGTGTCGCTGACCCCGCTGGCCAGATCGACCAGAGTCCAGGATTGATTGGATGCCCAGAATACGTCGGAGAAATCAACGCTGCCGCCGAAACTCAGGTCAAGGGTGGCACCGGGGCTGATGGCAAAACTGCCGCCAGTGACGTTGATTCCGGCGTAACGGCTGCCGCGGCCTGTGCTTAGATTGGCCGTGAGCTGCCACTGAAGGTGGGATGTAGCGGCCAGCTCCAGGCTGTTAGTGAAGGTCTGGATGCCGCTGCCATCGCGGCCGGGCGCTTCGATGCCTTGAATGCTCGCCGGGCCGCCAATGCTGCCGCTGCCAGCCAAGATGCCGCCGTCCAAAACACTGACACTGCTGTTGATGAGACTGCCGGCCCCACCAATGACCAGCGTGCCGTCGGCGACGGTGGTGGTGCCAGTGAAGATGTTGGCGGCGTTGAGGGTGAGCGTGCCGGCCCCGTTCTTGGTTAGATTCTTGCCGCTGCCGCTGATGGCTCCGGAAATAGTTAGCGTGTCGTTCAAGTTATTCGTGGTCAGCGTCGTATTGCTAGCAAGGGCCAGCGGCGTGCTGATGGTATGGGTGCCGGCCACCGTGATGGCGGGGGCCGTGCCTGCCAAGGTGATGCCGTTGCTGCCGCTGCCTTGGGCAATGGTATAACTGCCGGTGTTATTGAAGCTCAGCGCATTGACGTTAGGAGCTGCGGTGTTGAGATTGACGGTCACGCTGCCGGCGGTATTGCCAAAAGTGGCGCTCACCACTCCGGGGAGGCTCGTATCCAGCCCCGGTGCTACATGGGTGCTGGCATTTGCCGCGTCCACCCAATTGGTGTTGCTGCTCCAATCGCCGCTGGCTGCTCCCTTCCAAATGGCATTAAGCGGCGGATCGGCTACCGCAATTTTTAAGATCACCGAAGGGCCGGGGATGCCGCTGGCAAAGACGGTCACTAGCGCATAGCCTTGCGGCGAGCCTGCGACAATTGAGGCTGAGGAGAAAGTCGTGACCGACCAACTCGACGGCTGCAGCACGGTGGTCAGACCGCTGTCTAACATCCGCACTTGGACAACTGGCACATCGCTCGATGAGTTCTGTGTGCCATTGCCGCCGGAGGCCGCGGACAGGCCTCGGAATTGGCTCCCGGCGAGGGATAGAGCACTCCCTGGCACCAGCGAAACCGGGGCGCTGGTGATGAGCGGTTGGGAGGTAGCGGCGAAACCCAGGCCCACGTCGTAGATCTCACCGCTGTTGAGAACACCGGTGTTGCCGCTGCCGCCGACGGCGAGCACCCGCCCGTTGGTTAGAAGCGTGGCGGTGTGGTTCTTACGCGCGGTGGTTAACCCCCCACTGCTTTGCCAGAGGCCGCTGGCCGGATCAAATAACTCCGCCGTCCCGCTCACCACGCCGCCGCTGCCCGTGCCGCCGCTGACGAGCACCTTGCCATTGGCCAGCAAGGTGGCGCTGTGATCGCTCCGGGCTTGCGCCAGCGTGGTGGTGGCGGAGCTCTCCAAGTTGGTGGTTGCCGTCCAGGTTCCCGTGCCGGAATCGTAGAGCTGCGGGCTGTTCTGATAGGTTGTGCCATTGATGCCGCCGACCACCAGCACCTTGCCACTTGGTAGCAGCGTGGTGGAGTGGCCCATGCGGGCGTTGGCCAGCGCTCCGGTGGCGCTCCAGGCGTTGGTGGCCGGATTATATAGCTCGGCACTGGCCAGTGCCGAGCCAGTGTTTTCACCGGCGATGACGAGCACTTTGCCGTTGGTTAGTAGGGTTGCCGAATGGCCATCACGGGCGCTGAGCAGGGGGCCGGCGGCCGACCACAACCCGGTGAGCGGGTTATAGATTTCCGCGCTGGCGAGCGTGCCGACGTCATTTTTGCCACCGGTGACGAGCACCCGGCCATCGGCTAACAACGTGGCGGTATGTAGATAGCGTGGCGAGTTCATGGCAGTGGTGGGGGACCACGAGCCAAATGTCGGGTTATAGATTTCGGCGCTGGCTAGGGCCGCAGAGTTGCGGCCGCCGGTGACGAGCACCTTGCCGTTTGCCAGCAGCGTGGCGGCGTGGTCGCGCCGGGCCGTGGGCAGCTCGCCACCGGCTGTCCAAGCCCCGCTGGCTGGAGTGTAAATTGCCACGCTGGACTGGGTGGTGGTGCCGTCCCAACCGCCGAGCGCCAGCACCCGGCCATCCGGCAACAGGTTGGCGCTGTGATGGGTGAGTACACAGCCCGGTGCCGCAGTCTCTGCCCATGTGCCAAGCGCACTATCATATAACTCCACAGTCGCTAGCACCGGATTGGCGCCACTGTATCCACCGGCAATCACCACTTTGCCGTTGGCTAGCAGGGTGGCGGTGTGGTCGTAGCGCTTACCAACCAGCGAGCCAGTCACCGCTGCCCAGGTGCCGGTGGCCGGATTATAGATGTCCGCGCTGGCAACCCCATCTAACGTATTCCAGGTGGGGGCTCTTCCGCCAGCCAACAGAACGCGGCCATTGGGCAGCAGGGTGGCGGTGTGATGGTCGCGAGGATTTATCAGACTTCCTGCGGCTGACCAGGTGCCGCTTGTTGAATCATACAACTCGGCGCTGCTGACGCATTGGAAGCTGCCGTTGTAGGAGACTGGGTCAGTGTTCGCGCCGCCTGCAACGAGCACCTTGCCAGTGGGCAAGACGGTGGCGCTGTGGTTTTGGCGGGCGGTGATCAAGTCGCCCTTCGCGGTCCATGTGCCAACCGCTGGGTCGTATAACTCGACTTTTGCCAGCAGAAGGTTGCTAGAACTGGATGGGCCACCCATTCCGCCGGCCACCAAGACCTTGCCATCCGCCAGCAGGGCGGCGGAGTGGCAGTAATGCGCGTTGGGCATTGCTCCGGTTAGAGTCCAGGTTCCCAGGTCCGGATCGTACAACTCCGCGCTTAATAAATAGGCAGAACCTAGGGTTTGTCCGCCTGCCACCAAGACCTTACCGTTAAGCAACAAGGTGGCGGTGTGGTTGATGCGAGCGGCCTTCATGGTCCCGCCGGAGCTCCAAGTTCCAGTGGTCGGATCATACAGTTCCGCACTGGCAAGGCTTGCTGGACCTGCGGTCCCTCCCGTGATCAAAACTTTGCCATTGGCCAGCAGGGTGGCAATGTGGCTAAAACGTCCCGTGGCCAACGAGCCTGTGGCTGTCCAGATGCCGGTGGCAGGATCATATAACTCCGATGTTGTCAGAGCGGTGCCGTTGTGCCCGCCAGCTACCAAAATTTTACCGTTGTTTAACAAGGTGGCGGTATGATAGCGGCGGGTGCTGGCCATCGTCTTGGCGGACGTGAATGGGGTGGCGGCACTGATGACGAGCGTGGCGGTAGCGCTGCCAGAGTAGCTTGAATCGGTGACGGTGGCCACCACCGTGTAGCTGCCCGGCGCGCTCGGCGCGGTGGGCGAGCCATTGTAGGTGAGTGTCACCGCCAGTCCCGCCGGAGTGGTGGTAGCCGTTACGGTCTTGGCGCTGCCATCCGCGGCTTGCCACAGGCTGCTGATGATGACCGTGGCGGGAGTCTTGGCGACTTGTGTTAGAACCGCGCTAGAGATACCATTAACGGTCAGGGTAAGAATGGCGGGGCCGGCGGGCAAGCCGACAAAGGTGGTGGTGCTGAGCGTGGTATCGCTCCAGGCGGTGGTGGCGGGCATCACGGTGCAGCCGCTTTCGATGTTGAAAAGTTGCACGCTGGGAAAGTTACTTGGAGAGTCTTTGGTATTGCCGCAAGAGCCGCCGGAGATGCCGCGGAAGCGGCTGCCGCTTAGTGCCAAACTGTTACCCAGCATCAGGGGTGACGCCGGAACAGTGAGCTGCGGCTGCCAGGCGCTTTGATAGCCAAGGCCAATGTTATACAACTCCGTGCCGGTTTGATAGACCACGCCGTCCGTCCCTCCGGCCAACCACACCCGGCCGTCGGTCAGCAGCGTGGCCGTGTGGTTTTTTCGCAAACCGCCCAGCGCAGCACCGGCCGTCCAGCTTCCCGTGGCGGGGTCATACACTTCGCAGCTGGCCAGTGCGGCACTGCCGTTGCTGCCGCCGGCCACCAGCACCTTGCCGGTGGCTAGGAGGGCGGCGGTATGGGCGCTGCGGGCAGCTGCCAGCGCCCCGCAAACGGTCCAGCGGCCGGTGGCTGGATCATACATCTCGCAGCTTGATAGATAAGTGGATCCCGCCAAGCCGCCGGCCACCAGCACCTTGCCGTTGGGCAAGAGGGTGGCGGTGTGTGCGGAGCGGGCGGTGGTGAGTGCGGTGGTGATGCTCCAAGTACTGGTGAGCGGATCATACAGTTCGACACTGGCCAGCGCGGTGCCTGTGGTGTTGCGTCCGCCGACCACCAGCACCTTGCCATTGGCCAAAAGGGTGGCGCTGTGTCCCTGGCGTGCGGTGTTCAAGGAAGTGGTGGCCGACCAAGTGCCGCTGGCCGAATTGTAAAGTTCGGCGGTGGCGAGGGCGGCACCGCTTGCTAGGCCTGCGGCGACGAGCACCCTGCCATCTCTCAGGACCGTGGCGGTGTGCAGTGCACGGCTACCCGTCATGCTGCCGGTACTCGTCCAGGTGGCGGTGGTGGGATCGTACATTTCCGCGCTGCCAAGGGTGGCTGAGCCGTCGCTGCCGCCGGCCACCAGCACCTTGCCGCTCTGGAGCAGGCTCAGAGTGTGCAGGTAGCGCGCGGTGGCCATCGGGCTGCCAGCCGCTGCGGTGCCGACTGCCGGATCGTAGAGATCAACCTTGGCGAGGGCTCCGCCAGTGAAGCCGCCGGCAAGCATTACCTTGCCGGTGGCCAGCAAGGTGGCAGCGTGTTGGGCGCGGGGCGCCGGCAAGGCACCGCTTGCCACAGTGAAGCCGCTGGCTGCATCCATCACTTCCGAGTTGGCCAGAGAGGTGGCGCTATCCTCGTTCCAGCCGCCGCTGATCAAAAGTTTGCCGCTGGGCAGGAGGCTGGCACTGTGGTCCAGGCGGGCGGTGGCTAGGCTGCCGGGCTTAGTCCAGATGCCGGCGAGGTAATCATATTGTTCGGCGCTGGCTAGCATCCCACTGGTGGTGTTGAAGCCACCCAAAATCAGCAGTTGGCCGTTGGGTAATAAATTTGCACTGTGCGAAAACCGGCTGCTGCTAAGGGCGGCGGTGACCGTCCAGGTCACGGTGGCTGGATCATACACCTGCGCGGTGGCCAGCGAGCTGGCGGTATTGCCGCCGTTGGATTTCCCCCCAACCACCAGCACCGTGGCATTGGGCAGCAGCGTGGCGGTATGATAGAAACAGGGCGCGGCCAGCGCTGCGGTAGGCGCCCAGGAGCCGGCGGCCGGATCATAAAGCTCCGCGCGGGCGGTGCCGACATCCGGAGTGGTTTCGCCTCCCGCGACGAGCACTTTGCCGGAGGCGAGCAAGGTGGCGGAGTGGTAGGCAGTGGCGGTGCTCAGGGAGCGGGTGCTCGTCCAGACGCCGGTGGCCGGGTCATAAAGATCAGCGGTGCCGATGATGCTATTGTTGGTGGTGTAGCCGCCGCTGACCAGCACTTTGCCGTTGCCTAGCAAGGTGGCGGTGAACGAGTCGCGGGCCTGCTTCATCGCGCCGGTGGCCGTCCAAGTGCCGCTCACCGGGTCATACAAGGCGGCGCTGGCAAGCGAGGTGGAGCCACCGAAGCCGCCGGCCACCAACACCTTGCCATTGAGCAACACGGTGGCGGTGTGAGAGTAACGCGCTGCCGGCAGCGCGGCCGCCGCCGTCCAGGAACCGGTGGCCGGATCATACAATTCAGCTGTGGCCAGCGCGTCGCCCGCCGTATTGCGGCCGCCGGCCACCAACACCTTGCCGCTTGGCAACGCCGTCATGGTGTGGGAATCCCGGCCGGTGGCCAGTGATCCGGAACTGCCCCAGGTGACCGCTTGCGCCTGCTGCAGACCTGAAATACCCAATCCCAAAGCCAGCCACGGCAAAATCAAGCAACGCAAATATTGGGAAAATCTGAGCATGAGGGGTCTGTAAACCTGTGTCGGCAGCATTTCTACGGTTAAACCCACCATTTTCCAGCTTCATTTCATATTTCCAGGGTTTCCAGGGTCTCAAGGGTTTCCAGGGTTTCCAAGGTTTCCAAGGTTTCAAGGGTTTCAAAGGAGGGTTTCAAGGGAGGGTTTCAAAGGTTTCAAAGGTTTCAAAGGTTTCAAAGGTTTCAAAGGTTTCAAAGGTTTCAA
>Ga0114962_10000338_pt1 | contig 40760 bp, 27 predicted proteins | sample C_130820_MF_Meta_FD_87017 | JGI IMG/M metagenome (GOLD analysis project Ga0114962, IMG submission 87017) | Freshwater microbial communities from Lake Croche, Canada to study carbon cycling - C_130820_MF_MetaG | ecosystem: Environmental > Aquatic > Freshwater > Lake | place: Lake Croche, Canada...
ATTCAAAAGCATCGTCTTTGCTCACCTGAATCACTTCATCAATTAAGTTGGTGTCGTAAATTGAAGGTACAAATCCAGCTCCGATCCCTTGTAATGGGTGAGGTCCAGGAGCGCCACCGCTTAAAATTGGTGATAATTCTGGTTCAACAGCTATCACTTTTAGATTTGGATATTTCACTTTCAATACTTTGGCTACACCAATAATATGTCCACCTGTTCCAACTCCAGTGATGATATAATCTAGTCCATTTGGAAAATCAGCAGCAATTTCAACTGCTGTTGTAGTTTCGTGAATGGCAACATTTGCAGGATTGTCAAATTGTTTTGGTGACCAAGCGTTTGGAGTCGATGCAACTAATTCGGCAGCTTTCTCGATAGCGCCTTTCATTCCTTTTTCACGAGGCGTCAAAACGAATTCGGCACCGTAGATTTCCATCAATTTTCTGCGTTCCACACTCATCGATTCTGGCATCACCAAAATCACTTTGTATCCTTTTACTGCAGCAACTAATGCTAATCCAATACCTGTATTTCCAGATGTAGGCTCAATAATTACACTTTCTTTATTCAATAATCCTTTGCTTTCCGCATCTTCTATCATTGCTAAAGCAATTCTGTCTTTTATGCTGTTACCTGGATTGGCTTTTTCTAATTTTATCCAAACCTCTTTTTTGTTTCCGAATAATTTATTGATTTGAACTACCGGAGTATTTCCAATCGTTCCTAAGATATTATTTGCTCTCATATTATTATTATTATTGTATTATTATTTTTTATATTGTTATTAGTAATTCCACCGCTTTAAATCACAAAATTTAAAGGCTCTGGAAAGTTTGAAATATTTTTTATTACGATTTCACTTTTGTGATAGACTAGAGAATCATCCGGAATTGAATTGGTAATCCAGACGTTTCCTCCAATTACTGCTCCATTTCCAATTAGGGTATTCCCGCCTAATATCGTTGCATTAGCATAAATAATAACATCGTTCCCAATGGTAGGATGTCTCTTTTCTTCGGCCAAATCCTTGCTAACATTTAAGGCACCAAGTGTTACTCCCTGGTATATTTTGACATCATTTCCAATGATAGCCGTTTCTCCAATTACGATTCCTGTTCCGTGATCAATAAAAAAACGTTCGCCAATAGTCGCTCCAGGATGGATGTCTATTCCTGTTTTGCTATGAACGTATTCTGAAATTAGTCGAGGTAGTACCGGAATTCCGCTATTCCACAAATGATGTGAAACTCTATAAACGGCGATTGCGAAAAAACCAGGGTAAGCCAGTAAAACTTCCGATTTGGTTTTTGCTGCCGGATCAAAATTGAATACCGCATCTAAATCACCTTCAAGCCTAGTGTGGATGCTTTCTAATGCCACGAAAAACTGAGCTACATGAGCATTTGTTTTTTCGGTATCTTCCAGAACATCGTTAATTAATTCTGCTAAAACCAATCGTAGCTTGGCTTCTTTATTTATGAAATAATCATAATCAGAATAAACCTTTCCTATTGAAAAAATCCAATAAAACAGATCCTCAACCCAAGCTTCCGCTTTTATTTTGTCGGGAAGATTGTAATCACAAATAGTATTTTTTTTATAAATAGGATGTTTCATTTTTCTAGGCTAAAAACAGTAGGGCACCCACTGTATTGTGTGTTGTTTCGTCAATTAAGATTGCATTTCCACTTTTTGAATTATCGGTAAAAGCATCAAAAAACAAAGGCTGATTTGATTTCAATGAAACCTGACCGATATCATTTAAGCTAATTTCACCGGCATCGCTGAATTTCCATTCATTGCTATTCCATTTTTGGTCAACCGATTGAATTTTAACGCGAACCGTTCTAAAACGATGTTGTAAGAGATAGGTTTTACCTATTTGAAGTGGTGCAAAATCAAACCAGCAAATCCAAGATTTAAGTTGATTGGATGTCAAGGGCAATTCGGTATTTTTTACAATACTGTCTCCTCTACTGATATCTATATTGTTCGCTAAATGCAAAACGATATTTTCTCCTGCTTTGGCAACGGAGACTTCTTCCTGATATTTCTCTATTTTAGAAATTGAAGTTTCAATACCTGAAGGCAAAATAGTTACTTTATCTCCTTCTTGGTAGGTACCACTCAAAACCTGACCTGCATACCCTCTGTAATCGTGGTACTTTTCGTCATTAGGTCGGATAACCCATTGTACCTGAAAACGAGAGGCTAGGTTTTCGGCTGTAGGAACTTCAATATGTTCTAAAGTTTGCAATAAGGTATCACCTTCAAACCAAGGTGTTCGTTCTGATTTGTCCACAATGTTATCCCCTACCAAAGCACTCATTGGTATATAGATAATTTCATCAAAATCTAAATTCCCTTTCAGGCTTTCAAAATCCTGTTTGATGGTATTGTAAACCGTTTCAGAATAATCAACCAGGTCAATTTTATTAATGGCAATTATTGCTTTTTTAATTCCGATAAGCGAACCAATACTTGCGTGACGTTTCGTTTGTGTAGTTATTCCTTTTCTGGCATCGATTAATATGATAATCAAATCCGAATTAGAAGCACCGGTAATCATATTTCGGGTGTATTGCTCGTGTCCTGGGGCATCGGCAATAATGAATTTTCTCTTTTTAGTGGAGAAATATTTGTAAGCAATATCAATCGTAATTCCTTGTTCGCGCTCAGCACGTAATCCATCCGTTATTAATGACAAATCGATATCGACGCCTTCTTGTTTGGTTTGCTGTTGTAAAACACCCAATTGATCGGTGTGGATACTGTCAGAATCATAGAGCAATCTTCCGATTAAGGTACTTTTACCATCGTCTACGTTTCCTGCAGTTATAAATTTTAAGGTATTCATTTGTTCTTGGTTTGTGAATTCGTTGATTTCTTTACTGATCTCCTGCGAGTATTCAATCCCGCCAGTCGCTATCTTTTAAAAGTAGCCTTGTTTTTTACGGTCTTCCATAGCGGCTTCCGAAAGTTGATCGTCTAATCGGGTTTGCCCTCTTTCACTGATTCGGGTTACAATAATATCATCAATAATATCCTGAATAGTTGCAGCATCTGAAGGAACTGCGGCAGTACAAGTCATATCACCAACTGTTCTGTAACGCACTTGTTTGATCACTACTTCATCAGTTGGTAGAGGTCTGATAAAATCAGAAGTCGCTACCAATTTATCCTGATGCACAATACATTCGCGATCGTGAGCAAAATAAAGATTAGGAAGTTCAATTTCATATTTCTGAATGTAATTCCACACATCTAATTCGGTCCAGTTGCTAATTGGAAAAACACGAACATTATGACCTTTGTCAATTTTACCGTTTAAGATATTCCACAATTCCGGACGTTGTAATTTAGGATCCCATTGTCCAAAATCGTCACGAACAGAAAAAATACGTTCTTTCGCTCTTGCTTTTTCCTCGTCACGACGTGCACCACCAATACAAGCATCAAACTGATTGTCATGAATGGCATCTAAAAGGGCATAGGTTTGCAAGGAATTTCTAGAAGGAAAACGACCCGGAGTTTCTTTTAAATTGTATTTTACAATACTATCTTCTACTGAAGCAACAATTAGTTTTTCACCTATTTTATTGGCTAAATAATCTCTAAAAGCTATGGCCTCCGGGAAATTATGACCGGTATCAATATGAACTAAAGGAAAAGGAAATTTTCCTGGGCGAAACGCTTTTAACGCTAAATGAACCAAAACAATTGAATCTTTACCTCCTGAAAACAACAAAGCCGGTCTTTCAAATTGGGCCGCTGTTTCTCTCAGAATGTAAATTGCTTCATCTTCTAATTGATTTAAATAGTCTTTTGAATTCTCCATTTTTAATTTATTTATTTTATATAATCGCTTTATTTAACAACTTAGTGAACTAATTAGGCGTGTAAACCACATTCTTTTTTGGTGGCATCTTCCCACCACCAACGACCCGCTCTAAAATCTTCACCCGGTTTTAGTGCTCTGGTGCAAGGTGCGCAACCAATGCTTACAAATCCCTGATCGTGCAATACATTATATGGAATCGCTTTCTTAGTCACATAGTCTTTTACTTCTTCGGTAGTCCAATGCAATAATGGATTGTATTTGTACAATTGGTTTTGTTCGTCCCATTGCACAATATCAAGTTCATTTCTGTTTGGTGAATGTTCTGCCCGAAGTCCTGTAATCCATATTTTGACCCCTTTCAAAGCTCTTTTTAAAGGTTCTACTTTTCGGATGTGGCAACAGCTTTTTCGTAAGTCCACACTTTCGTAAAAGGGATTAATTCCTTTTTCATTTATAAAAACTTCTAAATCCTCATTATTGGGATAATACGTTTTAATTTTATGTTGGTATTGCAATAATGTCTTATCCCAAGTCGCATAAGTTTCTTGAAAAAGACGACCGGTGTCTAAGGTAAAAACTTCAATGTTTTCTAATTTTTGTGAAAAAATAGCATCAGTTATCAATTGATCTTCGATACCAAAACTCGTTGAAAAGACAATCTTCCCTTGGGCATTTTCTGCTAAATATTTTAAATTAGCGAGAATATCCGTACTTTCTGTTAGTCTTTTTATGATATCATCATTCATTTTATTCTTGTTTTTTAATGTAAAATAGACATTACGTATTAGTTCTACTTATTTAATAGAATTGCTTCTTAACGACAAATAAAAAAAACTCCTCATGTGATGAGGAGTTTTACTTTATAAAATGTTTAAAACATGTAAATAGTAAAAATCCTCCTTATTGGGAGCAACAGTACATCATCATATTTAAAACTATAATTTTCATCTTTTATTTAATAGTGCAAACATATAACATAATTCAATATGTACCAAAAAATAAATATATTTTATACTAATATTGGCACATTTGTTTAATTTTTACAGCTTACAAATGGACATAGCTAGAAATCTTCTTGAACAAAGTATAATTTTTTAAAAAAAATCAAAATTCCATTTGTCTATTATTAATTAATTATTACTTTTGTATTTCAAAATTAGAAAATGGATGCAATTTTAAGAAATTCTTGGTGGTGGAGCTTTACGTCAAACGTCGTGAAATAGTCTACTATAAGTATATTTTAAAAACTAAATATAATAAAGGGCTTGTCATCACGACAAGCCCTTTTTGTTATATCCATTTCGCCATTTAAAATAATAGAAAAAATAGAGAATGAAAACGTATAAATTTAAAACCCAGTTCAAACAAATACTAGCCGACACTATTACGCCGGTGAGTATTTATTTAAAAATTCGCGATAAATTTCCAAATAGCTTATTATTAGAAAGCAGCGATTACCATGCTAACGATAATAGTTTTTCTTATATCTGTTGCAATCCAATAGCTTCTATCAAAATAGAGAATGAAGTGATTTATAAACTATTTCCGGATGGTACATCTGAGAATAGTGCGATTGACAATCTAACGAACATTCCAAATATCATTCAGGAGTTCGCTTCCCAATTTGAATCAGAAACCAATGATTTCAAATTTATAAACAACGGCTTGTTTGGTTATATTTCCTATGATGCCGTTCGCTATTTCGAAAAAGTTAAAATCCAAAAAAGAGAAGATGATCTAAAAATTCCAGACATCTATTATGCGGTTTATCAAAATATAATAGCCATCAATCATTTTAAAAACGAAGCTTACATTTTTTGCCATTCTTTAAATGGAGAAAACAATATTGAAAAAATTGAGCAATTACTTGAAAACAAAAATTTTGCTTCCTATTCCTTTTCAAAAACTAGCGCTAAAAAATCAAATTTAACGGATGCTGAATTTAAAAACAATGTGGCTTTGGCCAAAAAACATTGTTTCCGCGGCGATGTGTTTCAATTGGTTTTATCTCGACGTTTTACACAAGGATTCAAAGGGGACGAATTTAATGTATATCGCACTCTAAGAAGTATCAATCCTTCCCCCTATTTATTTTTCTTCGATTATGGCGATTTCAAAATCATGGGATCTTCACCCGAAGCACAATTAGTGGTTCAAGATCGAAAAGCGGAAATCCACCCCATCGCCGGTACTTTTAAACGTACAGGGAATGATGAAAAAGATGCCGTTTTAGCCAAGCAATTATCAGAAGATCAGAAAGAAAATGCCGAGCATGTCATGTTGGTCGATTTGGCACGAAACGATTTAAGTCGAAATGCGCATCATGTACAGGTTGAAAACTACAGAGAAGTTCAGTTCTTTTCTCATGTGATCCATTTAGTTTCTAAGGTTACCGGCGAATTGCATGCTAAATCCAGCACCATGCAAGTAGTTGCAGATACCTTCCCTGCAGGGACTTTATCTGGCGCACCTAAGCACAATGCAATGCAATTGATCGAAAAATATGAGAATACCAATCGGTCTTTCTACGGTGGAGCTATTGGTTTTTTGGACTTCGAAGGTAATTTTAATCATGCAATCATGATTCGTACTTTTTTAAGCAAAAACCACGAATTGCACTATCAGGCTGGTGCAGGTATTATTTCGAGTTCCGAGGAAGAAAATGAACTGCAGGAGGTCTATAATAAATTAGGTGCTTTGGACAAAGCATTAGAATTAGCTGAAAAAATATAAAAATAAAGTGAAATTGGAATTCACTAAAAAAGCACGAAGATGAAAAAAATAGTAGTCATAGACAATTACGATAGTTTTACTTACAATTTAGTCCATTATCTGGAAGATTTAAATTGTGAAGTGACGGTATATCGCAACGATGAATTTGAAATTGAAGAACTAGAAAAATTTGATAAAATCCTACTTTCACCAGGTCCCGGAATTCCGGATGAAGCGGGTTTATTGAAAGAAGTTATTCGTACTTATGCCGATTCTAAAAGTATTCTTGGAGTGTGTCTAGGGCAACAAGCTATTGGAGAAGTTTTTGGCGGAAGCCTTATAAATCTTGACAAAGTGTATCATGGAGTGGCTACAAAAATCAAACTCACGGTAGCTGACGAAAAATTATTTGAAGGATTAGCAAACGAAATTATCGTGGGTCGTTATCATTCTTGGGTGGTCAATACTGAGGATTTTCCAGCAGTTTTAGAAGTTACCTCCTTAGATGAAAACGGACAAATTATGTCATTAAGACATACATCTAAGGATGTACGAGGCGTTCAATTTCATCCCGAAAGTGTTTTGACTCCTGAGGGGAAAAAGATATTAGAAAATTGGGTAGAAAACTAGTTCTTGGAATACCATTTAATAACAATTGAAAATCAGAATCCAAAACAAGTGAAACTGATCCTAAATAAGGAAGATACAAAATGAAAATTATACTGAACAGACTAATCAATCACGAACTTCTTTCAAAACAAGAAGCCAAAGAAGTATTAGTCAATATCTCAAATGGGAGCTATAATACCAGCCAAATAGCCAGTTTCCTTACGGTTTATATGATGCGAAATATCACCATTCAGGAATTAGCCGGTTTTAGAGAAGCGCTATTAGAATTGTGTATCCCGATAGATTTATCCGATTACAATACAATCGATTTATGCGGAACAGGTGGAGACGGAAAAGATACTTTTAATATTTCGACCTTAGCTTCTTTTGTTACTGCTGGTGCCGGAATTAAGGTAGCCAAGCACGGAAATTACGGGGTTTCTTCTATTTCAGGCTCTAGCAATGTGATGGAAAGCATGGGAATCAAATTTAGCAACGAGACTGTTTTTCTAAAAAAATGTATTGAAGAAGCGGGCATCTGTGTTTTACATGCTCCATTATTTCACCCTGCTATGAAGAATGTTGGCCCTATTCGAAAAGAGTTAGCCGTTAAAACCTTCTTTAATATGCTTGGTCCAATGGTGAATCCCTCCTTTCCAAAGAATCAATTGGTAGGTGTTTTCAACTTAGAATTGGCCCGTATTTACAGTTATTTATACCAAAACACGGATACCAATTTTACTATCCTTCACAGTTTAGATGGTTATGATGAAGTTTCTTTAACAGGTATTACTAAAATAATTTCTAGCACAACTGAAAGTATGCTAAAACCAGAAGATTTTGGTGTTCGTTTATTAAATCAGGAAGAAATCCAAGGTGGAAGTACAATAGAAGAATCAGCGCGAATTTTTACCGATATCATCTCCGGAAAAGGGACCGAAGCTCAAAATAATGTGGTTTGCGCCAATGCCGGAATGGCCATCGCAACGGTTAATCATCTTTCTCCAAAAGAAGGATTTGAACTGGCACAGGAAAGTTTGTTTTCCGGAAAAGGCCATATCGCTTTGAAAAAATTACAACAACTAAGTCTATAATTATGAATATTTTAGATAAAATAATAGTCGACAAGAGACAGGAAGTCCTTCTAAAAAAATCAATTATTCCCATTTTACAATTGGAAAATTCGGTGCTTTTTGAAAAAAGTACAGTATCCTTAAGTCAGAATTTAAGAACTAGCAGCACGGGAATTATTGCCGAGCACAAACGCCGTTCCCCTTCTAAAGCAGAAATTAATTACAGTTTCACAGTCGAAGAAGTAGTCAAAGGCTATGAAAATGCAGGAGTAAGCGGGATTTCTGTTTTGACAGACGGAAAATATTTTGGAGGTTCATTAGACGATTTACTTTTGGCCAGAGCGGCAGTGCACATTCCTCTTTTAAGAAAAGAATTTGTCATTGACGAATACCAAATTTTAGAAGCTAAAGCCCATGGTGCCGATGTCATTTTATTAATCGCTGCTGTTTTGAGTCGGGACGAAATCAAACAACTATCCGAGTTTGCTCATTCGCTATCGCTAGAGGTAATTCTCGAAGTTCATAATTTAGAGGAACTGCAAAAATCTATTATGCCAAGTTTGGATATCATTGGTGTAAACAATCGGAATTTAAAAACATTTGAAGTGAGTTTGGATTACAGCAAAGAATTGGCTGTCGAAATCCCTAATGATTTTGTAAAAATTTCTGAAAGTGGGATTAGTTCTATTGAAGCTATCCGGGAATTAAGACCTTTTGGATACCAAGGTTTTCTGATTGGAGAAAATTTTATGAAGACCGATAATGCGGGTGAAAGTGCCAAGATTTTTATTTCTAAATTATAAGACATGAAAATAAAAATTTGTGGTATGAAATATCCCGAAAATATAAGCGCCCTTGGGGAGCTGCTTCCGGATTATATGGGATTTATTTTTTGGGAAAAATCAAGTCGCTTTTTTGATGGTATCCTCCCCGAATTGCCTAAATCGATAAAAAAAGTAGGGGTTTTTGTCAATGCCAGTTCCGAAGAAATTCAGAATAAAATAGAACAATACCAATTGGATTTGATTCAATTGCACGGTCAGGAATCGGTAGCATTCTGTAAAAGCCTCGAGGATCTCCCGGTAGAAATTATAAAAGTGTTCTCGGTTGATGATACCTTTGACTTTACTGTTTTAGAGGACTACGAATTGGTTTGCGACTATTTCCTTTTGGATACCAAAGGAAAATTACCCGGAGGCAACGGAATTAGTTTCAATTGGAATTTGTTAGAAAAATACAAATCCACGAAACCCTTGTTTCTCAGTGGCGGAATTGGATTAGAAGAAATACAAAAGATTACAGAAGCAAATTTGCCTATTTATGCAATTGACGTGAACAGTAAATTTGAAATTGAACCCGGATTAAAAGACTTAAAACAAAGTGGATACGCGATTAATCACGTTGCTGCAAAAAACCAATAAAAAAAGAACATGAAAACAACTTATCACGTAAACGAAAAAGGATTCTATGGTAATTTTGGTGGCGCCTTTATTCCAGAAATGCTGTATCCAAATGTAGAAGAATTGCGCCAGAATTATTTAAAAATTAGTGCGGAACCTTCTTTCAAAAAAGAATTTATGGATTTGTTGGTCGACTATGTCGGTCGCCCTACTCCACTCTATTTTGCAGAGCGATTATCTGCCGAATACAATACGAAAATATACCTTAAACGGGAAGATTTATGCCATACTGGAGCGCATAAGATCAACAATACTATTGGTCAGATACTAGTTGCTAAAAAATTGGGTAAAACCCGTATCATTGCCGAAACAGGTGCTGGTCAGCATGGAGTAGCTACCGCTACCGTTTGTGCATTGATGGGAATGGAATGTATCGTTTATATGGGTGAAGTTGACATCAAGCGTCAAGCGCCAAATGTAGCACGTATGAAAATGTTAGGGGCTGAAGTTCGACCGGCAAGCTCGGGCTCAAAAACATTAAAAGATGCTACTAATGAAGCGATTCGCGATTGGATTAACAATCCCGAAGACACCTATTACATTATTGGATCTGTAGTGGGACCCCATCCTTATCCGGATATGGTTGCTCGTTTTCAGGCCGTTATTTCCGAAGAAATTAAACAACAATTATTCGAAAAAGAAGGTCGTGAAAATCCGGATTACCTAATCGCCTGTGTAGGCGGAGGAAGTAATGCCGCTGGTGCTTACTACCATTTTTTAGATGAAGAAGAAGTGAAAATAATAGCCGTTGAAGCTGCCGGAAAAGGAGTTCATTCGGGCGAGAGTGCCGCTACTTCTGCATTGGGAAAAATTGGGGTAATTCACGGAAGTAAAACCTTGCTTATGCAAAGTGAAGACGGACAAATTACAGAACCCTATTCTATATCTGCCGGTTTGGATTATCCAGGTGTTGGTCCGATGCACGCTCATTTATTCGAAACTAAAAGAGCCGAATTTATCGCTATCACGGATGCTGATGCCATGCAATGGGGATTAAAATTATCTCAGATGGAAGGGATTATTCCGGCAATTGAAACTGCTCATGCCTTTGCTGTATTGGATGTGAAAAAATTCAAACCTACTGACATTTTAGTTATTAATTTGTCTGGAAGAGGCGATAAAGATTTAAATACCTATATCGATTATTTTAATCTGTAATTGAGCATGGATACTATTTTCACTTATGGTAGTTTGCAAAGCGAGGCTATCCAAATGAAAATTTTTGGCAGAATTTTAAAAGGGGAACGGGAGGTGCTGTTGGGCTACTCACTGTTTTCAATTCTTCTCGAAGATGAAAACCAAGCCGTTATTTCCTATCCAATTATCAGTAAATCTGATAAAAAGGAGGCTCTAATTGAGGGTATTGTATTTGAAATTACAGCGACTGAACTCGAAATGGCAGACGCGTATGAAACTGAAAATTATACCCGTATTTTTCTAAGCTTCGAATCAGGTAAAAAAGGCTGGGTCTATGTAGCCCCTGAAAATTTTACAAAAAACTATTAAGATAAAATATCAAAAGAAAATAAAATGAACCGTATCAATCAAAAATTACAAGAAGACAAGAAAATACTTTCTATCTATTTCTCAGCAGGATATCCTAATTTGGAGGATACTGTAACTATTATTGAAGAACTGGAGAAAAGTGGAGTCGATATGATCGAAATTGGTTTGCCCTTCAGCGATCCATTGGCTGACGGACCTACCATTCAAGAGAGTTCTACAAAGGCTCTAGAAAATGGAATGACTACCGAAATATTATTTAATCAACTTAAAGACATCCGCAAAAGCGTCAAAATTCCCTTGGTAATTATGGGTTATTTCAATCCAATGCTCCAATATGGTATCGAAAATTTCTGTAAAAAATGTGCCGAAATTGGAATTGACGGACTTATTATTCCTGATTTACCTGTTGATATTTATGCTACGGAATACAAAGCTATCTTTGAAAAACAGGGATTGTTAAATGTGTTTTTAATAACTCCGCAGACTTCTGATGCTCGAATCCAATTTATTGACTCGGTTTCTAACGGATTTATTTATATGGTCTCCTCCGCAAGTGTAACTGGAAGTCAGTCTGATTTTGGATCCGTTCAAGAGGCCTATTTTAAACGTATTGCCGATATGAAGCTACAAAATCCACAAATTGTAGGTTTTGGAATCAGCAATAAAGCAACTTTTGATCAAGCAACTACTTATGCAAAAGGAGCTATTATAGGAAGTGCCTTTATTAAAAATTTGACAGAAAATGGAGTAGCTAGCATCGAAAAATTCGTCAAAGCTATAGTGTAGGTTTATTTCAAACCTTTGTATTTTGAACTACTTATAAAAAAAGACCTACATTACTTTTAAAATGTAGGTCTTTTTGTTTAATTATACCCTGTTTATCAAAAATACTACAATTAATATAAATTCCTGAAATTGAATAGCTTACATTGTAAATATATTTGTTTTTGATAGAAGCAATTTTAAAACAGAATAGTTAATATTTTGTTAATTATTATTAAACAAATGTTTGATTTAAACGAATGTTTAATTTTGCAGGAAGTTTTCAAAAAGCAACCTATGACTGATTATAACGACAAGCAAATTCACATTCTTCAAATAGCTGAAAAGTTATTTGCTGATAAAGGATTTGACGGAACTTCAATCAGAACTATTGCTAAAGAAGCAAAAATTAACATCGCCATGGTCTCCTATTATTTTGGATCAAAAGAGCGATTACTAGAAAAACTTATATTTTACAGAACTCAGGATTTAAAAATGCAATTAGAAAGTATTTTTAATGAAGAATTGTCTCCAATATTAAAAATTGAACGTTTCATTGAATCCTATATTGAGAAAATCGATAAAAACAGAGATTTATATCAAATACTTCATTTTGAGATTTCTTCTCAAAAGAGAGCAATGGATTTAAAGGCTTTTACCGATATTAAAAAGCGCAACCTGGTAACCTTAAAGAAAATAATAGAGGAAGGACAAGATAAAAAGGTTTTTAAAATGAACGTCACCATTCCACTAATTACTCCTACTATTCTGGGTACTTATTTTCATTTTCACACCAACAAACCCTTTTTTCAAGAAGTTTTAGATTTGAAAACTGAAGCTCAGTACAATCATTATATAAAAAATGAATTGACAAAACACATTCAACAAACCATTAAATCAATACTAATCCATGAAAATTAATACGCTGTTATTATTATTTTTGTTTTTGGGCTTATCCAATTATGCCCAAGATACAGCCAAACAAGGTCTAAAAGATTCCTCAACGTTAAATTTGAAAGAAGCTATAGATTTGGCCATCAACAAAAGTAACGAAGCTAGTTTAGCAAATACAAAAACACAAACCCGAAGTTTGGAATTGCAATCCGTAAAAAACAATCAATACCCCGATTTTAAAATATCAGGACAGTATTTGAGATTGACGAACGCTTCCATAAATTTAAAAACAAATTCTAATTCGGGAGGAACTCCTAATGCTGCTCCCAAAGTGAATCAATTAATGTTAGGTCAGGCCAATTTAAACTTGCCTTTGTTTTCCGGTTTTAAATTACAAAACAACATCAATCTGTCGGAAAATTTGTATCAGGCAGAACTTGCTAATTCTTCTCAAACCAAGGAAGAAATTGCGATGAAAGTAGTAGAATATTATGCAAACCTATATCGAGCTCAAAAGGCCGTTATTTTGATACAGGAAAATTTAAAAAGTGCCGAACAAAGAGTAAAAGATTTTACAGATTTAGAGAAAAATGGAATTATCGCTCGAAATGATTTACTTAAAGCGCAGTTGCAGGAATCTAAAGTACAGCTGACCTTAGACGAAGCACACAAGAATGTAAATGTGCTTAATTATTATTTGGTGAATTTATTGAAATTATCAGATGATTATACTATTGGCATTGATGAACATCAATTTGATAATAATCAAGCTATCAATGTAATTCGCAATGAGGAGGAAGCTCTAAAAAACAGAAAAGATTTAGAAGCGCTTCATTTTGTTGAAAAAGCCAATAATTATAGTATTAAAGTAGCTCGAAGTGGTTATTTCCCTTCCCTTAATTTAGTGGCAGGTTATACTGCATTAAATTTAGAGAATGTAGTAACAGTCGGTAATGCTGTAAATTTAGGAATGGGTATTTCTTATAATTTAAGTTCTATTTTTAAAAATGGAAAAGAAGTGAAAATAGCCAAAAGTAAGGCTTTGGAAACCCAACAATCAGAAGCTGTATTGACGGAGAATATTAAAATTCAAGTGCAGCAAGCCTTTGAGAATTATACGCTATCGCTAAAGCAGAATTTAGTTTACGAACAAGCGATTGCGCAGTCTTCTGAAAATTACCGCATTGTAAAAGATAAATACGACAACGGTCTATCGAATACCAATGACTTATTAGAAGCCGATGTAGAACAACTGAATTCTAAAATAAACTATGCCTACTCAAGAGCCAATATCATGCTGAAATATTACGAAATGCTTTCGGCTTCTGGTGCATTAACAAGCTCATTCAACCTTACAAAAAATTAATATTTACCCAATGGAAAAGACAAAAACAAACAAGAAATTCATTTTAATATTCGCAATATTAATTATTCTAGCAGGATCCTATGGTGTCTACAAATATGTAAATTCCCTTTCTCATGAATCGACAGACGACGCACAAATTGAAAAAAACATGAACCCTATAATTCCTAGAGTTACCGGATATGTTACTAAGGTGTATGTCAAAGACAATGATTTTGTAAAAATTGGAGATACCTTGTTTACAATAGACAAAAATGATTACGTGGTAAAAGTTGAAGATGCTAAAGCGGCTTTAATTGCTGCCGAAGCCAATTATGCAGCTTCTAAAGCAGATGTTGGTAGCGCTATGGCTAATATTGCCGTTTCAAAAGCAAATGTACAATCAGCTGCAGGAAATATAGAAACTGCAAAAATTAGATTGGGCCGAGCTACTAATGATTTTGAACGTTACAATAACTTATACAAAAATCACTCTATAACCAAACAGCAATTTGAACAAGCGCAGGCTACGAAACAAGAAGCAGAAAGCCAATTGCGAATCCTTGTACAACAGGAAAAAGCAAGTGCTTCTCAGAAATCAGTAATTGAAGCCAAATCGAATGTAACGGATAAACAAACTGATGTAGCTGCTGCCAATATAAAAAGAGCCCAAGCGATGTTAGATGCTGCTCAATTAAATTTAAGCTATACGGTCTTGACGGCATCAATAGATGGTCAGATTTCTAAAGTAGGTATTCAAGCCGGTCAATTGGTTCAACCCGGACAATCTTTATTTTACATTATTAATAATGCAACAGCTTGGGTTATTGCTAACTTTAAAGAAACGCAGCTTCATAAAATGGTTGTTGGTCAAAAAGTATCAATACACGTTGATGCATACCCTAATCATGATTTTACAGGAACAGTAAGTTCTTTTTCTCCGGCAACAGGAGCTCGATTCTCCTTACTTCCTCCTGATAATGCTACTGGAAATTTCGTAAAAACAATTCAACGTTTGCCTGTTAAAATTAGTTTAGACAGCACTAATAAGCCAGAAGAAGTAGAATTATTGAGACCAGGAATGAATGTAGATGTAGACGTACATTTAAAATAAAATCACATTACAATGACAAAATCAGTAGGAGATGATGATTTAGTTGAATACGGTTTTAGACGTATTATAATTACTTTGACAGCGGTATTGTGTGCGTTACTTGAAATTGTTGATACTACAATTGTAAACGTAGCGCTAACCAACATGCGAGGAAGCCTAGGTGCTACTTTAACCGATGTAGCCTGGGTGATTACCGCATATGCAATAGCAAATGTAATCGTAATACCCATGACAAGTTGGCTTTCGATGCAATTTGGTAGACGAAATTATTTTGCGGTATCCATCATTATATTTACAACCGCTTCCTTCCTATGTGGTAACGCCACAAACATATGGGAATTAGTAGCCTTTAGATTCATTCAGGGGCTCGGTGGTGGTGCTTTGTTAGTAACTGCTCAAACTATAATTACCGAGAGTTATCCTATAGCAAAACGGGGAATGGCCCAAGCTATTTATGGATTGGGTGTTATTGTTGGACCCACCTTAGGACCACCGTTAGGAGGCTATTTAGTGGATCATTTCTCTTGGCCTTATATTTTTTATATCAACATTCCATTAGGAATTATTGCCACTATATTGACATTGAGCTTTGTAAAAAGCCCACAATATGGTAAAAAATTAAAAGCCAATCAGGTCGATTGGTGGGGCATTGTATTCCTGGCTTCCTTCATTGGTTCCTTACAATTTGTATTGGAACATGGGCAACAGGACGATTGGTTTAACAATAATTTAATATTAGGTTTAAGTGTCGTTTCTGTAGTGGGTCTTTTATCCTTTCTCTGGAGAGAAATCACCTACAAACATCCCATCGTAAATCTGAGTGTCCTTAAGGATGGAAATTTACGAATCGGGATTGTGATGACTTTCATTCTTGGATTTGGTCTTTATGGATCTACCTTGATTATTCCTATATATACCCAATCCATTTTAGGCTGGACCGCAACAGATGCCGGCTTACTTCTTATTCCTGGATCTATAGCTACTGCTATTATGATGCCTTTTATTGGAATGATGATTCAAAAAGGAGTGCCTCAGGGTTATATGGTGGGCGTTGGTTTTTTAACGTTCTTCGGATTTACTTTTTGGATGTATTCCATAATGACACCTAGTACGAGTGTAGATAATATGTATTGGGCTTTAATTTTAAGAGGAATTGGATTGGGCTTGCTATTTGTTCCTATAACCACTTTATCCTTGTCTACCTTAAAGGGAAAACAAATTGGTGAGGGTGCTGCATTTACTGGAATGATGCGACAATTAGGAGGTTCTTTTGGTATTGCTCTTATAACCACTTTCATAACTCGATTTAGCCAGGAACACCGGGTAAATTTAGTAGCCAAACTTGATGTTACAAAAGTGGAAGTCCAACAAAGAGTCGCTCAATTGCAACAAGGATTTATGTCAAAAGGTTTTAGTTCAAGTGAAGCTCTAGGAAAAGCCTATCAGGTTCTCGATTTTTCCATAACGAAACAAAGTACCATTTTATCTTATATGGATATATTCTGGTATCTCGGTATTATGTTTCTTTGTTGTATACCCATTATACTTTTAATAAAGAAAGGGAAAACAAAAATTAATCCGGCAGATGCAATGCATTAAAACCGGAATTTAGCGGGTAAAAATCAATTGGTTGCCATTAGATAGATTAGCATCAAACTGATAGCCCTCATAGTTAAAAGCCTTTAAATCAGCTATAGTTTTGGCATTCGTATCAACGATATAACGCACCATCATACCTCTTGCTTTTTTAGCATAAAAACTGATAATTTTTAATTTCCCGTCTTTATAATCCATAAAATCTGGAGTAATAACGGGAACTTTTAAAGCTTTAGGATCTATAGCCGCGAAATATTCTTTACTGGCTAAGTTTACAAATAATTCGTCCTTTCCCAACTCTTTATTGAGGCTGGCAGTGAGTTTTATTTTCCAAAAATCATATAGATTTCGGTGTTCATTAATGGTTATTTTAGTACCCATTTCCAATCGATACGGCTGAATTAAATCCAATGGTTTTAATAAACCATACAAGCCCGATAGTATTCGTAAACGATCCTGCAAAGCGGCAACCTTATCTAAGGAAAGACTCTGTGAATCTATGCCCTGATAAACATCTCCTGCAAAAGCATAAATAGCTGGACGGGCATTATCGGTATTAAATGGAAGGGTCCAATCTTTATTCCGTTGCCAATTTAAGTGGGCCAATTTATCTGAAATCGACATTAATTGCGCTAATTCCTTGGGCGATTTTTGTTTCACTACCTTATTAATTATTCGGCTTTCCTTAATAAATAAAGATTCCGTGAATTGTTCGCTGGGCAATGGCGTTTCAAAATCTAAAGATTTAGCTGGTGAAATTACAATTTTCATGTTTTGGATATTAGTCTGATTTCAGAATCCCAAAAATACAAATTGCTTTCCTACTTTTTTCTAATTAATATAGATAGTTTTTATTGTGCTATTTTTTAATATTTTTTTTTAAAAGTAGCTATCTAGTAAGATTTAATAGGAAGTTGATATTCAAATCAACTACTAAATATATATTTATTCATTTAAAATTAAAATAGTATTTATTTAATGGGATAATTACACGTATATTATTTAAATTTAAGAAGATAATTTATTTTTTTGTGAGTTAAAACATATGAATATCATTTTAAAACTTATTAACTAATCAACAATTTTTTTACTTTATGGATATGGATGACCCGAAACCTAGCTATGCAGAATTACTTAAAAAAGTAAAAAAAACAGAATTATTGTTAGTGAAATTAAAAAAAGAACAGAAATATCTTCAGAATATTAAATATTTTATAAGAAAATCAAATGATTTAATTGGACTTGGAAATGGCAATTCCAATTTTATTGATCTCAATCCTGCTTTTATTCGAATTTTAGGATACAGCAAAAAAGAATTACTGACTAATTCCTTTTTATTCTATACCCATCCTGAAGATACAGAAAAAACACACAAAGAAATTATAAATTTATCCCTTGGGAAACCTTCCGTAAATTTTGAAAATAGGTATTTAAAAAAAAATGGAGACTATATTAATTTGCTTTGGACTTTTGTTAAAAGCGCTTCAAGTGAATTCGTATTTATAATAGCCCGTGATATTACAGAGATAAGAAAAATAGAAAAAAAACTTATAAATAGCGAAAAACTACTTAATGAATCTCAAAAAATTGCTAAAATTGGAAGCTGGGAATATAATTTAATCACCAAAGAACTAGTATGGTCCGATGAATTGTATGCAATTTATGAAATTGAAAACAAACCCAATCCAAATTTATATCAAGCTTATTTAGCGTTGCTTTCTCAGGTGGATGTAAATAAACTACAAGCAAAAATCAATCAAGCCATAAGCACACGGAAATCCTATGAAATTGAACATCAAGTATTTTTGCCTGAAAATAGAATAAAATGGGTTAGCGGTATTGGTATACCTCTTTTAGACGATGCCGGAAATGTTTATAAATTAATAGGAATTGCCCAAGATAATACTGTAAAAAAAGCATTTAATGAAAATCTTAAAGCAAAAGTATTGGCCGAAGCTGCTAATAAGGCGAAGTCAGATTTCCTAGCCAATATGAGTCATGAAATTCGAACACCTTTGAATGGGATAATTGGTTTCACCAGTTTATTGATGAAAACTAAACTCGAATCAGAACAGTTTATTTACATGCAAACAATCAATGAATCCGCTACAACTCTAATGGAAATTATCAACGATATTTTAGATTTCTCCAAAATTGAGGCTGGGAAATTAGAATTGAATTTAGAGGAAATCAATCTGTATGAAATGTGCCAACAAACAATAGATTTATTCCGTTATCAGGCCACCATGAAAAATATTAGTTTGACTTTAAATTTTGATGCTAATATACCCCGCTATATTATGGCTGATTCACTAAGACTGAAACAAATACTAGTGAATTTATTAAACAATGCTATAAAATTTACTTCCTTTGGTGAGGTCCGACTCGAGCTCGAAGAGAGTACAGCTAGTAACCGAAAAAAAACAAGAATAAAGTTTTCTGTTAAAGATACCGGCTGTGGAATTAAGCTTGAAAATCAAGAAAAAATATTCCTCTCTTTTGTGCAAGAAGATATCTCGACCTCAAGAAATTATGGTGGCACTGGATTGGGTTTGACTATTACAAATCAACTGCTTGCAATGTCAAAAAGCAAATTACAATTAATAAGTAAACTTGGTGAAGGAAGTGATTTTTACTTTACCATTTTATTTGACGTTGTTACTAACCCGAAAAACAAAAACATCCCTTTAGAATTAAAAGACCCACAAACAGTATTAACGGAACTCTATGAAAATATTCATGTACTCATTGTGGAGGACAACAAAATAAACATGCTACTAACGCGTAAACTCTTAGAAATGAGGTTTCCAAATGCTACTATTTATGAAGCCGAAAATGGTAAAATAGCGATTGAGATATATCTAAAAGAAGAACTAGATTTAATATTAATGGACATCCAAATGCCAATAAAAAATGGTTATGATACTACTTTAGAAATTAGAAAATTAAAAAAATCTGCCGCTATCCCTATTATTGCATTAACTGCTGGTATTATGAACGAGGAAATTGAAAAATGTTTAGAATTTGGAATGAATGATTATATAGTGAAACCAATTATCAAAAAAAAATTCGATGAAACTGTACTAAAATGGATTAGACCTAAAATGAAAATGATCTAATCCTTTTTTCAACCCAATTAACCCAGCCAGCCTTCCCTGTCTAAACTTCGATATTGGATTGCTTCAGCAATATGAGTCGAATTTACCTCAAATGTTCCTTCTAAATCAGCAATGGTTCGAGAAACTTTTAAAATCCGATCATAGGCCCTTGCCGATAAATTTAATCGTTCCATGGCCATCTTAAGTAACTGCAAAGAAGTCTCGTTTAGTTGGCAATATTCCCGAATGTGTTTGGTACTCATTTGAGCATTGTAATTCACCGACTCAATTTCTAGATATCGAAGGGTTTGAATTTCTCGGGCTTGGGTTACCCTTGCTCTGATAGCAACACTACTTTCTGCTTTGGCTGTTTCTGATAATTTCTCAAAGGGAACTGGCGTGACTTCTATATGAATATCAATACGATCTAAAAGCGGTCCGGAAACCTTACTTAAATACCGCTGCATTTCATTAGGAGAGGAACTTAAAGCTGCTCCTGGATCATTAAAATAGCCACTCGGACTCGGGTTCATACTCGCAACCAACATAAAGGATGACGGATAGGTAACCGTAAATTTAGCTCTCGAAATAGTAACTTCTCGATCTTCTAAGGGCTGCCGCATTACTTCGAGAACATCACGCTTAAATTCCGGTAATTCATCCAGAAATAAAACTCCATTATGAGCCATAGAGATTTCACCAGGTTGCGGATAATTTCCTCCACCAACTAGAGCAACATTCGATATCGTGTGATGCGGACTTCTAAAGGGTCTTTGATTCATCAAACCCGCCTCTTTTAATTTTCCGGCAACACTGTGAATTTTTGTGGTTTCCAAGGCTTCCCGCAAAGTCATCGGGGGCAATATGCTGGGCAATCGTTTAGCCAACATCGTTTTACCAGAACCCGGTGGACCGATTAGAATAATATTATGCCCCCCGGCAGCGGCAATTTCCATGCACCTTTTTATGCTCTCTTGCCCTTTGACATCGCTAAAGTCATGTTCTGGGAAATCCAATGTTTTATAGAATTCAGCTCTAGTATCTATAATAGTTGGCTCTAAAAGAGTCTTCCCCGTTAGAAAATCGATGACTTCTTGAACACTATCAACACCATAAACATTCAATCCCGAAACTATAGCAGCTTCTTTTGCATTTTGTCTTGGAAGAAAAAAACCAAGAAATCCTTCTTCTTTAGCTTTGATAGCAATAGGCAAGGCACCTCGAATGGGCTGTAAACCTCCATCGAGTGAAAGTTCCCCCATAATAATGTATTTATCTAATGCTGTAGTTTTAATTTGTCCTGAAGCTACTAATATTCCCATAGCCAAAGTCAAATCATAGGCAGATCCTTCTTTGCGCAAATCGGCAGGCGCCATATTTATAGTTATTTTCTTACCTGGAAAAAAATAACCCGTGTTTTTAAGTGCTGCTGCAATTCTAAAACTGCTTTCTTTAATAGCAATATCAGGCAAGCCTACAAGGTGATATCCTATGCCCTTGTCAATGTTTACTTCCACTGTTACTGTGGTAGCGGCTACTCCAAAAACAGCACTTCCAAAAACTTTAACTAGCATAATCCTCTATTTAATTTTAAAGCTAGAGAAAATTAATTGAAAAACCCTACATATAAGAATTTCATTTTAAATACAAAGATTTTGTTAATGACTTTATTCTTAATTGATTTCAAATATTGAAACTAAAGGAATTAGGCATCCATTTCCATAGCTTAACGAATGTTAAATCTTACATTTAACATTCGTTAAAATTAAAAAAAACTTACATTTAGAAAATAAAAACAAACGTATATGAACAAAATTCTCCTACTTCTCTTTTTGTCGTTTTGTATTCCCAAAACAAATGCTCAAGAATATTTTCCAAATAATGAAAGTATCCAAAACAAAAACAACAATTTTACGGCTTTTACGAATGCTAAAATTTATGTCAGTCCGACACAAATTATTGAAAAAGGAACTTTACTAATTCAGAATGGTAAAGTAATCGGAACAGGAACAAATTTTACTATTCCCAAAAATGCAATCCAGATTGATTTAGCAGGAAAATCGATTTACCCCTCATTTATTGACATTTATACTAGTTTTGGAATTGAAAAATTAGTCTCAAACCGAGAACTAGATCGTCGAAACCCTTTGTACGATACAAAAAGAGCCGGTTATTATTGGAATGAAAATATTCGTTCTGAAGTCAATGCTACTGATAACTTTAAGTACGATACTTCAAAAGCCGAAGAATTTCTAAAAGCGGGTTTTGGAGTTGTAGGAACTCATGTTCCAGATGGTATCGCAAGTGGAAGTGGGATTTTAGTCGCTTTAAATAACGAGGACAAAACGAATCGATTGTTGTCTAATAAATTAACTAATCATTTTTCATTTACCAAAAGCGTTACTACAAATCAATCCTATCCCAGCTCTTTAATGGGTATGATGGCTTTGTTGCGCCAAATGTATTTGGACTTAAGTTGGTATAAAGATGGCAATTCGCTCACCAAAGACAGCTCTTTAGATGCCTTGGCAGCAAATGAAAATCTAGTTCAGATATTCACTTCCGAAGACAAACTAAATAGCCTAAGGGCTGCTAAACTAGGAAAAGAATTTGGAATTAATTATGTTTTAAAAGGTTCCGGTAATGAGTTTGAAAGAATCGCTGAAATTAAAAACACCAATTCTAAATTTATTATTCCAATTAATTTCCCTGAGGCCTATGATGTTTCCAATACTTTTCAGGCAGACCAAATGGAATTAAGTGATTTAAGATTTTGGAATCAAGCTCCTACCAATTTGAAAATCATGTCAGATCACGGAATTGTATTTGCTTTGACGACAGATAAATTGAAAAAAATGGAAGATTTTAGAAGCAATCTTCTAAAGGCCATTAAATACGGTTTTGACAAAACCAAAGCTTTAGAAGCTTTGACCACTATACCTGCTTCAATCTTAGGAAAAACAAATGAGATTGGAAGTTTGAAAAATGGTACTTATGCCAATTTTATTATCTGCTCATCAGATATTTTTGAGGAGAAAACGGTTTTATATGAAAACTGGGTACAGGGATCAAAATACATTATTACCGATATCAACGCCAAAGACATCAGAGGTACTTATGATTTGACTATCGATAAAAATGCTTACAAATGGAAAATTGATGGAGAAATTGCCGCACCAAAATCTGAAATTACAGGAGCTGATGCTAAGAAAACAAAATCAAAATTAACAATTGCTAACAATTGGATCAGCACAGTTTTCAAGCCGGCAGATTCTATAAAATCAAATTACATCAGACTCAGCGGATATATTGAAAATACCGATAATTTAGCGGGCAAAGCAGTATTGTTTGACGGTTCAGAAGTAAATTGGACCGCCAAGAAAACGCTTGCATTTGCAAAAGCAAAAGATTCATCAGCAACGAATCAATTGAATAAAATAATTCCGTTGACCTTTCCTAATATCGCTTTTGGAAATATAGAGAAACCCAAACAACAAACCATTTTATTTAAAAATGCTACCGTTTGGACCAATGAAGAAGCAGGTATATTAGAAGATGTAGATGTTTTGGTTAAAAATGGTAAAATAGCGGCTGTTGGCAAAAACTTATCTGATGCCACTGCACAAACTATTGATGCCAAAGGAAAACATTTGACAAGTGGTATCATAGATGAGCACTCCCATATTGCTATTTCTAATGGAGTCAATGAAGGCGGTCATAATTCAAGTGCTGAAGTCAGTATACAGGATGTGGTCAATTCTGAAGACATCAATATATACAGAGAATTAGCCGGAGGTGTAACTACTTCCCAATTGTTACACGGATCTGCTAATCCAATTGGCGGTCAGTCTGCAATTGTGAAATGGAAATGGGGAATGTCAGCAGAAGAAATGCTGTACAAAGACCAACCCAAATTTATCAAATTTGCTCTTGGAGAAAACGTAAAACAATCCAATTGGGGAACCAGCAATCCAACGCGTTTTCCACAAACCAGAATGGGCGTAGAACAAGTTTTTATCGATTATTTTCAACGTGCTAAAGAATATGATGCCAGTTGGAAAGCGTACAATTCAAATTCTAAAAAAGGTAAAAAAGCACCAAGAAAAGATCTGGAATTACAGACTTTAGCTGAAATATTAAATAAAGAACGCTTTATTAGCTGCCATTCCTATGTAGCAACCGAAATCCTGATGTTGATGACCGTAGCCGATAAATTTGATTTCAAAGTCAACACCTTTACACATATCCTGGAAGGCTATAAAGTAGCCGATGAGATGAAAAAACATGGTGTTGGTGCTTCTACATTTTCAGACTGGTGGGGGTATAAATTTGAGGTAAATGATGCAATCCCGTTTAATGGTCCTATCATGCACAATCAAGGAATAGTAGTGGCCTACAATTCCGATGATGCCGAAATGTCCCGCAGATTAAATCAAGAAGCGGCTAAAGCCGTCAAATATGGTAATGTTTCTGAAGAAGAAGCATGGAAATTTGTAACTTTAAATCCAGCAAAATTATTGCACATTGACAATAAGGTAGGTAGTGTCAAAGTTGGTAAAGATGCTGATATAGTTCTTTGGAGTACCAATCCACTTTCTATTTATGCTAAAGCTGAAAAAACACTTATTGAAGGAGTTGTATATTATGACGCTCAAAAGGAAGATGCTAAAAAATTAGCCAATACTAAAGAACGATCTGAATTAATCGGACAATTGTTACAGGAAAAAAACAAGGGTATGAATACTCAGGAACCTAAAAAAGGAATCAAAAAAGAATACCATTGTGATACTTTAGAACCATAAAATAAAATAAATCAGATGAGAAAAATATATATTTTAGCATTGGTTACGAGCCTCTCGCTATCCATAAATGCACAACAAGTCCCAACATTAAAACAAACAAAATCAGTTTTGATTTTGAATGCAACAGCCCATTTGGGTAATGGTAAAATCATCGAAAATAGTGCCATTGGTTTTAAAGACGGAAAATTAACATTAGTAGCTGATGCCACAACCATAAAACTGGCTAAAGATGCTTATGACACAACCATTAATGCTTCAGGTAAGCATCTTTATCCCGGTTTTATTGCTCCAAATTCCAGTCTTGGATTAGTTGAAATTGATGCAGTAAAATCTTCGGATGATGAAGAAGAAATAGGTGATATAAATCCAAATGTCCGAAGTATTGTTGCCTATAATGCCGAATCAAAAATGATAGAAATGGCACGTCCTAATGGTATTCTGATGGCACAAATCACCCCTCGTGGTGGTCGAATTTCTGGCACTTCTTCTATAGTTCAACTCGATGCATGGAATTGGCAATCGGCTTTGATCAAAGAAAATGATGGTATTCACGTTAATTTCCCAGCTACTTTTAAAAGAAGTGGCTCCCGATATGAACCAGGAGTGCTGGAAACAAATAAAGACTACAACAAGCAATTGGAAGAATTAAATACTTTCCTAATGAATTCTAAAGCTTATTTAGGAGCGGAATCCAAAGACCGTAATTTAATTTTAGAATCTTCAAAAGGGCTGTTTGACGGTAGTCAAATTCTATATGTTCATGCCGATGAAGCAAAACAAATTATTGATGCGATCCAATTGGCAAAAAACAATGGGATTCAAAAAATGGTAATTGTAGGTGGCTACGAAGCCTACAAAATTGCTGATCTTTTAAACAACAATAAGATTGGTGTCCTGTTAAAACGCGTTCATGATCTACCCGAAAAGGACGATGATGATGTGAATTTACCATATAAAATGGCTAAATTACTCACGGATAAAGGGGTAGTTGTGGGTCTTGAAAACACAGGTGCTCATGAGCGAATGAATGTCAGAAATTTACCTTTTTATGCGGGAACCTGCGCTGCCTATGGTCTTGATAAAGAAAAAGCCTTACAACTAATTACTTCCAATACCGCTAAGTTATTGGGAATTGATGCGCAATGTGGCAGTTTGGAAACAGGTAAAGATGCAACTCTTTTTATATCCGAAGGTGATGCTTTGGATATGAGAACCAATAAGCTGACTGAAGCCTTTATCCAAGGCCGAATGATTAGTTTGGATACCTACCAAACCAAACTAAACCAAAAATACAAAGGGAGATACAATCAAAAATAATTGTTTTATAAAAACCAAAAAGCCATTTTCTAAATTAAGAAAATGGCTTTTTTTTAGTTGAACTTGGATTTTATTTTAAAACGGTAATTTCTATTTTGGAATCGTTGAAAATCGTATGAGTCTGTTTTTTAAAATCGGCTTCTTTTGCATAAAAGATATTCTCAACATAAGTCTGCGGATTTAAATCAATCAAAGGAAACCAAGTACTTTGAATTTGAATTTGAATTTTGTGTCCCTTTTTAAAGGTGTGAAAGACATCCTGTAATTTTATAGTTACCGCTGTTTTCTCATTGGGAACGAAAGGTTCCGGTTTTGAAAAACTGTTACGGAACCGACCTCGCATGACCTCACTTCGCACCATCATATGATAATTACCCATCTTTAAATAGGGCGCTATCTCTTTGGTTTCCGGTTCGTCACTAGGAAAAACATCGATAATTTTTACAATCCAATCGGCATCTGTACCAGTTGTAGCCACCTGAAGTTTTGCCAATATCGCTCCCGCTAAACGAGTTTCATCGTTCAATATTTCCGTTTCATATACCAAAACATCAGGGCGCTTGGCTGCAAATCGCTGATCGTCGGTCATATATTTTCTAGGCGTAAAACCCTGTTTAATATCTTCTGATGAGGGAACTGGTTTTCGAGGATCACTGATAAAAGTTGAGAAACCAGAATCCGTATTCGACTTGCTGTTTAGTTGATTATCTTGCAAATAAAACTCCTTTTTCTCTACTTCTTTTGGAGGCCAAGAATCATAGGTTTTCCACTCCTTTTTACCTGTATCAAAAACATAGGCTTCTGGCAATTTATTTTCGCCTTTAGCATTGTCTTTCAAAAAGTGTCTGAAAAAATTAGCTTCAATGTTTTTTTGAAAATAGCCCGATATACTATCTCCAAAATTGATATTACCAATCACTTGCTTGGCTGAATTTCTAGCCCAATCGCCATGACTCCAGGGTCCCATAACAATTGTGTTGTAGTTTTTACTCCCTTTTTCAATGGTGCTATAGGTGTTTAGGGGACCGTATAAATCTTCGGCATCAAACCAACCTCCTACCGTCATTACGGCTGGTTTTATATTTTTTAAATGTTGTAGAATTCCTCTTTTTTGCCAAAATTCATCATAATTAGAATGGTCTTTCAACTGCTGCCAGAATTCGTTATCCTTGCCATAAAAACGATCTAAATTGGAAAGGGGTCCATTGTCAAGAAAAAACTGATAATCATCATTAGAATCAACCTTAGCGTATTTAAACCAATCTTCGGTAGTTCTTTTGGTTTTTTGGAATCCAAAAAGAGGAGTCACTTTCCAATAGCTTAGTAGATAGGCTCCGTTATGATGAAAATCGTCAAAAAAGAAATCACTAATACACGCTTGAGGGGAAACGGCTTTCAGAGCAGGATGATTACTCAACAAAGAATAAGTGGCATAGAAACCGGGATAAGAAATTCCCCAAGTTCCTACATTCCCATTATTGTTTGGTGTGTTTTTCACCAACCAGTCAATCGTATCATAGGTATCGGAAGCTTCATCGGTATCTTTTTTGGATTTTTTATTCGGAATAAAAGCACGCATATTATCGTATAAACCATCGCTCATATAACGCCCACGCACATCTTGATAAACCACAATATACCCCTCTTTCATCATGCTTTCGCTGGGTGAAATACTTTTTTTAAATTTATTTTCACCATAAGGCCCAATATCATAAGGAGTACGTTGCATGATGATCGGGTATTTTTTTGAAAGGTCTTTTGGAGAATAAATCGCAGTAAACAATTCGACTCCATCCCGCATTTTAATAGATACTTCTTTCTTAGTATAATTTTCGGAGACATAATTAAGCTCTTTTTCTTGAGCCAGCACAAAGCTGAAGACAAAAAAGGAGCAAATAAGAGCTAGTTTTTTCATAGTGGTTCATATCTAATTAGGTCTCGAAGATAAAGGAATCGGATTGAGATTCATGGGCTAAAGCTATATTTAACAATTGTAGAACATGATAAAACCACTAAATAAAAAAAAAGGCTGTCTCACAATTAGTAAAACAACCTCTTTTGTAGTACATTTATTATTAAAATTTAATAGCCCTCATTTTGAACCAAATTAGGATTAGTATCCATCTCTCTTAAAGGTATTGGCATAATCAAATTAGCCGCATTAAAGGGAATAGTTCCTATGTTTTCTCTTAATCTCTTGGCATCAAATAAAGCAAAACCTTCAAAGGACAATTCTCTTTTTCTTTCCATTCTAATAGTCGATAAATCTACTGTATTAAAAAAACTTGCACTGGATCTGGCACGTAAAATATTAAGGTCACTTACTGGAGTTAGTCCAACAGAGGTTCCATTTCTAAAATTAGATTCTGCTCGTATCAAATACATTTCTGCCAGTCGTAAGAAAGGGATATTTGCAAATTGATTTTGCCATTTGGTAGTACACCAAAAATCGGCTTCGTAGAAGAATTTTGATCTTTCATCATTGGCGTCATCATAAATTTCGTAATGCTGATCTTCAATATCAATATCGGGATTCCCGGATCGACCACCAAAAGCAGTTCCAGCCCAGAATACATTAAAATTGTTTAAACTTATATCCTGAGTCGTTACCTGCCAGGCAAAAAGATCTTCAGAGGAGTTCTCTGCATTGTTAAATGCACGGGAAAAACTTGGCGCTAAACTTGCTCCACTATTTTCTATGACGATATTGGCCATATTCCCGGCATTTGTATAATCTCCTTTTTGCAAATAAACTCGAGCCAAAAGTGCTGCTGCACTATATTTAGTAGCATAAATCGTATTGGATTCCGGCAACAAGCTATAAGCATCCGTTAAATCAGAAATTACCAAAGCATAAACTTCTTCTAAAGTATTTCTTGAAGGATATTCGATATTCTTGGGATCCAGAACTGCTTTCAAAACAATTGGTACAGCAAGCTGGCTATTTTGACTACCTGCTAGGTAAGGTTTAGCAAACAACCGTGCCAAATCAAAATAAACCAAACCTCTAAGAAATTTAGCTTCACCTTCGGTAGTTGTTTTTTCAGTTGCATCAGTAATGATGTCTAAATGTTCTAAAACAATATTCGACTGATTATTAACGGAGTAGGCATTCATCCAGATACTCTCAACATTTGCATTATCAGTCAACATTGCTTTTTCATCAAATTCGGCTGGTTCAATATAAGTACCGTTCCAATAGATATCACCCGTATTGGCTAACAATTCAGAGGCTAATGCAATTCCACCACCATAACTAGAACCATAGCGGGCAACTCCATAGGCATTGTTTAAAATTTTACGAATATTCTCTGGTGTAGATAGCGCCACATCCGTTGTTATGGCTTCTTCGGGTGTAATGTTTAAATTATCGTTACATCCTACTAATGAGAGTGTAAACAATGATATAAAAAGGGTTTTATAGCTAAAATTTTTCATACTTTTTTCTTTATAGGTCAATATTTAATCCAATAGTTAGCGTTTTTGCTGGAGGTGCTGAATAGAAAGCAATTCCTTTTTGAATATTTGAATTCCCATTATTATCATAGGAAGATTCTGGATCATAACCAGTATATTTTGTAAACGTGAGCAAATTAACTCCTGTTAAATAGAGTCTGACTCTATCGACTGCTAGTTTTTGAGTTAGCGTTTTTGAAAAGGTATATCCTAAAGACAAATTTCTCAAACGAATAAAATTAGCTTTCTCTAAATAACGAGTCGATGCCTGTTGACCATTGGTAGTATACATTCTGGCCTGAGGCACTGTTGTTATATCTCCTGGATTTTGCCATCGGTTCAATTGATCAATCGTTTGATTGTCTTCATATCTTGCATTACCCGATTGAAATTTACCTCCTTCATTATACATTGAAGCTCCCCATTCTCCTTGGAATGTAAAAGAAAAATCAAAATTATAAAGAGAAATAGTATTAGTAAGTCCACTCATAAAGCTTGGATAGGGATTTCCAGAAATTACCCTTACAGCTTCATTATAATTGTTTGTAGTTGTTTTATTTAGTGTTCCATCAGGATTTTGTGTGTTTCTATAAAATAAGGCATCTCCATTTGCGTCATCTACTCCAGCATACTGTACTAAATAAAAAGAAGATATAGTCTCCCCTTCTCTAACTATGTTTCGCTCTGCAACAATATCTCCTCCGGGTAAACTAACTACTTTATTGTCTAAAGTTGAAAGATTTAAGGAGGTTTTCCAAAGAAAATTAGCTGATTTAAGGTTTGTTGAGTTTAATACAAATTCAAATCCTTTATTGGACATAGAACCTACATTTCGGGTAATAGAATTCCATCCAGAGGTACCCGGAAGAGGTTCGTTTAATAAAAGATCATTCGTTTTTTTGACATAATAATCAATTTCACCACTTATTCTATTATTTAGAAAGGCAAAATCTAAACCAGCATCTACCTGATTTGTTTTTTCCCATTTCAAATCGTCGTTGGGCAACTGAAGTGGATTGATTGCTGAAAGTTTATTATAAGCAGATCCATCAAACAGACCTAAACTTGCAAAGTTTCCAATACCCGCGTTTCCAGTTTGACCAAAACTAGCTCGCAATTTCAATAAATTAATGGTAGTACTTTCTTTGAAAACAGCCTCTTCAGAGATAATCCAACCTACAGATGCTGCCGGAAAAAGTCCATAACGATTGGAAGCTCCAAATCGAGAAGAACCATCATAACGCAAACTTCCTTTAAATAAGTATTTATCTAATATAGAAAATGTAGCTCTACCAAAATAGGACAGAAAATTATATTTCGTTCTGCTCGATGATCCTGCTGTAATTTCAGAAGCACTTTCTACTGTTTGTAAATCATCTGATGGAAAACCAGTTCCTGCAACATATTGTCTTTTTCTGGAACTTTCTTCAAAACTCATTCCACCTACAAATTCTAAATCATAGATTTCTTTGAAGGTTTTAGTATAGGTAAAATAATTACTAATAGTGTATTTATCCGATTGGACTGCATTTGCATCAGCAAAACCACTTGTAGAGGCTGATTCTGTTAAACTTCCTGCAAAATATTCTTCTGTTTGATTGTTGTTATCATAACCCAAATCCGTTCTAAAACTTAAACTTGGTGCAATTTTATATTCAACATAGGAGTTCATTAAAGTTCTAAAAATATTTAAATCCCAACTTCCATTGTATTCTTGCATTAAAAAATTATAATAAATAGTAGATTGATTATTAGGCGTTTTTCCGTCGTCTAAATAGGCCGGTGATAAAGGGGATTGTGCGATACCCTGTAATGGAGTTGCAAAAGAATTATCAGTACCAATTCTCGAAATCTTCGTTTTACTCAAACTGGTATTTAAACCTACTCTCAATTTATCGGAAATTTTATGATCCAAATTCCCTCTGTAGGAATAACGATCCATATTATTTCCCCGAACAATTCCCTGGGTATTATTATATCCTCCAGAAACAAAAAACAAGGTTTTTGCATCACCACCCGAAACCGAAAAAGTATGATCCTGAACAGATCCTTTTACCAAGGCTAAATCCTGCCAGTTAGTATCCACTTCGTTTGTTCTCCAGTTTTTCCCATTCGACTGCTGATCAAAAACTCCTCCTGCTTCGGTTAACCATAAATCAGCAGCTCCCCATGTATTAGCAGAAGCTTCTGTAAATAATTCTACGTATTGTGCCGTATTTAACCATTTCATTTTATGTGTCGCTTGACTCCAACCACCCGAAGTATTTAAAGAAATTTTAGTTTTACCCGACTTTCCTTGCTTAGTAGTAATCAAAACAACACCATTGGTTCCTCGGGCACCATATATTGCTGCTGAAGAAGCATCTTTTAATATTTGAATGGATTCAATATCATTTGGATTCAATGAAATTAATGGATTAATTGGTGCCGATGTAGTACTTTCATCATCATTGATCATAGGCATTCCATCAATAACATATAAGGGCTCCTGAGACGAGGAAATACTAGCAATACCTCGTATTCTCATTTTTACACCACCCTCAACTTTACCATTAATTTGGGTTATTTGAACTCCAGCAGCCTTACCCACAAGCGCTCCTTGAACATTGGCAACTGGAATCTGATTAATTTGATCGGAGGAAATAGTTGCCATATTATCGGTTACTTTTCGTTTGGATTGCTTTCCAAAACCAATAACAACAACTTCACTTAACTGAGATAAATCCTGAACTAAAATTACATTAATCGTGCTTCGTCCCACAACACTTATTTCTTGAGATTTTAGTCCAATGAAACTAAAAACTAAAACTGCATTTGCACCAACATCTTTGATACTGAATTTTCCGTCTACATTAGTCTGAACGCCTCTAGTGGTGCCCTTGACCATAATCGTTGCTCCCGGGAGAATTCCTTCTGAATCAGATACGGTTCCTGACACCTCTTGAGAATGGACCAAACCAGTAAATAGCATCATTAGAAAAACTAGGAAGCCCTTAAGTACTATCTTTTTCATAGGTGATAAATTAGTTAATGATTGTTTTAATTTGTTAAGATTATAACAAACCTAACCAAAATAAATTAAGGAAACGTTAAGATTAAAGCACTATAAATCCAATTATCCCCTATTTTGTTTAAATAACATCAATAAAACACGAAACTTATCCATTTTTATAATTTAATAAAAAAAATAATATTTATAAAATACTATATATCAAATATTTGCAAAAAATTGAATCGAATTAAAATAAAAATATTGATTTTATAAAAAATTATTTAAAGTCATAAATTCATGTTAACAAAGGCGTTGCTTCCTAAAGATTTCTTATCAAGAATTTGTTATTCAGGTAAATGAAAAAATAGGAATCAATAAAAATTAATATTATTTGTGTTTTAATTAAGAAATAATAGTAAACAAAAAAAATCCCAAACCATTATGGTTGGGATTTTTTAGAAATCTATTTTAAATAATTAATTCACTAAAAACAGGGCATTACTAAATAATAGAGTTCCATTTTCCCAGAAACCTCTGAACAATGGATTGTCAATCATATATATTACTTCTCCCTTGCCCTTTTTTTCTATTGCAAAACTTACGGTATTGTTCAATTTCTTTTTAAGATCATTTCCTACAAATCCATAACTTTTATAATTAATTGGTACATAAGCTATATTTATAGCCTTTTTTAATAGCGAATAGTGACGATCATCTGTTTTTAAGCTATAATACACAGGACCTAAACCAAAAGACATTGGATGTGTAATATCCAAAACGTTCTCAATTACTGCCCCAGGTATTGAAGCCGAAATAGCCCTGCGTTCTGAACTTTGATAGTCTAGAAAACGTTCTTTTAACAATTTATCCGATGCTTCTTTTTCGGAACTTTTCTTAGCTTCATCCGATTCAAAGATACTTAGACCATAAGCCAGCTTATCTTCAAAGATACTTAAGGCATTATTCATAGCTATTACCTTAGCTCCGCCTTTTATCCACTCACTAATTTGTTTTTGCTGATCTTCCGAAAAATCATAATAGCCATCTGCTAAAATCAAAGTATTGTATTTATTAAGTTCCAATCGATTAAAATTCCCTGCTTCAACTATACTAACAGGGTAACCCATAACCTCGTCTAAATAAAACCATACCGATCCAAATTCAGTAGAACCAACTCCTCTTCCGGACAATAACGCTATTTTAGGTGCCTTCAAAAGAGTAAAATTCTCCCCCCCTAAATCAGTTCCATTCTGTGTAAAACCACTGCTAATATAATTAAAATCTTTTTTAATCTTGATGATTTCACTTACTGTTTTTTCAAAGTCAATTAATTTTGGATTATCAGCCTTACTGACTATTAAGCCACCTGGCTCTACTACTGTTTGTCCAAAAACTGCTTTTTTCATTGCCGATCTCACTTTGATATCCTTCTGATGCAAAAGTGATAATACCTGTGCCGAAATTCTGTTATTCCATGGAATATAAAACCCATAAACACTATTCGGCACTAAAGGAGCAACAACTTCTATGCTTGCTTTAGTTTTTATTGCAATGGTGTTTTTTAAGGCATATCCTTCAACACCATAAGCTAATGGTAAGGCCCATGCCGTAATATCATAGGACAAACTGTCGTGCAAAACCTGTGTAGGTTCAAATAAAACCTGCGTTAATACTGCTTTAGGTTGGTCAACTTTTATAATAAGATCATTGGGCTCTATTGTGAATCCTTTTGATTTTTGAGTTTGATAATTAAAACCATTCGATTTTTGACTGGCATCAGCATAGGCAAATTCAATTTTGTTTTTTTTCAACAAAACAGCCATTTGCTCCAATTTGGGATTACCCTTTAAAATATAGGTTTTATACTCTCCCTTAACCGTTTTTCTGGAATTGGTCATGAAGTGCCTAAATCCTTTAATGAGTTGATCCGACTCTGATGTAGCTACCTCAACAGCTGTTAAAACAGCTTTGGCATGATGTGTCAAACGGTCTTTTATAGTCAAGGTAGTACCATTTTCCAATAATACTTCTCTTCCGGCACCTATTCCTCCCTGTTCAAATGTCATTCCTACTGCTCCATTATAGGTTGGATACGTATCACCATAACTTGGATAAAACATATCAAATCGTTCTCTGGTATTGTACAGCCAATTTTCTGCATCAAATTTTTCAGAAATTTTGGCACCAATAGTATTCTGAAAATCTTTTTGATATTTCTCTATATATTCATGCCAAGGTTCTGCAGAAGGCGGGAAAAAATAAGGAGAATTATATCCCATTTCATGAACATCAACATGCATTTGTGGCAGCCATTCATTGTATAATGCTAATCGTTGCTGGGTTTCTAATTGAGTTTGCCATGCCCAATCCCGATTTAAATCAAACATATAATGATTAAATCTTCCTCCTGGCCATACTTCCATATGTTCTCGATCCGATAATTCAGGATGTGTTTTTTTACCTGATATCTCCCTAAGCCAATTCCCATACCTGGAATATCCGTCAGGATTGATACAGGGATCAAGAATTACAACCCTATTCTCTAGTTCTTTTTTAGAAGAAGCATTAGCTGGATTTAACAATTCATAGGCTACCGTCATAGCACTTTCTGTTCCTGCGAATTCATTGCCGTGAACATTAAAGCTCAACCATACAATTAATTTATCTCCAATCTTCTCTGTTTTAGTGTCTGATAATCCAATAGCTGCTAAATTATTATTTCGGATTAAATCCAAATTAGCTAAGTTCTCAGGACTAGATATGAAATAAACGTTTAAATCTCGTCCTTCATTGGTGACACCATATTTTTGCTTTTTAATATTTGGTGATGCTGTCATAAGCTGATTGAAATAGGCTTCAACTTGATGGTACTGACTAATTTGCTTACCATAATTAGGCAAAAATTCAGAAGGGCTTTTTAATTGGGCTTGGACAGATACTATTAAAAAGAGAAATAGTAATGCAAATAAAGTTTTTTTCATGTTACTATAAAATTAGTTAGAATTCAAAAATAGACTTAAAAAAGGATTTTGCTTATAATTTTCAATAAAATCGATTTTAACACTCTTTTTTTTGTTAAACGTTCCTATCTTTTAATAAAACATAAAGCACTGTAAAACAAGATTTAAAATAATTTAAAAATAACAAAATACGAACAATTTCCAAAATTAATATCCTAATTTTTAAATATTCATTTATAAATAAGTAAGAAAAAGTATTAATAATTTAATCAATTCGATTTTAATTAGCAAATAATATAAATTATTCAATAAAATCTATATTTTCGTAAAAATATAATATAAATGTACTGTTTCACCTATAAACTTTTATTTGTTAACATTATTTTAAGATATTTACATCACTAACTTTAAAAATTAAAATATGAAAATTAATTACAAGCATTTTTTATGCCTGCTATTTGTATTTATTGCTCAAATTTCTGTAGCACAGGAAATTACAATAACAGGAAAGGTTTTAGACAAGAGTGGTATTCCTATTCCGGGAGCCAATATTGTAGTTAAAGCGACTAAATTAAGTACACAAACTGATTTTGATGGTAAATTCACCATAAAAGCCAATGCGAAGCAAATTTTAGTAGCTAGTTATGTTGGAATGAGTCCTATTGAAATGCCAGCCTCTTCTTCGATGACTTTTAAATTATCAGAAGCTTCTAATGAATTGGAAGCTATTGTTGTTGTTGGTTACGGAACCCAGAGCAAAAGAAAGTTAACGGACAATATTGCTCGGGTAACTTCTAAAGACATTCAGCAAATTCCAGTTTCTAATGTGCAAAATGCATTAGTTGGTAAATTAGCCGGTGTACAAATCACACAGACAAATGGAAAAGTAGAAGGTGGTATCAGCATTCGTGTCAGGGGAGCTGCTAGTATTAGTGCTGGGACAGAACCTTTATATGTATTGGACGGAATTCCATTAGTTACATCAAATGAATCCACCAATGGAGCGCCAACAAATCCATTGTTGACTTTAAGTCCGAATGAAATAGAATCTATTGACGTATTAAAAGATGCCTCTTCAGCAGCAATTTATGGTGCTCGAGGTGCAAATGGTGTCGTGTTAATTACCACCAAAAGAGGTAAAGAAGGAAAAGCAATTTTTTCTGTTAACTATTCTCATGGGGTAAGTGAGGCTACACACAAAAGAAAATGGTTGAACGCAGCTCAATATGTGGAATTATTTACAGAAGCTTCTATAAATGGAACCGGAGATGCTGCAGAAGCAGAAGGCACTTTTGATTTCCTTGCACAAGGAACGGATTGGAGAAAAGGTGCTGTCGATACTAAATGGCAGGATACCGCTTTTAAAACGGGTTATAATACCGATGCTGATTTCTCTGTTTCTGGTGGTGATGCTAAAACAAAATATTTCTTTTCTGGTGCCTATAACAATACGAAAGGAATTATAAACAGCAATAACTTAGAAAGAATAACTGCCAGAACAAATGTCTCTCATAAAGTTTCTGATCGTTTTACAACAGGCATGAACATCAGTTTTTCAAGATCTCAAATCAATCGTGTCGATAATGATAACGCATTTACAACTCCGCTACAAGCTGTTGCTCAATCGCCTTTATCCCCAGATCGTTTGGCTGATGGTACGGCTAATCCAAATACGCTTTATGCAAATTATTTATTGGCAGTAGACAATTCTTTTTATAAAACTTTAATGAGAAGAGTTATTGGAAAAGTGTATGGTGAATACAAAATTCTTCCTTCTTTAAAATTAAATTCCGATTTCTCCTATGACCTTTTATCTCAAACAGAAGACAATTGGAGAGGAAAAAATACACCATTTATGGCTACTGATGGTAGTGTGTTTGCTAGTTCTGTTAACAATGAAACTTATATTTATAGTAATTATTTAACTTTCGATAAGAATTTTGGAGAGAAACATACTTTCAACGCAGTTGCTGGAATGGAGTTTAACAAATACAATCGAAGATATCAAAGCACAACAAGTATTTATTTTCCAAATGATTCCTTCCAAACTGTCGATGGCGGCGCCGAAGTATCTGCAGGTGCAGGTAATGAAACCGATTATACTTTCGTTTCTCAATTTGGTAGAGTGAATTATTCTTATGACAATAAATATATTTTCAAAGCCAGTATTCGTCGTGATGGTTCGTCTCGTTTTGGTATAAATAATAGATTCGGAATTTTCCCTGCCTTTTCAGCAGGTTGGATTATTTCGGAGGAAAGTTTCTTAAAGAACAATCAAACCATTTCTTTCTTAAAATTAAAAGGGAGCTGGGGTAAATTAGGAAATGCAGAATTGGGTAACTTTGCTTCCCGTCAATTGTATGGTTCCAGTCCTTATAACTTAAAATCAGGACTTTCTTTTTCTCAGGCTGGAAATAACAATTTAACTTGGGAAAAATCAGCTCAAACTGATTTTGGAGTTGAATTCGGATTGTTTGACCGTATCAGTGTCGAAGCCGATTATTACCAAAAAAACACGGATGGTTTACTATTTAGCGTTCCGTTATCTATAAGTTCTGGAGCTTCAACTATTAACCAAAACATTGGTAAAATTCAAAGTAGTGGAATTGAATTGACTCTAAACACCAGAAATATCGATTCTAATGGTTTTAAATGGAATACTAGTTTTAATATTACTACAAATAATACGGTAGTTAAATCAATGCCGAACAACAATGCCGATATTGTAGGTGCTTATACAATTAACAGAGTGGGTGAAAATGTATCTTCTTTTTATCTAATTGAATATGCTGGTGTGGATCCTGCAAATGGAGATGCGTTATTTTATAAAAACACCACAAATGCAGATGGCAGCAAAGATCGAACTACAACTAATGATTACAGTTTGGCCAAAAGAGTTATTGCCGGTAATCCATTTCCAACATTAATGACTGGAATGACGAATACCCTTAATTACAAAGGAATTGATTTCTCTTTCACTTTTCAGGGAGAATGGGGAGCCAGTATCTATAATTCAGCCGGAAAATACCAATCGGTAGCAGCTGATTATTTTGACAATCAAACTATCGATCAGTTAAACCGCTGGCAGAAACCTGGTGATATTACTAATGTTCCACAAGCACGTTTGTATGGTGGTAACGGAACCGGTGAATCGACTCGTTTTTTAAGTAAAGCTGATTTTATTAGACTTCGAAATTTAACTATCGGTTATTCCTTAAACAATAAAGCAACTAAGGATATGGGAATGTCAAGTGTTCGCTTGTATTTAACAGGGGTAAACTTACTCACTTTTACGAAATATTCTGGTTATGATCCGGAAGCCCGAAGAGATGATGCCGGAATTGGAGAAGAATTTTATTCTGCACCTCCCGCTAAAACAATCGCTTTAGGAGTAAATATTAATTTTTAAATTTAAAAAGATGAAATCAAATAAATTAATCCTTCTTAGCCTAGTTGCTATTCTATCTATAAGTTGTGAAAATCAATTACAAATTGATCCCAAACAGAATGAAGATGCAACCATAACACTAAGCACTGAATCTGGTATCACCAATATTTTGAGTGGTATATACGCCACTGCTGCGACAGGTGATGTTTACGGTGGCCGTATTCTTATAGCTGCTGATTTATTGGGACAAACAGGTGTAACTTCAACAACTGATTTAAGATGGAGAGGTACCTACGCCGGTTTAAGACAATTTTACAACAAGTCTATTGTGGTTGACAATACCTTTGCACAGGCAATCTACTCCCGAAATTATCAAATTATCAATGCCGCTAATACGGTAATTGAAAACATTAGCAAAGTAGCTGTTCCTGAGAAACAAAAGACGATGGCGGCAGAAGCAGCTTTTCTTCGATCGCTAGCTTACTTTGATTTGGTTCGCTTTTTCGCAAAACCTTACGAAGCGGGTCAGGTAAACAGTCAGTTAGGAGTTGTGATAAGACCTAATGCTATTTATGATTTTAGTGCAGATTTATCCAAAGAAAGAAGTTCTGTAGAAGAGGTTTATACTTTAGTACTTTCTGGCTTAACTCAAGCTTATGCTGACCTTCCTGCTGAAAATAGTTTTTATGCCGATAAATATTCTGCTGCTGCACTTTTGGCTAGAGTTTATCTACAACAAGGAAATTACGCGGCTGCCAGAGCGGCTGCAAATGATGTAATTGAAAATAGTGGACACAGCTTATCTACTAAATATGCTGATGCTTTTAACCATGATTCAGACCAATCAGAAGATGTATTTGCTATTCAAATTACAAAACAAACCGGAGATAATCAGGCTACAAATCATTATGCTTCTGAAGCAAATGGTGGACGTGGTGGTGATATTGAAATTAGAAATAACTATCTTAATAAATTTACTGATAGCAATGATGAAAGACGTAATTTCAATTATCTAAATCCTGCAAATAATAGAATCTTAACTAACAAATTCAAAAATCAATTTGGAGATGTCGGTATCATTCGACTAGCTGAAATGTATTTGATCAGAGCGGAAACTAATTTCAGATTAGGGACTATAATTGGTGATTTACCCATTAATGACATCAATAGAATAAGAACAAGAGCACTTGCTACTTCTTTTTTAACGATCGATTTAAATACTATTCTAAGAGAAAGAGAATTGGAATTAGGCATGGAAGGCTTCTTGATTCATGATCTTAAAAGAACTAAACGTTCCATAGATATTTATGCTGACGGATCTGAGTTTTATCTTTATAATTCCGATAAATTGGTTCTACCTATTCCGTTAAGAGAAATGGATACAAATAAATTAATTACACAAAATCCAGGTTACGGTAGCTAATTAATTGCCCGTCTTGTGTTAAAGAAACCATCCGTCGTTGACGAGATGGTTTTTTTATGTAAATTTAGTTTTTTAAGTACTAAATTCATCTTCGTTATTTTGATTGGAATTCATTTAAAACAGCAACCGAATATTTTAATATAATGAAATATATTTACTACTATGATTAAATTATACCCATTAAACAAGATTTGTTTTTTAGTATTAGTACTAAGCTTTTTTAATACGATTCTGGCACAATCTCCAAAAGGAACACTCTTTATTATTGGCGGTGGCAACCGATCGGATACAATGATGACGCATCTGCTAAAAATCGCCGATTTAAAAACTAAGGATTATATAGTGGTGCTACCCATGTCAAGTGAAGAACCGGACAGTGCTTATATTTATTTCAATGATCAAGTCAAAAAATTGA
>Ga0114962_10000342_pt1 | contig 40484 bp, 38 predicted proteins | sample C_130820_MF_Meta_FD_87017 | JGI IMG/M metagenome (GOLD analysis project Ga0114962, IMG submission 87017) | Freshwater microbial communities from Lake Croche, Canada to study carbon cycling - C_130820_MF_MetaG | ecosystem: Environmental > Aquatic > Freshwater > Lake | place: Lake Croche, Canada...
TGCTGAATAATGTTTGCCTGCTTTGAAACCCATTTGTTGCAGCAAGGCTTGTGTTCGATCTAATGAAGCTGCATCAGCCTGCAAAAAAATTACATGATCGTTTTTGTGTTTATCGATATATTTTGCCCAGATGGGCAGTTCCTGCATGCAAGCGGAGCATGACACTGCCCATATCTGAACGAGCCACTCTTGCCCTTCGTGTTGGGCTTGAATTTCATTCCATGTTCCCTCATCAAAGGGTTGAACATTCAATCCCCCAGCATGCGAAAAACCACAAAAAAATAAGAGAATAAGCCCAATTAAACCGTATCGCGTATTCAAGGTAATTCCCTAAAGTGGTAACCATCTTTGCGCGTTAGCCAAGATAGGTAAACATGATTATTTTGCTGCACGAGCAAGGGGTGATCCGAAAACCCTTTGGTTGAAATGAGTCGCTCGGGTTGTGACCATGTTTTCCCATCATCAGGTGAAATTCGCATCATCACTGAGGATTCACTACCGCTCAATTCTTTCCATACTAACCATACTTTAGATCCTTTCGCACTTAAGTAGGGTCTGGATGCAATATGATCCTGATCCCCGAGTGGGAAGGGATCTGACCAATGTTGGCCTTGGTCATTAGAGTAAGAATAAAAAACCCCTTTGCGATGAGTGCCTTGTGTATACCAAGCCGCATGCACCGCTTTATCTGAAACAGCAATGGTCGGACCATGGTGAGGACATACCTTGGTGACCCAATGATCATTTGAGATGAGCGTGGGTGATGATGCACTTGAATCCTGTCTGAGTGTTTGCATCACATGATCTCTGATTTCACCCTCAAGATTGCCTCGATAGGCAATGAATGCATTTCCCTCGTTATCTAGAGTACTGGCAATGCGGCAGCACTCGCAGCTTGAATTATTCGCAGGGCGCTCTTCCTGAAAATGATCGCCATCATCCAAAGACCAAGTATAAAAAATGGATCCCACCACACTTTCATCTTTCTTGAGTCTGTTTTTTGCGGCGATTCGTTTATCTATCCAGGTGATGAATAAACGGCCTTTCTCATCCGATTGGAGAGAAGGAAATCGCTCGCTTACTCCATTCTGAACAAGACTGACTGGGGCAGAGAAATGCGTTCCCCTATCCTGTGAACGAACAACATTAATTTGAGCATTCCAGGCGTTATCTTTAAAGAAATCATACGTAATGAAAATGTTCTCGCCATGAACGGAAATCTGGGGTCGCGTATCCCCACCTGTATCGAGAAACTTTCCATGATTTGCAATTTCAATGGGTTTAGAAAAGGATTGCCCTAAATCTTTTGAATTCGCCACAGAGACCAATCCATTGGCGGTCCAAACTAACCATAAAATTCCATCCTTGGCTAGATAAGGAGTGGCCGCATTGGCGCACTCCAATCCAGTGTTTGTGCAACCTTCCTTGGCTTGTTCTGCATGATCATGACCTTCATGAGCTAAGGCGCATGGCCCCCATTGAAGCAATGAAATCAAAGTGCAAGCAACGACCCGTAAGGTCTGAGAGGAGATTGATTTCATGGTTTTTTAGAAGCTATGCTGAATTCCGCCGATAATAACAAAGGGTTCTCCAACAACGCCGGTACTGGTGTTGTATGTGACGTAGTGCAGATCTCCAAGGTTAGTAATGCTGACATAGGTCTTAGTCTTTGGAGTCCACATATACTGAGCCTTCACATCAACAACGGCATAAGCAGGTAATCGAGAAGCGGCTGAATTCGTTGTAGAAGTCCACGACTGTCCAACGATTCTGACGTCTGCGTTATAGGTCCATTGATCATTTGGCTGAAAAGTTACCCCTATAAATCCCATGTTTCTTGGGACTCCTGCCAATTGATGATTTAAGGGGTTTGCTGTGGCACTCACATCGGGTCCAATCCACGTAAACATAGTATTCGTGTGGGTCATGGATCCATCGACAGACCAATGATTGGAAATATCATAGTGTGCTTGTAGTTCTGCCCCATAACTTAATATCGTTTGAGAGTTACTTAATACCGTACTTGCGCTAGATCCATCACTGGGTCCAGTGCAGGCGTTTGTATGTAACGATGCGTTGTATCCTCCGCCACAGAGCGTGGCAAGCTGGGTAGCAGAAGCATTCACCGATACGATGGCATTCTTAATCAGAGCATGAAATCCGGTGACTTGAACATAATTACCGTCCTCTCTCCAATCAAAGCCTGCTTCAAATCCCTTCATCGTTTCAGGTGTCAAAGTAGGATTGGGAAAAGACCACTTTAAGGCATTACTCAGATTTGCTGAGACGTCAGAAAATGAATTGGTTCCAAGTGAACTCCCAAACCCTCTTATAAGATTATTTAACCCGGGAGCATGGAAGGCTTGATAGGCGGAAGCTCTAAAATTGGTCTCTTCGTTCACTTTATATAAGACCCCAATGGTTGGATCAAATTTCATTTGATTCACATCGGGAACAATTTGCTTTGTAATGACCCCTGTTGTTGATGTTGCCTGAAAGGAAGGTATTTGACTTTGATACCGATCCAATCGTGCTGACGCGTTGATCGTCAGAGGTAACCATGGAAGTAATTTACTTCCTTGAATGAAAGCCCCGAAGAATTGTTGTTGTCCGCTGGCATACACCGTCCCAACAGAAGCTCCTGAGCTGCTGTAATTTGTGGCCGAATTGTTCGCCATTTGCTGTCTGGCATCGGCACCGATTGCCCAAAAATCGGTCAAAAGATTGGGAGAGTTATCGGTAAATTTCATTGATGCCCCTGCCATGGAGTATGGATTCTTGAAGTCGGCTGTCTGGAAACTAAAAGGTGGGTTTGCAGGTGTAGGTGAAAAAAGTGAACCGTTTTGCTGATCAAGTCGCGTATTTTCGTAGTAGGTATTTGCCTCAATTTTTCTATTTGAGCTCAAGGGGACTTTGACGCCACCCGATAACGTGTATTCCTCGGTGACTTTTTTCAAACCAACCAAGCCGCCTGTAGGGGCGTTTTCCATGGTGTGATGGCCGGCTCTGAAATAAGAAGAAATCCCTTCTCCAAGATCAATTTCACTCTGAACACGAAGGTTATTGTTGTTTGCCCACTCAGCAAAATTTCCCTTTTTCCACTGAACTCCTTGAGGATAAGAAAAGGTCTGTTGGTTCAAATATCCACGAGTATTAAAGTTATCTGCGGAAAATCTGAGTTTGACTGAATCACTAACAGCATAATCCTTATAGATTGATCCACTGCAGGTATTAAATGTCCCGTAACTCGCTTCTACAGTGCCGTCATTCACGCTAATGGGTTTCGTTGTAATGTTAATCACCCCGCCCATGCCATAGTTACCGTAAAGACTAGAAGCGCCCCCACGTATGATTTCAACATCACGGATAGAAGAGAGCGGTACCAGACTCCACTGAACCGTTCCATACATTGCGTCTAACGCAGGGACCCCATCGATTAAGACCAACGCACGTGCATTGCCTAGCCCGCGAATATTAATCGACTGCCCTGTTGGGTCCTTTTCATAAAAGGGTTGGTCATTGAGTAAGATCCCTGCTTGATTTTTCAATATCTGATCGATAGTTCTGTAAGGGGCGTTTTGAATATCCTCTGGAGAAATAATCGAAGTGTTTTGAGTCATCTCATTGAGTTTTGTGTCTGCTCGACTGGCAGTCACTACAATCGATTGCAATGTCGCTGGAGAGGGCAGCAATGAATCATTCAATGCCTCTGCTGAAACATTTCTGATGCCAAGCGTGACTAAAAATATAAGAAAAGCTAAAGCGGCGCCCATATTGAGATGCGTTAACACACGCAACATCACGTAAATAGGTTTCATGTTTTTTTCCTGAACTCGATTCGCGCTGGGTGTTGCCGATGAGTGGCGCAACCCGATACGAATAACATCCTGCTGAACCAGTCAGACAGAGCCAATTAATTTGTAACGATTAGGAAAAAAACGGAGGGGCTTGCGAGGGAGGAGGGAGACAGGCTTCGACGCGATGCTGAGGCTGCTCTTCGAAGTCAGTGTAGAAACTTTGAAACTTGATCCATTCAGGAGTCTGGCTTTCAGCGCTCACAGGGACGGCTGAAAGCGCAGAACACACAGAACAGTGATTACTGTGATCACTAGGGGTGGAATCGTGATTTGAATTGGTATCCGTTGAGGCTAAAGCTGCCTGCCCTTGGTGGGCGGACTTCACTTCTACCCATTTCAGGCCCGATATGGAGCAGACCGGAATTTTGAAGGAGGGGTCTTTAGACAAGGCCGCATCGACGGCCGCAAGCGATCCCGAGACCGCGAAGGCCTGGAACACCAGCGTAACAAGCAGCCAACGCGCTACTTTTTTGATTGTCTTTAAGGAGATCACAATTGAATTGTAACGTAATTTTTGATGCTTTTTGGGACGAGATAAAGCGTTCAGTGCCTTTAACCTATCCACAGACCTCGAACCCTGCTTGATTTGACGTAGCAGCCATCGAGATCATCGTGTTTGGCAAGATGTTTATCATGCACCTCGCTCAAATGGAATGACTGCATGTATCAAACTGACCATTCAGGCAATGATCTCTCTGATATGGATCCCGATTTATTTTTACCGGCTCAGCAGGTTTTGCCGACTTCTCTACAAAAGAAATTGGGAGTGAGGGGCCCTCAAAAGGAACCTACTAAGGAAAGGATCACCATACGCTTGTCTCCCGATGTATTGAAAAGCTTCAGGGCCTCCGGATTGGGCTGGCAAAGTCGCATGGATAGTGCGCTGAGAGATTGGCTTCAAACGCATTCTTTACCCTAAGCATGATTGCTATGGGATCTCAACTGCATGCATTGTTTAGGGATATTGGATTGACGGATGATGAGTTGACGATTCTCAATCAAGCTACAAATAGGACACCAGCAGAACCTATTGAACTAGTGATTAATTCTTGGGAAACCCCTTGCTAGTAATTACCTACAGCCAGCGCTTAGTTTTACTTTTGTAAGCGGTATAGGCCTCTCCCCATTTTTGGGAGAGGATGCGCTCTTCGGGAAGAATCTGAAAGCGGGTAATGTAAGTGATAAAAAGAATCGGACCCATCAAAGCCGCTGCACTTTGTAATAGCAAAGCCCACCCCAGAAGTAGGATTGCCATGCCAAGGTACATGGGGTTTCGCGTGAGCTTGAATATTCCGCTCACGATGAGCGTCGATGCGTTTTGTGGCGCGATAGGGCTAATCGTTGTCTTTGCCACGAGGAACATCATGGCGGCATAGCCATCCATCAAGACGCCCAAAACCATCAAGACTGTCCCCAGATAGAGGCTCCATGAACCGATTAGCACCTCTAGTGCTCCGCTGGGGATAAGCCACATCAATAAGCCTGTTAAAACCACGACCACAGGCGGCGGAATTTTCAGCTCAAGAAATTTCATAGAGGGCACGACGGCCTAGTTTTTTTCTTGGAACTTGGCCAACTGACCTTTGCCGGTGGGAGACGTCGGAGATGCTGTGTTTTCACAGGTACCCTTTGGAACGAATTTCCAAGCATCGCCCTGGTAGTCTTTCACTGCGCTTCCCGCACAAGAAGCCCCACCTTTGGTGGAGCAGTCATTTTGTCCTTTGAGTGAAACGCCAAAGCATTTTTCTCTTCCAACAGGTTTGTCTTCACTTTGAGCGGAATGGGTAGCGATACTTAAGGCTGCACCCATAGCAATAGCAATAGAAATTGAGGTAGTGTTTTTCATCTGGATTTAAATGAATACTTGAATGAACTTAAGAAAAGAGCTTTGTAAATTAGTTCAGATAATAAGGTCTGCTCAATTTTCGTACAAATTTTGCAGTCGGAATGCACAACATTGCCTAGTCTGAAGTTTAAAGTTTTAGTAAATTTTTTGACAAAATTGACAGGTCAGAGCTATAAAGCTTTTCCCTGTCCGTGTGGGCAGTATTAACCCTGGAGATTCGGATTTCATGAAACGTCTTGTGATGACTAGTTTGGCAGCGATGAGTTTGACTTTTGCGATGCTGCCTAGCGTGCAAGCAGAAACTGCCGGCTCCTTTATAAAGGTAGCGAATGTGAGCGAACTACAAAAAACAGATAGCGTGGTGGGAACCGGCGCTGAGGCGCATCCTGGTAACGAAGTATCTGTGCACTACACCGGTTGGCTATTTGACGAAGCAGCCCCTGAACATAAAGGTAAAAAATTCGACAGTTCAGTGGATCGCGGTCAGCCTTTTAACTTTCCGTTGGGCGCCGGTCGAGTCATCAAGGGTTGGGATCAAGGTGTTTCAGGCATGAAAGTGGGCGGTAAACGCACTTTGATTATTCCTGCTGCATTGGGTTATGGTGCTCGCGGTGCAGGCGGTGTGATCCCTCCAAATGCCACTCTCGTCTTTGATGTTGAGTTGTTAGCTGTTCATTAAGATTTGACCTTGCTTTCTTAACTTAAGTCGCCTCCCTGATGGAGTGCGACTTATACTTATACGCAACGTTAAAGTTAAGGAAGGAGATAAGGGAATGGAAGAGGCAATAGGAGGAGTCGATAGGGTGATCGCTACCCGTTACTCGTGCAGATCATTTACCACTACCCCTATTCCTAAGGCTGTTCTTGAAGACATTTTAAGCATTGCCTCGCGCGCTCCTTCTGGCACTAACACACAGCCTTGGAATGTTTGGATTGTTTCTGGTGCACTCAAGCAAAAGCTGAGCGAGCAGTTGATTGAAGCCTCTAGGGATCCTGACGCCGCTACTCAATACACCGAGCCCTATCCTTATTACCCCCAAAGTTGGATTTCTCCTTTCATTGAACGTCGCCGAAAGGTTGGGTTTGATTTATACGGGCTATTGGGAATTCAAAAGGGGGATCGTGCTCGGATGCAGGAACAAAACGAGCGCAACTATTTATTCTTTGATGCACCAGTGGGTTTGATATTTACTACCAATACGGTCATGGAACAAGGAAGCTATTTAGATTATGGAATGTTCCTACAGAGCATCATGATTGCAGCAAAGGCCCGGGGTTTAGATACTTGCCCCCAAGCAGCGCTGAACCCCTTCCATCAAATCATCAAATCACAATTGAGTATTGGTGAAACTGAGACAATGGTGTGTGCGATGTCGATCGGCTATGCCAATCATGACGCACCTGAAAATCAGTTACGCACTGAACGCGCCCCGCTGGAGGAGTGGGTGAAGTTTCTTGATTAGGCCGCGATCGCCACTGCAATACTGACCAGTGCTGTTCCTATTACTGTAATTACAGTCACCGATTCTCCGAATAAGATCGCACCCAGTAAGGTTGTGAATGGAGGCACAAGGTAGAAGTAGGTCACGACTTTGCTTGCTTCACCATGTTCCAGCAAACGATAGAGCAAGCCGATGGCACCTAAGGATAGAACTAAAACTAACCAGCTTAGAGCAAAGATGAAGCGAGCTGTCCATTGAGGCGCGGGGTCATCTGCTCCAATCAGGAAAAAAATGACCAGCGCAGACGCGGCATATTGAATAGCGCCCCCACTGCGTAGATCCATTCCCTGACAAAAACGTTTTTGGTAAATAGTACCCATGCTGATGGAGCACAGCGCAAATAAAGCAGCTGGCATACCTAATGCTGCTTCGTAAGTGAATACGCCATGCGTCAACCTAGGTGAGATGACTAAGCCCACCCCGAGCAATCCTGTTAGCAAACCTAGCCAGCGTCGAAATCCTACGGTTTCTTTTAGAAGCCAGGATGCACATAAAGCAGTGAGGAGTGGCTGTAGGCCCACGATCATAGCAATTTGGCCTGCTGTTACTCCTTCTCGAAGTGCGCTAAATACGGCACCTATATATCCGGCGTGAACCAATAGTCCAGCGATGATGATATGCAGGATGTCTCGAGACTGTTTAGGCCAAGGGGCTCGCGTGATCAAAGCAAAACTGAGGAGTAAGACCGAGGCGATGGCAAAGCGAATCATGACCAGATGAAAGGGGCCAGAGTCTGCAACGCCTGCTTTACCCGCAATAAATCCTGTGCTCCACAGGAGGACGAAGAGAGCGGGGGCCCAGCGGTCTAAGGGGTGTATCGCTTTAGGCTGGCTAAGCGAAGAAGCAGTAGAGGAAGGTTTCAAGACGCAGACCGAGGAGTATCGCTTGGACAATGGTTAGGATCATGACGGAATTCCCTCTGATCTGCACCCCAAACACTGTTTTGAGGATTGTGAAGGGGGATATTCCAATGTCCGATAGCCCATGCTAGTAAGTCTTGTAAGCTTGATGAAGGTGCCTCTTCAACAGGTGCACTCAGCGCCATTTGCAAAGTCTGTAATGCAAGCTGAATATTTTGAATGGGGGTTTGATGATTTAAGCCCGGGGTAAGATTTTGTTTGCTTAACTTTTGGCCATTCGAATTCAGCACAAGTGGGAGATGAAGATAAGCGGGTGGGGTTTTTTCCAAAGCAGAATATAAAAATAATTGTCGAGCTGTAGATGATAGAAGGTCGGCCCCACGAACAATCTGCGTCATACCTTGTTGAATATCATCGACGACCACGGCCAACTGATAGGAATACACCCCATCGGCGCGCTTTAATACAAAGTCGCCTGTGGTTTGAGCAATTTGTTCAAACTCCTGCCCAAAGCCACGATCATCAAATTGTAGAGTGATACTCGGACAGCGGATACGCATAGCGCGACCTACTTTGCCTTCAGGTATCCCTCCTCGGCAGGTGCCAGGGTAAATACCTCCCTGTTCTTCTATCTCCTTGCGCGAGCAGCCGCAGGGAAACACTAAATCCTTTTGGCTCAGCTGATCCAGTGCCGTCTGATAAAGCAGTAGGCGATCACTTTGTCGGACCACTTCACCATTCCATTCTAAGCCATGCACCCTAAGGCATTGCAGAATCTGTTCTTCAGCGCCAGGCTGATTACGGGGGGTGTCGAGATCTTCAATACGGACTAACCACTGACCTTGATGGTGGCGCGCATCTAACCAACTGCCTAGGGCCGCTACTAATGACCCCTGATGAAGCGGGCCACTGGGGGAAGGTGCAAAACGTCCAATGTAGTTTGTGTGGAGGAAGTCTCTCATTACTTTAAAGTATGCCCGAATGGTCGACACTTCGGCTTAGCATAGACACAGGGTAAACTGCGCCATTATGTTAATGACTTTCTTCATATCGTGTTGCCCCTCTCATTACTAAGACTCCAGAGTGCTGAGGGGCAATTCCCGCTTACTTATCTAAAAAGCCTCGCAGTCCGCGTCGCTTTTGCGCTGATTTTGGCGGGCTGTTCTTCGCCCTTACCTTATATAGATCAATCTTCTGGTCAAGAAGCAACACGCAATGCTTTCGCTGCGCGCCGGTTAGAGAGTGATGCGCTCAATCAGTTTCTTGCTCTTGCCGGTCAGACCCTGCCGAGTAAAGATCAGGCTTGGGATTTTGAAACGCTAGCAATGGTCTCTACATTTTTTAATCCCGATATGGCGGTTTCAGAGGCACATTGGAGAGAGACCCTTGCCTCGAGTGAAGTGCTCCTCAGCCCTAGGTCACTTCAGCTTGATTTTTTAGCAGATCATCATTCATTGACTGAGCCCTCTCGCCCAACTCCTTGGGCATGGGGGATCGGTTTTGAATTCGTACTCCCGGATGCAGATCGTCGTGCTGCTAAAACAAAGTTGGCAACGGGTCAGGTTGCGCTGGCCCGCTTGGAAGTCGCCATCAGCGGTTGGAGAGGTCGCTCAGTTTTACGCAGTGCATGGATTGAGTATTTTGCAGCTCAAGGTCGTGATCGGTTAGCGGAGCAACAGCTAGAGATAGCAAGAACGCATTTTTCTTTCATGAGTCGACGCGTTGAAGCGGGGTTACAAGGTCGCGGGGATTTGCAAATGGCGCAAGACCTTTTGAAGCGCGTTGAAAATGATCGTGCTGAGTCTCAACGAGCAGTTGCAAGCCAAGAAGCGCAGTTGCGTGCATCATTGCATTTACCGCCTAACACCAATCAACTTCCGCTACTGAAGGCATTAGATTGGGAGGCAATGTATGCTCAAGCTTTGGTTCTTTCTATAGAAAAACTGCAAGAACTCGCACTCAATAATCGCTTAGATTTAAAAGAAGCTGAGGCGCGCTATGCCCTTGCAGATGCCAAGTTACGATTGGAGGTAGCTCAACAGTATCCCGAACTGAATTTGAGGCCGGGTTATGAGTGGGATCAAGGTGATCATCGTATTCGATTAGGGTTGGGGTTACCTATTTCGCTTCCTGCTGCGCATAAGGTATCAGTAGACACTGCTTCTGCTGAACGTGATACGCAGGGGAAAATGCTCCTTGCCAAGCAGGAACTGGTATTGCAGGAATTAGCCCAGGCACGTTTAGATTGCGCCGCTGCGCGGGATAGACTGAAGGATATGACCCTTGCAAAGCAATGGAGTGAACGTGCACTGGATCAAGTCAAGCTTGGTATTCGTTTGGGTGAGTTAGACCCGCTTCAGGGTTTTGAGGCAGAACAAAAAACAATGAATGCTAAAAGCCAAACTTTAGAGGCAGAACTTGTTTTTCAAAAAAGCCTGGCTCGTCTTGAGGATGTATTGCAACAACCGCTTTCTACGATTTCTGCAAGAGGATCGCAATGAAGAGAATGATTCTTTGGTTCATGTTAATTGTTCAGGCCATTGTGATTGTGATGCTGCTCTTCAGGCCCACTTTAATTTCACTGGATCACGCACCGAAATTAGATTCACAGGCGAAAGCAGAGGATTTGAAAAATAAAGAAGACGGCGATCGCAAGACCGCAGAATCTCTGCAATTACATATTCCTGTCACTATGCAAAAAGCAAGTGATATTAAAGTGGAGCATTTGTCTGCTGCTGACGCTTCGATGGAGGCAGCAGCCTGGGGTGTTGTCCTACCAACAGCGGGTCTGACAGAAGCGCGTATGAGACTAGATCAAGCTCAGCAGGAATGGGTGCAAATGGGCTTATTGGTTGACCGAATGCAACAAGAATTTGATCGACAATCTCTACTTTGGCGCGAAGGAGCGAATGTCGCTAAAAAAGCGGTGGATCAAGCCAAACATGATTTAGATGAAGCAGAGCAAAAAAGAAAAGCTGCCCGGAGTGCACGCGAAACGCTGCGCGATTCGATCAGAGCAGAGTGGGGCAGTGATCTTTTGGTTGCACTTGAAGACGCTAAAGGAGGGGCTTTATCCTCGGTACTATCTGGAGAAAGCCGATTGCTTTTAATCGCTGAAGGTCGATTGAATGAGGCTACAGTGGCTCTGGCTGAACAACCCGAAGTCAAAATGTTATCTCGACGTTTGGGGGCTGCCCCACAAGCCGAACCCGGAACGGGCCATGCCACTTGGTTTTGGCTTGCTCCTTCTCAACAGCTCAGAACAGGACAACGAGTGAGATTAATACCGGCTGCTATTAAACATGCTGGTAAGGTACGTATACCCGAGACAGCGGTGGTCTGGCAGGCCGGTCAACCTTGGGTGTTTATTCAAAAAGACAAAGAGCAGTTTGAACGTAAGGCAGTTCGACTAGGCGCCCCGGTGGCCGGTGGGTGGCAACTGGATAGCGAATTGCCCATAGGTACAGTAGTCGTGACCCAAGGTGCCCAGTTGATGTTGTCAGAAGAGTCTCGCACCCAAATTCGCAATGAAAACGGTGATTAGGGGCTGAAGTGATTTCCTATCTGGTTCGCTTTTCTACCTTACGTCCCGGCGTTGTCATTGCCTTGGCGCTGGCTTTGTTTGCGACGGGTATGGTGTCACTGGGGCGGGCGAGCCTAGATGTTTTTCCGGAGTTCTCTCCGGTTCAAGTGGTGATACAAACCGAAGCCGCTGGTATTTCTGCCGAGCAAGTGGAAACCTTGGTAACGCGACCCATTGAGGCAACACTGAGTGGCGTTTCGGGTTTGCATACCCTGCGCTCACAGTCTATTCCCGGACTCAGTGTGGTGACCCTCGTATTTGCGGATGGCACCGATATTTATCGCAACCGACAATTGGTTGCAGAGAGAATGAGTGCATTAACCGCAGTCCTCCCGGCGGGCATCAATCCTACGATTACTCCTCTGACCTCATCGGCCAGTACGATTTTGGGGATTGGCTTGCATTCAAAAAATAGTGGAGGAAAGAAATTAAATTTGATGGCCTTGCGCACGCTTGTGGATACCAGCTTGCGCCCTCAGCTATTGGCCGCAGAGGGTGTGGCCGATATCAATGTGTTTGGGGGGGAAGAAACGCAGTGGCAAGTCCAACTGGACTCAGAAAAATTAGCAGCACGAAAACTCACTGTTCAAGATGTGCTGGGGGCCTTGAAAGCTGCAGGCAGAACGGAGTCAGCTGGCTTTATTGAGGGCCCCAATCAACGCTTGGTGGTTCAATTGGAGGGTACGCCTGATAGCCTGGATGCCTTAGCGCGACGGATTATCGTGCAACGACCTGATGGCCCGGTGCGATTTAGTGATATTGGTTTGGTACGAACGGGCGCTGCGCCGTCGATTAATGGCGCATCGATCAATGGTGAGCCAGGTGTGTTTTTGATGGTGCAAGGTCAGTTAGGGGCGAATACCAAATCGGTGACCCAAACCGTTGAAAAAGCGCTCGCGGATATTGCCCCTTTGATGCAAGCGCAAGGTGTGGAAGTAGAAGCGCGGATGTTTAGACCTGCCAACTTCATCGATATTGCGATTGGTAATGTGCAGCGCGATATCGCGATTGGATCTATTTTAGTGGTGGCAGTATTGGTGATTTTTTTATTCAATGCGCGTACCGCATTGATCTCAGCAACGGCGATCCCGCTCTCTTTGCTTTCAGCAATTCAGATTCTTCAAATCTTTCATGTTTCGCTCAACATTATGGTGTTGGGAGGTTTAGCGATTGCTCTGGGTGAAGTGGTGGATGACGCCATCATTGATACCGAAAATATCTTTCGGCGTTTGCGTGAAAATCGTCAACGTTCGGATCCTTTACCCCTATCAGAGGTGGTGTACCAAGCTTCTCTAGAGGTGCGGAGTTCCGTGGTGTATGCCACCTTTATTGTGGCCTTGGTGTTTGTTCCCTTACTGACTCTCTCGGGGGTGGCCGGCAAACTATTCGCTCCCTTGGGCTTAGCCTATATTTTGGCGATTTTGTCCTCATTAGTTGTAGCGGTCACACTGACACCCGCTTTATCGCTCTTGTTGCTCGGCAAAAGTGGTTTAAAGAGTTCAGAGCCTCCTCTCATTGCTTGGATTCGCCCACGCTATGTGAATCTCTTGGCTTCTTTTGATCAAAAGCCGCGACGAGTTCTGACTTTAACGGCGGTGTTACTGGCAATGGGGCTTTCGTTGCTTCCTTTTTTTGAGGGGGAATTTATTCCTCCCCTGAAGGAAGGTCACTTTATTGTTCATATGACTTTAGTGCCAGGCAGTTCTGCGCGCGAGACCTTACGAATGGGAGATCGGGTGTCCGCTTCACTGCGCGCCATCCCTGGCGTTCGCAGTGTGGCGCAATGGGTGGGACGCGCAACCAATGGCGCTGATACCGCAGGAGTGCATTACAGCGAATTTGAAGTTGAGCTGGACCCTCTGGATGGTAGAGGTCAAACGCGAGTGCTGAACCAGATCCGCTCACTGATTGGTAATGAGAAACAAGCCGGTCAATTTCCGGGTGGAAATTTTGCAGTGAATACTTTCCTGACCGAGCGGATTGAAGAGACTGTAGCGGGGTATGCCGCATCGGTGGTGGTGAATATTTACGGCCCTGATTTAGATGCCTTAGATGCCGATGCGCGACAAGTAGCAGAAGTATTGGCCGAAATACCGGGTGCGAGCGATGTACAACTCCAAGCCCCTCCCGGTTTTCCTGAGTTTTCGATTCGCTTCCGTCCTGAGCGACTGGAAGCCTATGGCTTAAAAATTGGGGAGGTGATGGATACCCTACAGGTCGCGTTGCAAGGACGCCAGGTAGGGGAGGTACATCAACAACAACGCACTATTCCCATCGTATTGAAAGCGGTCAATCATGAAAGAGAGTCTTTAGATGCGATTGGACGTTTTTTAATCACGACTCCTGAGGGCAGACAAGTCCCACTTTCAGAGTTGGCGCAGTTGAGCCAGCATGGTGGGCGATACAAAATTTTGCACTTAGCGGGCAAGCGGGTTCAGACCGTGACGGCGAATGTGGTGGGCAAAGATCTCACGGAATTCACGCAATTGGCACGCGAAAAACTTGCTCAGCAAGCCCATTTGGCTCCGGGTGATTATGTGGTGTTCTCGGGGGATGCAGAGGCACAAGCACAGGCGCGCCGAGATCTGATCCTGCAATCCTTGTTGTGCACTTTTGGAATCGTGTTATTGCTGTATTTAGCGTTTGGAAGTGTGCGTCCTTTAATCATCACCTTGCTGAATCTTCCGTTTGCTTTGATTGGAGGAGTGTTAGCCGTATTAGTCACGGGCGGATGGTTATCATTGGGGTCACTGGTAGGCTTTGTGACTTTATTTGGGATTACACTGCGCAACTCGATTATGTTGGTTTCGCACTATCAGTATTTAACTCGGGTAGAAGGCTTGCCCTGGAATGCGGAAACAGCGCGAAGAGGCGCCGCTGAACGTCTGCCTTCTATTTTGATGACGGCGCTCGTCACTGCGCTGGGTTTGTTGCCTCTTGCCCTAGGAAGTGGGGAACCTGGGAGAGAAATTGAGGGCCCAATGGCGAGTATTATTGTGGGAGGTTTGTTGACCTCAACCTTACTGAATTTACTCATTTTGCCTGCTGTGTTTTTGCACTATGGGCGATTTGAAAGCCAATTAGATTTGAATAAGGAAATCAAAATATGACGCACGCGATTCGTATGCATGCACAAGGTGGTCCGGAAGTATTGCAATGGGAAGAGATCGAGGTAGATGAACCTGGTGTGGGAGAAGCCTTGATCTCGCATCACGCTGTGGGCTTGAATTACATTGACGTCTATCATCGCAGTGGAACCTATCCCGTTTCGTGCCCTGCGACCCCAGGACTAGAAGCAGCAGGTGTAGTGGAAGCATTGGGAGAAGGCGTAAGCCATCTTCAGGTGGGGGATCGCGTGGCGTATGCTGGAGGGCCTTTGGGGGCCTATTCTGAGCGCAGAGTCATCCCTGCAGATCGATTGGTCAAACTGCCTGAATCACTCAGTTTTGAGCAAGGTGCTTCAATGATGTTGCAGGGTATGACCGCTCGGTATCTTTTAAAGCGCACCTATCCGGTTAAAGCGGGTGAGACTATTTTGGTTCATGCTGCTGCGGGTGGCGTGGGCTTGATCTTATGTCAGTGGGCGAGGGCGCTAGGAGTCAATGTGATTGGTACCGTGAGCAGTGATGAGAAAGCCGAATTGGCACGCAGTCATGGCTGTACCCATCCTGTGATTTATACCCGTGAAAACTTTCAAGCCAAAGTGATGGAAATTACGGATGGTAAAAAAGTGCCTGTTGTTTATGACTCTATCGGTAAAGATACTTTTAACCAATCTTTGGAGTCGCTAGCGCCGCTTGGCATGATGGTCTTGTATGGTGCTGCATCGGGCCCAGTACCCGCTTTTGATTTGGGGCTCTTGGCTAAAATGGGCTCTTTATTCATTACCCGACCTACTTTGTTTACGTATACTGCGCAGCGCCAAGATTTAGAGGCCATTTCCAGTGATCTGTTTGATGTGGTGGCCTCGGGTAAGGTGAAGCTTTCTATTCATCAACGTTATCACTTGAGTGAGGCGGCTCAAGCACATCGCGATCTCGAAGCCCGTAAAACGACGGGCTCAACGGTTTTCACGCTTTAATGCGGAAAGACCGTTCAGAAGATCGTTCTTCCCCACCGGGAAGAAATGTATTTGGGCTGATGCGTCTTTGGCCCTTTCTTTACCCCTATAGAGTCAGAGTGCTTCTTGCGGGATTAGCGCTCATCATCGCTGCTGGAGGAGTGCTTGCCATTGGCCAGGGATTACGTCGCGTCATTGACTTGGGCTTTGGTTCTCATGGCGGGCCCGCCTTCCTTGATCAGGCTTTGGTTGGATTGTTGTTGGTGGTTGCGGTATTAGCGGCGGCAACGTTTTTGCGTTTCTATCAAGTCTCTTGGCTCGGTGAAAGAGTAGTGGCAGATCTGCGTTGTGCGGTCTTCAGTCGCTTGCTGGATTTTAGTCCTGGCTATTTCGAGACGGTGAGGACAGGCGAGATGATTTCTCGTCTGACTAACGATACGACGCTCATTGAATCGGTCATTGGTTCATCGGTTTCGATTGCTTTGAGGAATGGTTTATTAGGGATTGGTGGGCTGATTTTGCTGATGACCACAAGCTTGAAGCTGACTCTATTTGTGATGGGTATTATTCCCGTGACGATTATTCCCATCATTGTATTTGGACGCCGAGTAAGAAAGCTTTCTAGAACCAGTCAGGAAAAAGTAGGAGATATTGGCAGCTATATCGATGAGACCTTACACGAAATACGAACGGTGCAAGCCTATTGCCACGAGGATATCGATAGAAGGTTTTTTGGCTCAAGGGTAGAGAGCGCTTTTGAAGCGGCGAAGGAGCGTATTCGCCAACGCTCCTTGCTCACGGCGATGGTTATCTTGTTGGTGTTTGGTGCTGTGGGTGTCATTCTTTGGGTGGGGGGGCATGATGTGATTGCTGGTCGCATTAGCGCCGGTGAATTATCTTCTTTTGTGTTTTACGCGGTGGTGGTGGCGGGGTCAGTGGGCGCAGTCAGCGAAACTTTGGGTGATCTTCAGCGTGCAGCGGGCGCAACGGAGCGGCTCTTTGAAATACTGGATGCACCCCCTGATATTCCTGAACCACTTCAGCCCCGCCATCTTCCTCAACCTGTTCGAGGAGAAGTCACCTTTGAGCATGTATGTTTTCGCTATCCCTCCCGTCCCGATCGTTATGCGCTAGATCATTTAAATCTGAAAATAGGCTTTGGTGAAAGTGTTGCCTTGGTAGGTCCCTCAGGTGCGGGCAAAACAACGGTGTTCCAATTACTCATGCGTTTTTACCGCCCTGATTCGGGAAGGATTCTGATTGATGGTGTGGAGTCAGAACAACTGGGCGGGCGAGGGTTGAGACAATATATGGCTGTAGTCCCCCAGGAACCAGCGATCTTCGCTGCCAGTGTTTTGGATAATGTACGTTACGGCCGACCTGATGCCAGTGATGCTGAAATTCAAGATGCCTGCCAGTCAGCCTGTGCAATGGAATTTATCGATCAACTTCCTCAGGGAATGAATACTTGGCTAGGCGAGCGAGGTGTGCGCTTATCCGGAGGTCAGCGGGCGCGGATTGCGATTGCACGGGCATTACTTGCAGATCGTCCTATTCTATTGCTGGATGAAGCAACCAGCAGCTTGGATGCAGAAAGCGAGAGATTGGTTCAGGAGGCTTTAGAGCGCTTAATGCAAGGTCGCACGACGTTGATCATCGCTCATCGACTTGCCACCGTGCAAAAGGCCAATCGTATCTTGGTGCTGGAAGGGGGGTGCTTAGTAGAAGAAGGCACACATACCAGCCTAGTTCAAAAAGGGGGGCTGTATGCTCACCTTGCAGCACTGCAATTTGGTCTTCCAAGCGGGGAAGCCACTGCCCATGTACAATCTTTGACTTAGCGGAGAAATTACGGCATGTCATTTGAGTCACTCGGTTTATCCCCCGAGTTGTTGCGCGCGCTGCTCGATATGGGCTACGAAGAGCCCACCCCCATCCAAGCCCAAGCCATTCCAGTGATTCTGGGTGGGAGAGATGTATTGGCCGCTGCGCAAACAGGAACTGGCAAAACTGCAGGTTTTACCTTGCCTATCTTGCAAAGAGTGCAGCCTAACGCGAATACCAGCCCATCACCCGCGCGTCACCCGATTCGCTGTTTGATTTTGACGCCTACGCGAGAACTTGCGGTGCAGGTTGAAGAAAGCGTGAAGTCGTACAGCAAATACTTGCCTATTCGCTCGAGTGTGATCTACGGCGGGATGCCAATGGACCCACAAGTCAAAGCATTGCAGTCTGGAGTTGAAATATTAGTTGCTACCCCAGGCCGATTGTTAGATCACGTGAACAACAAAACCGTGCGCTTAGGTACGGCGAGTATTTTGGTGTTGGATGAAGCAGACCGTATGTTGGATATGGGTTTTATTCCTGACATCAAACGTATCTTGCAATTGCTTCCAGCTGATCGCCAAACCTTATTGTTCTCCGCTACGTTTTCGAATGAAATTAAACGTTTGGCGGATGATTTCTTGACGAATCCCGTCACGATTGAAGTGGCACGTAGCAATCAAACTTCAGAGCTTGTGGAGCAACGTGTTTACTCGGTTCCTGACGCACGAAAAAAAGATGTGCTTGTTCATTTAATTCGCGAGTTTGCTATTCCCCAAGCCATTGTATTTTGTGGGACCAAGCAAGGGGCTAATAAATTATGTTCGCAACTGATTCGTGATGGAATCAATGCAGCCGCTATTCATAGCGATAAAACGCAACAAGGTCGCGAAGAAAGTTTGAATAATTTTAAAGCGGGGGAAGTGAAGATTCTTGTTGCAACTGACATTGCAGCGCGCGGACTGGATGTAGAAGACTTGCCCTATGTATTCAATTTTGATTTGCCACATGTTGCTGAAGACTATGTTCACCGGATTGGGAGAACTGGCCGTGCTGGTAGCACGGGTCATGCCTTTTCATTGGTTGCGCTTGATGAAGAGCGCAATTTACGTGAGATTGAAAAGCTGATCAAAACTAAAATCAATGTGGTGGAGTTGCCGCAATTTCAATCTGCCTCTTCAGAGCGCGAAAAGCCTGCGCCGCGTTCAAGCCCATCTAGCTCAAGTCCTGACAGAACCCTAACAGATACCGAGAAATCACCGCGGCGTGAATCCAGCCACCCAAGAAGTCCTCGTCCTCGTTTGGAGGATATTGACCCAATGGCTGGTATGGTGTTGTCAGAGCCCAATCTATCCTCTAGGGCCAACGAAGCTGCTATCACACCTTCTCAAAGTGCGACCTCGCAACGCCCTGGGCGCCGCGCCGCTGAAGTGCCCGCCCTGCTGCGTGGGTTTATGAAGGCGCCTTCTTAGCAACGATGTTGAGTTGCATGCTTCGGAAAGCATCCGATGCTTGTTGTTGGGCATTCACCCTAGCCTTAAGCTCGATATGCATGTGTCAATTTGTATTGGCTGATGATGTTGTACCTAAAGATAAAGATTCACCCTTTCGATCGCAATGGATTCATGTGCCCTCCGTGGATGACAGTCGCGACTTTTATCTTGATCGCAGTTCAGTTCGTTTGGTAGACGGTGATGTAGAAGCTTGGGACGTGGTGATCTACAAACAGGCTAAGCAAACTGATTTGGCAAGTGGTCAATTAATAAAACAGAAACGAACCTATCGGCGTTCGAGTTGCACGCGAAATGATCAAGCGCTCCTTAAGGGTTCTACTTTTGATTCGGATGGCAAACTCATCGAGTTAGTGGTTCAACCTTTTGAACGCGCACCTAAGGTTTTAATTCCTTACGGTTCAATCGCTTGGTCGCAGTTGGTGATGGTCTGCGAGATAGCAGGCTTACCTTCGCCTCAATTGCCGGGCAATGGCCTGAGAACGCCCGCATCGGGATCAGATTAATGACGATTCATCCAAGCTAGCCCATCTTCAGTTCGGCCAGCAGGCCGATATTCACATCCCACAAAGCCTTTGTATCCCATATCGTTCAATAGGCTAAGCAGCCAAGGATAATGAAGTTCTCCCTGATCTGGCTCATGTCTTCCGGGGACGCCCGCAATCTGAACATGACCTATTAAATGGATCCATTCTTTGAGTCGTGTGGTTACATCACCTTCGGTAATTTGTACATGGTACATATCAAACTGCAACTTAAGATTGGGTTCGCCTACTTCAGTGATAATCTGCGCAGCTTGGCTACAGGTGCGTAAAAAATAGCCTGGCATGTCTCGGGGATTAAGGGGTTCAATGAGAAGGGTGATGTCATGTTCGGCAGCGCTTTGCGCGGTTTTGCGTAAGTTATCGATATAAGTTCTTCGCATTGCTGCTAAATCCTCGCCTGAGCGAATGTTGCCGGCCATGACATGTAATTGCTTCACTTTCAGCAATTGAGCATATTGCAAAGCCATGCCGACTGTGGCTTGAAACTCACCGCGACGTTCTGGGTAAATAGAGAGTCCGCGCTCTCCCGCATCCCAGTCCCCCGGAGGCAGATTAAACAAAGCTAATTCGAGTTGGTTTTCTTCAAGACGCTTTACGATTTCGTGCGCAGGATAGGCATAAGGAAATAAGAATTCCACAGCCTCAAAGCCGGACTGTTTTGCAGCAGCAAAGCGATCTAGAAAATCATATTCTTGAAACATCAAAGAGAGATTGGCTGCAAAACGAGACATAGAAGAGATCCTTTGATTAGGCGCGCTGGGCATTGGGTGGGCAGGGCAGGCGATTTCATCGATTAGGCATGCTACCATTTAGTCATGGGATCCGTAGACCAACTGCCAACCGTATCAGATTCAGATTTGCTGCTTGCCTTACGCAAGGTGCTGCCTGACTCGGCCATTCTTACCGAGGTGCAGGCTCGCCGTCCTTATGAAAGTGATGGACTGAATTCATACCGAGAAATGCCGCGAATCGTGGTATTACCTGCCAATGAAACTGAAGTTCAAGGGGTATTGAAAGCCTGCCATCATTTGGGTGTGCCTGTTGTGCCGCGTGGTCAGGGTACGGGTTTGTCGGGTGGGGCTCTCCCGCATAAAGAGGGAGTGCTGATGTCCCTTGCGCGGTTAAACCGCATTCTTGAAGTTAACAGTTTTGCTCGCACTGCACGCGTTCAGCCTGGTGTACGAAACCTGGCTATCTCTGAGGCCGTTGCTTCATATGGTTTGTACTATGCCCCTGATCCTTCAAGCCAGATTGCTTGCAGTATAGGTGGGAATGTCGCTGAGAACTCAGGTGGCGTGCATTGCTTGAAGTATGGACTGACGGTACATAACCTATTGCGTCTTCGCGCATACCTAATGGATGGTACCGTTTTCGAAGCTGGATCTGAAGGGCCCGATGCAGCTGGTTTTGATTTGATGGCTCTGCTTACGGGAAGCGAGGGGCTCCTCGCCGTGGTCACCGAAATTACAGTTCGTTTATTGCCTAAACCGCGCAAAGCGCAAGCCTTGCTGGCGAGCTTTGATGACGTAGAAAAAGCGGGGCAAGCCGTCGCTGATATTATTGCGGCAGGCATCATTCCTGCAGGCTTAGAAATGATGGACGGTCCTGCCACGCGAGCGGCTGAGGCCTTTGTACACGCTAATTACCCTGCCGATGCCGAGGCCTTGCTGATTTGTGAATCAGATGGCACTGAGGAAGAAGTGACTGATGAGATTGAGCGCATGCGCATGGTGCTCGAGCACGCCGGAGCGACTGAGATTCGCTATTCAACCGATGAGGCAGAGCGTCTAAAATTTTGGGCAGGGCGTAAAGCCGCTTTCCCTGCGGTAGGCCGCCTTGCACCTGATTATTACTGTATCGATGGCACGATTCCTCGCCGCACTTTGGGAGGAGTCTTGCGCTGGATGTATGCCCGTTCGAAAGAAATCAATATTGAGGTAGTGAATGTTTTTCATGCAGGTGACGGTAACCTGCATCCCCTATTGTTGTTCGATGCTTCACTACCAGGTGATTTTGAAAGAACAGAAATATTTGCCAATGAGATTTTGGCGAAGTGCGTAGAAGTGGGGGGAACCATTACGGGTGAACATGGAGTGGGTGTTGAAAAAATAGATGCCATGTGCGTGCAGTTTGCCTCTGATGAACTGGAAACTTTTCATGGGGTGAAGCGTGCATTTGATCCATCAGGTTTGCTGAATCCGGGGAAGGCTGTTCCTGCTTTGCACCGTTGCGCGGAGCTTGGCCGAATGCATGTTCACCATGGCGAACTGCCTCATCCAGAATTACCTCGTTTCTGATTTATGGAATCTTTTCGAGTCACACTAGATCAAGCGCGTGCAGATCTTGCTCTTCGGGTTGTTGAAGCAGCTGAAGCTAAAAAAACTTTACGTTTAATGGGTGGGGGAACGCACGCCAGCTTAGCTGCTTCATCTTTAGGTGATCCTTTGGATTTATCCGCGCTTTCGGGGGTGATTGCTTATGAGCCCAGTGAGCTCGTCATTACAGTGGGAGCTGCAACGCCAATTGCAACAGTGCAAGCAACGCTTGCTGAGCAACAACAGATGTTGGCGTTTGAGCCTTTTCTTGGCGGTGGACGCTCAACGGTAGGGGGCACAGTGGCAGCCCAACGTGGAGGTCCTCGGCGCTGGCTATCTGGGGGGGTTCGCGATCATCTCTTAGGTTTACGCTTAATCGATGGTATGGGGCGAGAACTTTCTTTTGGCGGCCAGGTGATAAAAAATGTCGCAGGCTTTGATGTCACGCGTTTGCAAGCTGGCGCTTGGGGCGCGTTGGGCGTCATCACCGAGGTCAGCTTTAAAGTGCTGCCCTTGCCGCAACAGGAGCGAACCTTACAGTTTGAAATGGATCAGGGACAGGCACTTCAAGAGATCAATCGATGGGCCGGTAAACCTTTACCCCTTTCCGCGAGTAGCTGGGATCAAGGCATTTTACGTGTCAGGCTGTCTGGAGTATCGGCAGCGATTGAATTGGCTTGTCAAACCATGGGTGGAGATCAACTGCCTGAGCGGGCTGCACTGTATCATTGGGAAAGCCTCAGAGAGCGCTCTCATCCTTTCTTTGATGCTGGAGGCACACTCTGGAGACTCTCACTGCCACCCACTACCCCTTCTTTGGCAATACCAGGGGCAACTTTGTGGGAATGGGGCGGAGGGCAGCGCTGGTTGCGCAGCGAAGCCCCCGCAGACTTGATTCGACAGCAAGTGGGTGATTTAGGAGGGCATGCATTCAGAATGCATGGCGCGGATGAAAGTGTGCCTGTTTTTCATCCATTGACGCCAGTGATGCGCGCTTTGCACCAAAATTTAAAAAATACTTTTGACCCTTTGGGGATTCTTAATCCTGGGACCCCGGACTTTTTCTAGATTCTATGTACGCAGCTATTGACCCCGCTCTTCGTAAAACCCCTGAAGCACAGGAAGCTGAATCGATTTTGCGCGCCTGTGTGCATTGTGGTTTTTGCTTGGCAACCTGTCCTACCTATCAAGTGACAGGTGATGAATTAGATAGTCCGCGCGGCCGCATCTATTTGATGAAGTCCTTGTTTGAAGGGAAAGAACCTGGTGAGCGAACACAGTACCACCTTGATCGTTGCCTGACTTGTAGAGCTTGCGAATCTACCTGTCCTTCTGGTGTGCGCTACGGCCGTTTAGTGGATGCGGGTCGCAGTTTACTGGAGCAACGTTTTCCGCGTCCTATTGCAGATCGCGCGAAGCGCGCCTTGATTCGTTTGAGTTTGGGTAAAGCTTCGTTTTTTGAGGCAGCGCTGAACGTTGGAAGAGCTATAAAAGGTTTATTACCTTCCTCCTTGGCATCGAGTATTCCTGATGCTCAGCCTGCTGGGGTATGGCCACCTGCAAGACATGCGCGCCGAATGATTGTGTTAGGTGGATGTGTACAACCTGCCCTTGACCCTGGGACCAATGCTGCTGCTGCACGCGTTCTTGATCGTCTGGGAATTAGCTTGGTACAAATCTCCCGGGCTGGGTGCTGTGGAGCGCTGCCGCATCATACGGGTGATCATGATGGAGCGCTGGTTGCAATGCGCAGGAATATTGATGCGTGGTGGCCGCATATTGAAGCAGGTGCTGAGGCTATTATGGCTACCGCCAGTGGCTGTGGATCTGAGCTGAAAGAGTACGGCCATCAATTACGAAACGATCCGGTCTATGCGGAGCGAGCCACTCAGATCAGCGAGCTTGTCATAGATCTGTCTGAGATTTTGGCGCCATTCAGTGAGAAAATTGTTGCTTTGATACCCTCAAGTCGTCGCCCAGTCGGAAAATCTGCGCGGATTAGTTATCACCCGCCATGTTCGCTTCAACATGGGCAACAGGTAAGAGGTAAGGCAGAAGCCGTTTTAACAGCGTGTGGTTTTGACTTGCAGCCTTTTGCAGAAAGTCATTTATGTTGTGGTAGTGCGGGAACCTATTCCTTGCTGCAACCCGAGCTTTCACAGCAACTTAAAACCCGAAAGTTGGGTCATCTGCTGGGCACTGCACCGACCATGATTGCGACTTCTAATATTGGCTGCCAGACGCATTTACAGTCAGGAACGGCCGTGCCTGTAAGGCATTGGATTACTCTAGTGGATCATCTTTTGCACGGATGAAATGAAAGAGGGAGGGAAATACATTCCCCTCTCTCTTTTTTACTTCACTCGCCTTATTCAGAAACGGCTGTGAACAATTTCCTTATTTCTGAGCGGGCTCGGTGCCTTCAAAAGTGATATCAACGCGCCGATTTAATTGACGTCCTTCCGCTGTTTTGTTGGTGGCGATGGGGTCAAGTTTTCCTCTCCCTTCCGTCACGATCATGTCTGCTGGAACGCCTTTGGAGAGCATGAACATTTTGACTGAATTGGCGCGGCGCTCTGATAGCTTTTGGTTGTAGGGGATTGTACCTACGCTATCGGTATGGCCAATCACAAGGATACGCTCTACTGTCAACGGCCCACCCTCTATTAAAGTTTTAGCAAGCGCTTCTTCGATTGCCTTCATACCAGCAGGACGAAGCTTTGATTTATCAAAATCAAATAAAGCATCTGCGCTGAGGCTCATGTGGATAGGAGCTGCAGGGACAGGTGCAACGACTTCTGGCGATGCTTGTTTCTGTTCTACGGGTGCTGCTTCAGGCACGGGTACGGGGGCATCTGCAACTGCGGGTTCAATGTGTTGCATGCAGTCAGCACTTGGTTTGAAATCAGGTACGGGACCGGACATCCAGCATTCGCCGTAGTTGTTTTTCACAGGAATACCAAAGCCTGAGCTCAGATAACCTGGTGCTACATGCCCAGAGGACTCAGATGCCATTGCCAGGTTTGTGGTGACGAGCATGAGTATGGCACTTGTTACTACGCTTAAATAATTAAGCTGTTTCATGGAAAGCACTCCCTAAATTTCAGCGAAAATGGATTTCAGCCTCATCGGCATTGAAGAATTTGGGGCAAGCATAACCGAAAAGACATTTTATTATCTATCTGATATTGAAAACACTCTGTACGTTAGCTGACTTTGGGGCTCAGTCTAAGTTGGACTTTTAAGATTCCGGTGCCGTCACGATCACTGTATTGCCAATGTATTTTGCCTTTAGGTGGAACTCTGATAGAACGCTATTGATTAATTGGGGAAGAGAGCTTCCATACGTGACGTAAGCTGCATGAATGACAAAATCATCAGAATGCTCCCATTGCAATCGCCAACCTTGAGACTCTAAAAAGATACGAATGGACTGAGACAAGGGTTCACGATCGTGCACTTGAAAAATAAGTGTATTGTGCCCTTGGTCTAACAAAGACTGCGCGTGCAATGATGGGCCCATCGTATCTGGTCTGGATGGTTCAGGCCTCTTCGCTTGATCTTTTTGGGTCATTTTCTTGGAAGAAAAGAGTGAACCTAATGTTTGGGTAATACTTGAGAGCCCTTTGGGCTGCCTCATATTTTGATTAACCAAGACAGCATGATACTGATTACGATTGAGATGAAGTCTGGCCGTGAGTGCGCTAATGACAATATAGGGTGATTGAATTTCAGGTGTTATTGGAGTTATCAGTGGATTTCCCTGCCCATCATCTAAATAAAAATTTGGGAGATTGAGTTGTTGATTGAATTGTAAAAAAATTTTAGTCCCATCATCAAAGACTTGGCCTGGTGCAATATCCGCATCGCCCTCTAGTACATATGCAAAATTAAATTTAGGGTTAGGTGAAAGAGTTGCTGCTGAATTCCATGGTGAAATCATGAGCAAAACCATTGAGATTAAAAATTGAGAAAAAGGAGTCTTCATGGCGTTTTCTTATTTTCTAATTCATTCATAGCGGAAATTACTTTTCTTAAGTAGGGAATGCCAAGTTTGGGATTAGCGCTGTGATAACGTGCAATTGCACTTGGAAGGTGGCCAGTGACTTCCCATTGCTCACGCAAAATCGTTTCTGCAACCCGCTGATTTATTTTTGGGTCGAGGGCATCCCAAGTGCTTTTAAAGCGATGATGGTGGTAGTGCCAATTTACTTGCATCAACCCAATATCAAAATTATCTATTTGATGATGCGTTAAGCTTTGAGCTGCATTCCATGCAGATTCTCGATCAATAAAAAAATAAGGTTTTCCCGCAACGTTCAATGTCCATGGCCATGGGTTATTGCCATGACGCGACTCCACCATGGCGATTCCATCCAGAATCCAATTCAATCCTCTTTTTTCATCTGAACGAGGTGTTTGAATAACGCTGGCCTGTAAAGTAGGCACTTGCCGTGGCATATCTTGCACACGCTTTGGTGAAAGGAATGAAGGCGCGCTGGGTGTAAGAGGAGAACGAAACAGTACCATCGGGTCAGCCCAAGCTGGGTTGCTTGTCAGCAAGGCCATTTCTACCCCTATCCCAAATACGAGAAAACGATTTTTCTTCATACAGTTTTTAGTTGACGGATAAGGCGGGTAGGGCAAGGTCACGATTGACCATGACTACAAAAGGGTCACCTTGATGAATCATGATGGTGGGCTGAAGAAGCCCATTCGCTTGCAAGTTTATACGTGTGGTGTCGATCAGAATTTGTCCTGCAGCATTGGGACCTAGAACACTTCCTGCAAAGCTGTTACTAGGGATGGATGCATTAGGGGGTTGTACTACTCGAGCGAGTCCGGCAGTGAGAAATGCTTGGCCAAATCGGGCCCAGAAATGCGTGTCAACATCTCCTTTCAGTCCCGAACTTCCATCGGCGTCTGCCCCTTCCATTTTTTCAAGTTCTACACTGGTTCCGTTCGGTAGGATTAAGCGATGAAAACTTGCCATCAGTCTTTGTTGGCCGCTGCTAATGTGGCTGTCATAGCGACCAATTAAACGCGCTCCGCGAGGAATCACTTTTACCTCAGCGTGGAGGCTATCAAAGACATCTTCACTGATTTGTGCCACAACCATACCTGGTAAATCACTCCGTAATTCAGTTAAAAGTACACAAGGTATAGCAGTGCCTTCTAATACCAATGCGCCTGGTGAATGAGGCCTGGGTGCGAGTGCCGATATCGGCATGACGTTGGCGTTGCTTTGTGCGGTTTGCAACATTTTCGGCCTAGGAATTTGAGAGATTGCCTCTGTGAAGCCTTTCATCATTTTTGGAGAGGACTGAACTAAAGAAGAAATTTGAGAGGGTAGATTTGTAGTACTCAGCTCAGATAAGCCAAATACCCCCCCTAGACTGTGATTTACCGCAAGCATTTTGCTACCCGAAATGAGAGCTCGCGCCTTGTCAGTTTCATATCGGCGCATCAGGTCAGAGCTATTTTCCTTTCCAGGGGGCAGTTGTCCAGGGAAGTCTGCCATGAGATCGGAAGGCGAAATCTCAGCAGAGGCAAGTGAAGTATTTTGGCGTTTAGTGCGTCGAGATTTTGATGGGTTTGAGAGTGTGAATTCTTCATTGAATGCTCTTCCAACGTCTTCATGACCAGATAATGCGTCTCCTGATTTTTTCGAGTTTTCTGAGTCATCATTGCGTTGATGTGCAAATTCCTGCTGAAGCTTGGTAAGAGGAGGTTCGCTATCCTGCAAAGGAACGGTGCTGCTGTCATCGTGCCGAACGGGTGGAGCTTGCGGGCCGCTTAAGAGCCCTTGTGCCAATGTGGCGAAACAGGCAAGCAATCCCAGGCCAGCAGCAAACCAGACATGCATCTGGCGAGGTATTTTGCGTTCCATGCCCAGTTCTTCAGGCCTAGATTGAATGTCAGATAGAGGGACTTCAGCAGCTGCAGGTGTTTGTTTTTTTTTAGATTGATTGATCTCTAATTCCTTTATTTCAGCCGCATTCTCTCGTGCCGCATCGAAGTCTGAAAAAGTACGAATGAAGGTATCCCGATCCATGCTAAGCCTGTTGGCTATCCCTTTTTCATTATTTTCCTGAGACGTCATGCGTGCCCTCACTGTTTTTTCGTGCGATATGGATTTCATTCGTGCCGAGTTTGAGTGTCAGTTTTGGTATGACACGGGGTAGTAAGATCCAATCTTCCTGGACGGCGTAATGCACTAGTTTTCCGCCTTCTTCAGTTTCTGCAAAGACAGCAGGGAGAGGCTCATGCGGGCGCATCTTGATCCACATGGACCGCCCATCATCAAAAATAGATAAGGGACGAAATGGGGCTTCCCCTTTGATTTGATAGTCCATATTGAGTTTGTTTGGATCGATTCCTCGTGGTTGAGAGGAATTGCCCATATTGATCTCCAAAGCACTTCCTGAGCGAGTGGACCTTAGATCGAAGGGCACACGTTCTGCTGCATGAGGCAGAGAGGATTCTGTTGCACGCAGGATGACTAGATCGGGGTAACTCCAGCTGACTCGCTGCATCCAGTTTTCTTTTGTATTTGAGCTTTTAAATGCCAACTGATAGGTGTGATGATCTGTAACAAGGGTGCCTGCAGTAAAAAGATCTGCCCGCATGGGCTTAATGAATAAATGTCCCGGGAGCTCCTCAATGACCCACTGCACGGTGTCACCCAAGGCAAAGCCAGTGACATGTTCGTCTGGAGACAATTGGATATCAGTGGGAACACCTGGGTAGCCGATAATGGTAAAGCTGGCTTCGGGGTCAAAGCGAAAACGTTGACTTTTCCCTGCGCTCTCCTCTGGACGCACATTACTATTTGCTCCATAAGCAAGGGATATTGTCAGATATAAGCTTAAATACAGTCCTCCTATCCATTTCATTTTTCCATATCCTCCCCAATTTGAAAGTCGCTCACCAATAGCCCTATCGGGTTTTTGAGAACTGCTTCTTCGTTAGCGGGAGTGACAGTTGCGAAGTGCAGCGTGATGAGAAATTTTTCTTGTTGTGCGGTGGGGTTAGATAGATTGCGTCGTTCACATCTGACCCGCACGAGAGCAACGCCATCATCAAGTAGAGAGATGCTGGAAATATTGACGGAGCGAGTCAGGCTAGGGTCGTCTTTTAATTGACGTAAAGGCCCAGACTGTTTTACCCAATCTGTAAACTCTATCGTCGCCTTGCCCCGCGTTTGCTGGTAACTTTCCGCAAGCCAAGATTCAGATAGTTTCTGGTCAATCGCTAAGAGATGGCGCACCCACTGAGCAATGAAATAACGACGTTCGGGGCCGCCCGGGGAGTAAGGAACGAGTCTTGAGGTTGCCGGTAAGATGGCTCCTTCTGGCGTTGCTTGAAGCACGAATGGCGCAACTGTATGGTGCGTAGCAATAAAGGCTAAAGCAAGAGCGCAGATAACAAAAGCCAAGGCAAATATGCAGGCAGCTGCGAAGTTGCGTGCTGCATCGATACGTGGTGCAGCTAAGACCTCGAGCCAGCTGGCTGGCTCTTGTCCTTTTGCTACTGCAGGGGCATTGGGAGGGGGCGGGGTGGTACGCCCCAAGGCAAACCAAGTCATGCATGACTCCTTCAAATCGAAGAAGTCATTTCATCACTACTTCGCCCAATACGTTGTATTGAGGAAGGCTAAAAATTTGCCCTATGCAGAGCTCATATTGATAGCTAAAGCGCACATGAAACTGAATCAAACTTCGCCCATAAAAAAGGCCCGGTGCAGTTCAGCCCGGGCCTTTTTTGAAGCAAACGCAGCTCATCAATGATCAAACATGCATTCAACGTACTCAATAAATTTAGTGCCCAAAGTTTGCGGAAACGAATTCCCAGTTCACTAAATTCCAGAAGGCTGCAACATAATCAGGACGTTTATTACGGTAGTCTACGTAGTAAGCATGTTCCCAAACATCACAGGTCATCAAAGGAGTTTTGCCCTCTAGTGTTAGAGGAGTCGCTGCATTGGAGGTGCTGACTAACTCTAAGCTTCCATCTGCAGCTTTGACTAACCATGCCCATCCAGAACCAAAAGTGGTAATGGCAGTTTGGCTGAACGCTTTTTTGAATTCGTCGAAAGAACCCCATTTTGCGTTGATCGCAGTAGCCAATGCGCCGGTAGGTGCGCCCCCACCATTAGGGGACAGGCAATGCCAGTAGAAGGTGTGGTTCCAAACTTGGGCTGCATTGTTAAATACGCCGCCGCTTGATTTGTGGACGATGTCTTCTAAACTTGCGTTCTCAAACTCTGTTCCCTTGATCAAGTTATTCAAGTTGGTTACGTAAGTTTGATGATGCTTTCCATAATGGAATTCCAAAGTTTCTTTGGAGATGTGGGGCTGGAGCGCGTCTAAAGCGTAAGGAAGCGCGGGCAGGGTGTGTTCCATGCAAATAACCTCTCAGTGAATAAGGGTGTTTTTAAGAATCAGTCTAAAAGTTTATCATGCAAGCATGACAGTCTGTGAGATGAGGTTCTCGGTGCTAACTCATTAAGTTGGCCGACTCAACCGCGGCAATGGCTTTCACACGATTGAGATCTGCGCTGTATCCACATGCGTATAAACAAGCCGCGAACTGCTTGGCGATGGGATGGGGTACAGGGACCTCTCCCGCCATAACACGCTTAATCCATTGCGCTGTTGCGGCTGCTTGGATGCTTTCGGGTTGGCTAGCCTGATGACGGGGTTCCCCAACTTCTTCCTCAAAGAGAGTGGTGCCAATGCCATCTTGATAATGAACAATCTTGGGGCGCTGTTTGGGATTGGCGAAAGGTTCGCCTTCAGTTGCTTTCATGAGCAAGGCTTTTGCATGCGTTTGTGAAAGTAATTGCCCCAGTCTATCTAGGTAAATGGGATTACTTGCACTGATTAATTTCAAGCCTTCCCCCTCAAAAGGGTCTAACAACTTAACCATAGTGTGCGCGGAATTGCGAGTACCTAGACGACCTCTTAATGCGAGGAGTGAGGCTAAACCTGGAGAGAGTACAGCCGTAGGAATAAAAGCCAGACCGTCATTATCTAACTGATGCTGAGTTTGAGCTGGAGTGATGCAAGGTAGAATACCGAGCTCACGTAGAATATAAGCGCTAGCAATTCGACCATTACCATCTAAGCAGCCGTGTATGAGAACAGGCAGGCCTAGGCGGCGTAAAAGGAGAACCAGCAAAGGCAAAAGATTGGCTTGCTCGCGTGCACCATTATAGGTTGGGATTACCACCGTGCGAATGGAACTGGAAGGTGGTCTGAGCTTAACCAAGCGCTCATCCACTGCGCGTTGAAATCCAATGAGCTCAGATAAGGACTCGGTTTTGGTCCTCAGACCTAAGAGAAGGGCTCCCAACTCTAGGTCTGTTACTCCCCCGTCCAACATCGCTCCAAAGACATGTCTTGCGTCGTCTTCAGAGAGGTCTCTTGGCCCATTGAGACCTCGACTTAAATTTTTTATGTAGTGTGAAAACATGATGCAATAGCCTCCCATCATCAACCTAAAGCAAGCCGCATGCCAAACTTACTTCGGCATAGAACAAGCCAAAATCATGATGTATCGACGCTTTAGGGCGGGGAGCGCAATAAAATGTGGAAGGAATAATGCACCAAGAAGGTGCCTTCTAAGCTCAAAAGCTGAGGTTATTGTCAGTTTGTGGAACAAGCATCATCGGCAGTCCGAGCGGACTGCCGATTTAAGGGGCCTATGAGCGCTCTAAAAGGTGCAACTTGTCTTTGATTTCTTTCCACTCATCGGCATCTGCAGGTCCAGGCTTGCGCTCAGTCAGCACGGGCCAGTTTTTGGCAAGCTCGGCATTCAATGCGATGAAGCTTCGCTGAGCTTCTGGAACGTCGTCTTCGGCAAAAATAGCTTCAGCAGGACATTCTGCAACGCACAGTGTGCAGTCGATGCACTCGTCAGGATCAATGACTAAGAAATTTGGCCCTTCGTGAAAGCAATCCACAGGGCAAACATCAACGCAATCAGTGTATTTGCATTTAATGCAGGATTCAGTGACCACATAGGTCATAGCAAAAAATCTCCAAAACAGTTTTACGACAAAATAGAATAATAACAGAGCATTTGAGATGATGAGCAAGACCAGATAGATCTAATGTTTTCTGATCGCTTGATTTCCCGAGCGTGCACCCCCATCATCCATATATCACTGTCCAACTCCATTATTTTCCGGGATTTTTCATGAGCGAGCATATTACCCACGTTACAACCACTACTTTTGATACCGAAGTTCATCAGTCCAGCACACCTGTGTTAGTCGACTTTTGGGCAGAGTGGTGTGGCCCTTGCCGCGCCATTGCTCCTATTTTGGAGGAAGTGGCTCATGAATATGAAGGTAAGCTAAAAATCGCAAAACTAAATGTGGATGACAACCAAGCGATTGCAATGAAGTACGACGTGAGAGGCATTCCTGCGTTGCTGCTTTTTAAAGATGGTGCGGTAGTGGCCTCTAAGATGGGCATGATGCCGAAATCAGTTATGACGGCATTCATTGACAGCAATCTATAAACGCTCTAACCTTCAATTACAGGTTTAGACAGGCTTTCATCCGGGGACGTTTCCGTCCCCGAGGCCAGGCTAAACACTCCCCTCCTTCGAGTTACTAATACGCGCTTAGCCGGCGTGACTTCCTTCATGCATCTTTCTGATCTTAAAACACTCCATGTAACCGAATTGGTTGAGATGGCCGTCGCCAATGAAATCGAGGGCGCCAACCGCTTGCGCAAACAAGAGCTGATTTTTGCGCTACTGAAAAATCAGGCTAAGAAAGGGGAGGCCATCTTTGGTGAAGGTACGCTAGAGGTGTTGCAAGATGGCTTCGGATTTTTGCGATCCCCTGAAACTTCTTACTTGGCGAGCCCTGACGATATCTATGTCAGCCCCTCGCAAATCCGTCGTTTTAATCTGCATACGGGCGATAGCATTACCGGCGAGATCAGAACGCCTAAGGATGGGGAGCGCTACTTCGCTTTAGTTAAGGTGGATACGGTTAACTCAGAACCACCAGAAAATTCAAAAAGTAAAATTCTCTTTGAAAATCTAACCCCATTATTTCCTACCGTACCCCTCATTCTTGAGCGCGATATCCGCGCTGAAGAGAATTTAACAGGACGGGTGATTGATATTGTTTCACCGATAGGTAAAGGCCAACGGGGATTATTGGTTGCGAGCCCCAAAAGTGGTAAGACGGTGATGTTGCAGCACATTGCGCATTCCATCTCCACTAACTATCCCGATGTTTCATTGATTGTTTTGTTGATTGATGAGCGTCCCGAGGAAGTGACAGAGATGCAGCGCTCGGTGCGTGGTGAGGTGGTGTCATCGACATTCGATGAGCCTGCAACCCGCCACGTGCAGGTGGCGGAGATGGTCATTGAAAAGGCCAAGCGCTTGGTTGAACACAAGCGTGATGTGGTGATCTTGCTGGATTCCATCACGCGTCTTGCTCGTGCTTACAATACGGTGGTCCCTGCTTCCGGCAAGGTACTGACTGGTGGAGTGGATGCCAATGCTTTGCAACGACCCAAGCGCTTCTTTGGTGCGGCCAGAAATGTTGAAGAGGGTGGATCGCTCACGATCATAGCGACTGCGTTAGTAGAAACGGGTTCGCGTATGGATGATGTGATTTATGAAGAGTTTAAGGGTACTGGCAATATGGAAATTCATCTCGAGCGTCGTATGGCCGAGAAAAGGATTTATCCTGCCTTAAATGTAAACCACTCAGGCACACGCCGTGAAGAATTGCTCATTAAGCCAGATGTGTTGCAAAAGATCTGGGTGTTGCGCAAATTACTGTACCCCATGGATGAGCTTGAGGCGGCAGAATTCTTGATGGATAAGCTGAAAACAACCAAGAACAATGCAGAATTCTTTGATTCAATGCGTCGTTGATTTGGCTTGTGATCAAGTTGTGATTTAGTTGCCATGACGCTTGATTTATTGGGATTTATCATAGATAATCTTGGGTTACTTTGATCGCTTGTGAGACAAGCGACGTAAGCTTTAAGGAAAGCCATGAAAGCCGATATTCACCCACAGTATTCTGATATCACCGTGACCTGTAGTTGTGGTCATGTATTTGAAACCCGTTCAACGCTTGGGAAAGCTTTGCACGTTGAGGTTTGCTCTGCCTGCCATCCTTTTTATACGGGTAAGCAGAAAATTGTGGACACCGCTGGTCGGGTTGAGAAGTTCCGCCAGAAATACGCCATCAAGTGATGTCTTGCGGGCTCTTGTCCGCATCATCCGCTCAGGTCCATGGATAACAAGCCCCATTCCCCTTCGGATGGGGCTTTTTCATCTGAGATAGTCCTAGACGGTACCCCCAATGCCGTCAAAACCTTTCTGTTTTTTTCTGTCTGTATTGCTTGGCTGATCCCAGGTCTTTTTGGACACGACCCTTGGAAATATGAAGAGGCGGTGAGCCTAGGCGTCATTCAGGAGATGGTGTGGCATGGGCATTGGCTCTCCCCGCAGATTACCGGTGAGGCCTTTACGGCGCGCCCCCCCTTTTTTTACTGGTTGGGTGCAGCTTTGGTCAGGCTACTCAGTGGTTGGATGGTGCCCCATGATGCAGCTCGAATTGCGAGTGGTTTATGCATGGTGCTCACGTTCTATTCCATTTCAAGTGCCTCGAAAGTTTTATTTGGCCGCAGACATGCGCGCCTAGCCGTTTTACTTTTATTGGGCTGCGTAGGGTTGGTGATGCGTGCCCATGAAATCAATCCTGATTTGGGTTTTTTGGCAGGCTATGCGCTTGCCTTGTGGGGCGTTGCGCATGCGCGTGCTTCGGAACGCGATAGAGAATTGGCTTCATTCGGTATTGCACCTGATTTGAGGGGCGGTGTTCTGTGGGCAGGGATATTAAGCGGCTGCGGTATTGCTTTGTCTTACTTATCGCGCGGAGGATTGGCGCTTGGTATGACGCTTCCGCTATTGGCTTGGGTGACTTGGCGCAGACGTTCTCAGCCTTCTACGATGGGCCCTTTGCTATTGCCTGCATTAGGTATTCCAATGATTTGCATTGGATTCTGGATGTGGGCAGCCAGTGGATTACCTTATGGCGGAGGCAGTGCTGACCCGAGTTGGTTTGGTGCGTGGTGGCATGATTCTGGTGCACGCGTTTTAGATCCTCTCAGATGGATTGATGCCGAAGCGGACCCCAGTTTTTATCTGGCACTACTTTGTTGGTATGGTTGGCCAGTTGCGCCTCTTGCCTTATGGGCAAGTTGGGATGCATGGCGCGGGAGATTAGGCGGTGTAGATCTTTCTTTGCCAGCGCTCGCTTTTTTGGTGGGATTGGTGTGTGTGGGTTTTGGAACGGCTCCGAGAGAGGCGAGTACTTTACCGTTGCTATTACCTTTAACGCTGTTGGCTGTTGCAGGCGTGGATCATTTGCGGCGTGGCGCTGCGAGTTTTCTAGACTGGTTTGGGAGCATGACCTTTGGTTTATTTTGTAGCCTACTCTGGTTGGCTTGGGTGGCCCAGTTAACAGGCCAACCTGCCGATATTGTTGCTTACTTAGATAAACAACTTCCCAACTATCAAGCACATTTTCATTTGGGGTCTTTCCTGTTTGCATTATCAATCACCTTGTTATGGATTGTGGCTGTTGCAAAGTCACGCCAAAACCCACGCCGAGCGGTGCTGAATTGGGCAGTCGGCTTAACCACACTGTGGTTATTGATCATGACATTGTGGCTACCTTATGTAGACGAGAGCCGAAGCTACCGCAAACCCTTTATGGCGTTAGCGGTTGCTTTACCTAACGATCATGGTTGCGTGGCTAGTACGGGATTAGGCTTACCTCAGCGAGCACTGCTGGAATACTTTAGCGGCTTACATACCGAGCGCACGGAGCTTTATCGGGGACAAAGTTGTGGATATTTGATTAGGCAAGTGGCTCAGCGTAATCGAGCTAACCTCACTATGCTAGGGGACGTTATTTGGGAGGGTACGCGCCCGGGTGATCGCGATGAGTGGTTTCAGCTCATCAGACTTCCATAAGCGCTTGAGCGCGATGCTTATGGGCTTCTTTTGACCCAACCCATTTCCTTCAGGCAGTCATCACGCGGGCCCAGTTGAAGCTCATCGTGACACACGTTTGAGGCAGGAATCACTGCAGGCTTGCAGGTAGTCACGCTATTGCTGCTGGAACAATGGGTGGTGACAGTAGCCGCTGAGTTGGAACACACATTTTTCATGGTGTTGTAATTACATTCAGTGAGATCGTGTTTCAGATTTTTAGAAGGATCTGGGTGTGTCCAGTTTGTAGTTTCACACCCTGAAAGGCTGAACTCCGCTTCAAGCAAAAAAAGAATCCAAAAGATCTTTGTTGTGCGCTTAGAAATCATGCCGTGCCTGAGAATATGGGTTGTAGTAGGAGTATGCGAGTTTGGTTGTTTTTCCTTGTAGTATGGATGGCTTAAATGAATTGAGCAATTTTTATCAATGAACTTTGATGCGTGTCGATTTAAACTTTTATCCTGTTGTCCCTTTCTCTTTTTTTCTTTATTCCTCTGCTCAAAAGTTTGGGGGCAGACTAATGATTTCACTCCCACACTGAGCCCTATTTCTGTTGAAGCTCACTACAGTAATTCAGTTGGCAATTCTGATGCTGTTTCGGAGGGAGTGGTGAAAGGAGGATTGCTTCAGGATATTCCCATATTAAGGCCCGGAGAGGTTTTGGAAACCATTCCGGGCTTAGTCATCACCCAGCACTCAGGAGATGGCAAGGCAAATCAATATTTTCTGCGAGGCTATAACCTTGATCATGGAACAGATCTGGCTATTAGCGTGGATGGGGTGCCTGCCAATATGCCTTCGCATGCTCATGGTCAAGGTTATGCCGATCTGAATTACCTCATTCCAGAGTTGGTGGAAGAGATTCGTTACCGTAAAGGAACGTATGCAGCGGAAACGGGTGATTTTTCGGCGGCGGGCTCTGCTGACATTCAGTACAGGAAAAGATTAGGTCAAGGTTTTGCCAACACCACCATAGGAAGCTTTGGATATCAACGAGTGCTGGTAGCCGACTCCACCCTTTTAAATGCTTCGGATCTTTCTCTTCTGGGCGCTGTTGAAGTGCAACAGAGTGATGGGCCATGGACTCGCCCTGAGGGTTTTAAAAAACTGAATACGCTGTTGCGATTATCGGATGGTGACTTAGTAGAAGGATGGAGTATGGATGCGATTCATTACACAGCGCATTGGAACTCAACTGATCAAGTCCCTTTGTCATTGATCGAGTCAGGAGCCTTAGGACGTTATTCGGCTTTAGATCCTAGTGATGGCGGAAATACGGGCCGAGATATTCTTTCATTTGAGTGGCATAGCCTTGACGATCAAGGTGGTACAACAGTGTTGGCCTATTTGGAGCATTATCAGCTTCAGCTATGGTCCGATTTTACGTTTTATGATCAACGTCAGGGCCTGGCCCCAAACACCAATCTCCCTAGTGATCAATTTGAGCAAGTTGAAAACCGTTCTGTTCAAGGTGTACAAGTGACGCGCAATTGGAATCACCTTTTGGGGGGCTTTAAAACTAATACTGAAGTTGGCGTTCAATTACGCCACGATAATATCAATGTTGGTCTTCTTGATACCCAATCTAGAATGCCTTTTGCGGAAGTGAATTCAAATCTCATTAGTGAATCGTCCGCAGGTTCCTACTTTAAGAACACAACGTATTGGAATTCATGGGCCAGAAGTGTGGTGGGGATGCGTGAGGACTGGGTAGGAATGAATATGCATTCTCAACTTGCTTTACTCAGTCAAAACTCTGGGAGCGCTTCGGATCAAAAACTCTCCCCGAAGTTTTCCCTCATTTTCACTCCCTGGGAAAAAACAGAAGTTTTTTTAAGTGAAGGTCATGGCTTTCACAGTAATGATGCTCGAGGTGTGATTGATCAAATAGATCCCACTACCAAAGCGTCGGTCACTAAAGTACCCGCGCTGGTTTCTGCTGAAGGAAAAGAGATTGGGCTGCGCACTTTAGCGATTGAGGGACTGGAAAGTTCATTGGCAGTGTGGACTTTGGATAGCAATTCAGAGCTCGTCTATACCGCAGACTCAGATATTGGGGGAAGCTTTTCACCTAACGGAAGCAGCAAGCGATATGGGGTGGAGTGGAATAATCACTATAAACTTGAACAGTGGTTATTTGTAGATGCTGATTTTGCTTGGACCCATGCCCGGTATGCCAAGATGAATGATAACAATGGTGTGGGGAATCACATCCCCAATGCAATTCCTTGGGTGACGCGTCTCGGTATCACCGTGCATGATATTCATGGATGGTCAGGAGCGCTCGAACTGAGATACTTTAGTGGATATCCGATTTCGCAAGATGGAAATCAGCAAGCCCCGTCGGCAGCAGTGACCAATCTTAGATTGCAAAAGCAGCTTACTGATTCGGTCTCACTGGGTTTAGATGTACTTAATCTGTTTGATAGACAGTACTTTGATATTGCCTACGGAGAACAGGGATTTAAGGTGTCACCCACAGCGGTATCTGTTCCAAGCGGGATCACCGTGCATCCCGGCGAACCAAGAGAGTTTCGATTGACCCTTAAAGTCGCTATTTGAATTGGAATTCTTAAATAAAAAAGCCTCTGCAGAATTCTAGTGCAGAGGCTTATAAAAAAACTCAATTACTTTGTAGTGGTGGTAGTAGTAGTGCTAGGAACTTTGGGGGGCTTAACAGGTGGGGTCTTGGTGGTGCCGGTACCGGTTGTGGAAGTGCTGCCGGTTGCGGTGGTTCCTGTCATGCCAGTGGTGCCCGTTGTGGTCGTGGTGCCCGTTGTTGTTGTGCCTGTGGTGGTAGTGACTGCACTTGTGTGTGAAGCAGCTTGAGCGGTCAATGCAACACCCAATGAAAGAGCTAGAACGATGGAATACTTATTCATGCTTATATCCTTTGAAAGTATGATAAAAAATTATTTACCATCAATATTATACATACCCTATATTAATTTTTTTTTGATAATTTAAGCCTAAAATAAAGAGTATTAAAATAATTAAGGGCATTATTGCTTCATTTTAGATTGGGTGCCGTTTTTGTATAAAGAAAATATAGGTTTTTTGAAACGGGTTTTTGCCCCAGCCATTTTTACAGCCTTGCAAGTCTTCTTCGTTGGCGCAGTGGTGGCAGCGCCATTCATCCCCAGCAATGATGAAGAGGTTTTGGAGCGCCTTCCGTTTAAAGCGCAAGATCCTATCAATCAAAAAATCAGAGCCTTACGCCTTGAGATACAAAAAAATCCGAATGATCTCAAGCATGTGGTATTGCTAGCCAGAACCTATTTTCAGTTGGCAGGTTCTGAGGGAGACCCAAGATATATTGGTTACGCTCAGTCGATCATTCAACCCTGGCGTTCATTAATTCATCCCCCTGTAGATATTGTTTTAGTGAGAGGGTTGTTGTTTCAGTTCAGTCATGATTTTGAATCGGCTTCATCCTCATTTAAAGATGTTTTATTAAGAGATCCTATGAATGGAGAGGCTATTTCATGGCTGGTTGATTTAAATATTGTTCAAGCAAATTACAGTGAAGCTCAGAAATATAATCAATTGTTTTTGAAAGCTTCCTTAAATGAAAATAAATTCATTTATGACTCCATGATTGCCGGAATTCAGGGGCAATCAAAAATAGCGTATCAACAGCTTTTTCAATTTATTCAAAACGCTCCAAGCCCTAATCCTGAGTTAAAGGAATGGGTATTGATTCGTTTAGCTGAAATGGCGATTCGTTTGAATGATCCTGCGCTTGCTGAAAAAAATTTCAAAGAAGCCTTGGTAATGGATCCACAAGATGCTTTTGGTATTGCGGCTTATTGTGATTTTTTGTTAGACCAAAGAAGGATGCATGAGGTTGTTGAGCTCACCAAGAATAAAAAGAACTCCGATATTTTGTTGTTGAGACTTGCGCAAGCAGCCGTCATGGCTAAATCTGATGAAGCTAGCTCTTTAATCAATGCTTTGGAGGATAGATTTAATGCCGCTACCTTGAGAGGAGATCGCCTGCATTTAATGGAGGAATCTCGTTTTCAGTTAAAGCTAAAAAACAATCCCACTAAGGCACTTGAGTTGGCCAGGCTAAATTGGGAAAAACAAAGAGAACCAAAAGATGCACGTTGTTTTTTAGAGGCTGCCTTAGCCGCAAAAAAGCCTAAAGAGGCGCAAGCTGTCCTGCAGTGGATGCGAGAAACGAACTATGAAGATCCTCAATTCGTATCTCTTCAACAGGCACTCTTAAAACTCTAGAAATGATGCGAACCTCTTTCTCTAAATTATTTTTTCTGTGCTCCATTATTTTTTTTTCCAGTGAAGCACTGGCTCATAAACCCAGTGATAGCTATCTTAATTTTCAAGTTGAAGATAAGAGGTTAAGTGGACAATGGGATATTTCTCTAAGAGATCTAGAGTTTGCAGTTGGCCTGGATGCGGACGGGGATGGCCAGATTACTTGGAAAGAAGTTAAAAATAAACAAGTAGAGATTGCGTCTTATGCGTTTGCACGGTTGCAGATTTTTTCAGGTGAGAAAACTTGCTCCATTCAA